>Ga0115011_10000833_pt1 | contig 23295 bp, 23 predicted proteins | sample TroAtlMetagenome_2_FD_88705 | JGI IMG/M metagenome (GOLD analysis project Ga0115011, IMG submission 88705) | Marine eukaryotic phytoplankton communities from Atlantic Ocean - Tropical Atlantic ANT8 Metagenome | ecosystem: Environmental > Aquatic > Marine > Oceanic | place: Tropical Atlantic...
CTGACGTGGTGTTTGAGGGTGTATGAATTAATGCCTTAGAAAATCATCTTCATAGCCTTTCTATAGAGATTGAACCCTCTACCGAATTAATTTTTTCCGTGGCTGCTTTTTTTGCTGCTTCCCATGAGGATTCTGCAGATGAATAATCTGGGGCCCTAATATCTACTCTGTAATGTGGCGCCCCATCATAATGACAAGTTAGAGTAACTTCTTCTTCATTTTCTACAACTAATTCTGCTGCCGATAATGCCTCTCTAATTGCGCCAACACCTTCAGAACCCCATACTTCAATATCAAAAACACCTCTAATTTCCACAAATGGAGGAACTATGTTTTCAACAGCTAATTCTGTGACAACTTCCATCCATTTTCCAGTAAATCCAGAATCAGATAGTGCAGTCTCTGAAATTGCACATTCTTCCAATGCTCCATATAATGACCCAAATTTTTCTATCATTTCTTCTGAAATCGCTTCGGTCTTTTCTTCATCCCAATTAACTCTCTGAGCAGCAACACGCATGATTTGATTTGCTCTTTGTTGATTTTTCCATGTTTGTAAAGTATCTTTTCTTCTTTCTGCTGATACGGCTTTTATGGATAGATCGACTCTCTCTCTATCTTTTTTGATTGTAACAACTTTGGCAACAACTCGTTGACCTTCTCTCAAGTGTGCTCTGATATTTTTTACCCAACCCGAAGCTACTTCTCCAATAAATACGAAACCTTCTTTGTCACCATATCCGCCAAGATTTAGATATGCGCCGTTTTCTTTTACTCCCTTTACAGTACAAACTAGGAGTTCACCTTCTTCAGGCCATATTTCTTCGGCTTCACTCATTCTGTTGTCCCCTTCATTCGAGGACGTCTACAACTGTGCTTCCTGAAAGATTAGCCTTTCCACCTGCAGGTATTGCTAATGTTGAACCGCAGATTGAACAGGAGATTGAGGTTGACGCCCTGTCGAATAGAATAGTCTCGTGTCCACAATCTGTGCAACTTACACGTAGGAATTTTCCACTCATTATTAGCCCTCAATTATTTATCAATTAGTTCGAATTTCTTTGCACGCTTTCCAGCAGGAGAATGACCCTTACCTGTCTCAGTGCATCTAAATACTAGATTTACACGCTTTGTTGGTTTCTCACCTGATGGTTTAGGTCTTGGGAAACCTCTGTATCCTGAAGTAACTTTACGGAATCTTCTCTGACCCCATTTTAATTCACTAGCTCGTCTTTTCTTAACTCGCTCTACTGTGTGCTCTGTGTGCTTACCAGCAGAAGGACTGTAACGCATTACTTTACGCGGCATCTTGACCATCTTTAGCACCTCAGCGTCTTACGACGATGCGGGCGACTGACGACCCGTATATGAACTCTGTCGCGCAATCTTTGAAGATGAAAACCATGAATTAGTGATTTTCGTTAAAAAACATAGATGAAGTAGAGACTATTAGCGAATATCGTGATTCTCGGTTCCACGCTGATTTGGTTAGCCTTTTTCCTATTAGTAGTAGGTTTTTCTTTCAGCCGAATGGGTCCTTCCTTCACTAGAAGTAAATTTTCCATCCCCTTGGTTCTTGTCGCAATTTCACTCTTAGTTTTCAACAATTTTTCAATTGAAAACCCTGAGAAAGAATTGCTAGAGTCTTTACACGGCTTTGCACCTTGGTTCTTTGTTTGCTCATTAGGATGTTATCTTGTCCTTAGTGGCTCACCAATATATTGGAAAGTTCAATTTCCACAGTTAATTTCTGGTTGGATAATTATTCTAGTTTCATTTTACCTATATTTCGAGTTTAATGAGTTACCTGGTAATTTCTTAGTCGGAGCAATATTTACTTCACTGGGTGCAATACTCTCATTATTTTTATTTATTTTACTCGTTAGATTTGTTGAAAATAGAATTCCTCTAGAAGATTCAGCACCGGAATTAACAGAAGAAGAAATGGATTTTGTAACAAAGATAATTTCCATTAATATTGGAGTTGATGAAAAATGAATTCGGCATTATTGGAGATTTTATACTATGTTTTTGGAGGGTTCATATTAGCCAATTTTTCACTCATTATTTTCCAACTATTTTCTTTACATCCTTACAGTAAACCAACCATACCTATAGTGGTGCAAAGCCTTTTCATTTTTATTTCTGCATTAGCCGTTAACTCGTTGAACGATGATTTAGAAACTATTACAGATGCGATCCGTTTTTCCTTGGTTGAAGGAATATTAGGTTTCATCGTAATTATTCCCTTTTTGTACGTTTTAATGATTTATTTCTTATTCAAAGCCTCATTTAGAAAACGTCATTTTGATGATTTACTTGATGCTTCAGAATAAAAATTGAACCTATTTGACCAATCCTCTGAAGGGTAACTCTCATAACAAGTTGGTAAGTCGCCGCGCTATCAAATAGGTGTTATCATGTCCAAAGGTACTCCAAGTATGGGTAAGCGACAAAAGTCGACTCACATCCGTTGTCGTCGATGTGGCCGTCATTCTTATCACAAACAGAAAGGCATATGTTCGTCTTGTGGATATGGTGCTACTTCACGTATGCGAAAGTATCAATGGAGCAAAAGAAATCGTTCAATGGGTAGCAAATAAAACAAGTTCCGAATAGCAAAGTGCTAAGACCCTTACAACTTAGCGAGGTTTGTTCTTATGTGCGGAATTATCGGAATCGTTGGTAATCCCGAATATTCGGTTGCTTCGGATATTTATGACGGATTATTAGTTCTTCAACATCGAGGCCAAGATGCAGCAGGAATTGTTACTTTCGATGATGATAATTTATATCATAGAAGAGCAAATGGATATGTTAGAGATATATTCAAAGAGAGGCACATGAAATCTTTGAAAGGTTCTGCGGGAATAGGTCATGTCAGATACCCAACCGCTGGCAGTTCGTCAGTAGCAGAGGCTCAACCATTCTATACAAATACTCCATTCGGTGTCAGTTTAGCGCATAATGGGAACCTTAACAATACTGAGGAAATACTTTCTAGTTTACTCGAATATGATCATCGAAGGATAAACACTAGCTCAGATTCTGAGGCATTGCTAAACTTACTGGCAGCCGAAATTCAAAGGTCACTTAATGGCCGTCCGGGAGGTATGGATGCTTTAGATCATGAAGATGTATTCAGAGCTATTGAAAGGACACATATGAGGGCTGAGGGGAGTTACAGCGTCGTATCTTCAATTACCGGTTGGGGGGTAATTGCATTCAGAGATCCTCATGGCATCAGACCGTTATGCATGGGTGTAAGAAAAGTTAATGATTTCGAAGAACGAGCATTTTCCTCAGAAAGTGCCGCTTTGATGGCTTTAGGATTTGATTTGGAAAGAGATGTAATGCCCGGTGAAGCTATTATTGTGAGGCTCGATGGCTCTTTCTATTCCAGACAATGTCATCCCGAGCCCCAGCATCGTCCATGCATCTTCGAACACGTCTACTTTGCACGCCCCGATTCTGTAATCGATGGTATTTCTGTGCATTCTGCTCGTCTTAGAATGGGTGCATCATTAGCCCGTCGAATAAAAGAAAAGAATCCTCATCATGATATCGATGCTGTAATCCCAGTTCCTGATAGTGGATGCATAGCTGCTTTAGAATTAGCTAGAGAATTAGGGGTGCCTTACCGAGAAGGTTTTGTCAAAAATAGATATATAGGCCGCACTTTTATTATGCCTGGTCAGTCAGTTAGGAAAGACTCAGTTCGGAAAAAACTCAACACTATATCTAGTGAATTTTCAGGTAAAACGGTCTTGATAGTTGATGACAGTATTGTTAGAGGAAATACATCCAAGAGAATTGTTGAGATGGCTAGAAATGCAGGCGCCAAGAAAGTTTTCTTTGCTTCAGCCGCACCTCCTATTATTCACCCTAATGTGTATGGAATTGATATGCCTGCAAAAAATGAGTATGTGGCTCATAATAGGGATGTTTCAGAGATTTGTACCGCTATAGGTGCAGATTGGATGATATATCAGAATCTTGATGATTTGGTAGAGGCCTGTTTAGGTGCAAGTGAGAATAATGTAGCAACATTCGATTGTTCTTGTTTCGATGGAGTTTATGTGACTGGTGGAATCACAGACGATTATCTAGATAGAATTGAGCAATCAAGAAATGATAAAGCGAAAAAATCGGCATCTGCTTAACACATTTGCCAGTTAGAATGATAGGCAATTGTTACTTAGTATATTCATGGATTCCACTATTGAGGTTCTCAATTCTGTTGATGTCGGTGGTATTCTAACTGTTGCGTGCGAAATGTCAGATGGGAATTTGGCAGTCGGTAATCAAGATGGCATTGTAAATATTATTTCACCTAATGGGAATAAAAAAGAATCATTTGAATTAGATGGTGAGATAATCGGTTTATTCGAAATAGATAGTAATTTAATTGTAGGCTCCAGTATTTCAGGTATCAGTGCATATTCAGGAGGTCTAATTTGGAATCATGAATTAAATTCAGGGTGTGAAATAATTTCTTTATGTGGCTCTGATTTCTTAGTTGCAGATAGTTCAGGATCTTTATTTAGATTCAATTCTAATGGGACGTTGATGTGGAAAAAAGAACTTGGTCAGATGACTCATATATGTAGTAATCAAGATGGAGATATTTCTGCAGTGGCTCTAGAAAATGGAGATTTCATAATCATAGATAGTTCAGGTGATGAAATCATAAAATCAGAAGCTTCACCCGATGATATTGAAACAATTTCCTCTATGATATTTCGTTCAGGAGATATTCTTGTGATCGCACGCAATTCACTTGGAATGGCTATTGACGATAGACCTGAGAACCGAATAGAGTGCTGGAGCCCTGAAAAAGGTAAGATTCACAGTTGTGAAGTAGATAGTCTGGTTAATTGTATTACTTCTACTGAAAAAGGAGTTATTTTAGGATGTTTTAACGGTGAATTACTAGAATTAGAGATACAATCTAAAAAATATAATCAATTATCTAAGTTTGACTATTCAATAAAGCAAATATTTCCTTGGAAAGAAGATATATTGGTTGCTTCATGGTTTGACATAATTAGATTAAACTTGGAAGGAAACATAATCTGGAGCCTTGAACATATTGGAATAGTAGAAAAAATAGTTCCAATCGGTGAATCTAGAGTTGCTATTTTAGGTGATGATAAGAAGCAATATATTCCTACCCCTATTTTCATAATAGATCCTGATTCTGAAATAATTTCTAATGAGTATAATTTCAAAGAAGAAAATTTTAATTCCGAATATTCAGGAGCATTATCTCCTGAAGAGGAACAAGCCTCTTCCATGAAACCATTGTTGCCACCAGATTCTAACGAAATCTTGGAAGCATTAGACGAGGAATTAGAGATTGAAATATCGTCTCCGGCAATCGAGGTCGACATTTTAGAAGATTTATCAAAATCTGCTAAATCATTAAACATACCACCAATTGTTGATGTTGGCGAAGATAAGACAGTTAGTTCTGAGTCAGATGGTACGGCCGTAGTGCTATTGGATGGTAGTAAATCATATGACCCCGATGGAAAAATTAAGAGTTGGTCTTGGGAAAACGATTCAGGAAAAGTAGTTTCCAACAATTCTCAGGTGAAAGTGAAATTGTCACAAGGAGTTCATATTTTTTATCTTACAGTTGTGGATGATAGAGGTGCTTCATCCAAGGCTGCTTTAACAGTTCAAGTTCTTTAATCTGCAAAAATCTCAACACTATTTGTGTACCAGATTACTCTAGCATTATTTTCCCAATCGTCATTGTCTGACATACCATCTAACAATATTGTACTCCCAACCGATAGGAATGCTGGGTCTACTGTAGTATTTGTGCCCCATGGATTCTCATTATCATTTCCTGCAAAAATATCCCAATTTTCCCTAATTATTTCATGATTAATGGTTTTCTCTTCGAACATCCTGTATTCAAATGATACAGATCTTAGTGCATAATCAGCTACTTGGAATACGCAATTATGAGATGGTCTAGTTACGGACGTATTCTCCATTATCGTGAGATTTAGGACACAGACTTGTCCGTTCAACATCCCTTCACTATCCCCATTGTCATTGTAGCCCAATACTAATGTCAAATTAGTATCCGATTGTAGTTCTTGATGTATAATCTCTACGAGTGTAAATCTAATTCCAGCATCTCCATCAGGTTCCAAATCTGAGATGTCAGGGACATTATCTCCATCTTTATCTCCTAAGCCTGTTTGGTAATCATCAAAAACAATATCTGCAAGACTTAATCCAATTAATATTCCAAGAATCATGGCTGAAGCAACAACCAACCGGACGCTCTTATCCTCGAATACATTAGATTCCATGACCTTTCGAAAAGGCATCTTAATTTCAACGCATTGCAATGAATTAGGACTGTAACTCTGAAAGTGACGACTTTAATGCAGGAATTGCATCTTCCCAAGTCGCAACTATTCCGTAATCTGCAACACCAAAAATCGGTGCATCTGGATCTTTATTTATGGCCAATATGTATTTGCTAGATCTCATACCTGCTAAGTGTTGTATAGCTCCAGAAATTCCTACTGCGATATACAGGGAAGGTGTCACGGTTTTTCCAGTTTGTCCAACTTGCATTCTATGAGGCATACCCCACTCATCAACGACTGCCCTACTGGCACCTACTGCTGCGCCAATTGTGTCGGCAATTTCTTCCAAATGTGAGAAATTCTCAATTGTACCCATTCCTCGGCCTCCTGAAATAATGATATCTGCCTCTGTAACGTCTAATCTCTCACTCGCTTTGTTGATAGCTTCTTGAATTGCAATCTTTACGTCTGCTGATTGATCAACGACATTTATGGGAGCATCATTTCCTGTCGATGCTGCTTCAAAGGCATTAGGCCTTAATGTGATAACTGCACTTCCTGAGATTGTCAGTGATTCCATTGCTTTACCTGAATAAATAGGTCTGTTAACAGTAATTCCTTCAGACATGGATACTACATCTTGGATAATTGGTATATCTTTTTTGGCAGCAATTCTAGCGCCTATCTCTCTTCCATTTGGTGATGCTGATATTAGGGTCATTTCTCCACACATTGAAGACATAGCCGAAGCCCATGCTCCACCATCAAAAATATTGAAACAATCTCCAGTTGCTGAAATCACTTTCTCTACTCCATTTATTTTTGCGGCTTCAGAAGCTCCAACTCCATTAGGGCAAATTACAGTTGAATTAGAGCCCATGCTTGCTGCTGCTCCAATTAGTTGGTATGTTGTTGGGTGAAGTGAATCACCATTTGTTTCTGCTATTATTGTAAAATCCATTTTTCCACCTCAAATTACGTTTGCCTCATTCCTTAATTTCGAAACTACTTCATTAACGTGTTCTGCGCCTTCGAACTTTTGTCCAGCCGGCTTCTCCGGTGGAGGGTTTTGAGAATTAAGGGCGACATTTGAAGAATTTAAGATGACCCCCAGATCCCCAGATGTAATTGATTCTACTTGTTTCTTTTTAGCCATCATGATTCCTCTGACATTCGGTCTTCTAAGTTCAGATGTTCCTTTATCAAACGCAAAAACACTTAGTCCATCGACTGCAACTTTTTCGGTACCTGAGTTACTTGGCCTAATTGTTGAAAAATTACCTTCAGAGTAATTTACTTCTGAAACCAAAGTTACACATGCAGCACCAATCAGTTCAGCAACCCCTGGTCCTGTTGATCCACCATTAGTGTCAGCAGCCTGTTTACCGCATAATACAATTTGCGAATCGAATTTTTTTACAGCAGCCGCAAGTAATTTTTGAACATGAGTGCTGTCAGTAACGCCATCATTTGAGATATGAACAAGAGTATCAGCACCCACAGCCGCTGCGTCTGTGAGCATTTTCTTTGCCCTCTCAGGGCCGCAAGTTATTGCAATTAAATTTCCACCCGTTTTTTCTTTTAATTGAAGGCCTGACTCCAATGCATACTCGTCATATGGGCTCATTGACCATTTACTAACTGAGTTTTCATCAACCTTTCCGTCTGAAATGGTAATTTTTGCAGTTGTATCTGGAACTTGTTTTAGTAGTACAGTTATATTCATTTTTTCCCCTCAGTTTTCCCAATTAAATTGTCCTTTCTAATTTTTAGGCTTCTCTAGTGAATGCTTGTATTCCCGTAATGTGCCTTCCTATTATTAGATTGTGAATATCATGTGTGCCCTCATATGTCTTTACCGATTCTAAATTCGCCATATGCCTCATTATGGGGTACTCATCAAGTATCCCATTGGCTCCGTGAATATCTCTTGCAACTCTTGCAATTTCAAGAGCAATATCTACATTATTCATTTTAGCTAGAGAGATATGCTCTGGAATCCAAGTCCCTGAATCTTTCTTCTTCCCTAAGTGGTAAGCTAATAATTGCCCTTTTGTTATCTCCCTTAGCATCCAAGATAATTTATTTTGTACTAATTGATATGAAGCAATTGGATGATTAAATTGAATCCTGCTCATAGCATAATCTTTAGCAGAGTCAAAACAAGCTTGTGCTGAGCCCAATGCTCCCCAAGAAATTCCATATCTCGCATTGTTTAGGCAAGAAAATGGCCCTCTCAATCCTTTGACACCTGGGAGAATCCTGTCTTTAGGTATTTTACAATCTTGGAATACTAACTCGCTTGTTACACTCGCCTTTAGAGAATGTTTGCCTTTCATTTCTGGTGCAGAAAAACCGGGGTCATTCTTTTCAACGATAAAACCTCGAATCACTCCATCTAACTTCGCCCAAACTACTGCAAGCTCTGCAATTGTACCATTTGTAATCCACATTTTCGCGCCATTAAGGAGATAATGATCGCCCATGTCTTCTGCTTTGGTAATCATGTCACCAGGATTAGATCCATAATCCGGTTCTGTTAATCCAAAACAGCCAATCCACTCGCCACTAGCCATTTTTGGCAAGTAATGATTCTTTTGTTCTTCACTCCCAAAGTCCCAAATTGGATACATTGCAAGAGATCCTTGGACACTTGCAAAAGATCTAAGGCCACTATCTCCTCTTTCTAACTCTCTGCAAATCACTCCGTAAGCGGTGTAAGAAAGTCCAGGGCAATCATATCCTTTTAGGGGTGCGCCAAGTACACCCATTTCTCCTAAAGCAACTCTCCACTCGTCTGGAAATACTCCTTCTCTACAAGCAATCTCAATGTTTGGGATGACTTCTTCATCTACCCAATCACGTACCATGTCTCGAACCATTCTTTCTTCTTCAGTCAATAATGAGTCAACATCGTAGAAGTCTAGAGCCTCATATGCCATAATTCTCATTTGTGGGCGATAATAGAAACCACATGAATGTTCCTGATTGGCCTAGTCAAAATCTAGTGCTATCTTTTCCCTTTTCCTCGTCTTTTTGCATCCCTTTTTTCTTGTCTATTTCCAAACTTCATCGTCATATAATATTGTAGTCTTGGAGATGCCGTGTAGACTAAAGTTAGTATCAACATTCCAATAGTTAGTGGGATTAAGAACCCTACAACTCCTCCAAGTATTACCCCAATTTCACTCCCCTCTTCTGTAGAGTGAAATTCTATCACGGTACCACGACTTGTGATTAGCCAACCGCTATCCTCTCCATTATTCCAAGTTCCAATTATTCTTTCACCAGAAATCTCAACATTAAACTCTTGAGCGTCTTTATTTTCTAACCATGGATAGGTTGCATTCATACTAACATCATGCTCAAGTAATGCAAATGGTGCTACGACAATTAATGATCTAGCATCATCTTGGTGACTTAGGTGAGTAAATTGACCTTCAATTCCTTTAACGGTACTAACTGATAATTCACTTTCTATAGCATTTGTAGAATGTAATTGAATAATTCCTATTTCCTGACTGCTAGAAACTGATACACAAGATAAGTAATAGTTTGATGGACAAATAACACTAGTCCAGGGGTAGAAACTACCTCCAATCCAAGTAAGGATATGATTTCTATCGATAATCCCAATTCCATCAGTGACTGAAGATATTACACAAAGCATGACATCATCATGGCAATCAATGTCAGTGATGTCACCTTCTCCACGTCCTTCAATTAGGTGTGTGTCGAGTCCACCATCGCCTTGAGCTCGAATCCTCCATAGCCAACCATCATCACCTCCTACATATGCCCATGAACCCGCAGTGTTCCATGCAACTGAATTTAAATCGGTTTGTCCAAAGTTCATTTTCTCTCCAGCCTGTGTTAAGGAAAAATCATCCGCTGCATATCGAAGAATCATCCCCTCATCTCCGACCAATAGAGCAGTTCCTCCACCCGGATGCCAATCTGCATCTCTCATAGTTTGATTATCGCTAGCAGCAAGTAACACTTGGGAATCAGGGTTTTTTGACGAAATAATGCTAGCATACCCTCCTTCCGCATAAATTAATATTTTATCTTCCTCAGGGTTTTCTGCTATTCCTTTTATCGCTAAATCATTTTCACTTAGATGAATAATCGAATCTAGTTCCACTGCTGATTCTGAACTAACAATTGGTGATAAGAATACTAATGTAGTCATCAACCCAACAACTATTGTTCTTAACGCAGCCATGGTCCTGCGAAAACGGATGTAGGTTTAGGCCTGTTTATTTGCTATCTGCGGTTATCTTTCTCTCGTAGTATTGAATAAGCAATTACTTCGCGCTAGGCTTATGGAGAGATTCGACGTTAAGCGAGGATTGATGAAACAAATTAATGCAGATGGTGGTTTAGCAGCATTGGCTGGTAAATATTTTGAGAATGTAGAGGCTAATGATGACGGTTCCTTTACGGGTTCTCATGATATTATGACTTCAATTAAGGGAAGTTTTTCAGAAAATGGCGCATTAGTCATTGATGTAAAGAACGTCCCTCCCAATTTTGATGATCCCGAAGCAATGAAAATAGCACAGGATAGTCGTAAAAGATGGACACAGTTTCTTGATGAAGCAACTGGCTATAATTCAAAGCAACGCGGCGATAAAGCTAAGGAATGGGCCAAAAAAGCATCTAAGGCCAAATCTGCAGTTAGTTCAGCACGACATTTCATGAAGATGTCCACAAATGTTTCAGATGATAAGAAATCTCAAGCAGAGGCATTGATTGCTGAAATAGAATCAGCATTGGAAGAAGGCGAAAATACAAGAGCAGCAGGCCGTGGTGAAAAATTAGATAAATTATTCAAATGATTTGGTGATTAAATGAGTTCAGGACCTTTATCAAATCTTGATGATGAGGGGAATTCAAAAATCAACCGTATGTTCAGTAACTGTGAAGAGATAGTCGGTGTCGAACATATTGCAAATATAATTTCTGGGGGCAAAAGCCACTCAGGTACTAATCAGATAAATGCGTACATCGGTCTTGAGCCTAGTGGAAAGGCTCATCTTGGTTGGATGGTTTTAGCAGAAACTATCGATAATTTACTAGCCGAGGAAGTAAATGTTACAGTTTTGTTAGCAGATTGGCATGCATGGGTAAACGATAAGTTCTCAAGAGATATGGAAAAAATTTCTCTTGCTGCTGATTATATGTCTGAAGTTTTTCGAGTTCTACTTAATTTTCCAGAAGAAGGGGACGGCCCTGGCCAATTGAGATTTATTCGGGCATCTGAAATGATGGATTCAGGAAAATATTGGGAAAGAGTACTAAGATGTTCAAAAAATATGAGTTTATCTCGTGTAAGAAGAACATTCAGTATAATGGGAAGGGATGAAGACTCTTCTGATCATGACTTATCAGCATTTTTTTATCCTGCATTGCAATCAGCTGATATCTTTGAGTTAGAAATTGATATAGCACTTGGTGGAATGGATCAGCGAAAAGCTCACATGTATATGAGAGAAGTTGCAGATAGGAACAAATGGATCAAAGCCACTTGTATTCATACTCCAATGTTATCCGGTCTCAAGGGAGCTAGTGGAAGGATGGATTCTTATGATCATAAAATGTCTAAATCCGACCCCAATAATGCCATCCTATTGCACGATAGCTCCAAAAAATTAGAGAAAAAATTACGTAAAGCATTCCTTGAAATAGGTAATGATAATTCTGCAGTTTATGAAATCATTCAATATATTCTCCTCCCTAGAATTGTTAGATTAAATATTGAACCTAAACCTGAATTTGGATCACCTTCCTCATGGGAGAGCGTCGAGGAACTTGTTTCTGCAATAAATAATGGAGATGTACATCCTTTTGATGCAAAAATGGCTGTAGCCAGAGGATTAGCTGAGGTATTAAATCCGATTTCTGAGCATTTTTCAGATAATAGTGAGTTATTAGATAACATGAATAAAATCACTGGCTCGCAGTGATGCGTTTTAATAATAGGCGGGTTCAACCTAATTCTATAGTAGATATCATAACCCCATTGCTTTGCGCGAGACTCGGAAGGATTGCTATGACAGAGGTAGGAATTGACGATATAGCCATACATTTTCCTAAATTATATTTCGGCATGGAAGATTTTGCCGAGTTCCGTGGCGCTGATTTTGGAAAACTAAATCGTGGTCTTGGACTTGAAGCAATGGCTATTCCTGATGTACATGAAGATACAGCCACTATGGGTGCGAATGCTTGTGCGCGATTAATAGATAGAAATAATCTAGATCCTAATAACATCGGAAGAATTTATCTAGGTACTGAATCTGCTTTAGATGGCGCTAAACCTACCGCTACTTACATTATGGATATGTTAGAACAAAGATACCAAAAACAATTTGGAGAAGATTGTTTTAGGCATTGTGACGTTGTAGATTTGACTTTTGCTTGTATTGGAGCAGTTGATGCCATGCACAATACATTAGATTGGGTAGCTAGAGGTGGCGAATCTCAAGATAGAATAGGAATAGTTGTTTTCGCAGATAATGCAAAGTATGATCTTGAATCATCTGGAGAATATACCCAAGGAGCTGGTGGAGGAGCGATTCTAATACGACATAATCCTAGATTAATTGTTATTCCAGATAATTGGGGTGTTTCAACAATGCCCGTTCATGACTTTTTCAAACCTAGAAGAGAAGTAGATATGAAAACGGTGGTTGAGAACGTCCTAGACTTGGCTGAAGAAGCAGGTGAAAAGCCTAGAAAATCCGGATTAGTGGAAAAAATCCTTGATGTTTTACCTATTTCGTCACTTAAAGATAATATTCTATTTGAATCTAAGACTTTGAAAATCCATAAAGATACGCCTGTTTTTGATGGGCAATTTTCTAATCGTTGTTATTCCGAGTCTGTGAAACAGGCATTTATCAATTTTAGAATCGAAGCAATTCGTTCTGGTAGATATAATCCTGATGATGATGATATTTTGACAGAGCAGTGGAAAAGAATAATTGTGCATTTACCATATGCATTCCAAGGTAAAAGAATGTTCCCTGATGTTTTCAGACACGATAGAAGACATCTGCCTCTATGGGATGAAATCATTGAAGAAATCGGTGAAGAGCCTTTGCCGGAGAATTTTGAAGATTACGAAGAGTTTGAGAAAGCAAACGATCATTATCGTCGTTTAATATCTAAAACATCTATGTTCAAGGATTTTGTCGACGCTAGAATTGAGAAAGCACAGAGGGCATCAAGTCTTGTTGGAAATCAATATACTGGTTCGATATTCCTGGCTTTAATGTCGACAATTGAATCAGATCATTTAGATAATGAAAAAATGACTGGTGAGCGTATCGGTCTGTGTGGTTATGGTTCAGGAGCTAAAGCAAAAGTATTCGAAGGCATAATACAACCTGAATGGCAACAAATTGCAGAAAGGTTCAATTTATTCGGAAGACTTGAGAAAAGACATCCTATTGACAAAGAAATATATGAGTCTCTTCATCGTGGTACTGCAAGAAAATCTATTTTATCTCCCGAGAATGAATTTGCTTTGGTATCTGTAGGCGGGGATGATGTTCTAGAAGGCCAAAGGAAATATTCTTGGTTTGAATAATCAAGGCTTAATTGCTCTGTTAATTACAATTCTTTGAACTTCTTGGGTTCCTTCATATATTTGAGTAATTTTCGCATCTCTGAAAAATCTCTCAACAGGGAAATCGGTAGTATATCCATATCCTCCAAGTATTTGTACTGCTCTTTCAGATACCCACATAGCAGTATCCCCTGCAAATAGCTTAGCCATACTCGCTTCCTTTGTATGTCTTTGACCACCATTCTCATAATGTCTTTGTTTAGCCCAAGCTGCTTTGTAAACCATCATTCTGGCTGCTTCAATTTGTGTAGCCATATCTGCAAGGTAATTTCCAATGCTTTGATGATGTGCAATTGGTTTACCAAAAGCCTGTCTTTCGTGAGAATAATTCAGCGCAGATTCAAAAGCACCTTGTGCAATTCCTAATGCTTGAGCAGCAATTCCAATTCTAGAATTATCAAGTGCATTCATTGCTATAGGGAAACCATCCCCCACTCCTTTCAAGACATTCTCAATAGGGACCTTACAATCTTCAAGAAGTAATACACATGTATCTGATGACCTGATCCCCAATTTCTCTTCTTTCTTACCTACACTGAATCCTTCCATTGATGAATCAACAATAAATGCAGTAGTTCCTCCATGTTTTTTAACTCCAAAATCAGGATGATCCACATCTTTAGCAAAAAGTACGTAAATATCTGCACTTTTCCCATTTGTCACCCACATTTTTTCTCCGTTGATGACGTAATGTTCGCCATCATCTGACTTTTTAGCCTTACAAACCATTGCGGCTGCATCAGTTCCGGCTCCTGCCTCAGAAAGAGAATATGCTCCAATTTCATTTCCAGCAAGCCTTGTTAGATATTTTTGTTTCTGTTCATCATTTCCATGTATCTCAATTGTTTTTGCACACAATCCTACATGGACACAATACATTACTGCAAAGGAAGGGTCAACTCTTGCAAGCTCTTCAATAATAATTGTTTCAGAAATATCATCTACAGGGCTTCCACCATATTTCTCAGGGATTGTGATTCCCTGCAAACCATATTCGCAAAATTTTTGCCATTCATCTAATGGTGGAGTAGCAGTCCTATCCCTGTCTAAACAAGTAGGTGCTAATACCTCTTCAGCAAAGCTACGAACCATCTCCCGAATCATACTTTGTTCTTCTGTTTCCATGAACTCCATTATCTCACCATAACGTCGGAAGAGAATGGTGTTGTTAATGTCTCGTAATGGCAAATGTGGCAACTTCTTCGAATCGAACAATTCAAAACGGTTGTCAGTCGGGCGCAGGTCGAGAATTAGTATGGCGGATAGCGATTATGTCGAATTTAGTGTGGCACAAGGACGTAAGTACACTTTGGAACATCTATGGTTACAAGTATTAGATCCAAAGAAGGATGACTCTCAGGTAAAGATAGGTTTGAGTGAATTCGTAAGAGCAGAATACGGTGAGATTATCAGAGTGATTTTGACAAAACCTGAAGACGACTCCGAGTTTAAAACGGATGATTCGGATGACGATGAAGGAGAAGTCTCACAGGATGATGATGCAGCATCTCCAATGACTAGTGGTGATGAATTAGGTTTTGATGATTTATTGATTACTGTTACGACAGAATATGAAAAATTACTAATCAATGCGCCATTCCCTTGTAAAATAGTTTCTTTAAATGGTGATGTAGAGGATAATCCTGATCTTGTTAATGATGATGCATATGCTGATGGATGGTGCGTAATCGTGCAACCATTCGACTATGATGATGATCAATATTTAGATGAAAATGAATATATTGAGTATCTTAATGAACTTTGATTAAGGCCACAATAATTTTGGCCAAGACTCGAAATCAGGCTCATTCCAGTTAATGCCCTGTAGGATTTCTTCCATTTCTTTTTCCTGGCTGATATTCTTTTCAATTTGTATTCTAAACAACCAATCTTTCAGTAAACCAAGTTTCCGACTTGGTTTTATCCCTGTGATTTCAGATATTTTTATTCCATCAAGAATTGGTTGCATATTAATTTCTTCTTTCATGTCATGATATTTTTCCTTAAAATCATCATCATTATGATATTCTAATATTGCTGATTTTTGTTCTTCTGAAAGTAATACTCGAAATCTTCTAATACTACCCACACTATTATCAAATTTTAAATTTCTATTTTCGTGTAAGAAAGATATTTTCCGCATTTCTTTCTTCGATAATTTTAGTATTTCCTTTAGATCTCCAGACAACTGCTCCCCATTATAGTTATTATTTTTCAAAAATCTTGCTAAGATTACCATTGGCTGAGCATCTCCAAAATCTTCGATTTCAATAGATAAATCATTCATTATATTTTTCAAAACACCCAATTCCTGCATCTTTTTGAATATCTCATACGGATTATTTCCCGACAAAATCTTTCTGAATTCATCTGTAATTCTTTCTCTTGATACTTTTTCCAACATTTCTATATTTTCTTTAATTGCATTTTCTAGTTCAGTGTCTAGGATTCTTAGATTATTTTTCTCTAAATCTAAAAATCTGAAAGCTCGTAATATTCTCAAACCATCTTCTGCAATTCTTTTATCAGCCTCTCCAACCGCTCTAACGATATTGAGTTTCAGGTCATTTTCCCCCCCAAATATATCGATTAAATCACCATCTGCACCTATTGCCATAGCATTTATTGTGAAATCCCGTCGTGCTAAATCGTCCATGATGTTAGTTCCAAATGAGACATTATCTGGCCTTCTACCGTCTCCATAACTCCCATCTTTGCGAAGTGTTGTTACTTCCCATTCCTTCTCAGAATCACCATCTAGCCTAACTATTACTGTTCCAAATTCTTCCCCTACTGGAATTGTTCTTGGGAAAATTTCTATCACTTCTCTAGGTAAAAGTGTTGTAGCAATATCAATATCAGATTTAGATTCACCCATTAGTAAAGTGTCTCTTACCCAACCTCCAACAATCCAAGCATCACCATGTTTTCTTAGTTGTTCTAAGACCAAATTATCCTCTGGTGAGAGGTACAGCTTAGTGTCAACCATGTATCTGCGTAAATACAACCAAACATCATATCTTCGGCATCAGAACTAACAACAATATGCTTCTCCGACCTTCATGAAGGTCGAGTTGGTCCCTCTAGAGGTTCTCAGACCACATGAAGAAATATTACCTAAAAAGGTCGATCAACTTGAAAAAATGACTCACAGATGGAATGCTTACACGAAGCCATTATTGATCGATAAATCCACTGGAACAATATTAGATGGACATCATCGATTTCACGTAGCACAGAGACTAGAATTAAGCTGCGTACCATGTGTTCTGATTAATTATCTCGAAGACGACTTAATCGAATTAGATGTTTGGCCTAATTGTGGCCGTGACATGATTACCAAGGAAGAAGTAATCGAAGCCGCATTATCTGGAAATCTATTCTCTCCCAAGACTAGTAGGCATCGTCTATCGGATCATCTCCCACCAATAGCAGTTCCACTTTCAAGATTGATGATGCCTGCCGTTTAGTATGATTATGAGATACTTTCTCTATACATTTTAGCAGTTTCAGAAATAGATTCATTTTCATTATTTTCCAATTCAAATATGATTTCTGTTATCTCTTCATCTTGTTTTTTCCCAAACAAATCTTCTATAATTCTTGATCTTATAACGACATCTCTTGTCTCGTCGAGAAGAATCTCTTTACGATATTTATCAGCCTCAATTGTTCTTTTCCTTCTGAGGATTCTAGAAATAAGTTTATCATTTGATGATTTCATAATTTTATTTATCAGCCATTCTATTTCTGCCCAATCTTTATTTTCCATTGACTCTACTATTAATTTAATCATCCCAGGGTCTTCATTCCCTAACCAAATAGGTATATTCTGACTGAATAATTCGTTTTCTTTACCTGATTCAATTAGCATTATCAACGCATCAATTTGAATATCGCTATCATTTTCTGCAATTTGAATAATAATTTCATCAAATTCTCCTGACGAATATATCTCAGGTCTTGATCTTAGTAAATTAATTGCCTTTTTTCTTATTCTAACAGAGTCGTCATAGAGGATTTTCTTGATAATGTCATTATTTATTTCTTTCATTAGTTGTATTCTTTCAATAGCCAATACTCTAATCCCCACATCATCATTTTCTAATGCTTCTTCGATAAAATCTTCATTTATGTTTAGAATATTTTTCCAGGCATTCTGTTTAACTAGATTATTTTCATCAGTCAACATTTCCCTCAATATTGTTTCACTGGATTTACCAATTCTAGGTGCGATTCTGCAAGCTAATATTCTTTCTTCGGGTTTTTGTGATTTCGAAAGTTTTTCTGTTAAAGTTAGGTCTTTCATTGAGGCCCATCTCTGTATTGCCATTAGTGCCTTACCTCTGAACCATTCATCCTGATCTTTTAGTAGAGGTATGAAAGCATCGATTGCAGTGGGGTCATCTAGTTCAAACAACTTCCTTACAGCCCTTCTACGTAATCGAACATCTTTATTGTTCAACTGGCGTATAGTCGCTTTAAGCACATTACTCCCACTAGCCATTAGTGCAAGAATACTCCTATTCAGGGCACTAGGTCTTCATGCCCTCCGGCAGTGAATGAATTTTCTTCTTCAGAGTTGAAGACATTCACCAGTTCAATTGACATAAAGTGTTCAATAATTGGCCATATAGGGGCTAATCTCTCCATTTCTGACATCATTAAGTCCATTACGGGATTCTCTATAATTTCTTCATCTGAGGAATCCTCATCAATAGTTGGAATATCTCTCGGCAACTCTCTTAGAGATTGTATTAGCTGTTCAATTCCTTGGTAAATATCTTCATCAATTTCTATCATCTCTGATATTAATACAAATGAGTCCTCAAGTCCCTCTGCCAGGACAATTGGGTCTAATGGATTTCTTTCTGAGATTTTTGTATCCATGGGGGAAAAAACTACTCCGCCTAAATCAGTGTCTAACCACTCTCCTGATTGCTGCTCCTTTTTCAAAAGTCTTTGTTGAATATTCCCTCCAAATGGCCCTAATATAAATGACCCTTCCTTTGAGTTGAGACTAAGAAAATCAGGTATTTCTCTAACGGCTCCTGTAATCAGAACTCTATCAAATTCTCTCTGTGAATCTTCATAGAAATCAAAATCGGTTATTGAAAGAACACGAATAATTCCTCTCGAATCATAGTTTTCTAAAACTCTTCTTGTATGTTCAAGAACCTCATCATGTGGCTCAATTAATGTAATGATTCCTTCTTCGCCCAGAAGGTTATCCAAAATTGCTGCTAGGTATCCTCCCTTGGATCCAACCAATAGAACTTTTTGCCCCTTTTTTATTTCCAAATGATGGAGTAAAATTACTAACATATGTGGTGCAGAAATATTTTTTGTAATTCCTTTGCTTGTTTTCATGAATTCAACAGGATTATCTGAAAAAAATTGTTCACATCCTGATTTTATAAAATGTCGAATTTCTGTCGTTTTTAAGGCAAATTTCAGTTCTTCCTCTATTGGAAACCCATTTTTTTCCAATCTAATAATTAGTTCACCAATATCCTTCAAACAAGCACTCTCTAACAGATGCTTTGACCGCCAATGATTTGAATGCGACGCTGCCCGACTCTCATGTGGGGCCCGTGGTCTAGGGGTTATGACGTTGCTCTTACAAAGCGAAGATCGCAGGTTCAATTCCTGCCGGGCCCACCACTATAATCTTCAAGATTAAGTGTAAACAATCAAGAAGGATTACCAGTAGGGGTACATGTGGTAGAAGAGACTGCGGGACTAGCATCCCGGATGACTAGACGCCTTAGGAAGAAGGGTTGGACCGTTTCTACAGCAGAGTCCTGTACAGGAGGTTTACTCGCTTCACTCATTACTGATATTTCGGGGGCTACCCAGTGGTTTAATCAAGGATGGGTAGTTTATTCTAATGAAGCAAAAATGAGAGAGTTGGGAGTGCAAAAATCTGCATTTGATGAGGGCGAGGCAGGAGCCGTATCTCATGAAGTCGCAGTTCAAATGGCTAAAGGTGCTAGGTATCAATCAGGATCCGATGTAGCCATTGCCATTACTGGAATCGCAGGCCCAGGTGGTTCAACTTCAGAAAAGGAAGTTGGCAGGGTACATGTAGCTGTTATAGCTCAAGACTATTTCCTTGTAAGAAGAATGGATTTTGGTGAAAACGATAGGTTGGACAATAAACGTTCTTTTGCTGTATTTGCTCTTCGACTGGCTCTAGAGACGCTAGATAGATTAGAAGAGCAAGAGAATATTTCCGAAAGTATCGATGAAATAGATGCTGAATCAGATATCTCTCAAATGGATCCTTCCTCTGAACAATGGGAGGGGAGCATGACTTGGGAAGTTGAAGATACTACAGTAGCGGAAGAAATACAGAAAGTAGATTTAGCATCTTTAACAGACTGGGACGAATGACTCTCTTGCAGCGATATTATCATGAGCGTAAGTACCTGACGTGAGTTGTATGGCATCCGGCGATTGGGCGCAACAACAGAAAATGTTGAGTGCAGCAGGACTTCTTGTCATAGGACTAGATGCCAAGGATAAAATTGAGCAATTAGTAGACATCAATCCCTTGATCGAGGCAGCACATTCTTCAAACGTAAAGCTACTAACAACTCAATCAATAGATCAATTATTATCTTTAGTTTCAATTGATGAAGTAATTTCTGAAGATTTACAAAACCCAACAAAGAAATCACAGGCAACTCTTCCTACTCCGGATAACCCCTCGCCAATTGGCAGAGTCATTGCACCTATTTCTGGTAATGAAATATCACCCGCCCCCAGACCTCATGGACTGTCTCATTATAGCCTCGAAGATTTCCCTATGTTAGCGAAAGACATAGATTCGGAGATCGAAGTGCATTTCGATATTACAGGGAATTCAGTAACTGAAGGCAAATTATCAGATATCAAGTCATTTTTCAATAGTAGATTAAGTCAAATTAGAAATTTAATGATAGAGGGCCGTTCATTACCAAGGAGGCCAATTTCAAATGCTGAGGCTTATCGAAATCGTCAACGTTATTCATCTAATGAATATGAGATTACGATAGTCGGTCTTGTTAGTGAACCTCGTTGGGCAAAATCTGGTAATTTGATGTTTTTATTAGAAGACGAGACTACTCAAATTCAATGTCTGCTGAAACCGCCTTCGGGAGCGAATCCCTTACATGCTGCTCTTGATGGATTGATGAATGATGATGTGGTAGGGGTAAGTGGGTTTTTCATTGGGGACAGAACAGACTTATTCATTATCTCAAATATTCACCTCCCTCCTTTACCTCGTAGAGCAAAGAATACAGCAAGTATCGATGAATCCGTATCAGCGGCTTTTCTTTCTGACGTTCATGTAGGTAGCAAAACATTCCTTGAGCCTCAATGGGAGAAAATGATTAATTGGTTCAAAACCGATCCTTTAGCTAAGACAATCAAATATTTTGTGTTAAGTGGAGACGGTGTTGATGGTGTAGGAATTTATCCAGGACAGGACAGACACTTAGCAATCACTGATTTATTCAAACAATATGGGGCACTTGCCATGCTTCTCAGCGACTTGCCTGATTGGGTAGACGTCATAATTCTTCCAGGAAATCATGATGCAGTTCGGCCTGCAGAACCTCAACCTGCGCTCGATCCAGAAGTTCAACAAGACTACTCTGATGCTGTTTTCGTGGGAAACCCTTGCGATTTCAGCCTTCATGGGGTAAGAATTCTTTCATATCACGGGAAAAGTATAGACGACTTTGTTGCAGGTCTTAGGTCAGTAACTTACGCAAAACCTGAAATGGCTATGCGTTCAATGCTTGAAAGAAGACACTTAGCTCCATCTTGGGGCGGAAAAACTCCACTATCTCCTGAGCCTGAAGATAGTATGGTAATTGGAACAATACCCGATATTTTCGTCACTGGGCATGTTCATGGCCAATTCGTTGGAGACCATAAGGGGACGACAATTGTTCACAGTTCCACATGGCAAGATCAGACAGATTATCAGAGGATGCTAGGTTTCCAACCTAAACCCTGTATTTTGACAGTGATTAATTTGCATACTCATGCTTCAGCATCAATACCGTTTGCTTAATCGTTATTTGGAAAGTCTTCCGAGAAAATAATATTCCAAATTTTTGTTAGATCCTTTTCTGTAATTATTGGTACATTTGCTTTAGTAAATTCATTCATTGCTCTTTCTCTCGCCGGATTGAATCCTATGAAATTAGAACCAGGTATTTGCATTGATAGATCTGTGCCTGAGTCTCCTATTGTCCATATTTTACTTGCCTGGAAATTATTTATTCTTGCCAATTTATCCACCATTTCTCCTTTATCATGAGAATCAACCATTGCAGGGGCAGGTCCAGAAAGATAGCCTTCTTTATCCCATGAGAAATCATTTGCAGCCCAATCATCTACTTTCAGTATATGTGCAATTGAGCCGATGAATCTTGCCACTCCCGAGGAAACTATTGCTACATAAATTCCTCTTTTCTTGAGCTCATTAATCACGTCCCTCGCTCCTTCCATCAATTTCACGCCAGAAAAGCACCTCATTATTTCGTCCATATGTATTTTTTCTTGAATATCTAACCATAATTTTACATCTAATTCCATAAACTCATCGTCTGTAATTTCCTTATCAAGAAATTTCGCTAGATTTTCTTTATTGTTTGTACCGAAATAGCTGTGTATTTGTTGCCAAGATGAAGTGATATCTACCAATACTCCATCACAATCGAAGACAACAGCTTCCACTTCATTCATGCCATTACGAGTGATAGCGTACCTATGAATTGTTGTTAGTTAACAATAAATTATTTTTTATTTTTAGAATAAATAATAGATGGTTTGATTGCTAAGATGCTTCTCCGAGTATTGTGAGGAAGCAAGAATCTATTGATGGGGCAATTAAAGTCAAGTTGCTATTTTTTGGTCCACTGGCAGAGAAATTAAATCAGAGATCAATAGAATTATCTTTACTCTATGGCACAACTATCAATCAGATAATTGATCGTTTTGAACTGAAATCTATGATTTCTGACGGATTAGTGGTGGCATTGGATGGAGACATTGGTGTAGATTTAGATACTGAAGTAAAAGATTCTTCCGAAATTGCCTTTTTACCACCAGTTTCTGGAGGTTGAGGGCATTTTTCGCCGAAGACTTTGAAGGTTGCTACCTCTTCAGGTTTGATATGGGAATCTTAGGTACTCAAGAAATTGTAATTCTTGTAATAATGCTTGCAATCATTTTTGGAGCGAAAAAGATACCCGAATTAGCTAGAAATGCAGGCCGTGCAAAGGGTGAATTTCAGAGAGGACTACAAGAGGGTATGTCAATTGC
>Ga0115011_10000834_pt1 | contig 23293 bp, 22 predicted proteins | sample TroAtlMetagenome_2_FD_88705 | JGI IMG/M metagenome (GOLD analysis project Ga0115011, IMG submission 88705) | Marine eukaryotic phytoplankton communities from Atlantic Ocean - Tropical Atlantic ANT8 Metagenome | ecosystem: Environmental > Aquatic > Marine > Oceanic | place: Tropical Atlantic...
GATCCGACGCACCGCATTAGGACAATCAACTTCATTTGATTGTTCTAATCGAAATTCATTATTTGCTATCGCGTTTAGGTATAAATCAGCGTCGTTATAGAACGTCTGCGGCAACTGCTTTCCAAACAAATAATCAATGAGTTCAGCAAACTCGCTCGCCGTTGCCTGCTGAGCGCCATCCTCGGATTTCTCGACCATCAATTCATGCAAGCGAAAGTACTGATTTATGTCATGGCGAACCTCTTTCAACCAAATTTCAAACTCATCGCCCTGATATGCACCCGATGTGTCAAAAAATTGAGGGCGAACCCTTTCTTGGAGCATCTGTCGTCCTCGACACTCCATTACCGGAAAAATATTGTTGGAAAAAAATTCTCGCTTGAAATAATCCTCTAAAAGCTTATTTTCGTTAAGCCAGCCAGACCAGGGCACCGCGCCGCAACAATACTCGACAGAGGCATTCATCTCAGCCATTGTGCTGAGCAAAGGCTCAATTGCGTCAAAACCCTCTCGATTTCCTACCACATTGTTGACACGCTCTATCGCTACATCTAACTCCTCGTGTTGCTTATACATAGTGTAAAAATCACTCACAAACCAAGCCACAAGGGCAGCACCGAAAATTAAAGAAGCAACTTGAAATCCCCGAAGTCGAGCACTGGATGACAGCAACTGCTCCTTTCTAGGGAAACCTAAGTTAGATTCAGGAAATATCTTTCTATCAAACAGGCTCTTCAAAAAAAGATTTCTTTGATTCGCCCCAATCCGACCAGAGAAGTAGATCCCCCTAAAAATTAATGGGTGAGATAAAACGCCGGGCGACAACAAGTCTGATGCCAGAACATTCACGGGCTCTCGAAGTTCCTCTAAGGCGGGCCCAAGAGACAGGAAAGCTCCATCTTGGCTAGCGTTATCTTTTGAAGTCAAAGCTAATTGCTGCGCTCTCAATTGACTTAAGACGTGGTTGAACGCTTCATCAATCCAGTCGTTCTTAAATTGTATATCTGGGCCATACGGGCTGGACCATCCAAAAATATCATCTTCAAATTGTCTGTTTTCCTCCAAAGCCCAAAATTCTTGAAACCCAGCAAGCTCATGCATCTCACTGAGAACCAAATACACGGGAAGAACGAACTCGACTTTTTGTTGAACGCTTCTAAATTCTTGATACAGCCATTCAATTAACTTGTCTCGATCTTGCCTATTTGGCGAAAGCAATTCCTTGGCAGAAACAGCGAGAACGATTCCATCAATAGGCCGCTCGGGTCTTTGATTAATTAATTCGGAGACAACGTCATCTGGATAGTCGTGATATACCACGCACCCGTTCTCTAAAACTAGGCAATACCCTTCTTCATCACCTGACGCGTCCTTAAGACTCAGACGCTGAAGAGTATCCTCACCGATGTCAGAAACCAACGCAGGCGCTGATTTATCTTTTGAAAGAACGAGAAAAATGGGTAATTCATAACGCTTATCTCCTCCAGCATTAAGCGCATCAACATTTGCCAGAGCCTCTCTCACAGCTTTGGATTTGCCACTGCTTTTTGGACGGCGCGAAGATCGAGCGAATCTCGATGTAATATCGGCTACTTGATCCCTACCGATATTTATGGTGCCAACACCAGCTGGCAGAAAAGGGATACGCAATCGCAATTGACGTCCGCTTCTGAATATAAACCAAATAACAAAAGCAACGATAATCAAGCCTAAGATTACAGCTATCCAGCCTCCTCCCAGAAAATTAATGGCGCGATTAAACGCCCGAATTAATGCTTCTGAACTCATCTTTTACTCATCTCAATAACCCAAGGGATGTCATCAACCAGTTGTATAAATAAAAGGCTGAGATGCCAGTCACTGCAACATATCCGATCAAAAAATAAAAAAACCTTCGTCTCCATTTTGAGAGAGGAGCCAATCTTTTTGATTCACTGTCCTGGCTAAACTGAACCAAATAAGGCTGATCATCAAAGATAGGTCTCCTCAAATCCTCGCTCCAATCAGAGATACACGAGAGGAGTTGACGACGATAGAAGCCTAACTCCAGCTGTTTACTTAATTTATTTTGACCAAACCCAATCCCAAGGACATGCAGATATACCGCGCAAAGTTGCTTATCCATCTCAGACAACGCTTTCTTTTGAGTGATAAACGAAATTTTCTCGAACAGCGTAACTCCAGAATTTCTGGTTCCAAATATTCTTTTCTCCAACAAAAAATCAAGCCAACGACGCTGCAATCTTTTATTCTCCTCATCAGATTGATCCCACCTTACAGACACAAGAAGAAGTTCATCCACCAACGCGACAAACCCGTAGACCATGTCGTCGAAGCTATTCCGCTCGCGCTCCGTTAAGATTTCTTTGGCACCCTCTATCTCTCTTTCAACCAAGTCGGAGAGTCGATTTTGAATGTATCGCTGCATATCAAAACCTTTCGAAAGCGCAGTGCCCTCAACCTCTTGAACTTCAGGAACACTGCTTAATGGCTCATCTTCAAATTCACTTTCTGAAAACTCCCCTCTGACGTTTAGAGAAATCTCGTCACGAAGAAGACTCCATTTAGCGGTTAAGCGCTCAAATCCCTCTAATATTGTTTTTTCTAAGTTCATCTTATTTGTTTTCTAAAAAGCAATTCACTAATTTAGGTCTGAACTCGTTTAGCTTCTCATCAGATCCGGAAATGATAATGTTCTCGCCTCCGTTTACGCTAAGGTCAACTAAATAAAATAGTTCGTTGGATCCAGCAACTAAGTTGATGTTAATAAACTCTTTCGTCAAAGCCCTGCGCGCACCGAGATCCCTTCTGACCTCATAGAACTCGTAATCTGACTCCTTACATATATAAGACGAGTCAATCCACTCTTCTAATTTCGTACTGGAAATTCCTGGCGGGACATCAAAGCCAATCATCACTTCTGAGACATTAAGTTCTGCCGGAAATTCTAGAATAAATTCTCCCTCTCCCCTGACAGCGAAAGGCAAGGTCAAAAAGTGAAGTCTGACCTTTTCTAGCGTCTCATTGATAAAATCCAGCACAGGAAGAAACACGGCGTCCAAGTCATTGTGGTCATACCTCCCCCACCGCGGACACACCGGGTCTTCATTCAAAGGGGCGAGACTCGCCGCAAGCTCAACTAAGGCTTGATAGATCTCAAAAGGGTGTGAGTCTGCATCCAGCAAAACTTCTGCCCGCGGCAAACGACTAACGAGATAGTTAATACGTTGCTTTTCTGCTTCGACCGTCAACCCTGAAGTGCGATCATCGGCGAGAAAATTCCTTAGCTGATTGGCCCGAGCTCGAACCCGCCCTAACGATGAATCTATTTTTCGGTTAAGCAGAGTTAATTCTGATGAAATCTTCCCTGCTATCGTAATAAGCGGCGGGGTATAGGGACTCGAAACAAAACTCCCATCGGTTGAAACCGTCAAGCGCACTATCGGAAACGCAGTGTAATTAGGCGAGAGAGAGGCTTCATCAACCAACCGCAAGACTGGTCGAAGACGGACAACGTCAACACGATTATTAATGTCGTTTTGATCAGGCGTTAACCCGGCGTTGATGCTTTGGTAACGTTTTAAATCTTTATCTTCATCACTAGCACAACCTCCACTGATTTTTGGCAGCGCTAGATATACGAGGAAGGAGTTTTTCGATTCAATTTTTAGGCCTCCCAAGTCGAGACTAAGTTCTTTTTCCGCGATTTGGTTGTCTTGATCGTCGTTTGGTTTTGGCGAATATTGAATCAAGGTCCCATCGGGCATGACTCCCTGAATTTCTGTAATGAGGAGTTTTTCGTGTGCTAAAGATAATTCATCAATCTGGCACGAGATAATGCCCCAGTAAAAAGGCGAAACCCGCTGCAGCTGATGTGCTAGTAAGTTCTCGAGGTAAACTGTGGACTGTTGGAAGTGCTGCGGAGACAAGAACATTCCTTCCGTCCAATGAACCTGGTCCGGTAATTTATCTAAATTCAACATGGCTGCATTATTCCTCTCGTTGTTTCTCTCGAACCTGATTTAATTAGAAGTGTATTTGGAACTGCTCCAACATTAAGTTTCTTGTCGAGCACCGTAATCCAGGGGGTCTTTAGTTTTGTAATATCGTATTGACCAACATTCTGAACAAATACCTGAATCATTTTTGCTAAGTTATGTCCGTCTGGAAGGTCACTGACCGCGGCACTGTAACCCCTCGGTAATTCAATTCTAATGACGTCCATCTGATTCCCATATGCAAAACAATACCCTTCCCGATTGGAGAACCACTGATCAAACGTACTCCCGCTCACTACAGCCACACTCGCGTCACTGTAGGCAAAAACAATTTCTGCCACTGTCGCATGGTGCGGTGCCTCCGAGGTCACAAACATACCGATCGACTCCACGTCATTCGGCCCCCTTCCAACCAAGGCACTTGAGCGTTCAATTAAACTTGACGCAATGTTCCCAATACCGCTGCAGCCTGACAGTAAAAAAAAGAAAATGTATATCGCTGCTAATTTGATTCTCATGACATCACCATCACCTTTAACTGGCTGGGCGTTAAATTCAGACCTGCTGGAATATTTGAAACCGTGCCGTTCTGGGCAGAGACATCTAACATACGCGTGGTGGGCATCCCTCCAAAAAACGTCCTGAAGCTTCCTAAAAGATTTCTTTGAGGACCAATAAATCGAGCGGAAACAACGCCGCCTAGAGGCGCCGACGCATCATTACCGGAAGAAAGAGGGGTAACAGTCCCTAAATTGTGAACCGGCATTGCTGTGATGAAATGATTTAATATATTTGGAATCGCCAAAGAGGACATCGCAATATTTGGAAAAGGCGTAGGCACTGGACCTGCTGGTGTCATTACATTGCAAGTGTCCGGGAACGCCAAACTCATTGACGGTAGCTGTGTTTTACAAAACATCCTTTACCCCATATTTATGCGCTCGGCATCAATCCTGATGTCTCGCTTCGCTGTTATAATGTGATTGTCTGAGTCAGACACTAAAGTGCCCTCGGCTCTTATATGCCAGTTTTTAGCTTTGGTTAATAACTGCTCCCCTAACTGAACAAAATTTTTACGTGCAGTTTGAAAAAGATCTTCAACATTCATCACAAGCCTTCCCAATGGAACATCCACCTGAAAATCCCCAAAGCTTCGGAATTCTATTTTTTTCAGGGCACTAACTGAAAAGACTTTGGCCGTAACATTGATCTCTGAGTTCCCCAGTGGCGAAATTGCACATTCGCTTTTTGAATGCCTGAAAAGAATTGCAAGAATTAGACGCTCCGTGCCATCTGCAGTGCATAGAACCTCATCTCCTATTTCAGGCATTACAAGACAACTGAATGCTCGCTTAGCAATCACACCACCCCCAAGCAAGAACTGATTCTCTCCCGCAGAACCCACAACCCTCTCTTTCAACAAGCAAACTGGCTCGCTTTTTTTTCTTTTTGCTAAATTTTCCAGCATTGATAATTCCTTCACTTTTTAACCTTTATCCAACAGCCGATCGAAACGCCTGGGGTTCAAAAAACACTGAGTCTGCGATGAGCCGTTCCTTGTCGACTGGCAATATTTTGGATCGTTGAGATTCTGACAAAAATAAATCGACGTCTATGTTGTGCCAATTGCTGCCCACCAAGCTGCACCCAGGGAACTTACAATCCTGAAGTTTAGCGTTAGAGAAATCTGTTGTGTTAATTCCACATTCCTCTAATGAAACTCTTGTTAATTGAGCGTCTACCCACCTCGAACGATTGCAGTCGACCGATTTGAATTCACTATCGATTAATTTGGCTGAATCAAAGTTAGACTCAGTAAAGTTGGATCCTATGACTGAGCAACGCTGGATTAGTGCTCTGGAGAATATTGATCTAGCGATGATTGATCCAAAGATTTGGACGTCCTGAAACTTGCAAGCAACAAAAAGGCACTCAGAAAAGTTAGATTTGACTATTTGATTCTGACTAAAGGTGCTTTCGTTAAAGCTGCAATTTAAATAACGCGCCGAGTCAAAAGAAACCTGAGTAAAGTCACATTTAATCATCAGCCCCCTGCATACAGATAAGGGCAGCCACAGGGCCTCAGAGAGATTTACCTCGTTCAGGGCAATATTATCCCAGACTATCTCCTTGAACGACGCCCCATTGATTTTGCATTGGTTAAGCGCAGTGTCTAACAATTCAGACTTATCCCATCGACATCCGCTTAGATCACTATTATTAATCACCGATTTTCTAACTTTGCTTCCTTCAAATAACGCAGACGATAGATCACAGTCAGTGAAACAAACGCTTTCAACTTCTTTTCCTCTGAAATTAGCCCGCGAGAAATCAGTGTCCACGAACGAGGCCCCCTTTAAATGAGCGTCTCTCATATCGCAATCAGAGAAATCACATCCAGAAACTACAGCGCCTGCAAAACAGACCTTCGTCAGGGAACAATCGACAAACCTAACTCTAGATAGAATTACTCCGTTGAAATCCAACCCTTCTAGGTCGCCTTCCAAGGAAACATTCTCAATCGGCAATCTCAACCGGATCGAGCTAAGCAACTCTTCTCGTTTCATCTTCTAATCTCTGTAGCTTTAATGGCATGATATTTCTTGAGTCAGCGTAATTAGTTCCTGAAAAATCCGCGAGCAAGACATCAGACTGGAAAAAATTCGTCTGGTGTAAATCTGCTTCGACAAAACTAGCGCCTGAACATTGCGAGGAATAAACGGCGGCGTCTCTAAGTGAGGAACCCTTAAAATCTGCTTCGTGAATAAGGCAGTCGTTAAAAACGCTCTTACTCAGATCGCTGTGCATTAGCTTCGTGTTCCCAAAATCACAACGAGAGAATCTAGATCTCTCGAACGAGCTAGAACCGGCATAGACTCCCCGCAACCCACAATCTTCAAACTGGCTTCCATGAAATTTCGAGCATGATAAAAACGTCTGTCCTGCAAACTGACATCCTTGAAATAAGGTGTCTTCCCCCAAAGAAAACTGGGTATCGGTGTTGTAAAGAGCGACCTTGCTCAAGCTCGCTCTGTCCCATAAAGAAAACATAAGGCTAGAATGCACAAACACAGAACGTTCGATCTTACAATCTGTAAAATCTCCACCACGCAAATCGCATTGCAGAAACGAACTATCTATGATGGCGGACCCGAGAAAACTGCTAGTTTTTATGGAGCCTTCATTCGCGTTCACACATTTAATATTGCAGTTATTAAAAGTCGAGGCTTCCAAATTTGCTTGCATCAAAAATGCTCGAGAGAGGTCTGCACCTTCGAAAGAAACCGACGATCCCGAGATCGATGACAGATTAGCATTTTCTAAATTAGCATCGGAAAAATCAGCGAAAGAAACTAGAGCGCCAGTTAGAGATGCCCCGGAGAGATTGGCGTTCTTAAAGATTGATCTCTCGACACTGACTCCTTCAAAAATGGATCCTCCAAGATCTTTACCAGAAAAATCTATGCCGCTAAGATCGGCGCCCGAGAAATCTCTGTCCGTTAGACTCTCGTTTTTTTCAATAAGATCTAACATGACCGATCGCAAAGCATTACCTGCCAATTTTGACCGAAGCCTACTCTCTTGGCTCGCAGTAACCGATAAACCTTTTCCCATGAGCTCATTTTTTTTCAACTTGGAAAATTCTTCGTCCGACATCGGATCCGGGAAGTTCGTTTGAGATAACAGGTCGGGAAGAGGAGTCTCCGCACTGGTACTAACCAAAGCTTCTTCGTACTGATTTTCAATCGTTTTAAGTTTGTCCGCAGGGGAGCTTCTATCTCGAGCTTGCTTAACCGCCTCATTTACAAATTCTAATTCATCAAAGTTTTCGCTTTCAAAAGATGGGACAGAAGCAAGTTTTTCCTTAATTGATTCATTGAGATATTCGTTAGCGGCTTGGAGACTTTTATTGCTCTCTTCAAGCAGCGGAGTCAGGTCTAAATCAGAACTATTTAAGGCCGCGGGGGTAATCACAGACTCGGGATTTACGAGCGAGGGACTTAAATTATCTGGAATCTCAATCTTATTTTTCTTGCGCATTTCTTGCTTGTAGCTCTCCCAATCATCTGACAGGGATTTATTTACTCGATCGGCTTCGTCAGATTGTGCGTTTTTTTCGAGCAAAAGAGCTTCGGGGCTTTTTTTTGGAGAAAGATCCGAGTCTCTCATAATACAACCGAGTGCGGTCTCTGGGTTAGTCCGATCTCTCAGCGCGTTCTCGTAATAAATAGATCCTCTGGGGGCATCCAAAATGTGCTCGTAAGCCAAGAGCAAACTCTCTATTTGGTTGCTTGGATATCTATCTTTTGTTTCAACCTCGCCTCTATAGATCAGAACACCGAGATCGCTCTCGGGCAGGAAGACAATTGTCTCCAACTTCATAATAATTTCACTGAATCTAGAGGTGTCCTCAAGAAAGCATCTCGTTCTCAAGCCAGGCAGCGTCCCTTTTAATAAGGGTGATTCCCTATGCAAATTTTTTAAGGAAAACTCCTCATCTCCACACCAATCCTCATCTACTTGCTGATCGTTTTGAGCTCGATTGTATAGATCAAACTCAAGATCCTTTGGTAAATCTGGAAACTGGTTCTGAAAATAATCTCCATCATAGGTGCCAGCAAAAATTTTTCGGGAAGGACTAGAAATATCAAGTGGTCCGAATCCGACTGGCGCTTGCGTTTTTGTAGGGGAGAAGAAGTTCCGATCTACATATTCAAAATTAGGCAAAGAAACATTAATCGAACCGTCCCTATCTTCGGTCATCATGCCGGTTCCATTTAAATTAATGGGATCATTAGGTCCTCCCCAAGCCCTTTCCCACTGCAGAGGCATAGACAAAAAGGATGCTGGCTTACTTGCTCGTTTTCGAAGAAATTTCTTTTGCCAAACCCTGTCTCCAATAACTCGTATTTTCTTTTGCAATCGGCCAACGGAAAAGGATGCCTCTAAGTCAGAGACAGGCAGCTCGCCTGGGGCGTGGACTTTTCCAAAAATTAAAACCTCGTTACGACCCTTAGGCATTCCCTCATCTAGATATTCCTCTAGCCCCGTGCTTTTTTTTGTCAGAGACCAACCAGTGGTTTCATTGAAAATAGATGCAGGATTTTTTAGATCAAAAAAAACCAGAGGAGACACAACAAACTTATGTTTCCCCTCTTTAGAATATGTGCGGTGTAATACGCCAAGATTTTTTGGTTTAAATACTCTCATGTGATCAAAGCACCATTTTTAGGGCTGATAAAATCTCCATATCAGTGCCCGTTAACTCAATCTTTAAGCTTCCTGGACCATTTTTAATATCAGAACTCGCGCCAATGTTTTGAACAGAAGTGGAAATACCCACCGCAGATATATTGGTAGAAACACCGGTTGTAGAGATATTAGTAGACGTTCCCGTCGCCGAAATATTGTTTGACATTCCTGTTGCTGATTGGCTCTCAGAAGAGCCGGTCAGGGACGAATGAACACTGACTCCAGTGACAGAACCGCTGGCTGATGCCCCTACAACGGAACCACTTGCCGTTGCTCCCGTGATTGATGTGCTCGCGCTTGTTCCGGTGATCGATGAACTGATGGTCGCCCCGGTTACCGAAGAATTGGCGGAAGAACCTATAACTGAGGAATGCGCCGAATCGCTTACAACCGAGGAGCTATCACTGTTCCCTGTTTGAACAGAGACACTTTTTGAGTCGCCATTATGAATTGACTTGCTTTCAGTTTTCCCATTGATAAGGGAGCTGTTCACAGAACACAATTGGTCCTCTCCGCTGCCATTGTGAACGGATACGCTCTCTGATGTTCCATTAGAGATTGATTTACTGAAGGTGTTGCCTATTGTGAGAGAATGAGAGTATTGCACGTAATCATTTAAATCTCTGTCGTCACTATCATCTGCTGGCGGCAAAAGCTGGTGGTCACCCGTAAAAGAAAAATTGTGACTTTTACCCGTGAGGCTGTAATTGAAAGAATCGCTTTCGCTGAATGACACATGGTTGTACTGCCCTGTCGCTCGCTTATCATCGACGATGTCTTGAGCTCGCTTTAATGGTGTCTTTTTGTTGCCACCCATGCTGATACTTGTCGAATCACCGTAGTTGGTGTTGAAACTGTTGCCCACGGACGTATGAACTGTATACCCCTCTGGCATGATATTGCTGCTTCCTTTTGACTCGAGCGTCTGCTGAATTTCTGGAACCTCGGTTTCGTCGCTGGATTTCCCTACCATGACAAAGCTCCCAATCTCTGGCACGGTTGTCATATGACTGGCAAGTTTGATCCAATGCCTTTCTGTTTTGTCTTGTGCATTTACAAAGCGAACAAAAACACCTTTGCAACTATAAGATTGAGATCTTCTATTTGCTTCGGACTCTTCAACATACTTAAAATCTTTAGTGTCATGATCAAATACTGTTGATTTTTTAAAGTACTTTCTCTGAGTGTGCTCCATGGATTCTTTTTTAATTGAACCGGGCCCTTCAACTACTACGGCTAATATATTTCCTTGATGGTCCCCACTGGATTCAAACTTCGTTACAAGGCCTTTGGCGTCTACCGCACTAAACTGATTGCTATAGGATCCATCCACAGAAGCATTGTGGGAAACAGAGACAGCAACAAATAATCGCTCACTCAATTCGGGTCGAACCGGGCTCTTCTCTGACTGCTTATTTTTTTTCTTAAACGCGCTGCTTTTCTTGCTGCTTTCAGAATAAAAGGAAGACACTTCACTGACGCTCTTACCCTTATGGTGATCAATCGGGCTTAACCCTAAATCAGACTCTGAGATCACTTCCCGGACGTTGAAGAAGTGGCCTGGTTTCAAGTCACTGCAACCACTCTTACCATCGAGGGACGCTTTCCCAGCTGAGATTTTTTTATTCGCCGTATCTGATCTTTTTTTAGCCTCATAATCAGTCGCGCCATATTGAACCACGTGCATCTGCTCCATATTGAGCAGAGGTTTTTTAAAGTCGTCATTCTCGTAATAATCGACGATCGATGTATTAACCTCTTCCCATGTAGCGTGCTTCTGAGCCAACATAGTATGAATACCCGCCGTCGTCAGATTCTCTTGATATTTGAAGTCAGAAATATAATCGTCCCGCTCTTGCCCTCCTTCCGAGTATGAAAGCAGCAGAGACTTGATTTTTTCGTCGTCCTCCTCTGTAAAACCATATTGATTAATCTTGCGCTCATAAATCGGTTGATAAAAAGCTTGGTCGGTAATGACCATCTGTTGATTAGTGTCAGTGTGTTTAAAATAATAAAATAAGTTAACTTTCTTCATAAGTCCGCTTATGAAATCAAGATCGGTTTCACCAGTCTGGATCCAGTCTTGCTTTCGATAATTCGCTAGGCCAAGAGAGTGAAACTCCGCTGCTATCGCGTTGTCCCTGAGCACCGATTTGACAACATCAACGATGGTTTTAGCTTCAAATATTCGGTAATGGCTCTGCAAGCCAAGACGGAAAATCGCGGGTTTAACCTCTAGGTGATACTTCCCACGCTCAGCCATGGCAAAACCTGTCACAATTCCATTGAAAAACGAAATAGGTCTACGCTTTTTATCAGTTTCGCTACCCGGATAATTGCCCCGACTTATATCCATCTCAGTTTCTGGCAACCCAATTCGAATCGAAATTTTACTGCCAATGATTTCATCAAAAAGAAAAGAATCTCCTTCCTTTTCGCTAAAATTCTCCTTAAAAGACTGCGCAGTAAAATCGCGCTTGCCACCTTGAATAGGGTGGGCTTGGGGGTTTAAACCGGAAAGACGAGCACCTCGTATCTGATTAGCGTCATGAGGGGGGCCTCCCGAAACATAATCATTAGCAACACACTCTAAATTATATGTGTAAGGTTGCGAGATTTCTTCACTTCCGGAAAAGCTTTGTAATCTCATGATAGAGTCGTCGATGGTCCGCCCTCCGCTAAGCGTGATAAGCATATCCAAGCTACATCGAGGCTTTGTTTGGCTATATTTTATCTCTTCAACCCACAGGTTTTTATTCTCAGGATTTTTCATCAAGCCGCCTCATTTTTATCGGCCTCAGTAATCGAAGGCTTAATTACGAATTTCGGAAAATTTTCGGTTCGCTTGGAAGCATCAGCAGTTTTTAACCAAGATGTCTGGCCAAGCCTAAAGTCGTCTTCTATTCTTGCGTTTGAAACCTTTTCCCAAAGCAAAACAATCTCGACATTTATTTCGTAGAGACCATCAATGAGCGCAGAGGCTAAACGGCAAAAATCTTGGTGTTCTGCTCCGCCAGGCAAAAGAGCTAGGCATCTGTCCCTTGAATCAACGAACAATTGAAGACTTATTCGGCTCGAATGATCCCAGTATTTTTTTCCAAGCGCCCCGCCTGCACCAAGAATCAAACCACTCCCTAGTTTTGCGCGGTATGTTTTGGGTAATTCCCGCCAGGAACCCTCGCAAGGCTCTAACTTAATTCGTATCCCTAAAGTTTCGGTGAGAATATTTCTAAGCAGCGAATAATTAATACGGCGATTCGCAAGGGCTACCGAAAATGTCTTCCAAAGCTCCCCATATCTTTGAGGAAACTTTTCTGAGAGTGTCTCATTAGTAGGGAGACCGGACACAGCCTCGAAAAGCTTTTTGTGAGAACAGTCGCTCTTCGACCCATTAAAAAGCATAGGGTTGAAGATTTTTTTCATCTCAAAGAGGGAATGCAAAAGCCGGTCATTAAAAATATTTATGAAATCGTTTGGACCTCGATTTCCTTCAGCTTCTTCTCTATATAATAATTCAGAGAAAATATCTGGAAGCGGACCATTCTGAGAACAAAGATTGAAGCCATTTACAGTCATGTTCAGCTCAGACTTAGAACTCTGCTCGTTAAACTGAACATCCTCGATAAAATTAGCTTTAAAGGCAGCAGAATTTTCTCCCTTCATGCGCAAGGCGCTAAAAGCCCCATCATGTTCTTCTGAGCTCTCTAGAAGTCTAAGCGCCTGGAAAAAATTGAATTCCTGACCCATCGCTCGTAGGTCTTTTACGCTAGTATTTTGTGTCCAGTCATTGGTTGCCATTTGAATACTCTTTCATTGCCTAGCTTAAGTTCCAGGGAGGAAAACGAATTTATGTGTGAAAAAAGAGCGAGATATTGGTTAAGCACTGAACCAAAAAGCGTGGGACTGCCCTCAAATTTTCGCTCATTCAGGACCAAGGTGTATTTAGTGCCTCTATAGTAACCGCGCCACCCTCCAATCTTTGACGGCGAGACACTCTCTTCCGCATCGAGTTGTTCAATACTCTCTATTTGTCTTTGACCAACCAGGTCCTCCTGATTTACGTATAGGTCAAGCGCCTGTTTCAACGAATTTCTTGCTGTGTTGGGTTCAGATAAGGCAACGTGATATAGAGATAAATGAGAAACGAGTTGCCACTGACGCTCTTCTCCCAAACTGCTTTTTCTATATCGGGAAGGCCTGCTGATGAGCTTTATCGAATTTAGCGGACCGCTTCCAATCAAAGCTAATTCTTGCCCTATGGGCATAGATTCACATAGAGAATTATTACAACACAGTGTTTCTGCAAAGATCGTTTCACCCTTTGGGCCACCGCGCTCATGATCTGCATTAAAAAAAGAAAGCCAAACATCATTGCCTTGATTCTTGCGATGATAACTTTCCTCAAATTGAGAGATCCAGCCATATTTACCAGCGACATCTTCGAAGAGCGCAGGCGAAAAATAGGGAACCAATTCCCGCTGCTGGCCCCTCGAGTCTATAGAAAAAACTTTCTCAACTCGATAAATCTCATAATCGTCAGGTCTCTGCCGATCCATTGCGAGCTTATGGCGATATTCCTTATTACTGATCGGTATTGGTTCACTGGTTTTCGGAAAAAGATTTATTACCGGAGCGCAGTTTAATTTAATCGAGCGTTCATTCAGAGGAATTTTTTCGGGCAATTTTTCATTAAGTATTAGAGCGAAACTTGCAAACTCTTTGACGTCCTCTTCTTTTGCAGCTGGTTCGAGACTTTCAAATCCCTTCAGCTCAAAGAATAAGAACTTCTCTGGGAAAGAAAAATAATCATGCAACAAGGTTAGGCCTAACTCCTGCTTTGAATCACGAGGAAAGATTCTTTCATCGTCATCGAATCCATTTATCTTAAATGCGCTCCGATCTAAGATTTTTTTTATATTCCCTTCGTGATCTAAGACCGCCACACCGATTAGGTGCCGATAGAGGATTTCGATAAATAAAAAGCGATATTCTTCATCAACATCAATGAAAAATCTGATTGGGTTTCCAAAGTCGAGATCCTCTGCAGCTCCTGGCTGGCTCTCCCCTAGCTCAATTTTAAGGACCGATTGGACTCGAGAAAAACGTGTTTCTATGTCAGGATACTGACTACTCAATTCTTTTTTTACTGACAAGACTTCCAACGGCCAAAGTAACGTGTCATAGCAAGTGGAGAATCGACACTTTCGATAATCAGCAGAAGCCTCAGGCGCCCGCAAGATATTCACAGGCTCCATCACAGAGCCACCAGGCAAGAGATATCCATCACCGAAATTCGCAGCAAAACCATCGACTTCAAATTCTGCAATCGACATTGAGGGCGTCGACGCTACAAGCTGAGGATAAAGCTGTTGCAAAAGGATAGTTGCCAGCTTACTCGATTCGGATTCGACCATGAGCCTTAAACGAGCGTGCATCCAGGCAAAAGACTGCAAAAGATGCTCGACGTGCGGATCACGTGATCGCCCCCTCGAGAGTGCCAACTCCGCCGCTATATTTGGATACTTTTCTCCAAACTGAGAAGCATTATTTCGCAGAGATTCCATCTCTGAGACGAAATAAGAATTTAATTGATTTCGCGATGTCGCTACCATTTGTCGCTATCCTGTAATCGGCACAGACACACCAAAATCGTGGTCTTGGTGATTAAAATCGATCTTTCCTGAAATCAAGAAAACCTTTTTTCCAACTCGGTCTTCATGTTCAGTTACTAGAACCCTGCAGTCTTTTAACCGCGGCTCATAGAGGGCTATCACCTTTTCAACTTCTGATGCATAAGCAGCCAAACTTTCGTGGTTGTCGTCGACATCAACGATACTTCTCAGCCCATAGTTCAAAACACTGTCTGGAAGTGCTGCCCCGATCGAATCCATCCCATAAAAATAACTTCTTTGAGAGAGAATCCTTTGCAACTCAGTTTCGATAGCAGTTCTTAGCTCTTTTATGCTGCTGAAAAAGAGTTTTTTTCCTCTTTTACTTGGGGAGCAGAGGCGATCAAACAGAAATCGCATGGATTGATCTTCCTCTAACTCCGAACTTAAAAATGTTCACCCCCAAACTAGGCCATCGGCCCACGATTTCTTGCAACACTCCAATCGTAAACGTAGCTCCCAGTAATCCTAGATTGGCTATCTTGATTGGCGGTTGCCCATTGAATGTCGGTAAAGTTGAGAGTGATTTGTTCAGTAGCCATATCATTTGGATGTGATTGGGCCTCGACCGATGACACCATGCAATTCCAAAGTTTAACGGTCATGATTGATCCGATTATGCTGCCTCCATCAAGATTTGCGTTCCGACAAAGAAATATCTGAGTCGGATTTGCGCCATCATCAATGGGTGCAGCCGATAAGCAATGCTTGTACAAGAGTGGGGATGTCTTATCTAGATATTTCGTCGCCGTAATATCGTTCAAAGAGGGACGTCCCGAAGTTCTCGCGGCATTACTCACATCAGTTGTCATTTGTTGCTTCATGCCAAAGTGCATGGAAACTAATTCGATGCAGCCGGTCAGGTCTTCGCCCGTGTCAACCACGGTTCCGTCGATCAAACTGGCCCCTTCAAGTTCATCAAGTCCCGGTTTTAATAATACTAAATCCATAGCTTTATCCTTCTATTAATCCTTGGTTAAGCCGGCAAGTCGGCGACTAAACGAATTGATGCAGTTAACTCTTCTAGCTGAAAATGTGGTCTAAGGAAAACCGTTGCTTTGTATGCACCAACCTTCCCTTCAACGTCTGTTACCTCGACCCTCGCCTCTCGCAAAGGGTACTGCGCCTTGACATTTTGAGGGGGAGAATCATCTAGAAGCACATATTGAGATATCCAGGTATTGAGATAATCCTCAACATTCTGACGAGTCATAAAACTACCGATCCGCTCTCTCATCATTACTTTGATGTAATGCGCAAAACGAGAGGCTGCTAACATATAGGGCAACATTGCCGAGACTTGCGCATTTTTTGTGGCAGACTCGGTCAGATACATCTTAGGTTTGTTTGTTGTTTGCCCGCCGAAGAACGCAGCTTTGTCGGTCCCTTTACAATGGCAGATAGCCATAAAGCCTAAGTCATTCAGTTCCTTCTCTCGACGATCTGTGATGGATACCTGAGTAGGACAGGACAACGTTATGTCTCCCTCTTCCGTTTCAAAAGTATAAGCAGGCAGACCCTCGACTAAACCGCCACCTTCAACACCTCTTATCGCAGCAGTCCATCCGTATAGCGAGAAAGCATTCGTAATCCTCTGTCCTAAGACATAGCTGGGGTTGCCCCAAAGAACTTTTTTGGCGTCTACTTGCTTGAAAGATTCCTCAAATTCTATGCCATCGTCTCCCTTAGAGACCGCCATAACCGGGTTGCCTTGCTTGTCTCGAACTAACTCTCCCTCTTCGTCAAGCTCATAACGATTTAGACTTACGTCTTCATCAAAGAAAATTCCTTCCACAGGATTATCTTCATGATGGTAAGGAAGTCGCATCATGACCTTCGGAAGGGTCAGGGTCAGATATCTCGAATCCTCGCTCTCTCTAAAAGACCGCCATTTTATTAACTCGGCGCTTTCAAATATCTTTGAAAGATCTCTTGGTTTATGGAGCTCTGCGAAGTCTTCCATATCAAAAAGCTTCGCGTAGGCGCTACTAATAAAGGGTGCGTGAGCTGCCGCAGCAACGTTGCTTAGCTTTTCCATAAAGTTTGCGTCTCGGGCACTTCTTCCCAACTCATAATCGCCAATCAGCAAACTGTAAGGCTCTCCACCAAAGGTGCCGTATTCATTTTCGTAAACAATCTTAAATAACGCGCTTTGATCAAACTCAACTGCTTTATCAAGATCTTTGTAGAGATCGTCGTAGCTGATATTTAATAATTTCAGCTTCAGGTCCGAACTGGTTTCGGTGTTCATGACAAGATAGTTCAACCCACGCCAACTAGCCTCCATAGTTTGGAAATCATCATGATGCAAAATATAATTGAGCTGCCGACTGATCATTTTATCTTTTTGAGATATGCGAGCCGAAATTAGACCGCTTATATTGACATCATCACCAGCTTTCTTGAGAAGGTCATTCTCAACCAAAATCTGCAATGTGAATTCGGCTATCAGCTCAAGCGCGTAAGGGACTTGGCTTTCTTCCAATGTCATCTTGCCCGTGTTAAGCAAGTCATATATGACAGAACCCTCTCCCCGCTCTTTTGCCGGGAAAGCTGCAAGTATTGCTGCGTCTCTGTCCTTAGAATCCTCAATCAGCGCGGTCTCTTCCAACGCTTCTTTCGCGTTATCAACCGCCTCTTTAAGTTCATCGGACTGATCAGAAAATTCTAAAATTCCGTCAATGACTTTCAAGAGCGGATCATTTCCATCCAGCTTCCCTAGAAAATCTCGAAGCCTTGAGCGCTGATCATAGATTGACTTTAGATCTGCTACCTGCTGCAACACAGCGACAGGATCAAATCCGTCCAGATCTTTAAACTTAATTCCAACGCTTAAGGTAGCTCCACTGCCAGGCAGAGTCCGAGGAACTTCGAAGGCGACTCTTGGTTCAATCGATTCCATAACCTTATTGAAATTATCCCGATCTATCTGGACCATTTTTCTGTCACGCACAGGCGGCAGTGCTTTTTCAGATTTACCAGATAGGGGCGCTAGTATTCCTACGATAAACGGAATTTCTTTCTTCTCCGCCGCTCCACCCGTCTCTACATCATAGGTGATCTGAACACGCGGTGAACGTACCCTATTCAACTTGTGTTGTGTGCTTTCTGACATTCTCATGCACTCCCATTTCTAATGTAAATTTCTCTGCCACCGTGGTGACGTTTCTTTAAGACTCCCTCAGTTACAAGATGTGCTAAGGCAGCTCGGATAAGAGACCTCTCGTCTCTTAACCTTTGCCTTGAAACCCACCAGTCAGAGATGCCCTCTAAGGTATCTCCAGCTTCTGGGTGAGAATCAAAGTATTCCTCTATCTCGCGCGCCACGTTCTTAATCTTAGTTTCGTCGCGCCCGTCATCGTAATTAGCTTTCGCCGCATTCATCGTGGCCATAGGTATCCTTTTATGCCTTTAAAGTTTTTCAACGACGTTAAGTAATACAATCATCGTGCCAACTCTTAAAAACTACGTATGATATTGTTTTTTATAGATTTTTTATTTTTCGAGATTTTTTAAGTGGGGCTAACAAACCCAATTATTTTATTTATTCAAAGAACACTAAATCAGAAAAATTGGGAGGTGCGTGGAAGTGAGGCCAAAAAGTCCCATGTGGCAAAAAAGGCCCAGGCGAATAGATTTTTTTTTGAAATAGCTAAAGCGGGTTAGCGAATAAAGGGCTCAGACATAGGTCTTCCTGTCCAACCCGTGTTTTTGCATTAATCGACTGAAAGCACGTCTCTCTTTCTTCGCAATAGTAGCAGCGCGAGAAATATTTCCGCCCGTTTCTTCAAGAAGCTTGTGTAGATATTCTTTTTCAAACTGCTGAATGAGCTTCGCTTTCTCGATAGCAAAGCTCTGGAGTTCTTCGTCAACAACCTCTGTCTCTTCATCAAAGTTATGATTAGGAAAAAGGTATCCGATGTCACTAATGTAATCGGTGTCCGTCATCAAAAAAGCCCTTCGTATGGTCGTCTCTAACTCACGAACGTTACCTGGCCAAGCATAATTGGAGAGTTCATCAATGATTTCATTAGAAAGATATTTGCCTGGATGGCTCTCTTCCATCGCAAGCTGCGCCAAATAGTATTGGGCCAGAAGATGGATGTCCTCACCGCGTCTTCTCAAGGGAGGCATTGTCACGTTAAGAATATCCAAGCGGTACATTAAATCCTGTCTTAACAAATCCTTTTCTACCAACTCTTGAGTATCTTTATTTGTCGCCGAAATAACCCGGACCTCTACATTTTTGACCTTGTTACTGCCGATTGGTCTGATTTCTCCCTCTTGTAAATAACGAAGCAGAGAAACTTGGGCCTTTGGGCTCAAGGCATCGACCTCGTCTAAAAAAAGAGTTCCGCCGTTAGCAGTTTCTAAAAGACCGACCCTATCGGTTGACGCGCCTGTGAAGGCGCCTCTCTGATGGCCAAACAATTCGCTTAAAATTAATTCATCAGTAAACGCTCCGCAGTTAATCGGAACAAATGGTTGTCCTCTCCTGTCACTAACGTAATGAATAGCTCTGGCAACGAGTTCCTTCCCGGTCCCGCTTTCCCCTCGAATAAAAACAGATGAGTTATTGCTCGCAACTTTTTTAATACTTTTCATCGCTTTAGCATAGGCTCGCGACTTGCCCAGTAAATTAAGTTGAATATAAAATTCTTCATCTACCTCTTTACTGTGGAATGGCAATCTCTGAATAATTCTTTGCTCGCAATGAGAGATCGCTTGAGCGATCTCCTTTCCCGAACCTGTCCAATGAATAGAATAACCTGCCTTCTTGATTACCGAACCCGGCCTTTCCAAAAATACATCAATAACTTCTGAGTGGTTTGGATTGAAGGGCGATGTTGGCTCGGCCTGTTTTTGAGACATGTCCTGAAAAAGACGTATGACAACAACAGGATGTTCTTCGGCTATTCGATACTCGGAACTACGTTCAAACCAATCTACTTCTTTTACACCCTCTCGAGACAGAGAGAGAAGGAAAGCCGTTCGATGGCCAGCTTTGAGGAAGGAAACAACTTGAACTTTCGTATCACCAAAAATCATTTACTGCAAAAACCTTGATTTGGATGAAACATCATATTGCCGAAACGTTAACATTGGAACCATTATTTCCAATTACCCAGTAACCGAACTCCAAGAGGCTATCTCGATAGCAACCATACCCACTAAAGCAGCGCTACCTACGAAGAACAATAAAAACCGATGCATCACCGAATTGTATGTGCACTGTATGATCGAATGTATAACCCTTGAAGCGACGTAGACCCAGGCTAAAAGAATTTGAGAAGTTCCTGCTGTGCCTGCTAGAGCCAGGGCTATTGCCAAGGCATAAAAAAGTGTTGGTTGCTCGTGGAGGTGGTTATAGTTGTCGCTAACTCTGCGCTCTTTACCGGGCAGCTTCACTGCAACGTCGGACGCGTTCTGAAGCTCCTGCGCTGATATATTATTTTTCATCAAATAAGGAAGTCGAGTAGACATCATCCAAACGAAGATCACCAACGTCCATGCAACTAGCACGATGACTGGTTCAAGAATTGCATTTTCCATTTTACTTTTCCCAAAAAGTTTTAGTCAAAAAGTATAACTTTTTTTCTGATTAATAAGCGAAGCTAATTCCAAGAAATGATTCTCTCAGGAACTATTAACAGCCGCGCGGTTTTCTGGAGCCCTGGATCGAGACTTTTTTGGCAATGAAGGGCCACTTTTTTCACTAACTCTCCTGCTGCCGTTTCATTCCAATACCAGTTTTCGAAAGCACTAATCTCACTAGCGCTAGGCTGCTGAAGAGCGGCCTCAAGATAAAACGCGTTCAAATCATCGGTAGCTAGCTTTAGCCTTGATGAATCAGATTTAGAATTCTGCTCTTCACTAAAAAAGGTATGAATAAACGGTGCTAAATCTTCGAGATCGAGGTCAGAAATACCGAAAGAAGTTTTTCCAAAGACCGTTGTCCTTCTTTCAAACCAAGGCTTGAGAAGAGCGATCTCATTCTTGACATTCTCTAATAAGCTTTCTTCCTTCTCCTTGTTAAAAGATACCGGACAAACCCACTCTTCAGGGCTCTCGCTAATCTCAGGAGCCTCTTCAGAAAATTCCGAAAAAATTGGACTATCCGTTTGAGTGAACAATCCCAAGGCTGCATCCAAAACTCGATGCTGAAACGAGGCATCTTCTGGTGATCCGAATGGCCTCCCAAGAATAAAAGGCACGGATAACACCCTTGGTGGAGCAATCTTCTTCGCCTGCTGAGGAACTAGAGATAAAGCCACCGTTGGAATTCCCGCTCTTTCAAGATAATGAGCTAGCCCGCAAACTGCGCGCGTGCACGCCGGTCATATGGGTACTAAAATTACCGCGTCTATTTTTTCAGCAAGAAGATTCTTTGATAATTGCTCTGCGGCAGGGCGCAATTTTTCTGGTGAAATGGCTCCCATGAAAGAATAATGATAACGGGATAATTCTCCAATTTCTTTGGCCGCAACTTTTTCCCTAAGCCTATCAATCGGGAAGACTACATTGCAATCCCAAGCGAACCCGGTCCGATCAAAATTTACCGAAACATGGCTCATTACCAAATCTCTTTCGTCTTGAGAATCAATTATTCGATAATCAATAGAGTCCATTGAAAAAGCTGGATCTCCTCGATGCATGAGTCCCGCCGTTGAAACTAAGGCAACTTTTCTTTTTCGGATAGGCGGACCCTGAACAGCCTCGGTCAACCCATAGTCGGGGACTGGGATATTCAAGAAAACTTCAGGGACGTCTGAACTTTTCAATTAGTTTTCTGTTTTTGCTTTTTATATATTATTCTTCATGGCAATAAACATACTTTGGGTGTCATCAAATGCTGTAAAGCTGGAAATTTTTCCATCGACTATCTCGAACTTGTGCAGAGACTCTGTCTCCAACCCCTTGGCCGTCATTTTTAGATGAACGATCACCGTATTAGCTACCGTGTAACGATTAAGCTCGGTTAAGTTAAAGCCTGGCCAATGAACTGGCAGGACCTCAAAGACGTTTTCTATTGTCGCTTGTGTGCCTTTGTGGGAACCAGATTGCGGAAGATCCCCAAGTATCGTGAATGTTAAATCCTTAGAATGCAAAGCACTCCAACCCTCCATATCGCCCGCAGAAAATGTCTCATAGGCTTTCGTAACTACCTGTGAAGGCGAGAGCTCTTGTCCTGAATTTTCGGCTGTTGCAAGAGCAAAAAAGTTAATCAGAATGATACTGAACAAGATTTTTTTCATCGGAAACCTCCATGTTTTTATTTAAATTGCTTTAGCGCGGGAATATCGGATTACAGGACTTTCTTTCCTTAAACGATCATTTTTTTTGAGTCCGTCAGATTCGCAAATAAATAAAAAACGCTCAAGCGAACAGTGCTTTTTATTCAACCGATCATCACAGTGCCTACTATGAAATATAGCTTTGCTTTCGGTAGCGGCGTAACACACAGCCTCTGCTTTTCGTAAAATTTCTGTCTTACTGGCGACGTTGTAATTTTTACCAAAACGCCACTTATTTTTGTGCGCCACCGCCACCTCATTCACGTCTATGTTCACTATCGAGGGCGGCTTGTATTCATATATTGAGCTACACCCAATGCCCATAAAAGAAAAAACTATGAGAATCAGGGAATTTATTTGCACTTTGGATAATTTCGAATTCTTGAACATAGTTTCATGATAACGGAATAAAAACGACTTTGTGAATACGTTCTGGCAAGGCATCTTCATTCCTGTAGCTATCTTTAGAAAGCTCCCCTTATCATAAGACCGGACAAGCCTCGGGCAGTGGTGTCCACTATCGCCCTCTCTGCTTCTTTTTTTCTATCGAAGGGACCGATTAAAACTCTATGTAATCCTGGTTCAACGGTGTTTACAAAAATAGTCTGCTGAGTATATCCCTCTAAAATTGTCTCTGCCCGCATTCGATCAGCATTTCTTTCCGAGGAAAAAGCCCCCAATTGAACGTAATATTGCTTTGCAGCGTTATCATCGCGTTCGGTTGGCAAAAAAATTTTTTCAACATCCTCTATTTTCAGAGTTTCTAGGACATCTTCTCTTGCCTTATCTATCAACTTCTGAAGTTGAAGCTGCTGAGAAAGGTCGGATGGGTCAAGCCCTTCCCACGGAGCTTGGTTGAGAAAAAAGCTGACGCCGAAACCAAGGAGTAGACCAAAAGTAAATCGGAACATTTTACGCTACCTTCGAAAAACTTCACGACTAAGACTTTAGCATTAACAAAAATGTTACTCACCCCAAAAGTTAGGAACTCAATTGAAAAATAAATTACAACCGACTGCAATTTCAAATAAACTGTTTTATAGTTTTAGACCCAAATATGAACAGCAATAAAAATACA
>Ga0115011_10000835_pt1 | contig 23268 bp, 21 predicted proteins | sample TroAtlMetagenome_2_FD_88705 | JGI IMG/M metagenome (GOLD analysis project Ga0115011, IMG submission 88705) | Marine eukaryotic phytoplankton communities from Atlantic Ocean - Tropical Atlantic ANT8 Metagenome | ecosystem: Environmental > Aquatic > Marine > Oceanic | place: Tropical Atlantic...
ATCGTCAGGTTGGCGGGGAACTCCTCGTTTTTGAAAACCACCGCCTCGGGGGGCGGCTTGAGCGAGCGCCCAAGCAGGTGCCGGGTGACGAACACGCCCCGGTGAATCGGCGAAGTGCTGTTGTGATACGAGTAAAGCGTGAGCAGGTACGGATGCGTGAGCAGCCCGGCGCGATTTTGGCTGGTAAACGTCGCCGGCGAAAAACCGGATGGCGTTCCCCGATGCCGCGCGCCGTACAGCTTGGCCAGACGCGGGTTCATCGGGAGATGGTTCGCGCTGAATAGGGCGCGAAAATCCGCGCCGGCCTCCTGCCAAACGACTTCGTCCAAAAACAGGTTGAGCGAAGTACGAAGGTCCGCCTCGAGCAACTTGTCGAACTCGGGGAACATCTCCGTGTCCTTGGCGATCTCCTCGGCGTGATCGAGGCCAAGCCAATGGTGCATGACGCTGCGGAGCTTGGCCTTTGTGCGCGGGTGTCGAAGCATGCGCAACGCCTGTTGCCTGACCTGATTGGCGGTGCGCAGGCGTCCGGCGTCCGCCGCTTGGCCAAGCGCCTCGTCCGGAAGTGAGTCCCACAGGCCAAGCGCGAGCCGGGCGGCGACCGAGTTGTCATCCGCTTGGCCAAGGTCCGGGTAAAGAAAACGGGGCGACTTGAGCGTGAGCAGGACGACCTCCTTGATCGAGTCGGCCGCCGGCTTGCCCTTGGCAAAGCGTGAGCGGACGAATAGCTGCTCCTCTTCGACCGTGAGCGGTCGTCGGAACGCACGTGCGGCAAACCGGCTGCCAAACTGCTGGGCCTTGGCCAAGCGATCCGGCGCGTTGGCCGAGGTGTCGGCCAGTTTGTCGAGATGATCGGCCACCCAGTTGGCGGTCTCGATGGCGGCGTAGGTGGCGGCTTCGTCCCATTTTTTGGAAACCGCACTGCCGCGCTCGTAGCCGATGCTGGCATCGTCGGGCGGAAACGGTTGCCGCAAAACAAAAGTGCTGGCGGTGGTATCCGGGGAAAGGTTACGTGCGGGAACCACCTGCCGCGCTCCATGCGGAGGGTGCCACTCCAGTTTCACCGAGGCGCTCTTGCTTTTGTATTTAAAATAATCGAGCCGAACCGGGTAGGGCCGCCCGCCGATGAGCCGCACGGTGCCATTGAGTTCTCGGCGCTCACCGCTCGAGGTCCAGCCCTCGATCAGTTTCAAGTCCATGTTGTTGACCCAAAGCCGGACGCCGTTCTCGCTGGTGACGATGAACCGGTAGTCGCCGGTCTCCTCAGCGATCACTGAGCCGGTCCAGCGCATGGAAAATTCCTCCGACTTGAAATCCGCGTTGTCGGGGAAGGGCGTGCCCGCTCCGTAGTCGAAGTCGATGTTGCCATCGGTGCGTTTCACGCTCTGGTTGTTTTGTCGGACGTTACGATTGTTGTAATAACCAGCCTGAAGCCCGCCGGTTCGGTAGTAGCCTGCCCGTCCGGTGAAGCTGGCGATCAGGTCGGCAACCGAGTGGAGAAACTGGCGGTTCGTGAGCCGGGTCAGCTCGATTCGCGGCGGGTTGTTACGCGCTTGTGCCTCGGGCGAATAAAACGCTTCGAAGATATATCTCGCCACGAGTTCAGCATCCTCGCCGACGCACTTTTTCGGGTCATCCTCCGGCATGGTGCGGGTGATGACGCGGGTCAGTTTTTCGACCGGCCAATCGCCAATGAGCGGCTCGTCGTATTCATCGGCAACGCCCTGTCCCTTGTCGCCGTGGCATTTGGCGCACTGGTTCGCGTAGATTAACTCACCCGACAGCGCCGGCTTGGCCAAGGCGGCCGCCTGCGAAAGCAGGGCCACAGCCAGCAGGCAAAGCGCTTGGCCAAGGTTAAAAGTGAATTTACGCACAACTGTTAGAACGTCGGAGGACGGGGTTTCATTCAATGCCGTCCCAACCGGCTTGGCCAAGGCTACCGCTTCAAATGCCGATTGGCGAACTGGATGAACTGATCCCAATCGTAGGGATCGACCGAGTGGCCGCCGGTGCGGATGTGGTAGCCGATGTCGCCGTCGTGCAGCGGCTTGTTGGCGGTCGGCAGCTTGGTGACGGAGAGCGGTTTTTTGCCGAGCAGTCGGTAGACCGGGGCGGCGTGGTTCGCGGACTGGAACTCGCCGTGAGGATCGGCCCACGTATCCGCCGTGGCGCTGGCGACGTACACCGGCCGCGGGGCGATGAGCGAGAGCAGCATGTGCTGATCCACCGGCAGGTCGTCCTCTCGGTCGTTGAATTTGCGGGCGTTGATGCTGAGCCAGTGGGGGAAGCGGTTGAGTTTGGCCATCGTCTCGCCGTACTTGCGCCGCCACAACGCCGCGCCGCCGCAGCCGGACTGAGCCGAGATGGCCAGCGCGAACCGCTCATCCTGCGCAGCCGCCCAAGGCGTGGCCTTGCCCATTTTTGACTGGCCCATGACGGCCACAGGACTGGCGTCGATGCGGTCGTTTGTCTCGAGGTAATCCAGCGCGCGCATGCCGGTCCAGGCGTTGGCCCCGAGCACGCCCCACTCGTGGGCCTTGGGGTAACTTTGTCCGTCGCGGAAAACAGCTTGTGGATGCCACGCCCGAACGACACCTCGTTGTGCCCGATGAGATCGCCGTGATACACCGACACGTAGCCGTAGCCGTTCGCGATCAGCTCGGCCAGCGGCACGCCGTTGCGGAGGCGGCCCTTTCGACTGCTGCTCAACTGTAGACTTGTTCCCCGCGGGCTGTCGAAGCTCAGCATCATGAACGCCGGTGCCGGTTCCTTTGCGTCATTGGGGATGAACACGACCACGTGGGTCTGCACTGCTCCCTTGCGATTTTTGAACCGAATGGAGACATCGAGCTTGGTCGCCTTGCCGTCCATGAACACCTTGTCCTTCTTGATGACCTTGTACGTTTGCTCGATGGGCTCGGGCGGCACTGGCACGGCGCCATAGATGAAATTGGCGAAGAGCGACAAAATCTGCGGCCGACGGACGTTACGCCATTGCTCGGCGGTGGTGACCGGTTTGCCCTCGGCGGTGATCAGCGGGTCGGGCAGGTCGTAGTGCGGGATCCGGGACTCGTCGTAGTTGACGTCATTGTCGAACTCTTTTAGTTCCCGGGCGGAGGCACAACTACAGGCCAAGCCAAGGGCGGCGGTGAAAACGAGACAATTTCGAAGCATACTGGGCAGCCGATAGTATGGACAGCCCACCGCTTGGCCAAGCGCGGAATGGCTGAATCAAACGGTGTTATGGCTCTGGAATTTCCACCGCATTCGGGGCGTTTTGAGTGTTTTGCGGCCGGTGAATGTTTTCCAGCCCTCGCTGCCGATGGCCTTCATGACGGCGACCTGTTTTTTCTCCGGCAAAAAACCGAACATCTGCTCGAGCGGATTGATGAGCTGACTGACCGTGCTCTCGAGGCTGCTCTCGATGCTAAGTTGAAGAAGGAGATCATCCCGCTCGGAGTCGAGTTCCTTCATCGCCTCGGCGTTATACCGGTCGATACCCGTCGAAAGCATGGAGTTGGTTTTCCAAAATTCGAATTCCTTCTTACCGCCCAACTCGCGACGCTTGGTTTTTTAGAGCTTGTTAACGTCGGCGAGAATGATGTCGCGGATGGTATCCTCCGGGCAGTCGATGTTGCGGAGGTTCTCGATGTACTCGCGATAGTCGGCTGCTTCGACCGTTTCCCAGGTCATCTGCTTGACGACCGTGTTGGTGACGACCTGCTGGCTGTTGGTCGCCACTTGGCCAAGTGGAGATTCGCTGTAGTTACCGGTACCGCTAAGGCCAAGCGTGGAGTCCGTTTCGGGAGAGAGGGTGGTGATAATGACTACACCGAAAACGACATTCAGTGCCAGCGAGAGGATGAGTAGCGGCTTGGTATTCATAACGCTAACCTCTTTGTCCAAGTACTTGTCCAAGTCAACGGGATTTCGTCCGCAAGATGGTTGCGGCTTGGCCAAGGTGTGTTAGATTCCCTGCCGGTGAACAGGTTTTTAACAGAGCGCTTGGCGGCTGGGGTTGCATTGTCACTGTTGTTGGCCGGCTGCGGTTCGGAACAGACGACGGTTGAGCAGCCGCCCGCCCCGGCTGTTGCTGAGACGAATCAGGCGGCTGTTACGCCTCCTTTGGCGGTGGCTCCTTCAGTGGAACCGGCACCTGCTGCACCAGCCGCGGTTGAGCCTACTTTGGAACCAACGCTTGAGCCGTCTCTCGAGCCATCGCTGGAACCGAGCATCGAGCCTTCATTGGAGCCGGTGGTAGTCACTCCATCAACGGAACCAACGCTTTCTGATCCGCTATCGCTTGAGCCATCTTTGGAGCCGACAGACCCGGGCGTGACCGGTGGTGATGGGGAGGAGTCGGTGGGCGACATTCTAAAGCAGCTCAACGCGATCAAGCTGGACGACGATCCGACCACCAAACTGGGAGACCCGGACAAGGTTGTGAATTTGATGGAAGAGGGGAATACGCTTGTCCAAAAAGGGGACCCTGCCGGTGCGTTGGCCAAGTATCGGGAGGCATTGGAGTTCGCCGATGGCGAGGGCGACCCCGATGTGTTTTTCAACATGGGCATCGCGCACAAGGCGAGGGGCGAAACGGAACGGGCGATCGCCGCCTATGAAAAGGCAATCCAGCTTGCGCCGGAATATTCCGAGGCACACAACAACCTTGGCAACCTATTGAAGGATCAAAAACGGTTCGCGGAGGCGATCCAGCATTACGAAGCCTCGATCAAGATTTTCCCGGATAACCCTAACACTCACAATAATCTCGGTACGGTTCACGCGATGCGGGGCGACATTGGCAAGGCAGAGACTTACTTCGCGAAGGCGGTAGGCATCCAGCCGACCTATTATGACGCTCGCCAAAACCTGGGAATCGCCTACATGCAGCAGGGAAAACTGGATGAAGCAGAAAAGGAACTGGGCGAGGCGGTCAAGGTGGCGGAGGGTGGCATGCATTTCGAGCGACTTCGCATTCAAAACGCTCAAAACCAGTTGGCCAAGGCAACGAAACCGGAAGAAAGACAGGCGGCACAAAACGAGATCGCCGCGGCACAAAAAGCCGGGCAGATCGCCAGTAAAAAATATTTCCGCGGGAAGGGCCTGTTGAACAACGTCCGCGTAAAAATGGGCAAGCCGGCCCAGCCTTAGCGCTCAACATTTGCCCGCAGTGCTGAGGTGCGATCCTGCAACCAGGCGATATCGGGATTGTTTGGTGAACCAGGCGTGATGGGGGAGGACTTTCCGTAGGTGGCCGGCGGCTTGGTTCGGTTGTCGATCCACAATTTGATCTCCGCGTGCCCGTCGGCGAACGAGAGTCCGCAGGCTCCGTTGTGGTAGCTCGCCGGGTAGTCGATGAACCGCGCATCCGCCCCTCTCGCATCACACTTCACCGCCATGTCGCCATTGTTGATCGTGTCCGGGTGTTCGTCGAGCAGCATCCAAAATTGACTGGGCGAGGGGGCGGTGATGTCGCCCATTTTTTTGTACACGCGATACGGTGGGACACCGATCCACCAGCGGTATTGGTTCGGGGAATAAAAGTCGTCCGACCCCTCGATCACGGCGTTCATCGACATGCTCCGGATGCGCGGCACCGGTTTGCCCTTGATCTTCACGGTGCTGCGATCCGCCGGGCATTTGTAAATAGCCGGCGTCTCGGTGTACGGGGCGAGCAGCGCGTTTCCGGGATTCATCAGGATGCCCAAGTCGGTGTTGGCGGGGTTGCTGCCATTGAAATCCATCCACTGGTTTTGCACCCAGCGCGAGTGGCTCGGCAGGGTGTCGTCGTTGGCATCGCAAAAGTAGGTGACGGCCAACTGCAACTGCCGGAGGTTGTTCATGCAGGAGATGCCGAGCGCCTTTTGCTTGGCCCGGGCCAATGCTGGCAGGAGCAGTCCGGCGAGGATGGCGATAATCGCGATCACCACCAACAGCTCGATCAATGTGAAGCCACGGCTGGCCTGCCCAACGGTGGGAAAGCGGGAGCAGGTCTTCATGGCAGGGAGGGGATTAGCCGAGGGCCTTTTTCGTCTCCGCCTGAATGGCGTCAATCTCCGGCTTGAGGTCAGCGCGGACGAGGCCGTCCATGCGATCGATGAAGAGGATGCCTTGAAGATGATCCCACTCGTGCTGGATGGCCCGCGCCAAAAGCCCACCACAGCGGAAGGCGACTGCCTCGCCTTTTTCGTCCATGGCCGTGACGTCGATTTCCTCCGGCCGTTTCACATCTCCGTAAACCTCCGGGAAACTTAGGCATCCCTCAGGGCCGGCTTCTGTCATGTTCCCGACGGCGGTCCATTTCGGGTTGAACAGGATCAACGGCATATAGTTCTCGGGGTTCACTTTCTCACCGTTCACCTCCATGCGCGAGGGGCGATCCTCGACGCCGGTCACATCCACCGTGGTCAACTGCAGTGCACGCCCGATTTGCTGTGCGGCCAGCCCGATGCCGTGCGCGTCATGCATTGTCTCGAGCATGTCGTCGATAAGTTGCGTCAACTCGGGCGTGATGTTTTCCACACGCTCCCCCTTTTGGCGGAGTACCGGGTCTCCGTATTTAACAATATCCAGAACCATGAAAATTAATCGGCCTCGACGCCGAGCGTCTCGAGGATGCGTTGCAGATCCTCGTCGTTGAAAAACTTGATGTCCACCGAGCCCTTGCCCTTGCGGTAACGCAGTGTGACCTTGGTGCCGAGCCGCTCCTGCAGCTTGGCCTCGAGATTTTGAATGTGCGCCTCACCGGCGGCGGACTTGGCCTTGCCGCGCTTGGCCTTCGTGTAGTCCGCTTGGCCAAGCTCACTCACCAGATCCTCCGTGGCGCGGACGCTCAACTCCTTTTTGATTACCCGCTTGGCCGCGGCGACCTGATCCCCGGCATCTTTCAGGCCGAGGATGGCCTTGGCGTGGCCGCTAGAGAGCATGCCGTCTCGCACGTAAGCCTGCACCTCGGCTGGCAGCTTGGCCAAGCGCAGGGCGTTGGCCACGGTGGCCCGGTTTTTGCCGACCTTGGTCGCGACCTCCTCCTGCGTGAGGTCAAATTGATCCATCAACTGCGCGTAACCCTTGGATTCCTCGATCGGGTCCAGGTCTTCGCGCTGCAGGTTTTCGATCAGTGCCAGCTCGAGGGCGGTCTGGTCGTCCACATTGCGGACGATGACCGGCACCCTGGCCAAGCCGGCCATTTGTGAGGCGCGCCAACGTCGCTCTCCGGCGATGAGTTCGTAGCCTCCCTCGCGAGGCCGCACGACGAGCGGCTGCATGATGCCGTTTTCCCGGATGGACTCCGCCAACTCATTGAGCGACTCATTATCAAAACCGGTGCGCGGCTGCATCGCGCCGGGGAGGATTTCGCCCACGGGAACCTCGCCTGGCCCGGCGGGAGAATCCTCCGCGGGGGTGGGTTCGGGTGTTGCCTCGGTGGGTTCGCTTGGGGCAGCCGACGGGCGCGCCCCCAACAGTGAACCCAGTCCGCGACCTAGACCGGTTTTTGCCATGTGCAAAAGATGGGGAAGGGGAGGCCGGTTGTCAATCGGCAGCCTTTTTCGACGGCGTTTCGCGCGGCCAAAGGAATGATTTGTGCTCGGCCAGCGTCTTGTCGCCGTCGAGCAAACTTGCCCGCCACGCCACAATCTTACCTAGAGACTTGAAACGCTCTCCATCGAGCGTGACGGCACTCCAACCTCCGCGTCGACCAGCCTTGAGTGGCTGGCTGAGGACGACCGGCTTGGCCGCGTCGGCGATTTGTAACTCGATCTTAAGTTTCAACTCACTGCCACTCCCGCTCCACTTGACATCGAAACGAATCCCGGAGCGTTGATCCGGGTTGGCGCGGAGCTGGGCCTGATAGGCGTCGCGCTCGAACAGGCTGGGCGAAAGCGTGTGGCGCCCCTTTTTGTCGAGCCAATGCGGCAGAACCTTGCTGATTTTAGCCTCGGCATGGGCGGCGGTGGCCACGCCGAAAACAAGCAGTGCCGCGGCAAGTTGTGAAATGCGGTTCACGGGGAAAACGTATTTTGAAAACCAGGCGCTGGCAATCACGACATCGCGTCCCGTCACAATCCGGTTGGGTGATCGATGAACACCCACGGCAGCTTGAATTTCCTGGCGAGCGAATCGCTGAGCGACTTGACGCCGAACGTCTCCGTGGCGTAGTGGCCGCCGTACAGCACATTCAGGCCAAGATCCTCGGCCAGCGCAAACGTCCAGTGCTGGCCCTCCCCGGTGATGAACGTGTCGACTCCCTCGTCGGCAGCCGTCTTCATTTCCGCCCCAGCGCCCCCGGTGACAACGCCGATCTTTTTGCAGCGCGCCGCACCGCCCGGCAGCACGGTCGGCTCGCAGCCGGTGGCCTTGGCCAAGCGCTTGGCCAAGCCGGTCCGGGTGATGTCCAGCTCGCCGCGCAAACCAATCGCCTGGCCGCGTTCGATGAAAAACGGCTTGGGCGAACGGATGCCAAGCGCCCGGCAAAGCCCAGTATTGTTGCCAAGTCGCGGGTGGGCGTCGAGCGGCAGGTGCGAACTGTAAACGGCGATGTTGTTGTCAAGCAGCAGCCGCAGCAGCTTGTAGCGGTTGCCGGTCCACGGATGGGTTTTACCCCAGAATAATCCGTGATGAACGATCAGCAGGTCGGCGCCCTCGTCGGCCGCCTTTTTGACCGTTGCCGGTGTGGCATCCACCGCGGCGGCGATGCGGGAGACGCTGCCCCGGTTTTCCACCTGCAACCCGTTGACTGCGCCGGGCCAATCCTCAAACGAGTCCGGTTTCAGGGTGCGGTTGCAGTGGGCGACGATGTCGGCAAGTTTTGCCTTGGCCATGCACAGGAGGGAACCAATCCCACGGCGCCAAGCCAAGCGGGAAATGCCATCGGCCGGGCGCGGTCTTGACTTTCACCGGGGGCTTGCCGTTACTTGCCCGGTTTTTTGAAGCAATCTGATGCCTACCTACGAATACATTTGTGAAAAGTGTGACCACGAGTTTGAGGTGTTTCAGTCCATCAAGGCGGATCCGCTGACGGACTGTCCGCAGTCCAGATGCAAGGGCAGGGTGCGCCGGTTGATCGGCACCGGGGCAGGTATCATCTTCAAGGGCAGCGGCTTCTACGAGACCGACTACCGCAGCGAAAGCTACAAGGCCGGTGCCAAGAAGGATTCCGATTCCAAAAAATCGACTTCAAAAAAGGACAGCAAATCCAAGAGTGACAGCAAGTCGAAGTCGACCAAGCCCAAAAAGAAAAACTGACGCCCAACGCTCAGGCGTTAAGGAGGCGTTCGTGTTCGCGGATGACGGTGTGGTCGCTCATGCAGGCGAGGTGATCGCAGATACTGCGCTCGAGACCGTGTTCGGCGATCATGGATTCTGCAAACGGCCCCAAGTCTCCGGGATGGGCCTGATAGTGCCGGAAGAGTTCCCCCAGCAATCGTGTGGCACGCTTGTGCGGCTCTGACACGACTTCGCTGAAGTAGAGATTTTTGTATAGGTAGGCGCGGAGTTGGAGGTTGGCTTCGCGGCGGGCGGGGCTGTAGGCGACGAGTCCGTTTTTCTGTTGTCGTACGTCATCGGCGGAGGCGACCCCGGCCTCCGCGATGTTGGCCTCGGTGGTCCCGACGACGTCGTGCACCTGTTCGTCGATCAGGCAACGGATAATAAAGTAATGCCGGCATTCCTCCGGCAGATCGCCATGCTCGTCGCGAATGCGCTCCGAGGCGTTTTTCCAACAGTCGATGTCGCGCTCGAGTTGGGCCTCGGTCAACAGGCCGGAGTCGAGTCCGTCGTCGAGGTCGTGGCTGTAATAGGTGATCTCGTCGGCGAGGTTGGCCACCTGTGCCTCGAGGGAGGAGGAGGTGAACTGCACCTGCGCTTGGCCAAGCGGCATGTCCGGCGCGGGCTCGTGCTTGGCCAAGCCCTCGAGCGTTTCCCAAGTGAGATTCAGTCCGGTGAAGTCGGGGTATTTTCGCTCGAGAATCTCGACGACGCGGCGGCTTTGCCGGTTGTGCTCAAAGCCGCCGTGATCCTGCATGAGTTCGTCGAGGGACTCCTCGCCGGAATGGCCGCACGGCGCGTGGCCAAGGTCGTGCGCGAGGGCAATCGCCTCGGTGAGGTCCTCGTTCAACCGCAACGCACGGGCGATGTTCCGGGCGATGGCGGCCACCTCCATCGTGTGGGTGAGGCGAGTGCGGAGGTGCTCGCCGCTGCCGCTAAAAAACACCTGTGTCTTGTGCTCCAGTCGGCGAAAGGCGCGCGAATGGATAATGCGGTCGCGATCGCGCTGAAACTGGGTGCGCCACTCGGGCGGTTCCTCGGGGTGGTTGCGTCCTCGGGAGTTGGCGCTAAATTGCGCGTGGGGGGCGAGTGCGTCGCGTTCGAGGGCCTCGAGTTCTGCACAGTTGGAGGGCATCCGGGGTCGGTTAAACGCGGATCGAATCGAGAAGGGATTCTGTGGATTCGCCGCGCAGTTCGTAGGCGCGGAGGATGACCTCCTCGATGAGATTGTTCGGGCACGACGCGCCGGCGGTGACCCCGAGCGTAAGGTCGCCCTCAGTGGGTAGCCAGTTTTCGGCGACAGCCATCTCGTGTTTGTCCTGCAAAAAGTGATTCAGTTCCGTGGCGGAAACCATCTCCTCGGCATCCTTGATAAAATAGGTAGGCAGCTTGGCCTCGCCCATCTCGGCGAGGTGCGATGTGTTGGACGAATTATATCCGCCGACGACGAGCAAAAGGTCCATTGGGCGGTTGAGCAAATCCCGCAAAGCGTCCTGTCGATCCTGCGTCGCGCCGCAAATGGTGTCGAAGTATCGAAAGTGCTCGTCAATCGCTTCCTCCCCGTTTTTGGTGATCATGGCGTCGCGCATCCGGCGCTGCACCTCATCGGTTTCGCCGCGCAGCATTGTGGTTTGGTTGGCTACCCCAATGGCCTTGAGGTGGACGTCGGGATCAAAGCCCTCCGAGTACGCCCCGTCGAATTTTTGCAGGAATTCATCTCGGTCGCCGCCCTCGGTGATGTAGCGGCAGACGTAGTCAGTTTCATCGAGGTCGAACACGACCAGATAGTGACCATCCTTGAACGCGGTCGCCTGCGAGCTGGTGGCCATCGTTTCCTCGTGCCACGCCTTGCCGTGGATGATGCTGGTGACCTTCTCGCGGGCATTCTGGCGGACACGCTTCCAGACGCTCATCACGTCGCCGCAGGTGGCGTCGATGATGGTACAACCGCGCTTGGTCAACTCATCCCGGATGCCGACCTCCGTCCCGAAGGCGGGGATTACCACCGGGTCGCCCTCGCCAAGATCGTCGACATCCGCCGCCTTTTGGCTGCCGGTGAGAAACGTCACGCCCATGTCCCGGATCTGCTCGTTGACGTGCGGGTTGTGGATGATCTCGCCGAGGATGTAGACCGGCTGTTCGGCGGGGAAATGACGCCTCGCCGCGTAGGCCAGGTCGATCGCCCGTTCGACGCCGTAACAGAATCCAAACTCCTTGGCCAAGCTCACACTCGTTTTGCCGTAGGCGAATTTCGAGCCGTTGGCGCGGATGTGCTCCACGAGCGCACTCCGGTAATGCGTCACCACCTCGGCCTTGACCTGCTCCATGATGTCAGGTCGGCGGACGTTGATTCGCTTGGGCTTTTCTGCGCTCGGCATCGCGTCGAGTCTCGCACCGGCAGGCCGCCGTTGGCAACGGAATTAAACCGCGAGCCAGCTCATGATGGCCTTCTGCGTGTGAAGTCGGTTTTCGGCCTGGGTGAAGATGGTGTCGGCGTGGGCTTCGAAGGTTTCCTCGTCGATCTCCTTGCCACGGTAGGCGGGGAGGCAGTGCATCACGAGCGCGTCCGGCTTGGCCAAGCGCATCACCTCGGCGTTGATCTGGTAGCCGGCCAGCTTGGCCAAGCGATCCTCCGCCTCGGACTCCAGGCCCATCGAAACCCAGACATCGGTGTAGACCATGTCCGCTTGGTCGACGGCGGCTTGGATGTCCTCGGTACAGGTGATCTTGCCGCCGGCCTTGGCCAAGGTCTCCGCGCTTGGTTGAAATTCCGTTGGTGCGGCGATGCGTAGTTCGAAGTCGAGTACCGCCGCCGCGTGCACCCACGAGAGTGGTACGTTGCAGGCGCCGTCGCCCACGTAGGTGACAACCCTACCTTGGATCGGCCCCCGCGCCTCCTCGAACGTGAAAATGTCGGTCAATATTTGGCAGGGATGCTCGTCGTCGGTTAGCGCATTGATTGTCGGGATGTTGGACAGGGCCGCGAATTCCTCGACGTCAGCCTGTGCGTAGGTGCGGATGACTGCGCCGTGCACCATTCGGCCCAGCACGCGCGCGGTGTCCTTGATCGGTTCGCCACGGCCCAGTTGCATGTCGTTTGCGTTGAGAAACATCACCGAGCCGCCCAGTTCGCGGATGCCGACCTCGAACGACACCCTCGTGCGCGTCGAGGACTTGGTGAAAATCATTGCCCAGGTCTGGGCGTCGAGCGGTTTGGCCTCACCGGCACCGCGCTTGGCCTTGATGGCGCTTGTGGAGTCGAGGATCTCTCGCATAGACTCGCCCGGCATGCCTTCCAGTTTTAACAGGTGTTTCATGCGGTCAGTTTTTCGATGGTTTGTTCAAACAGCCCGAGGCCTTCCGTGGCTTCGGCTTGGGTCAAATTGAGTGCCGGCAAAAACCGGACGACCGATTGGCCGGCAGGAATGGTCAGCATGCCGGCCTCGTGCAGCGCAGACACCCACTGGACGGAGGCCGGTTTTTTGTCGTCAAACGATGCGACTTCACCGCCCATCTCGATGCCGATCAACAGGCCGATACCACGAATCTCGTGGATTACGTCCGGGTGCTTTTTCTGAATAGCGGTCAGTCCTTCCACGAGGAAACGGCCCATCTTGGTGGCATTCTGTGCAAGCGCGTCGCGGTCGATGATCTCGAGGATTTTGTTCGCTACGGCGCAGGCCAGCGGATTGCCGCCGAAGGTCGAGCCGTGCGTCCCCGGGCCAAGCACGTCGACGTGCATTTCGGAAATCCAAACGGCCCCCATCGGGAAGCCGCCGCCAAGCGACTTGGCCATGCCCACGGCATCCGGCCAAAAGTCACCAAGTTGATTGCCGAGGATGGCCTGAAAACTATGGAACGAACCGGTGCGAAAGTGCCCGCACTGCACGCCGTCCCAAAGCAGCAGCAGGTTTTTCTCGTCGCACAATTCGCGGAGGCCAAGCAGGTAGTCGGCGGAGGCAGGCCGGATGCCGCTCTCACCCTGCACGCCTTCGATCATCACCGCCACCGTGGCAGGCGTGATTGCGTCGCGCATGGCGTTGAGATCGTTGAAGGGGACGTGCGAAAAACCGGGGAGCAGGGGAGCGAAGCCGTCCTTGACCTTCGTCTGGCCAGTTGCTGAGATGCCGGCCATCGTCCGGCCGTGAAATGAATTCTCTGCGGTGATCACCTCGAAGCGGCCTTCCGCTTGGCCAAAGCGCCGGGACAACTTGAGCATCACCTCGGACGACTCCGCGCCGCTGTTGCAGAAAAACATCCGCCCTTGGCCAAGCCGCTTGGCCAGGTTTTCGGCGAGCTTCGCCTGACCGTCGAAGTGATAAAAATTGGTGCAGTGCATCAGGCGGCTCGATTGTTCGGAGAGCACCTGACTGATCTCCGGATGGGCGTGGCCGAGGCAGTTCACCGCGATGCCGCCGCCGAGGTCGAGGTAGCGCTTGCCGTCGGTGTCCCAGACGTACGCGCCCTCGCCGCGATCCAGCGTGATCGGGAACCGGCCGTAAGTCGGGGCGACGAACTGCTTGAAGCGATCCTTAATTTCCTGACTCATCTTTCAACAATCTCCGTGCCGACACCGGCGTCGGTAAAAATCTCCAGCAACAGCGAGTGGTTCATTCGGCCGTCGATGAAAAACACCTTTTCGACCCCGGCAGCGACCGCGCGGACGGCACTGTCGACCTTCGGGATCATCCCTTTCGAGATGACGCCGCTGCTTTTTAGTGCCTCGACTTCGGCCACTGGCAGGTGCGAGATGACGCTCGTTGGGTCTTCCGGGTTTTTGAGCAGCCCCGGCACGTCGCTCATGTAAACCAAGCGCTTGGGTCGCAATGCCACCGCCGCCTGGCCTGCCGCCACGTCGGCATTGCAGTTGTAAATTTGATCGTCTTCGCCGGTAGCCGTGGGGCTGATCACCGGGGTGATGTCCTGCTCGATGCACTCAAGCAGCGGGGCAGTGTTGACCTCCGTCACCTCGCCGACGAGACCAATGTCGATTGGTTCCCCCGCTTGGCCAAGCGGCCGGAACGGCACGCAGCGAAAAATATCCTTGCCGGAAAAACCGCGCGCCTTGCCGCCAAGTTTGTTGATCATCCGTACGATACCGGGGTTCACCTCGTGGGACAAAACCTGCTCGACCACCTTCACCGACTCCGGCGTGGTCACGCGGTAGCCCTGCTCGAAACGCGTCTCGACTCCGGACTCAGCGAGCGCCTTCGTGATCGCCTTGCCCCCGCCATGAACGACCACCGGGTTGATGCCGACCGCTTCGAGAAACACGATGTCCCGCGCGACACCGCTGCGAGTGGCCGGGTCGTCCGAGTCCATAAAACTGCCGCCGTACTTCGTGACGAATGTCTCACCGCGAAACCGCTGAACGTAGGGCAACGCCTCCAAAAGAGTGGCCGCTTTGGCAATCAATTGGTCCATTTATCCTCCCAGCGATGTGGGGTCGGTTATGTCCCCTTTGTTGAAGTCGACGTATTCCTCGGTGAGGTCGGCGGCGTACAGGAAGGCTTGGCCCTGGCCGAGGTTTAGATTGATGTGCAGGTCAAATTCACTTGGCTCGACCGCCTTGCAAAGTGTCTCGAATGACGTGCGAGTGGGCCGTCCTTTTTTTAGTGAAAAAACTTTCTTCTGCGAGCCAATGGAGCTGTAGGCGATGTCGACTTTTTCCTCGACCGCGGTCGCGGGAGAGTAGCCCAGCGCATCGATGATCCGGCCCCAGTTTGGGTCACCGCCGCACCAACTCGTCTTGACGAGTGCGCTGTTGCCGACCGCCCTCGCGGCGGCATCGGCGTCGGCGTTGGACTTGGCCCCGGTGACGCGCACGGTCACCACCCGCGTGATGCCTTCGCCGTCGCGCACGATCATCTTGGCCAACTCGAGGCAGACGTGGTTTAGCGCCGCCTGAAACGTTTTCAAATCCGCCGCGCTCAACTTGCCGTTGCCAGCGAGGCCGTTGGCCAACAGCAGCACGGTGTCGTTGGTGCTCATGTCGCCGTCGACGGTGATGCAGTTGAAACTTTGGGCGACCGATTCGCGCAGGCATTTTTTGAGAACACCGGCGGCGATGTTTGCGTCGGTGGTCAGGTAGGCGAGCATGGTGGCGTGCAGACCCTGCGGTGCGGAGGCGGGACGCGCACCGGTCGGGCTCATGCCGGGCTGGATCATGCCGGCGCCCTTGGCGATGCCGCCGAGCCGAACGGTTTTGCCGCCCAGTTTGAATTCCACTGCGACCTCTTTCGGCCGGGTGTCGCTGGTCATGATCGCCTCCGCAGCGAGCTTGGCGGCGGCACGGGTGGGTTTTAGCTTTGTAGCCACATCGGTGATGCCGCTGCGGACGTTTGCCATCGGCAGTTGAATCCCGATGCGGCCGGTTGATCCGACGAGGATGTTTGTGGAGTTCAGGCCAAGCGCTTGGCCGGTCAGCGCGGCCATCTCGCGGGCGTCGGCCATGCCCTGCGGGCCGGTGCAGGCGTTGGCGTTGCCGGAGTTGACCACCACCGCTTGAGCGGTGTTGTTTTTCAAATGCTCGACGCAAACTTTTACCGGTGCGGCGCAAATCTGATTGGTGGTAAACATTCCTGCGGCCTTGGCCGGAGTGTCCGAGACAATCAACGCGAGGTCGTTCTTTTGCCCCTTGTTGCTGCCCTTGCCGGTGCCGAGCGTCTTGACGTCACAAAAACAGGCGGCAGCTCGGTAGCCAAGCGGTGCGGTGACCGATCCCTTGATTGGTTTGAACTTGGCCATGGCTCAGATCGGCAGGCCGGCGGTTTCGGCGAAGCCAAACCGGATGTTGAACGACTGCACCGCTTGGCCACTTGCTCCTTTCACGAGGTTGTCCTCGGCACTGAAAACCCGCAGACGCTGGGTTCGCGGATCGGCGGCCCAGCCGATTTCGATCGAGTTTGTTCCGGTGACATTTTTCGTGTCGGGCAACCGTTCGCTGCCAGTGATACGGACGAATGGTTCGTCGGCATAGCGCTTGGCCAAACAGTCGGCGACGGCGGTTGTCCATTGATCGAAATCGTCCGCTTGGCCAAGCGCGGGCGCGAGGTAAAGCGTGGTGAGGATGCCGCGATTCACCGGGACGAGGTGCGGGGTAAACTGCACGGTCACCGGCGAGCCGTTGGCCAAGCCGAGTTCCTGTTCGATCTCCGAGAGGTGCCGGTGCTTGGGCACGCCGTACGGCCGCAGGCTCTCGTTGCACTCGACGTACAGGAAGGGCAGGGAGGCGTTGCGGCCCGCACCGCTGACGCCGCTGAGCGAGTCGGCGATGATCTGCCTGGGATCGATCAGCCCGGCTTCCAGCAACGGGATTAGCGGGAGCAGAATGCTGGTCGGGTAACAGCCGGGCGAAGCGATGAGTGTGGCGTCTGCGATGGCATCGCGACGCACCTCTGGCAGGCCGTAAACCGCCTTGGCCAGCCACTCTGGCGCGGGGTGTTCGGCCCCGTAGAATTCTTGATAGACCCCGGCATCGTTCAATCGGAAATCGGCGCTGAGATCGATCACCGTTACGCCGAGCTCGGCCAGCGGCACGGCGAATTCGGCCGCGACGCCGTGGGGCAGGGCGAGAAACACCGCCTCGGCCTTTTCGACGAGCAGGTCGATCGAGGGCTCGGAAAACGTCAGTTCACTTGCCTCGGCGTAACCAGCGAAGCGCGGAAAAACGGAGGTCATCGGCTGACTGGCGTATTGGCGAGAGGTCAGCACGGACAGGTTGACGTGCGGATGCCCGAGCAGCAGCCGCACCAGTTCCTCCCCGGAATAACCGGAGGCCCCGACGATTGCCACGTTGATTTTGATCTCTGCCATGTTCCTTTTTTTAAGTGATGCGCTTGGCCAAGCGCGAGTTTAAATGGGTTCCCCTAAAAAGCAAAAGCCCCGCCAGTATCCAACCAGCGGGGCTCGGAAAGTGTCGCAAATTAGCGTTTGCTGAATTGGAACTTTTTCCGCGCACCCGGTTGGCCGGGCTTCTTTCGCTCCTTCTTGCGCGGGTCACGGGATAGGTGACCAGCTTCCTTGAGCGGTTGGCGCAATTCGCTGTTCTGTTTTTCCAGTGCACGGGCGATGCCGAGGCGAACCGCGCCGGCCTGTCCGGCGATGCCACCCCCCGACACGTTTACGCGTACGTCTGTCTTCTCGTTCAGTTCAACCGTCTCGAGCGGTTCAACGGCTAGGGAGCGTTGGTTTTCAACAGTGAAATACTCCTCAACATCACGGCCGTTGACCGTGACCTTGCCGGATCCATCAGCGAGGCGCACCCGGGCCACGGCCCGCTTGCGGCGTCCTGTTCCTAAAAATTCCTCGGTTTGAGCCATTAAATGAAAATTGGGTTATGCGACCTCGCAGGCGACGGGTGCCTGCGCACCGTGCGGATGATCCGCGCCGGCGTATACCTTGAGTTTCTTGAAAATCTGGCGACCGAGGCGGTTGTGAGGAATCATGCCCTTGACGGCACGCTCCACGAGTCGCTCGGGGTGCTTGGCCCGGACGTCCGCCGGGGTGAAGCGCTTTTGGCCACCTCGCCAACCGGAGAAGGTGGACATCACCTTGTCAGTTTCCTTGTTGCCAGTGAGCACAACTTTGTCGGCATTGATCACGACGACGAAGTCACCGGTGTCGAGGTGAGGCGTAAATGTTGGCTTGTTTTTGCCGCGCAAAATATTGGCAGCCGTGGTAGCCACCTTGCCGAGCACGGCACCGTTCGCGTCGATGACATGCCACTTGCGCGGTTGCTCATCCACGGAACGATTCAACTTATCGATCTTTGGCAGATAGGTCTTCATCCAGAACCCCCAGAAGCGAAGGGGCGGGAAAACTACCAAAAATCGAAAGTGAGTCAACATGTTGTTTGAAGAAAAAATCCGGCCGAATTATTGGGTTTTAGGCCACCTGAGGAAATCTTCGCATTGACTCGCGGCCGCTCGGTCTTATTTTTTGGCCCTGATTTTTTTGCTGTTGTGAGTCTTGAACCGTTAAAATTCGGGCGTCGGCTGTTCTTTCTGATGCTATCTGTACTGGTCTTGGCACCGTTTAAGGCCTTGGCCAAGCGCTTGGCCAAGCGGCCGCTGGTGTACCTGACCTGGATGCGGGATCCAACCACAACGATGATGGTGAACTGGCTGGATGCCGATTCGCACAGTCCCGACTACGTGTTGTACCGCCGCTTGGCCGCTCCCCGGGGCAGTCGTTGGACGCTGGCCCGGGGCAGTCGCCACACGTTTGCCGACCAGAAAAAGCGATTCGTACACCATGTGGAACTGCAGGGCCTGCAGCCGAACACGGAATATGTCTTCACCATCCGCTCGCAGGGGCCGACCCGCGGTGGGCAGTACTTCCGGTTCCGGACGATGCCAAAGACGCTACCCAATCACCTGCGGTTCGTCACTGGCGGCGACATGATGCATGACCGGAAGAGGGTTGACGCGATGAACAAACGCGCAGCGGAGTTGAACCCGTGGTTTGCGTTGCTCGGCGGCGACCTTGCCTACGCAAACGGTAACTCCAACGAGGTGGGCAAGTGGGATGACTGGCTGGAGTCGTGGATGTTGAATTGCATCCGCAGGAGGGACGGGGGGCTGATCCCTATGGTGGTGGCCATTGGCAACCACGAGGTGGCCGGCGGTACTGGCAAGGTGCCAAAGGATGCGAAGTATTTTTATAGCCTATTCCCGCTGCCGGCCAAGCGCAGCTTTTACGCGATGGATATTGGCGACTACCTGAGCCTCATCGTGCTGGACTCGGACCACACCGAGCGGGTGGAGGGTGAGCAAGAGGCTTGGTTGGACAAGGCACTCTCCGAGCGGGCCGGCAAGGTGCCACTGGTCTACCCTTGCTACCACAAACCAGCTTACGGCACGGCCAAGCCTCCGGCCGACTCGAATGATTCCTCGAAGGATCCGCTGGCGCAGAAGATTATCAAGCACTGGTGCCCGTTGTTTGACAAATATCAGGTGACGGCTGTGTTTGAGAACGACCATCACACCTACAAGCGAACGCATCCACTGCGGAACAACCAGATCGACCGCAAGCGTGGGATCGTCTACCTCGGCGATGGTTGCTGGGGAGTGGACACGCGGGCAGTGCCGAAGCCGGGCGAGCTGTGGTACTTGGCCAAGGCAGAGAGCAAACGGCACCTAATCAGCGTGACGATCCGCGATGGTAAGCCGGAATATGTAGCTTACGAGGCCGACGGAAAAGTGATTGATCAGCACTCGTAATGGGCTAGATTCCGGGGCGCTGAAAAGAGTTTAACAACGATGCCTGTATACACGTATGAGACGATCCCGCAAAAGAAGGGTCAAAAAGTTCGCCGGTTTGAGGTAGAACAACGCATGAGCGACGATCCGCTGAAGAAGGATCCGAAAACCGGGTTGCCGGTGCAACGGGTGATCACGGGCGGCTCCGGCACGATTTTTGGCGGTCTCAGCGTCATGGCGATGAACCGCAAAAAGGGGTAACCCCCAGTTTAAAATGAAAAGACAACTGTTTGTGCTGGCCACACTGGCTTGTGTGGTCGGTGCAGGGTTCGTTCATTCGGCTCACGCGGGAACCATCATCAAGCGCGGGGCCAATTGGAATTACTACAAGGGCAACGACCATCCCTCTGGCGGTGACCTGGAGTGGACGGAGGCCGAGTTCGACGACAGCGACTGGGAGAATGGCCCGTCGCCGTTCCGCTATGGCGATGGCAGTGGCGGCACCCCGTTGAACGACATGCGGAACAAATACACCACGATGTTCTTCCGCAAGACATTCACGGTGGCCAACCCGGACAACATCTCCGAGATGGACTTTATCATCGACTACGATGACGGGTTCACGGTGTGGATCAATGAGGAGGAGGTGCTCAACGTGGGTGGTCCGGCCAATCCGGACTACGACTCGGTGGCTACAGTGGGCCACGAGTCCGGCACCTTCGAGACGTTTGCTATTCAGGATCCGTCGTCGTTCCTGACCAAGGGCAGAAACGTGATCGCGATCATGGGCTTTAACGTCGGGATGACCAGCAGCGATTTCATGATGAACGCCGAGCTGCGGACGTTTCAGCCGGACAAGTCGCCACCCAAGGTGGCCTCGTTTGATCCGCCCCCGGGCAACGTGGGCATGCTGCGGGAGGTGACCGTTCGATTCGACGAGGAGGTCACCGGGGTGGATGCCGATGACCTGTGGCTCAACGGCGATCCCGCGGTGCAACTCCGTGGCGGGAGCACCCTGTGGACGTTCACGTTTGCGCCGGGCAATTTTCATGAGGCCACACTGTCGTGGAATCCCAACCACGGCATCGTGGACGTGGCGCGGCCACCCAACGCGATGGATGCCGCCGCTGCTGTGGCCACCCACCGGTATCGGATTGTCGATGACATGCCGCCTGCGTTGACCACCATCCTGCCACCACCGGGCAGCACGGTACGCGGGCTGGACCGGGTGCGCCTGTTTTTCAGTGAACCGGTACGTGGTCTCGATGCCGCCGACCTGCGCGTCAATGGCAAGCCGCCGCTGTCGATTGCCGGTGTGGCCAGCGGGCCGTGGCAGATTGAGTTTGAACCTGTGGAGAGCGGCACGGTGACCATCGCCTGGGCGGAAGGCCACGGCGTGACGGATATCGCACCGGAGCCGAACCAACTGATTGCCGAGGGCTGGCACTACGATGTGAAGGCCGACCACGCATTTGGCGAGGTGGTCATCAACGAGTTTCTCGCCGCCAACCGCGATGGGTTGAAGGATGATGAGGGGGATGTCGGCGACTGGATCGAGTTGCACAACACCGGTAACTCGACCGTGAACCTCGCCGGTTGGTCGCTGACCGATGACGAAACCAAGCCGGGCAAGTGGGTGTTCCCCGGCGTGGACCTCCGGCCCGGTGGGACGCTGGTCGTGCATGCCAGTGGCAAAAACCGGGGGGGGCTTGGCCAAGCGATGCACACCAATTTCAAGTTGGGCATCGAGGGCGAGTACCTTGGCCTGTACAGCCCGGAGCTGCCGCGTCGTGTGGTCGACGAGATCGCGCCGGTGTATTCCGAGCAGCGCAGCAACATTTCCTACGGCCGCTTGGCCAAGGGCGACTGGGCCTGGTTTTCGTCGCCCTCACCGGGAAGCATCAACGGCGGAAAAACGATTCGCGGTCTGTTGTCGCCGCCACAGTTCAGTGCCAAGCGCGGCATCTACAACGCGCAATTTCGCCTGCACCTGAGCACTGAGGAACCGGATGCGGTAATCCGGTACACGACCGACTACTCCGAGCCGACCCAGACCAACGGAAGGGTGTACACCGAGCCGCTGAACGTGCGTCGGACCATGGTGGTGCGCGCGGCGGTGTTCAAGGACGGCATGCTGCCGTCGCGGGTGGAGACGCATACGTATGCGTACAACCTTGGCAACTCGGTAACGTCGCTCCCGATGCTGTCGCTCGTCACGGAGAAGTCTAACCTGTGGGGGCGCACCGGCATCATGGAGACCAACCCACGCAACACTACTAAGCGCGGCATAGCGTGGGAACGCCCGGTTTCGATGGAATTAATCTACCCGAACACCGGCGAGACGCTGCACGCCAATGCCGGCCTACGCGTGCAGGGCGGCAACTATATCCGCGGCCGGTACAATCCGAACTCCGGACCGCCGGCCGGCAAGTATTCGTTCCGGCTGTACTTCCGCGGGGACTACGGCCCGGGCCGTTTGCGCTACCCGTTTTTCCCTGGACTGCAGGTGCAGGACTTCAACCACATCGTGCTGCGGGCCGGAATGAACGACCACACCAACCCGTTCATCATTGATGAACTCGTGCGTCGCCTAGCGGCTGACATGGGGCAGGTCTCTGCGCGTGGCACGTTCATGAACCTGTACCTCAACGGGAAATTCAAGGGCTACTACAACCCGACCGAGCGCATCGACAGTGACTTCCTTAACTCGTGGCACGGCACCGAATCCGAGTGGGACATTGTCGCTCAGTTCGGGGAGATCCGAGAGGGCGATGTCGTGATGTGGAATCGCCTCAAGAGCGTGATGCAGAAGAACCTCGCCGTGACTAGCAATTATACCGAGGTCGAGCGATTGCTCGATGTAGACAACTTCATTGACTACATCATGCTTAATGTCTACTCCAACACCGGCGACTGGCCTCACAATAACTGGCGTGCTGCCCGCGAACGCGTACCCGGTGGCAAGTGGAAATTCATTCCTTGGGACGCAGAGTGGTCATTCGGCAACAACGGCCGAAATGTTACTGGTAACAACCTGAGCAGTGGCCCGTTGGCCGGTGATGCTGACATTGCCCGTTTTTATCGCGCGTTGCAAAAGAATCCGGAATTTCGCATGCGCTTCGCCGATCGCGTCCAGATTCACTACTTTAACGGCGGAGCGTTAACCAACGAGAACGTGCTGCGCCGTTTCCGCGAAATGAAGGAGACCATGTCCGTCGCGTTGCGCAATCTCAACACTCAGGTTGAAAGTACCTGGGTGCCGCGCCGGCGTGACATCGTGATGAGCCAGATGGCCAGCCAGAAAATCCAGTTTTCTGACAACGCACCGCAGTTCAGCCAGAACGGCGGCGCGGTTCCGGGCGGTTATAAACTTAAGTTGACTGCGCCTGCCGGCGACATTTATTACACGCTCGACGGATCCGATCCGCGCAAGCCGGGCGCCGTGGCTGAGAGTGGCAAGACCATTTTCTCTGGCGATGCTGAAAAGTGGGCGCTCGTTCCGTCGGTGGACAACGGCGGGAGCGAACTCGGCACAGACTGGCACGGTGGCGATGAGCCGTTCGACCACGTTGACTGGGAATCCGGCAACGACGGGGTCGGGTACGACGAAAACAACGACTATCGGCCGCACATCGGCATCGACGTGGACGCAGACATGAACGGCGTCAACCAGTCGGTGTTTGTTCGCATTCCGTTCCGCGTGTCGGCCAAGGATCGGAAGGACGCCAACCTCTTGATGCTCCGGATGAAGTATGACGACGGGTTTGTCGCATTCCTCAACGGCGTTCGCATCGCCCGG
>Ga0115011_10000837_pt1 | contig 23255 bp, 21 predicted proteins | sample TroAtlMetagenome_2_FD_88705 | JGI IMG/M metagenome (GOLD analysis project Ga0115011, IMG submission 88705) | Marine eukaryotic phytoplankton communities from Atlantic Ocean - Tropical Atlantic ANT8 Metagenome | ecosystem: Environmental > Aquatic > Marine > Oceanic | place: Tropical Atlantic...
GGTTTGAAAAAATATTTGCCACTTAGATAGTTAAGCTGTACTTTTTGTGAGTTCAGAATGTTATATTCTGTTCTTATTACTACAATAAATTTTAAATAATACACTTATAACGAGGAGAGAAAAATGAGTAAACTTTTATCAAAAGTTTTATTTCTATCTATTTCAGCTACCCTTCTTTTCACCGCATGTGAAGATGATGATGAGGGAGTGGTTAATGGCGATATTGTTGGAAGCTGGGAACTTGAAAGCTTAAACCTTCAATACGAAAGAACGGTAAGCGTTCCTTCTGGTGAAGATCAAAATAAAGAATACAAAAATTATATGGATTGGGATGCAAATGGCGATGCAGCTACACAAGCTTTTTTCCAAGCAATTGGTGATGCTGGACGCTTAGGTGCAACCTTTAGCACAATTGACATTAAAAATGGTGACAATATTCCAGGATTTCCAAGAACTACAGCTCTAACGAGCCCTGCCGCTCTTGCTGGTTTTGGCGTAAGTCTTCTTCTGCAAATTGATGATGCAGCTAAACGAGGTGAAGGTGCGACATATAAGATTACTGGAACCTATCCAACTATCAGGCAAGCTGATTGTCAAACAACAATCACAGTAGCTTCTATTACAGATCAAGGACTTTATGTTTCTGACTATGATAGAGCTGGCGCTGAAAAACTTGGTAACTTTATGATTACTCCAGATCCAACATTGGGTGGAGCTGTTCTTCCTCCGTTCTACACTGGAACTTACGAGGTAGATGAGCACGTTCATGATGGAGAAACTGAAAAGGTTTTACATATTGATTATATTGATGAAGATGGGCATGATGAAAGATATAAGAATGTCCAAGATGCTTGGAACGAGGCAGATGACAGAGTTATTACTGGCTACAACCTCTGGCATAATGATGCTGATGGCAATTTAGCTTCAGCTGACCCTAATCCTGCAGTTTTAAACCCAGCTTACAAAGGTGGATATTTTAAACATCCAACTCTGATGATTGCTCCATATAGTTATCAGTATACATTCTACTTTTATAATGCTGTTATGTCAACACAAGCTCAAGCTGTTGATGCAAAGAACCCTCTTACTGATTTAGATGGTGATGGAACTGTTGGGGTTGGTGATATGGTTGTTTTCATGCATTATGATAACCTTGCTGGTGGTGGTGGAAAAACACCATTAGGTGTACCTTATGCTAGCATGGTGGATAGTTCAGACCCTACCGCACCTAAGATCGTTGATGATAGTAAAACAGTTTTCTCTGGAGCTAATCCTGCTGCTGGTGGAAAAATGTACTTCGCGCAACGTGAAGGATTGTGTGTCCCAACAAATGAGATTCTTACTGTAAAATCTGAATGGGCTGCACACGAAGAATAAATCTTAATACGTTTTAAAGTGTATTATAAAAAAGGGGCAATCAATGCTATTGCCCCTTTTTTAATTTAAAATTGCAAATGAAAAAATTCCTTATTTACACCCTGTTTTATATAAACTCAATATTTGGGCAATTTTCAGTTACAGGAAAAATTTCTGACAAAAAATCACGTGGTCCTTTACCGGGTTCGAATGTAGTACTGGTTGGAACAAATTTAGGTGCTGCTGCTGATGCAGATGGATATTTTGAAATAAACAATGTACCAGAGGGTCAGTATGAAATTATGGCTACATTTATTGGATACGAAAATTTTAAAACCAACATTAATGTGAATTCTGCAAACACCGGCTCTTTTCAAAATATGAATGTACAGCTCTCTGTTTCCGCGATTCAGCTTCAGGAATATGTTGTGACTGCAAGTAGAGGTAAGCGTGAAAAAATAACAGATGCTCCTGCTGCAATTTCTGTCATTTCAGAATTAAAAATTCGAAGTGAGAGTAATCCCAATCTAGGTGATTATTTCAAAAATATAAAAGGCGTTGATTTTACTGCTTCAGGCATGGATAGCTATAACTTAAGCGCTAGGGGTTTTAATTCTAGTTTTTCAAGCAGACTGCTTACCTTAACAGATGGAAGGATGGCTAATGTTCCGTCATTGCGCTTAATTGCATATAACACCATTCCTGTGACATCAGATGATGTCAGTCAAATTGAAGTAGTGCTTGGTCCTTCTTCAGCTTTGTATGGTCCTAACGCGCACTCAGGTGTTGTTAATATTATCACTAAAAGACCTGCGCAATCTTTAGGTACTGTTGTAGGGTACACTACAGGAACACGAGAATTTAATAAAGCGCAAGTTCGGCATGCTGGCAAACGTAATAACTTTAGCTATAAAATGTCAGCAGTCAATTTTACTGCTCATGATTGGAATTATATTGAAGTAGATGAAAAAAAGGAACACTATCGCCAATGGAGAGTTGATGGGTTAGATGGCGATGAATTAGATGACCTCTTTGATATGGGTCGTGCTCAATGGGATGGATGGGATATAAAAGTTGACCGTGATGGAGATGGTACTATTGATACCACCTATTTTGGTAAAGATAATATCCTTAAAGATTCAAATTTGGATGGAGTAGAAGACCTTCCTGATTTTGATATTAAGAACCAGCGCTTTGATCTTCGTATGGATTATGATTTTACAGATGATCATTTTATTAGTTTGAATTTTGGTCACGCTAAAGCAACAAATATAAATATTACAGGTATTGGCAGGTATCTAGCTTATGATTGGATATATAATTTTTACCAAGGGCGATGGATTTATAAGAATTGGTTTGCTCAAGCCTATCTCAACACAAGCAATTCTGGTGAAACTCGCAATTTAAGAAATGGGGAAATTGTAAGAGACGAATCAAAATTCTTTCATTTTCAATTTCAACATTCAACCAATTTAGAAAGATTAATGAATACCCAATTTGTTTGGGGTGGTGATTACCAACGAACAATGCCTGAAACTTTCGGAACTATTTTACCTGATGGCACTGGTGGTCGCAGACCAATAAGTTTTCGTCGAGATGGAAAAGATAATGATAAAGATGGAAAAATTGATGAATGGGATGAACTTTTTGTTACAAATGAATTTGGTTTATACGCACAATCTCAGACAAAACTTAACTCCTATCTTGAACTTGTGCTCGCTGGAAGGATTGATTTGCATAGCGGGCTAGTGGATGACAAAGAAGGCTTTAATTTCCTTAATGACCCACTTGATGGAAGTACGGTAAATTATATTCCGCAGGTGTCGCCAAAGATAGGTCTCCTCTTTAAACCTAGCGAAAATCATACTTTTCGCCTCACATCAGCTAAGGCATTTAACACACCAACATCTCAAGGCTTGTATCTTGATGTAAAAGCAGCGCAATATAGTATTTTTTCTGTAATGGCTAGAGGAAATGCTGATGGTTATTCATTCTTTAGAGATTCAACTGATAATTTAATGTACTGGGATGTAAGAGCTAACTCTAAAACTGAATTTCAACTAGCAAAAATACCAGAAGGTGCGATGCTTTATATACCTGCAGTGCTTGGTCGACCTGGAACAGAGGTTAACGCTGATGACTATAGAAGTATTAGTAAAATTGAATCTGAAACTGTTTGGACGCATGAGTTTGGCTACTCAGGAATTGTATCAGATATGTTTAGAGTGACTTTTGATATATATAATAGCACATACTCTAGCTTTGTAAGCGACCTTACATTTATAACTCCAGTTGTGCTTGACACATCAAAGAATGGCTGGTATGGTGTTGATAATCCAGATGCTGAAATTATGGGCGTTGTTCCAACTATGCAGCGAAGTAATTATGTTGATGGAGGTGATGGGGTTGTTGGAAGTAGATATATTCCCTATGGTAGCGCTGAATGGAATGATATTCTAAATATAACTGTAATAGCTGGAGCCAATAGTGAAAGATCGAATTTATGGGACCTTTCCCAGGCTCAAAGGCAAGGCTCTTGGATGGATGTCAATCAAAATGGGGATACCCTTGGAGCATATATTACTGATGATAAATGGCCTATCTCACCACCTATTGTATTTACAAATATAAATTATGGGAAAGTAAGCCTTTGGGGTATGGATGCTAGCATATATGCATTTTTATCAAAAAATATTACGCTTGACCTAAATTTTTCTTTCATAGGAAAAGATAAGTTCTTCAATAGACTTACAAGGGACTACGATCCTATTAATGCGCCAAAATTTAAACTAAATGGTAAGTTAGCATATATTGCAGAAGAAGGCTTATTTGGAAATATTGGGGCCCGATATATTCCTGAATTTGAATGGTCATCAGGAGTGCATTTTGGAATGATTGAAAGCTATTTTGTTCTTGATGGTATGATTGGCTATCGATTTAACGAAAGATATGATTTACTACTAAACCTTAACAATATAAATGATAATCTTCATAGGGAAATTATTGGTGGCCCAAAGCTTGGCAGGCAAATCACATTAAAATTTAACGCAAAATTCTAGCATGGCTCACCTATCGACCTACTCGTCGATAGATATAATAACTCTTCCGGTTTGTTTTCCTTCATAAATCTTTCTTATCTCAAGTTCTAAATCATTCAAACTTATTGTCCGAGTGAACTTATCAATATCATCTAGCATCCAATCACTTGAAAGCTTTTTCCAAAGCGATTCTTTTTGATTTAAGCTTCTCTCAGCTGAATCAACACCAAGTAACCTATTTCCTCTTAAAATAAATGGAAAAACGCTTGTATTAAAATTAGCACCACCAACATTTCCACAACACGCAATTACGCCATCCCGCTTTAAGCATGTAAGTAATCCTGATAAAATTTCTCCTCCAACAACATCAATTCCTATGTCATAGATACCTGTCGAAAGTGGCTGACGAAATTTTCCCAATAGCTCTTCACGTGATATGATAGTTTGTGCACCTAAATTATTAAGAAATTCCCTAGATTCATTTTTTCCTGTAACCGCTGTAATTTCTGCACCCAAATTAGAAAGTAGTTGAATTGCTACTGACCCTACCCCACCGGTAGAGCCTGTGACAATAGCTTGTTTATTTTTAATACCATTGTTTTTTTCTAAAAGATCTATGCAGAGCCCAGCAGTTAAACCTGCAGTTCCAATCGCCATAGCATATCTTAGTGAAATTGATTCAGGTAACTTTATTACCCAATCGCTTGGAACTCGAATATATTCTGAAAATCCTCCGGATGTATTCATTCCTAAGTCGTATCCTGTAACTATTACCTGATCATTAATAGAAAATTTTTCATTGTTTGATGAAACAACGATTCCAGCAGCATCAATACCAGGGGTATGTGGGTATTTTTTTGTTACACCTTTATTTCCAATCGCAGAAAGTGCATCTTTATAATTTAAAGATGAGTATTTTACATTGATTGTAATTTCATTAGATGCAAGCTCATCAAATTTCTTTGTTTCTATTTGACCAGTAAAAAAGCCATTTTTATCTTCTCTAACAACATATGCTTTAAAGTTCTTATTCATACTATTCCCATCTTTTTGCAAATGACTTGTAGCATAATCTCATCGGTACCACCTGCAATTGAAGTCAATCTTCCATCCCGGTAAATTTTTGATGCGGGATTTTCCCATGTATAGCCCATACCTCCCCAATATTGTAAACAAACATCTGAAACCTCTCTGCATAGCCTGCCACTTTTTAATTTTGCCATGGATGCAAGATAGGTCATATCTTCTCCAGCCATAAACAATTCACATGCTTGATATGAAAGTGCTCTCAATGCCTCTACCTCGGTTTGTAGCTCAGCTAATCTGAAATGTATGTGTTGATTTTCTATAACTGGTTTACCAAAAGCAGATCTATCCTTGCAATATTCAATTGTAGTTTTAATGCATTTTTCAAGAACAACAATTACGCTTACCGCTAAGAATAATCTTTCTTCTTGTAATTGCTGCATTTGAATGTTGAAGCCCTCACCTTCCTTTCCAATGCAATATCTTTTTGGAACTCTAACATCTTCAAAATATACTGGAGCCGTATCAGAAGTTATCTGTCCTAGTTTTTCAATTTTATTTCCTACTTTTAGTCCCTTTGTAGACGCGGGGACAAGAATTAATGATTTATTTTTATGGGGATTTTCATCACTAGTGTTTACAAGAGTGCAGAAAAAATCAGCTTGCTTTGCATTCGTGATCCACATTTTTTCGCCATTAATTATATAATCATCGCCATCTTTTCGTGCTGAAGTTTTAATGGCAGCAAGATCTGATCCAGCTCCCACTTCACTTAACGCGAGAGCAGCTACATACTCTCCCTTTATAGATGGCACTAAAAATTCTTTCTTGAGCTCGTCACTTCCAAAACGGTCTATAGATGGAGTCGCCATATCAGTATGTACGCCTATAGCTGTAATCACTCCCAAATCCCACGCATGGCCTAATCCCTCAGCGAATGCAAGGCCATAGCTATAATCAAGACCCATACCTCCAGACATCTTATTTTTTGTTATGCCTAATAAATCAATTGAGCCCAACTTTTTAAAAACAGAATGCGCTGGAAACATTCCCGATTCTTCCCATTCATCTATAAATGGGTGTATTTCGTTTACAGCAAAATCGCGCACTGTATTGATTAACGAACGATGTTCTTCATTGTATACCATAAAATATTTCCTTAGTTCTCCAGTATTATAATACTGGCTTTACCTATAATTCTTTTTTCGTTATTATCACTTACTACTTTCAGCTGGACCTTATAAATAATATTTCCACTAATATCCGTAGTTTTTTTTATTATTTTTCCTGCACATGATAGCTTATCATTGATATGGGTCATTGAAATAAATTGAGAAGAAAAATCAACTATGGTAGCTTGCGGAAAAGTATTGGTGAGCATTCTACCTAAATATGACATGACAAGCATTCCATGTACAATTACATTGGGTAGTCCATATTTTTGAGCAAAATCTTTATCAAGATGAATTGGGTTATAATCACCTGAAGCCCTGGCATACCTCTTTAAAGATTTTTTAGTTATCTTATTTATGATTAGCGGTGATAGCTGATCTCCAACTTCAAATTGAGTAATATCGTCAAGCATCATCTAATTACGAGAGTTGAGACCGATTCTGCAACTTTTATATTATTTTGGTTTATGTATTTTGACCTAAAAGCTATGAACGTTATTAAGCCATTTTTTTTATCATAAATATCATCGATTTTATATTTCATTTTAATCTCATCTCCAGCGTATATAGGATGATAGTAGCTATACTCCTGACCAGCATGCAATACACTGCTTAATGAAATATTTATCTTTTCTAAATATTCATATGGTTTTTCTTGTTGCATAGTAACTACTGTTAAAAATGTTGGAGGCGCTACAATGGTTTGGTGACCCTTTTCTTTTGCAATCTGCTCATCAAAAAATATTGGATTAACTTGTTCAGTGGCTTTTGCAAACGACACCAGCATATCCTTTTTTATTTTATAGGTTATAGCAGGATATTGTTTACCAATGAGCTTTTTATTTAAAACTGATTTCTTCATTTTCTATCATTGTATCTAAAAACTTTGGCGGACAAAATCTTTCGCCGTGATTACTGCACAAAATATTTGCACGATCACGAAACTTTTCAAGTCCATAATTATTTATATATTGAATAATGCCTCCAGAAAACAATGGGAATCCCCACCCATAAATACTTCCTATATTGGCATCAGCAACTGATTCTAAAACTTTTTCTTCAAAACACCTTATAGCTTCGATTGATTGAGAGAAATAAAAACGCTCAACCATCTGCTCTTGTGTTGATGGCTTTTGAGATAAGTGAAAATGCTTAACAATGCCAGGCCAAATATACTTTTCATTGTTTTCAGGGTATTCATAAAACCCTTTTCCAGCTGCCCTCCCGGTTCTTTTGGCTACTTTTAACATATAATCTATAACGTCATCCCAAGGTTTAGCTGATTTTGAATCTCGTTGTGAATTCAAATCTTCACTAGACTGTTCACGAATATCAGCTAATAACTGTATGCTTATTTCATCAATAACAGCTAGAGGGCCAACAGGAAATCCAGCAGCCTTCCCCGCTGATTCAATACTGGCAGGATGGTTTCCTTCATTCAAAAGAGCCATCCCTTCTTTAGCATATCTTTCAAATACTCTTGTTGTATAGAAGCCTCTATTATCATTAATAACAATAGGTATTTTTCCAATTTTCAAAGCATAGTCAAACGCTTTAGCTAAAGTATGCGATGAAGTTTTTTTAGCTTTTATAATTTCAATTAACTGCATTCGATTGACTGGAGAGAAAAAATGAAGACCAATGAAGTTTTCTGGTTTATTTGATTTTTCCGCAAGAACTGTAATTGGTATAGTTGAGGTGTTTGATGCAAAGACTCTTTCATTTAAAATATTCTTTTCGGCTTCAATAGTTACTCTACCTTTCAAGTTTCTATCTTCATAAACAGCTTCAATAACCAAGTCACAACCATTTAACTGGCTATATTTATGTGATGCGGTTATTCTATTCAAAATACCCTTAACAGCGCCATCGCTAATAATTTGCTTTTTAACATCAGCTAAAAGAATCTTTTTTATTTTTTCTAAACCTTTATCTGCTTTGGATTGATCAGAGTCTATCAACACAACTTCTAATCCTGCTTTAGCGGATACATAAGCTATCCCATGACCCATCAACCCGGCACCAATTACGCCAACCTTTGTAATGGTTGTATGTGGTATTTTTTTGGGCCTACTTAATCCTGATTTAACCTTTCTCAATTGAAACCAGTTTGCGTTGATTATATTTTTAGTAGTTTTGTTTAATAGCAACTCAGTATAAAATCTAGACTCAATACGACTTGCTGTTTCAAAGTCTACCAATGATCCTTCAACTATTACGCTTAATATAGCTTCAGGCGCTGGAAAATTGCCCCTGGTCTTCTTTCTTATTTTTGCTGGATAAAGTGAAATAAGACTAGCATTATGGGAATTATGAGCATTGCCATGTGGAAAAGTAAAATTCTTACAGTCCCAGGGTTGCTCAATATCTTGATTTGATTTAATCCACTGAATTGATTTTGCTATCATGTCATCATTCGAACTTGAAAGTTCGTTCAAAAACCCAGAATTCATAGATTCTTCTACATTAAATTGATCACCATTCAATAAAAAGTTTAATGATTTTTCTATTCCTATGGTGCGCGTAAGTCTTATTATGCCTCCATACCCAGGCATAATACCATACTTTACTCCTGAAAACTCAAAGCTTATGTCTTCTTTTTCGATAGCTATTCTATAGTTGCAAGCTAGGGCAAGCTCCATACTTAACCCAACCAATGAACCACTTATAGCAGCTACAACTGGAACTTTAAGATTTTCAATTCTTCTTAGACACAGTTTTTGAGCTTCAATATATTTAAAACACAGATCAGGTTTGCCTATATCAAAAAGCTTTTCGATATCATATTTAGCTAGAGAAGAGCTTTCTGTTAATCTTATCACTACACCTATTAGCTCTGTTTCATTTTCGAGTTTATCTATATTTTTTAACAAAGCATTAACGTAATTCTGATTTAAAGAGTCATAATTTTGACTCTCTGGTTTCAGTGAGATGCTAGCAATATTATCAGCGTCTTTTTTGTATTTCATGGCTTAATTTATATTCTATTAAATTCTTTCAATGATAGTAGCTATCCCCATTCCACCTGCAACGCATAAAGTAACTAGTCCTACAGTTTGATCACGTCTTTCAAGCTCATCTAGCAAAGTGCCTAGTAAAATAGAGCCCGTAGCTCCCAATGGGTGGCCCATTGCAATAGAGCCGCCATTCACATTAATATTATCCATACTATTTAAATTCATTTCCTTCATAAACCTAAGTACAACAGCTGCAAAAGCTTCGTTTACCTCAATTAAATCAATATCTGAAATATTCATTTTTGCTATATTTAAAGCTTTTATTGTTGCTGGTGCAGGTCCTGTCAACATAATTGTTGGATCAGTTGAACAGGTAGCTACAGATCGAATTATAGCGCGAGGATTAAGATTCAGCTTTTCACCACTCATTTTAGATCCAATCAATGTTAGTGAAGCCCCATCAACTATGCCTGAAGAGTTTCCAGCAGTATGAACATGATTAATATTTTCAACTTCAGGGTATTTTTCTTTAGCAAATGCATCAAAACCCATTTCACCAATTTTTGTAAATGCAGGATTAAGTTTTGATAAATCTTCAAGGCTACAGTCTTTTCTTACATGTTCATCTTTGTCAAGCAAAAGAATGCCATTTTGATCGTAAATCGGAACCATTGATTTAAATTTTTTCTTCATATGCGCATCAAATGCCCTTTTTTGAGATTGAAGAGCCAATTCATCCAGCTCATTTCTTGAATATCCATCGATTGATGCAATTAGATCTGCTCCAATACCTTGGGGAACGTAATTATTATTAAGACTTATTTTAGGCTCAAAAGCCATTGAGCCTAAATCTGAACCCATTGGCACCCTAGACATTGATTCAATTCCTCCGGCTATAATTAGATCTTCCCATCCAGATCTAACTTTCATAGCAGCTATATTTATAGCTTCAAGACCAGAGCCACAGCATCTATTGATTTGCATACCCGGAACGTCAATATCCCAGCCAGCATATTGCGCTGCGGTTTTTCCTATATTTGCGCCTTGATCACCAACCGGCATCACACACCCAATAATTACATCATCAATTTGGGAGGTATCTAAATCATGCTTTTCTGATAAAAAAAGCATAAGCTTAGATAGTAAATCTGTGGGGGTAATCTCATTTAATGACCCATTTTTTCTTTTACCTCGCGGAGTTCGGATTGAATCATAAATGTAGGCTTCATTCATCATAATTATACTTTCAACTTTTAAAACGTATTGAAAAGTTATTGAGCTTAAATTTAATTTATTTTATAAGATTAAAACTTAATATAGCAAATAAAACCAAATGAGTAAAATTGTAACAATAATAGTATCTAATATTTTATTTTTCGCTGGATCAATAGTTTTGCTCTGGTCAATAATAAGACTAATAGAGAGAAGAAAAAAATGATACACCGCGCACCAAAAAAAAAGAACAGGACCGTAGAAATACTGGGAGCGGGGGAACAACCAGTTTTCTTAAGCACGGCCCTGTTAAAATATAGTAAATTTATTTATGCATTCGAATCATGACAAGCATTAATTTAATTTTAAGTATAAAGTATTTTTAAAATGCTAGAATATCTGATTTCAATTGATAAATTAATTTTTACTTTTTTTAATACGACAATTTCCAATCCAGTATTTGATATATTTTTTCCAATAATCACCAATCAAGATGTATGGATTTTTCCTATTCTGGCTGGCGTTGTGACGCTATCAATTAAAGGTGGTCGTAAGGGTAAAATATGCTCAGGGGTGCTAATTATTGGAATAATATTAGCAGATTATACTTCGGCTCAGATCCTAAAGCCTTATTTTCAACGCCTGCGTCCAAGTCATGAGCTAATTGATAGTATTCGATTGCTCGTATACAAAGGCGGTAAATATGGTTTTGTATCCTCACATGCTGCAAATATGTATGCTGCTGCTGCTATCTTTGGATATTTCTATCCAGAATACAAAAAACTGTGCTTTATTATTGCCGCACTCGTTGCATTTAGCAGAGTCTATGTTGGGGTTCATTATCCTGCTGATATTCTATTTGGTGGTCTATTAGGCTATGGGCTGGGCTGGATAGCAATAACTTTTTGGGTAATGGTGAAGATAAGAGGATTAAAGGCTGAAAAGGATTGGGTAAAGTATTAGTTTGGCAGGGAGTCCTCAGGCGTATTTATTGGATATTCGCCAAATCCATCTCTTTCGGGGGAAATGATTTTCCCATGTTCATTTTCATAGCGTTCAATATTATCTTTGAGTGCAGATAAGAATGCCTTAGTATGCTGAGGGGCCATAACCACTCGTGAATGCACTCGCGCCTTAGTAACACCTGGAAGTATCTTTGTAAAATCCATAACAAATTCTGCTGGAGAATGTGTGACAACCACGAAGTTTGAATATTCACCTTCGCTTGTTTCTTGAGATAATTCAATATTTATTTGCTGAATATTTTTTTTGTTTTCCATAACTAATTATCATTCTTCTTTTTGGTTTTACTTTGATTAAAATCTTCCCATTCTTCCTCTATTCCTTCAAAATCTTCATAACCCTTAATTTCTTCGTCTAATGCTTTCTGCTTATAGATTTCCATTTCGGTTTCGTATAAGGTAAAAATATCTTTCTTCTTTTCAAAGTCGTCAGGATCAACATCTTCTTCATCTTCCGGCTCTAGGCGCTCAACATCTTCACTGTATACTTTTTCATCAAAAAAATCGATATCCTCAACCAGCGCATTGGCCATTAAGTATTCCAAAAAGTCTAAATACTTACGGTCTTTTAAGTCTATTTTACAGTGCCTACATGTCAGCGACTCCCTTAGATCTTCTTCTTCAAGTGAACCTCCGCATGCTGGACAAATAATTCCTTCTAACATTAATTTTTTCCTATTAAATGGGAAACGAATATAATCGGAGTATCATGCCAGGTCAATTACTTTCAACTAATAATCAGCAATTTTTTTATAAAGCTCTTCCTGGATAGGGGTAAAACCCATATTTCGTCTTTTCTTAACCTTTTGAGCCGTTAAAACAAATTTATTAAAATCCATCTTCTCGCTTTTTCTATTTACATACCATGAAAACGGTGGGATGTGTTTCGGAGGAAAGCCATAAGTTGACACCATTGAAGCTGCACCAATCACAGTTCCAGTATTAATTAATGTCCCTATTGCGGTTTTTACATGATCCCCAATAAAACACCCAATATGAATACTATCGGTATCTATTAACTTTTCATTTAAACGGACTTTAACAGGAGTATAGTTATTTTTCAGATTACTATTTGAAGTTCCTGCGCCTAAATTAACCCATTCTCCTAAAAAAGAGTCTCCAAGGTGCCCATCATGAACTTTGTTTGAATAGCCTTGAATAATTGATGATTCTATTTCACCACCTATCTTGCAATTTGATCCTATAACACTATTTTTTATTTTTGTTAAAGGGCTTATAATAGTTTCATTTCCTATATACGCAGGACCTTCAATATACGTTTGACCGTATATAGATGCATTATTATCAATAATTACGGGTCCATTTTCTGCATTGATTAATGTTCCTTGCATTATTTTCGCATTATTAATAAATATTTTTTTAGGGTTAATCAATTTTATTTGTGAGTAATCAACAGGATTAATATGATGTAAATCATTGGTGTCATCATTAATTGATTGTCCGATAAATTTTATTATATCCCATAAATAATTACATTGATAAACTTCAATGTTTTTTAATTCTACATTAACTGGTTTTGACTCTAGTGGTCCTCCATTAGAAACCCAACTACTCGCATTTGATGAAGAAAGTTTTGCAGCAACCAACCTATCATTATTAATAAAAGTTGTATTTTCATCTGAAAGTGATTTTATATCTTCTTTGGTCCAAATAACAGAACCGGAAATCCAAAGACCTTCTTCAATACTATCAGGATTAACTTCAAAATTAGGGTGATATTCAGAAACTAATTCTTTGAGCTCATCCCTAACAATGAGTGAAATAGAATGCTCTGGAAATATATCAATTATTCTTTCTAAAAATGTTGACTTGCCAATTCGTATATCAAAAACGGCTCTAGTTGAAGATATTGGGAAAAAATTTGAAAATCTCTTATCTTCGAAAATATATATTTTCATTCAATACCTAAAATTTGAAATATTTCTTTAAAACCGCTCTCCGCCAAGTCTTCGCCTTTTCTACGAATCATAATATTATATATTTTTTCACCCTCCTCGCTATAAAAACCTAACTTCATTGGAGCGCTTATTATTTTACATAAAGCTGCTGATGCTGAAGCAAATTCTTGATTAAGATCAAGAACTGTATCAACCTTAATTTTTTCACAAGTACTGACCAACTCTTTTCCAGGCTTACCCCAACGATTAAGATCTTCATCAGAGTAAAAAATATAATCGCTGAATTCATTAATATCAATAAGATTCCCAATAATTTCAGGCCCAATTAATTTCATATTTCTTTTCTTTCTTGGGCCAAGGGCATTTCTCATTGACTCTAAAAACCTCTTTGCTAAATCCGATTCAGTAGCGTGTTCAGGTAAAATAATTAAATAGCTAATTGGAATCTTACCTCTCTTCTTAATTGCAAGTGAGTCAAATCCTTGTTTACCTCTATAGCGTATTCTTTTCCACCATTGTAATGCTTTTGTAGATGTCAGTTGGTTCATAATAATTAAATCTAATTCTTAAGCAACAAAATCAAACCCAAAATTGTATTAACTTCATTCATTCTTGAAAGGACAAAATTAATTGAATATTAAAAAGCAAATACTCTGGGGAGGATTAGGCTGGGTTCTAGGCGGTCCAATTGGGGCTATCATTGGTTACTCATTAGGGGGTATGAAAGGACAAGCTGATTATTCAAATAATTACTTTAATTCAAAGACTTATCCAAGTACTCAACCTGGGGATTTCATAGTATCATTACTTGTGCTCTTTGGAGCAGTGATGAAAGCTGATAAAAAAATGCTTAAATCAGAACTTGATTTTGTAAAGACATTTTTATCAAAAGAGTTTAATCCAAAACAGGTTCATAGCTTTATGATCCTTTTTAAGGATATCTTAAAACAAGATTACCCCATTAAGGACGTATGCAAACAGATCGCAAGATCAATGGATCATTCTAGTAGATTGGAATTAATACATATCTTATTTGGACTTTCATTGTCCGATGGGAATATTCATCCAAGTGAACAGAAAATAATTTATACTATTTCAAATTATTTGAACATAAATCAAAATGATTTTTCATCAATTAAAGCAATGTTTATAAAAGATATTGAGTCTGATTATAAAATTTTAGAAATATCAAAAAACTCAACCGATGATGAAGTAAAGAAGGCTTATCGTAAAATGGCGGTTAAATATCATCCTGATAAGGTTAGTCATCTTGGCGATGAAGTTAAAAACCTAGCTGAAGAAAAATTTAAGATGGTGAATCAAGCATATAGCAATATTAAAAAATCGCGCAACCCTGCCGATTAAAATCAAAGAGGTCGTAAAAATTATGTCTAAAAATCCTGGAGAATATCCCTTCACTCGTGGTATATATAAAAATATGTACAAAGATAGACTGTGGACAATGCGTCAATATGCAGGGTTCGCTTCAGCAGCAGAATCGAATAAGCGCTATCAATATCTTATTAGCCAGGGAGTAGCTGGTCTTTCTATCGCTTTTGATCTACCTACGCAAATCGGCTATGATTCGGATCATACTATGTCTGAAGGTGAAGTAGGTAAGGTTGGAGTCCCAATAACATCTATTCATGATATGGAAACGTTATTTAAAGACATAAACTTAAAAAATATTTCTACATCTATGACTATAAACTCTACTGCAGCCATTCTACTTTCATTTTATATTGTTCTGGCTGAAAAAAATAATATCCCAATAAATAAATTAAACGGGACAATCCAGAATGATATACTTAAGGAATATTTGGTTAGAGGAACCTATATCTACCCTCCAAATCAATCTATGCGATTAACAACAGATATTTTTTCCTTTTGTGAAAGACATATGCCAAAATGGAACCCTATTTCAATTTCAGGTTACCACATTAGAGAGGCAGGGTCTACAGCAGCCCAAGAAATTGCATTCACATTTTCTAATGGTATTGCATATGTTGAAGCTGCAATTGAAAAAGGGCTTGATCCGAATATATTAGGGAAACGAATATCATTCTTTTTCAATGCCCATAACGGCTTTCTTGAAGAAATAGCAAAATTTCGCGCTGCTAGAGAAATCTGGGCAAAAATAATGAAAGAAAGATTTAAGATAACTGATAAAAAAGCTATGATGTGTAGATTCCATGTTCAGACCGGTGGATCCACATTAACAGCGCATCAAGTTGAAAACAATATTACACGAACAGCAATACAAGCCCTATCAGCCGTTTTAGGCGGCGCACAGTCCTTACATACGAACTCATTTGACGAAGCACTTGCCCTTCCAACAGCTAATTCTGCTAAGATTGCCCTGCGAACGCAGCAAATTATCGCATATGAAACTGGCGTGACTAGCTATGTTGACCCTCTTGCTAATAGCGAACAAATAGAGGTGCTTACTAATAATATAATAAATGAAGTTCGAGATATAATTGAAGAGATTGATAATAAAGGAGGAGCAATTAATGCAATAAAGGATGGCTGGACCCAAGAAGAAATAGCAAATAGCTCTTATAGGTTTCAACAAACTATTGATCGAAAAGAAAAAATAGTGGTGGGTTTAAATAAATATACCGATAATGAAGAAATTGAAATTAATCTCCAAAAAATTGATAAGAATGCCCTAAAAAAACAAGTAGCCAAAATAAAGGATTTAAAAGCTAGCAGAGATAATATGGAGGTAAAAAATAAAATTAAAGATATAGAGCTACGTTCCCAAACAAATGAAAATTTAATGCCTATAATCATTGATGCTGTGAGAGCAGAATGCACTCTTGGTGAAATATCCGATGCAATGCGCAATTCATTCGGTGAATACAAATAACCTAAATATATTTGCTATTTTAATCAAAAATTTTTAACGTTCTCTATTGCATATTATAAATACTAATATAAATAATTATTAACTACAGGTTATGTTATGAAAAAATTCAATTTATTTGTTTTTATTTTAATTGTATCATGCTCTAAACAAACCGCTCCTCCTTTGAATCTGGAGGACGATCAAAAGCCTTTATCTGAAACGAATAGTCCGCGCGTTACACTGCCTGAGCCACCTGTAGCAACTTTTGCCGCTGAAGAAATTCCTGAAGAGCCTGCTACAAGCAAGGAAGTTGAATCGGGGCCTTTACCTGATGTTGTAGAGGATTTGACTAAATCTGACCCTTCAGATGAGTTAAGACTCTCACCAAATCTTTACCAAGATTTTGCATGGGAAAAGTATATGGTTGAACCTGGCGACTTTTTAGTCAAAATAGCTAAAAAAGAGTATGGAGATTTTAAACTATGGAAATATATCTACGATTGGAATAAGGAGCAAATAGGTGATAACCCAAATATAATATATCCTTACCACTTTTTTAACCTACAAAAAGAGCGTTTAAAGACTAAAACATTTGAACCTACTTATTTTGACTATGTTGTTGAACCAGGAGATAATCTATGGAATATAGCTGGAAAACAATATGGTGATTCAAAATCATGGATTATTCTTCTTTGGGATAATGAAGACTCAATTAAGTCAACATCTGGTTTATTAAGTCCAGGCATGGTTTTAAGGCTTAGAGAAAAACTCGATCCAAACTCCTAATACTGCGCTATCAGTTGAGCTGATAGCCTCTTTAATTAAAACAAGTCTTTTTAGCAAAAAAATTATTTTTGCTGATAGCACTTCATCTACTAATACTGAAGCATGGAATAATATAAATAAAGGCATTACTTCAGGGATAATTATTACTGATTTGCAATTAAACGGAAAAGGGCAGAGAGGGAAAAAATGGGTTTTTCAAAGAAAAAAGAGTGTCGCTTTTTCTGTTTTTACTGATTACGAAATAGATTCTAAAAAAATTGGATATCTTCCCTTAATATGTGGCCTCTCAGTAAAAAACGCTTTAGCTGATATAAATGTTGATTCATCATTAAAATGGCCGAATGATATTATCATAAATGGTAAAAAGGTTGGAGGGGTATTATGTGAATCAAGAATCAGAAATGGAAAATCAAAGAATACTGTTATAGGCATCGGTATGAATGTGAACCAAAATAAAGATGATATTCATAGTTTAAATATTTCTAATGCAGGATCCCTTAAAACAGAATACAATAAAACATTTAAAAGAGAAGAAATAATTTCTTCTGTAATAAATACTCTTGAATCCCTGTTTTTATCGCTCCCAGGCAATACTAAAAAAATAAAGCATGATTGGGAAGAAGCTTGTATTCATTTAAACAAAGATATTGAATTGTCATATAGTTCTAAAAAAATAAAAGGTATCTTTAGAGGGTTGGGGGTTAATGGAAGTGGTATTATTGAAAAAAATGGGAAATTGATAAATATTTCCTAAGAGAAAAATACTATTTTTTATAAATAGGTGAAATTTTAGGTCTGATTTCGTAGGCATTAAAAGTACTTGATAGTTTTTTTTGTAAATGAGAATCGAGTTCTAAAATATCACCCCTACTCATCCCAAGAGATGTGTTTATTCCAAATAAGATTAAATTGTGATTATTGGTATTTACTATTCTAATATCATGAATATTCTTTATTCTTTTGTCCTTTTTTGATATCGATTCAAGCTTATGCTTGACCTCCATTACCATTGGGTTGTCTGGAGAAACAGGATCAATATGAACTGTTGGCTCTACCCCCATTTGTTTTTTCAGCAACATCTCAACTTCTTCAGAAATGTCATGAGCTTCAGCAGCAGTTTTTTTGGCGTCAACCTCAACATGTAAGCTTATATACATATCATGACCATAATTATGCACAACAATGTCATGAACTCCAAGCGCTTCATTTATACTAAGGATTAACTCTCGAATTTTATCTAATTTGTCAGAATCTGGAGGTGTGCCTATTAAATCATCAACTGAATCACGTGCTATATCAAAACCAGTATATATTAATAACAACGAAACACCGAGCCCTACCCAGCCATCAATCGCTGTAAAGCCAAATTTTCCAGCTATAAGTGCAACTATAACAAGAGCGCTTGAAATTGCGTCCATTCTATGATGCCATGCATCTGCTTGAAGTAGTCCTGACACAATTTTTGAAGATAAAAACTTTGCATATCTTGCGGTAAATTCCTTAATCAGAATTGTGAAGAATATTAATCCAACCATCCACCATTCTGGTTCAGATATTGCAGGGTTTTGAATCCTATCAATAGAGATCTCGATAAACTCTATTCCCGCAACACACAATAAAACGGCAATAATTAATGTAGCAACATACTCCGCTCTTCCATGTCCATAGGGATGTTGAGAATCAGCAGGCTTATCTGATTGCTTGAACCCCCAGATAACTATAAGGGATGTAATCATATCTGATAAAGTATGAATCGCATCAGCTATAAGGCTAATTGCACCAGTAATTAACCCCAAAGTAAATTTTGCAGTAAATAAAAAGGAGTTTACTGCAATCGATATTTTACCTTGAAAGATGCCAATCTTAGCTCTGTATAGACTGCTTGTCTCTTTAAGATCAGGAATTAGTTTATTAGTTAATTTTTCAAACATCAATCAACTAATGCTATGGCGTGATATAATAATTTAGGAATCGTAAGCAGCGATCCCGGTCTCATGCTCGCCTACAATCAATGAATGCATCTCATGAGTACCTTCATAAGTGAAAACAGATTCTATATTGGCCATATGTCGAATAGGTGAATAGTCTATAGTTATACCATTCCCACCCAAAATCTCTCTACACTTTCTAGCAATATCTCTAGCTATCTCACAATTATTCCTTTTAGCTAATGAAACCTGTTGAAAAGTCATCTTATCTTCATCTTTAAGTCTTCCAAGTCGGTATACCAATAATTGAGCCTCAGTAATATTAGTTACCATGTCTGCAAGCTTTAATTGGGTTAATTGATAAGCAGCAATAGGTTTTGAGAATTGCTTCCTTTCTTTTGAATAATTTAATGCGGTATTATAGCAATCAACTGAAGCGCCTACCATTCCCCAGGCAATTCCATATCTCGCCTGAGTTAGACAGCTAAGCGGCCCTTTTAGCCCTTCAATATGCGGCAACCTAGATGAATCTGGAATCCTTACATCAGAAAGCGAAAGTTCTGATGTTATAGATGCTCGTAAACTTAGTTTTCCATGAACATCGCTTGACGAAAACCCTTTTGTACCCTTCTCTACTAAAAATCCTCTAATAATATTATTCTCATCATTAGCCCATACAACTGCTACGTCTGCAATGGAACCATTAGTGATCCACATTTTATTACCATTTAAAATCCAATCATCTCCATCTTTTTTACAGCTCGTAATCATCCCTCCTGGATTAGAACCAAAATTGGGTTCAGTTAACCCAAAGCAACCTATCTTATTCCCAGAGCCTAAATCTTTAAGCCATTTTTCTTTCTGTTCTTCAGATCCAAACTGATGAATTGGATACATTACTAAAGACCCTTGAACGCTTGCAAATGATCTCAGGCCAGAGTCACCTCTTTCAAGTTCATGAAGAATTAAGCCATATGCTACATTGTTTACTCCTGCACCACCCGAGGATTGTGGGAGCGATGACCCAAAAAAACCAAGATCACCTAGTTTAGCTGCGAGTTCTAATGGAAATGTTCCGCTCTCATAATGATCATTAATTAAAGGCATGAATTCGGACTGAACAAACTCAAATGCGGTTTTCTGAATTAAAAGCTCTTCTTCTGAAAGAAGATCAGTAATGTTGTAAAAATCTGGGCCTAAATCCTTCATGAATCCTCTATTTATATTATATAAAATTACACACTTTATAATTATTATAAAGAAACAATATCTCTTTGCTCCGAAATTCCCATTGAAATTAAAAAAGGGTTGTTTTCTTGTTTTGAAATAAATGACTTTTTTGATTCAATAGAATTCCATTTATTTTTAATTATTATTTGGCCAATCACGCCTCCAAGTGAATTTCCAGGACCAAGTGCGATTAACTTATCTGGGCAAAACTCTTTTAGTGCAGTTGTTATAGATTTAGTAAAACTAAATGCTTCTGTGACTTGAGATCCAATAGTATATTTATATAATTCTTGAGGATCAGTTCCATATTGCGACCAAATACAACCCTTACCATCAATAATAGGAATACTAGGTTTTGAAAAAAATGATTTTGGAATTTTTTCAAAACCCTTGGCTGAAATTTCATGCATTAACGATGTGTGAAATGCTGCATGATAAGGTATTTGAAATGGATAATTTTCAATTGGAGGCAATCTTTTTAGTAGCTTTTTTAATGATTCTTCGCTCCCACCTACTACTACATATCCTCCTAGAATTATAGAAATATGCGCTTTTGCTTTATATATTTCATCAAATATCTTTTGCTTAATCTTATTATCAATTGTCCAGTCTTCATTAACTATGGGGTAAATTAACTGTCCTCCAATTATTTTATTTTCCATCATAGATCCCATTGTATTAATTAACTCATACCCGCTATCTAAAGATACAGCTTCAGAAAAAGCTAATGCGCTATACCAACCCATCGAGTTTCCAGTTATAGCAACTATTTCATATTTGGTTTGATCGATAGAAAGAAAATCATTCAAACTGCACGCGTAAATTAAAGGAGAGGCATTTTCTCCAACCATATGAATTTTTGATTTAAAATTCATAGAATCAAGATCAGTAATTCCTAGCCGGCCAGCTTCTTTTCTCTTTTTATTAAACAATGATAAATAAGAAGAAATGTTGTTCTTGTAATTTTTTATATATCCAGTTGTTTCTCTTGAATAAGATCCGCGTCCTGGGCATATCACTACCACTCTCTCCTTATTCATTATATAACTCAATAGCAGCTTTTATTATTGAATCTTTGCTAACGAGTGTAGATGTAGCACCTTCCCCGATTGGTATAAAACTGTTTTTTGAAGCATGCAGTTTAAATTTAAATGGTCGCGCACATGCAGTTTGCAAATCTGCAAGTAAACCCTCACCATAAGACCCAGATCTTCTACACTCATCTACAATAAGTATATGAGAGGTATCGCTAATAATATTAAGTAAATTATTAATATCAATCTCAGATAGCCAACGTAGATCCACAATCTGTATACTCTTTTTTAATTTTCTTTCTATCTCTTTTTGAGCTTGAAGTGATAAATATAGTCCATTTCCATAACTTAAAATCGTTACCGCTTTTCCGCTTCCATACTTTTTGAACTCTCCAATAGGTATTTCTTCTTTTTGGTTTGGATATTTAAAGCTCCACTTTTCATCTCCCTTTATAAGCAGGTCTTTTGTCATGTACAAAGCAATAGGCTCGATAAATACTACGATTCTTTTTTGTTCGTATGCAGCTCTAACTGCTGATCTTAGCATTTTTACAGCATCTTCACCATTTGATGGAATAGCCAAAATCAACCCAGGAATATCTCTAAAAATAGATAAAGAGTTGTCATTGTGAAAGTGTCCACCAAACCCTTTTTGGTACGCTAAACCAGGAATTCTAATCACCATCGGATTGGTATATTGGCTATTAGAAAAAAATGATAGTGTCGCTGCTTCCCCTCTTAACTGGTCTTCTGCATTATGAAAATAAGCTAAAAACTGTATTTCAGGTATTGGCACAAATCCATTGTGACCAAAGCCTGATGAAAAACCTAGAATTGATGTTTCATCTAATGGGCTATCAAAAACTCTTCGAGTGCCAAACTTTTTATATAAATCTGCTGTTACATGATAAACACCCCCTTTCTTTCCTACATCTTCACCAAATATAACAGTATTTGAATATTCCAATAAGATATCGTGAAGAGCATAATTAATCAATTTTGCCATGTGATATTTTTGACCTAATCTACTATACTCTTTACCAAAAACTACTTTCCGCTCACTCGCTTTGGGCAATTTAGGTTTAATTCTTTGGACATTCTTCGGTATAATAGTTGACATAATTCTATTAGGGTCAACAAGCTTAGGTCGATCAGAAGCGTATTCAAATACCTTGCTTATTCTCTTCCTGCTTTTTTCATAAAGATCAACAATATCATCAACACCTAAACATTTATTATCCATTAAAATCCTTGCAGAAAAAAGCAAGGGGTCCTGTCTTTCTAAATTGTTTAATTCTTTTTGTGACATGTAAGCGGTTTCAATATCCGAACCGGCATGACCCATAAGTCGCACAGTTTTCATATGTAAAAATACTGGATGCCTATTTTTTCTAGAATACTGTTCAGCTTGAATAGTTTTTTGCTGAAGATCTATGAGATCTAATCCATTTGTCTGGATATATTTCATTCCAACTTGCTTAGAAAATCGATTTTCAATCCATGCGGGATGAGTAGGTACAGATATGCCTAAACCATTATCCTCGCAAATGAAAACTATAGGAACATGTCCACCATTAAATGCTATCAAGGAGGCTGTATTGAATGCACTTAATGCTGTTGCATGATTTATACTCGCATCCCCAAAACTACAGATAGCTATACTATTTTTTTTTAATACTTTCTCATCAATATCAAGATCTTTTGCTCTATCAATAGAAAAAGCA
>Ga0115011_10000838_pt1 | contig 23255 bp, 20 predicted proteins | sample TroAtlMetagenome_2_FD_88705 | JGI IMG/M metagenome (GOLD analysis project Ga0115011, IMG submission 88705) | Marine eukaryotic phytoplankton communities from Atlantic Ocean - Tropical Atlantic ANT8 Metagenome | ecosystem: Environmental > Aquatic > Marine > Oceanic | place: Tropical Atlantic...
AAACAATATCGCACCTGGAATTAACATTGCGAGTCTATCCTCGGCCGTGGATATGGATCCTATGATGAGAAGCGGTAAACCCATACTGAACAAGGTTATGCCAACCACAAATGATGCGGTAATCGCTGGTCCCTTGTCTGACTCTGCATCCGCTTGATCAGTAATGGGGTGCATATTTATAGGGATAAAATCATAATTAATTATTCTTCTTCTGAAAAATAGTTATTAAAATTTAACCATGCATAAATTAATTGTAGGACCATCAATAAACTGATTAAACCTAAAATCATCCCACTTGGTCTTGGAAAATATTCTGATAATGGCCCCCCTACAAGTGTTGTAAAAATACACATGATAATTGTGCAAATAAATAATGTAATCATTCCTTTTTGTGGATTTTTCCATCTATCTAATGTTGGAATTAATCCATCCATTTTAAAATGCCACCTAAACCAAGAAAGGTACAATAAAATTCCACCTACTAATCCAAGAGACCCTTGAGTAAAACTTACATCATTCCAAGGACCTTTCCATCCAAAATCAGTGAACGTTTGAGCAATTAATATTATTCCAATAATTGCTAATCCTTGCCAAGGTGGCCCCCTTGTCTCGGGATTGTTTAATTCGCCCATGTAACCCCGAATTATTACGAGCGCTTGAAAGCATCCTATGCTTTGGCATACCTCATGGGGCCAAAACATGCGGTAATTTTAGCGGGTGGTATTGGGAGTAGAATGTTACCTGCAAGTAGCCTTGTCCCAAAGGAAATTATGCCATTAATCGATGTTCCTGCTATAAATTATTTAATTAATGAAATTAAAGAAGTTGGTATTGAAGAGATACATTTAGTGGTAAATGAACAAAAAGTTTGGATCGCAGATTTACTAAATCATAATAATATAAATATTAATCAATTACAAGAAATAAGAGGAGATATTTCTTCAAGCCTCCTAAATCCATTAGAAAATATAAATTTGAATGTTCATATTCAAAAAGAACAATTAGGATTTGCTAATGCTATATCCTATGCATTAGATTCTATTGAGGGGCCATTTCTTGTGTTACTAGGAGATAATATACTAATGAAACAACATGCACCTCCTACAGAAAGTTTGAATTTTACAAGAAGCAATGCATCTGTAAAATTAGTTGAAAAGTTTAATCAAAATTCTCGACCAGTTGTAGGGCTTCATCAAGTATCTAATGAGGAATTAAATTCATTTGGAGTTGTTAAAAAATCTAAAGGAAAAGTAGTTGATATCGTTGAAAAACCAACTATTGAAGAAGCACCAAGCAATAGTGTATTATGTGGAAGATACCTATTTACTGAAGATTTTAAAGATTTATTATTGAAATATCCTGTAAATACTTATGGAGAATTACAATCTATCGAAATACAAAAGCATTGGATGGAAAGTGAGGGTGGATTAGATTTTGTTGATTTAGATGATCATGAGTGGTATGATTCTGGAAGGCCTGAAATGTGGTTAAAAGCACAAATAGAACATGCATTGAAAAGAAAAGATTACGGTGATGATTTTAAAAAATGGTTAAATCAAAAAGTATCTGAATAAATTGGTTTAGGCAACTCTCCATTACCTTCTAGATATTTTTTCCAAATTTCTACTCTATCTGCCCTTCTTATTTCTAGAACGTCCCAAAGTGGCACTAAACTTGATGCATCTTTTTCATAAATTTTACTTACTATTAATCCAAAACATTCAGTATTTACTTCATCCATTCTTAGTAATAGTTCACGTAATCTTGTTGCAAGTACCTCATCACCATCAATCCATAATGTACTAAAAATTCCTCTTTCATCTTCTGGATACAATGTAATGTAATTTCTTAAGTGCCCAACTAAATTTCTTTTGACCGTGGAATTTGGATGTTTACTTAATTCGGATAATTTATCTGCAAATAATTCTTCATCTAAAAATCGAATATCCCCTACTGTAGAACTTGCAGCAGCTAAAACAGTATTATCCTCGGAAAGTAACATTTTTTCCAAATATGGTAAAGCCTGCCATTCAATTCTTCTAAATAATCTAGTTAATACATCTGCCAAACTTCTTTGAACATTTATTTCTTCTCTATTAGATAATTTTTCTAATAATTTTAAACCTATTTCAATATCTGCTTCAATTAATCTTGGTAAACAAATTGCTAATTTAATTGGTACTTCCACATACTCATCATCTACAACTCTAAGCATTTTTTCTCCTATTTTTAACGGACCAACTAATTCTTGCCGCTCTAATAATAATGCAATCCATTCTATTAGTAAATGGCGGCGACTTTCTCCAGATGTCTCTAATTTATTCATTAACCATAGTGCAGATTCTACGCCTGCCTCATGAACTAAAATTCCCATTCTGGGGACTTGTGCATTTGGATCCCAACTCATTTCATGTGGGCCACCTTCTTTTGTAGAGTGCCAAGCACCAGGACGAGAAGCAAGTGCTATACTTTCTAGAAGATGATATCCTTGATACACTGATTGACCTCGAGGTTTTTGGCATAATCCATTTAATACAAATATTGCAATCCACCAACGATCCGTATCTGGTACAGATTCATCTAATGCTCGTGAAAACCAATCAGTACATATTGCAAATAGTATCCTTTCAGCAACTTCTTCTTTCCGATTAATCAACCATTTTTCATGTTCCTCGAATGGTTTCTGAGTCAATGTCATTTTGTATGGAACCATGATTTCAACAATTGTTTGTAAATGTCTATCGAATACTATTGATTCTGCATCAAAAATATCTAATGTTTTCTCAATTAATTTGTCTGCATTATCTGGATGTATTGCAGGGAAATCTGGATCCATCAAAGGAGGTGAAGGCAAAGGCCAATCTAACTTTGAATTAGATAAAGAAGTAACTAAGTTTGCTCTCGCAACCTCTCTTACAACTTCACTTACTCTTTGTTGAGGTTTCAGGATTCATCCCTCCTCGAATTCTAAATTAAATATCAAGTTCAATATTCAAGTTTTGAATTAATTCTTTGTACCTATTACGAATTGTAACTTCAGTAACTCCTGCAACTTCTGCAACTTCTCTTTGAGTACGACGTTTGCCACAAAGTACACTTGCAATATAGATAATAGATGCTGCTATTCCAGTTGGTCCACGACCACTTGTAAGTTCTTTTTGTTGAGCTGATTTAATTAATTCATGAGCTTTTGCTTCTACTTCAGCATCTAATCCAAGTCCTGAACAGAATCTAGAGATATAATCTTCAGGCCCTGTTGGCATGATTTTCATTTTTAATTCTCTAACCATAAATCTGTATGTTCTTCCAATTTCTTTACGGCCAGTACGACTTGCTTGTCCTATCTCATCTAATGTCCGAGGAACTCCACATTGTCGACATGCAGCATACAAACTTGCTGCTGCAACACCTTCAATAGAACGCCCTCGAATTAATCTTTTTTCAACTGCTTTCTTGTAATTTACTGCTGCTGCTTCACGTACTGATTTTGGTAAATCTAATCTACTTGCCATCCTATCAAGTTCTGCTAAAGCCATTGCAAGGTTTCTTTCTGTAGCGTTACTTACTCTACTACGTTTTTGCCATTTTCTCATCCTGTAAAATTGAGAACGGTATCTTGAATTAATTGTTTTCCCAGAATAATCCTTATTCTGCCAATCAATGTCTGTTGATAACCCCTTGTCATGCAACATTACAGTCATTGGTGCACCCGTACGTGCTCTTTGATCTCCTTGCTCTGGACTAAATACTCTCCATTCTGCACCTTGGTCAATCACATTATCTTCTACCACTAATCCACAATCATCACAAATTACTTCACCACGACTTTCGTCTCTTGTAAGTGATCTGCTTCCACAATCAGGGCATTTTACTAAATCCTCTATTTCTTGTCTTTCAGCCATTATTTCCACCTCTATAGTCGTTAATATCTACAGAAACAGTTAAACTCCCCCAAACCAATCTTATTTAAACCTTATGTCTTTATTAGTTCTGCAATATAATTGTAAAATTAAGACTCTCACTATTTTAATCTCCTGTGTATCTATCAAATAGACGAGGCCCTTGCGATAAATTAAGGGGAGAATTAAATATGTCCAATCCAAAGAATTTAATTGGTATTTCTCCTGGTAAACGTGTTCTTTTTTTAACCAAGGATTTGGATTTAATTAGACAACAATTGTATGAAGGTTTAAATTTAAAAATGGAGGATTTGAAAGGTTCTGATTTATTGGACGACATTAACACAGATATGATGACTCCTGCATGGGTCTGCTTTGATCATTTACCTTCTGAAATCGCAAAAAATGCTTATGCTGGAATGATGTTAAACGGAAAACGTGTCTTTGAAGAAAACGCATTAGTAAATGGGGATTTTGAAGTTATTGTGTCTGGACAAAGGAAAGGAACAGGAAGTAGTAGGGAAACAGCTGCTCAATGTGAAAGATGGAGTGGAATAAAAATAGTAATTGCTGCTTCATTTGCTCCAATTCATGAAAGGAATAATATTAATCTTGGACAATTAATGGGTGATTATGAAATCTTGAAAAGATTGCAAAATGGGGAAAGTATAGAATTAAATGATTTTATCTCGAAATATGATCCTGTTACTCAAGAAATTATTAAATCGGGAGGTTTGTTTAATTTTGCAAATAAATTAAAAAGTGGAGATTTAGTGCTTCCAATAAATAAAACGAGTACAAGAAATATGACAATGGCAGAAAAAATAATCGCAAAAAATCTTGTAAATTCCAAAACTCAAGAATTTGTAAAACCAGGAGACGCGGTCATTGCCAAGGTAAATGGAGGATATAGTCATGAATTTACAACCGCTCAAGTTCATGAATTTTTAAAAACTGAATATGGTGTTGATTACCAATTAATAGAAGCAAAAAAGTTTGCAGTTTTTGAAGACCATTTACTATATGCAACAGACGTTGCGAAATTTAAACCATTTACTGATAAAATTCAAACATTAAGGGATTTGCAAATTGAATTTCAAAAACATACAGGAGTGAGAGATTATTCTGCTTCAGAGGGGGTTTCTCCAGGTATTTGCCATGAAGTTGCTAGAGAAGAATTTATTGATATTGGAGACTTTATTCAAGCGACTGATAGCCATACTTGTATGGGTGGAGTAAATAACGCTCTTGCCTACGGAGTAGGAGCTACGGAATATGCAAGTTTAATTCATTCAGGATTTACTTTTGTCAAAGTTCCTGAAAGTATTAGATTTGAATTAATAGGAGAATTAAATCCGGGGTGTACAGCAAAAGATGTTATGCTATACATCTTATCAAATCATGCTCGAAAAGAGTTGACATTAGATCGTTCTATCGAATTCGGAGGCCCAGGACTTGCTTCCTTTTCAATGGATGAAAGAGCAACTCTGTGCAATATGGCTACGGAATGTAGTTCTAAAGCAGGGATTTGTGAAGCTGATGAGACAACAATAGAATGGTTATTATCTAGAAGGGATTATTCTTATGAAGAATTAAAATCAAAAATGATTAATCCAGATGAAAATGCAAACTACGATGGAGGAATACATCAAATAAATTTGGATGAAATCAAACCAATGGTTGCACATCCAGGAAATCCAGATAAAGGCATACCATCAGACCCAACAAATGGTGAATTAATTGAAAATCTTGATAATGTAAGTATTTCTATTGCTTATGGTGGCTCTTGTACGGCTGGAAAAGAAGATGACTTCGAATATTATGCAACCGTATGTAAAAAGGCTGATGAAAAGGGCATGAAGGTTGCTGAAGGTGTTGAATTCTATATTCAATACGGTTCAAAGACTGTGAAGAATATCTCAAAACAAAAAGGTTGGACTGAAATTTTTGAACGTGTTGGAGTGAAACTCATCAATCCAGGTTGCGGTGCATGTATAGGTGCTGGTCCTGGAATTTCAACGAATTCTGAACAAGTAACTGTTTCTGCAATAAATCGAAATTATCAAGGTCGCTCAGGACCAGGTAAATTATATCTCGCAAGCCCATTAACTGTTGCAACTAGTGCTTTCTTTGGTAAGATTACATCTTACAACCCGGACTTATTCAAATGATTATTTTTTAGCGCTTAAGTTTTGATTTTAAATTAAATTCTTATTAGCCGTGAAGATACACGTCTACTTTACGGTAGATGGCCCTAAGTCATTAGGACATAGGAGGACCAAAAAACCTGAGTTGATAATATGAGTATTGCTGAAAAGATGGCCTCTAACCAAAAACAAATTGCTATATCTGAATTTTTTGAGAAAAATAAACACTTTCTGGGGTTCGATACCTTAAACCGTGCAATTATTACTGCTGTGAAAGAAGCTGTAGATAACTCACTAGATGCTTGTGAAGAAGCACGAATTTTACCAGACATTACTATTGAAATACAACGGGTACCTAAATCAAAAGACCAATTGATTCTAATCGCAATGGACAATGGTCCAGGAATTCCCCAAAAATCAATTGAAAATGTTTTCGGAAAGTTACTTTATGGGAGTAGATTCCACGCAATTAGACAATCTAGAGGTCAACAAGGAATTGGGATTACAGGAGTAGTGATGTATTCTCAATTAACAACTGGAAAGCAAACATATGTAAAATCGAAAATTGCTTCTGAAAGTTCTGCAGTTGAAGTAAATTTAGGTATTGATACAAGAAAAAATAAAGCCGTGAAATATAGTCAAGAACGGGTTATTTGGACAGAGGGGGACCAAATTGTTGAGCATGGGCTTTTTATTCGAACTCAAATGAAAGCTAAATTCCAAAGAGGGTCTCAATCAATTGTTCAATATCTAAAAATGACTTCAATAGTAAACCCACATGCCAATATTACATTTAGATATATTAATTCTGATGGAGAGTTAGAAATTGAAAATAATTGGAAAAGAGCCACTAATAATCTACCAACTCCTGTTAAAGCAATTAAACCGCATCCACACGGAATTCATCTTGGACAATTACAAAGAATGTTGAAAGATTCAGATGAAAGAAAACTTACCTCGTTTTTAAGACAGAACTTTAGTGGAGTTTCCTCACGTGCTGCTAAAGAAGTTTGTACGAAAGCAAATCTTTCTGATGGAGCCAAACCAAAATTATTGAAAACTGAACAAGTCAATAGTTTACTAGATGCTTGTTCAGAAGTAAAGTTTTTACCACCCCCTACAAATTGTCTTTCTCCAATTGAAGATTTGTTGATCAAAAAGGGGCTTTCGAAAACAATTGATTCCAAATTTGTAACCACATTAACAAGGAATCCTTGTGTTGCTTCTGGGAATCCTTATCAAATTGAAGTAGGGCTAATATTTGGAGGAAGTATGCCTTCTGATCAACAAGTACAATTACTAAGATTTGCAAATCGTGTACCCTTAATGTATCAACAAGGAGGTTGTTTACTTACTCAATCAATTTCATCTATTGATTGGAGGCAATATGGCCTTGAACAATCTGGAGGGAAAGGTGTACCGAAAGGCCCTGCAACAATATTAGTTCATTTGGCAAGTACTAATGTACAATTTACAAGTGAAGCGAAAGAAGCGGTTGCTTCTAATGATAACGTAATGCAAGAAATTAGGAAAGCTTTGTTGGAATTAGGCCGTAATCTTCGTAGACATATGAAAAAGAAGAAAAAGATGGCAAAAGCCCAAGAAAAATTCGATCTTATCAATGATATTTTGCCTGCAATTGCAGAAAAAGCATCTTCACTATTAGGAAAACCTGTTCCTGAATTATCATCAACTATTTCAAAAATAATGAATGCAGTGATTATGGAACAAAATACCTATTGGGATAAAGATACCAAAACAGTTAGAGTCGCAGGAATCTTATACAATTATACATCTAGGCCAAGATCTTACACAATACTCATGAATTGGCCAGAAAAACAAGGAGCAGTGATGATTGACAATGATAGAGGTGGCCGAAAAGAAACCATTGGATTATGGGCTTGGAAAATAGAAACATTACAACCAGGTGAAAGGGCTAACATTGAATTTGGATTAGATAATTTAGAAAAAGGCGATTGGACAGAAACTGAGGTTTTCTATCGAGGATCTGCGGAAGTTATTGGTGCAAGTAAACTTGATGAGAAAATTTTAGAAGAAATGAAAAACCAAAATTCAGATGAAGTCTTAGAAACTATGGAAGTAATTACTGAAGATATTGATGAAACAATTAGTAATGTTGCATCAAGAGCAATGTTAAATGAATCAAATAATGATGAAATTCAAAAAGAGAGTTTCCAAACTACATTATTTGAAAAGGAGGGAGATGAATGAGTAGAAGAAGAGAAGAAGGTGAGACAAAAGCGGCGCTACATCAAGTTGTAGAAGAGATGTATACTAAATTAGAAAAAGGTGAAACACCTACAATGACTCTTCCAGTCAGAACAAAATTAAATATTGATTTTGATAAAAAATTGGGTGTTTATAAATATGGAAAAAAGAGGTCCACAAGAGATGCTTCTAGTCTTGGAAGTGCAAAAAATCTTCTTCGTGCCCTACATATGGTTGAATTTATTGACGAAATGATAGATAATGGGAAATCATCTACCTTAAGAGAAATGTATTATATTTCAGAAGGTTGGGGCCATGGGAAATTTTCTACACAAAATGAATCCAATAATTTAGCAGAGGATTTAGAAATAATAACTACCTCTATGAGAGAAGATTTTAAATTAAGGCCTGAAGAAGATGGTTCTAGAATTATTGGCAATCTCACGATTAACGAATTAAATAGACGTGGAGAATGGATGAAAATTAACGCGAGAGATGATGTAGGTGATTCTGGTTATGGTGTCCCATATAATGTGGAAAGAGAAAAAATTGAATTATTAGATCATGATGTTGATTTTTTAATGGCCATAGAAACAGGGGGTATGTTTGATAGACTTATTGAAAATGGTTTCGATGAAGAATATCGTTGTGGATTAGTACACCTTAAAGGGCAGCCAGCACGTTCAACAAGAAGAATCTTAAAACGAATGAATGAAGAATGGAATCTACCAGTTGTAGTATTTGCTGATGGTGATCCTTGGTCATTTAGAATCTTTGGTTCTATTGCTTATGGTGCGATAAAAACTGCACATATCTCCGAATATTTAGCAACACCAAGTGCTACTTATCTCGGTGTAACAGCAGATGATATTGTAGCTTATGATTTGCCATCAGATGATCTTACAAGTAAAGATATTGAAGCTTTGAAATCAGAATTAAGTGATCCTAGATTTGCAGATGGATATTGGCAAGAACAAATTAATACAATGTTAAAATTAGGTAAAAAAGCAGAACAACAATCTTTAGCAAAGTATGGTTTAGATTTCGTAACTGATACATATCTACCTGAAAAATTGGCAGAATTAGGATTGGCTTGATAAAAAAACACAACTTGGACTCATTTGAGCGATATGATTGAGCAGCCTACAACTTGGTCGTATAAAACCACAAAAGTATTATTAATTTCTTTTTTATTCTTTTTAATTGTTCCAATAATTGGTATCTCAACTCAAACAGATGAGTTTGAAAATTTGACAAATCCTGAAAAAACACATCCCGCTCATATGTTAAGTTTGGAGAATAATGAATCGAGTGCTATTACCCTATATTCTCAAAACATCTATACTGTATTTGTAAAATCTAATGAGAATATAAATAATAATGGCATCTTACTTATTGATCAAGAAAGTCAAAATGATTTGAAGTCTAATTCAACTAGTATTGTAACTTCTTTATTCAATGAAAATGGAGATACTTATGATGCTGTTTCAACATGGATTTTTGTTGAAAACCGCGAGGTAGAATTACAAAATTCTGCTGGAGGAAAAATTTGGCTTGTTAATGAAAGTGAAATGATTAGTTCTATTCAAGAAAATGATATATTAATTGGATCATTATTAGGTTGTTTGACTTCAATATGTTTAATTCCCGTAATTATTGTATGGTTTGTTATCAATAGACCAAATCCAAAATCATTGAACATTAAAATAATTACAAATGATTCATCACTCGAAGAACCGACACATTTAGAATTATTAAAAGGTCAAGATAGGATTCCAAATACAGACGAGTTATACAGGGCAATACATGGCAATGAAAATATGAAAGAAACATTGAAAATGGAAATTGAAGAGGAGCGAGAAAAAAATTCTATTCCTGCTCCTTTTACAGATAGGCCCGATGACAACGGGTACCAAAGTGCAATAAAATCTACCAAACAAAAAGCAATTGTAAGCGAGGAAAGAAAACTAGATTTACCTAAAACAAAAGATTATCCCGAGGAGCAATCTAGCGACAAATGGAAAGAATGGGATGGTTGAAAATTATTAGAGTAGTTTTTAACCTACCTCCTCCTAGGTAACCTCGGGTTTACTAGTGGGTGACGTAGATGAGATGCTGTCCTTGTTGGAAAATAAGGCCAGGAGAGGGATACTAGAAAGGCTAGTTAGAGAACCACATTATGCTTATCAATTAGCTGAACAAATTGGGGTTTCACAACAAGCCATTACAAAGCATCTTGTATTATTAGAAAAAGCAGAAATGATTCATTCAGAAAAAGTTCCAAGTAAAAAAGGCCCTGCTAAAAGAATATATTCTGTTCAAAAATCATTTAGTATTAGAATTGATTTAGGGCCTGATTTATTTAAATTAGAACAAAGACAATTGCCAAAAGGTGGGCCTATGAGACTTAGTAATCGTTTACCTCAAAATTCTAAAAAAATTGCAGAGGCATTATCTGGAAGGAAAAAAATTGGGATTGATGAAGCAATATTATTGTTAAGCAATCTAGAAGATGCTTTAGATAATTTAGATGATCAACGTGATGCCATAATTGCCCTACATCAACATGTTAAAAATAAAGCATCATCAACAATTGAAAGTGATTTTGCCCATTATGAAGAAAGACAGTTAGTTCATTCTGTATTTAATAACCCCCGTGAAGAACTAAATATTGAACAACTAGCATTCGAATTACAGATGCCTCAAAATAATGCAAGAGAATTAGCTGATATATTCTACGAAAAACTAACTAGAAGCATGGCTAAACGTAGCGGCAATATAATTGCTGCACCAAAAAATACATCTCTACCTTGGTGGGCTACACTAAGGAAAAGTGAGAAAAATAATTAATTAAAATTAAATTATTCTTCTTCGCCTTCGCCTATTTTTTTAACATTAATTGCATTGGGGCCCTTTGGACCTTCTCCAATTTCAAATTCTACTGTATCTCCATCTTTTATATTTCCTTCTACTTGTGATGTGTGTACAAATAAATCAGAACCTTCTTCTTGTTCGATAAATCCGTATCCTTTTGTTCTATTAAACCACTTTACGACTCCTTGTGCCATAATATGACAACGCCCTAGACAAAGTACTTGATTATATCCTATGCCGAACGACTCTGAAGATTAGTTTTTACACTTAATTAAAATTACTAGATTAAAGAAAATCGGACAATGATAATTGTCTTGATTTATCATTATTAAATAATGAATCTGTACTTGAAACAAGCCATTCTACGTTTTGTTTTGTATAATGATCAACTCCATATGTTTCAATTACATGCTTAGTAATTTCAATATATTTTTTAACTGCACCTTGAGATACTGTTAATGCAAGCCCTCCACCACAAAATTGCTGTGATTCTTCTCTGCTTGAATTATTATTTCCATATTTGCCTATACCCTTTCCTTCAAATTTGATTTTGGAAATACATTTTCCAGCTAATGGCATACGTCTGTAAGAATGACCACATTTTGTACAACGTACTTTTTGTCTTGTAAATGCTAATAAATTACCTCTTAAATCAGGTAAGAAATGTGACCTTACAACTGTTGATGCAACCCTACTTACATCAACCGCCCTCAATCTATGCCCTAATGCTAATTGCCCATTCATTTTGTCTTTCATTGTCTCTAATGTTTTGTAAGATGAAAGTGCTGGGCCAGTAGACAAATCCTCTGTCCCATGTGTAAATCCTAACCCTCTAAGTGCAACAAATTGCCCCTCTTTTAATCTAGAATTAACTGTCCCCATATCATCCTCTATCTCCTTAGAATGTAACATCTTATCAGTTGCCTTGTAAAAATCAATTGAATAATTCCATGCTGCATCTACATTCAATGCTTCCTTATCAATTTCATGTGGGTTCAATCTTGTAGTCAATACCAAGGGGGCATCCATTAATCCACCCCTTCTATTGGGTAATAATTGTCTGGAAAAGTTGAGTAAACCGTCCATAAGCAACATTATACAATCCTCATCTCCATCACAGTTTCTTCTTTTAGCCGCATGAAAAAGTGGATGCGCGTAACCTCCAGAAGTATCAGACCAACCTATGATTCTGCCCAAAACACCTCCACTTGTGTGTGGTGCTAATCCGATTATTAATTGGCCAACCATGTCTTCCAAATTATTAATGTCATAAAATTTTTCAGTTCCATAATAACGTTCTAATAAATCATCAATATAATTTGCAACTCTGCTGAAAAATTCAATACAGTTTTTACTAACAACAAAATCTTGAGGATATAATTCTACTAATTGATCATTTGATTTTAATGGCATCCCTTGAATATCATGTGTATATCCTAATTGTAATAATTTTTCAAAGGGAGTATTTACCTCTGAAGGAGTAAAATGCGTCAAAGGTACGTCACTCATATCATATCTGATGGTTCCATCTCTGAATACTGGCAATTTATACTTGGCACGCAATATTCCCTTTTCAAATGGTTCTGGAATTTTACTTTTTGTGGATAATTCTTTCATTCCTTTAATTTTTGATGGCAATCTTTCCAACCCCAAATTTGATCTGGCATTATCTAAATCTCGCTTTAAATATATTGTCTTGGTTGAAATATTTCTTCTATTTGAAAAAGTATTGGAAGTTTTCTCTTCTTCTATTTGTATCGTTTTTCCACCACAAACTTCTCCTAATGAATTTGTATTTGTGCATTTTATTGAAGGAGACAATTCGTTACAAGTAGTACATTTTCTTGAACCCAATGTTATTCTTACACTTTCTTGAGCTGCTGCAACACCAAGTAATTTTTGAGGTCCTCCTGTTGTGCCAACAGGGAATATCATGTGTGCGGCAGGTTTCATCTCTCTTGGTGCTGCTTTTTCAGGGCGCCCCATCCTACATCCAATTCTAGTTCCTGCTCCATCCTCAATTCTTAATTGATTACATTCTTTAATCAACCATAATGAATTAAGATTTTCATGTTCTTCGATTAAAAATTCTGAGTTTGCCAATGCTTCGGGATCTTTAGAGCCCTTATCTTCAATTTTTGATATTGCTTTTAATCCTAATTCCACTGTTTCGGAAATCCCCTTCCCTTGCTGTCTTGCTTCTGTTTCTGCTTGTATTCTTACAATCCGTTTCTGTTCGTTTAACACAGTTAAACGTTCTTTCTCATCCGATAAAATACGATATGCATTTTTTAAACGCCGTATTCTTTCTGAACAATGCTCACTAATATCTATTATTTTTCTTGGTTTGCTCTTATTTTGTAAATTTTCTGAAGCATATCCAAATCCATTCAATAGGGCTTCCCCTCCTTTTGTTACAACTATGTTATTTCCACTATGGAGATGTTCTAATCCAAGTACCATTAAACTAGATTTTACAATACCGTGTATAATTCTATGATTATCTTGAAGTATATCTTTACCATTTATACATTCCTCGATTTCATGCATTATTCCTGGTGGAATTATATCTGGTGTTGAACTACCTGGCTTCGGAATATTATTTTTACTCCAATTCTCGGATGCACCAATAAATGTTAATGTTAATTTTCCATCATTATTTTCTATAATACTCTCTTTTAATATTGTATCTAAAGTAGATATCCATTCAAGTGGTAAATCTTTCCACCAAAGATTAAATGGTGGACATAATGATGTTTTGAACTCCTTTGAAATTTTAATTGTTTGATCCCAATTTGGCTTCATTGTACGTAATGTTCGTGCCCAAATTCTTCCTAAGGAAGTCGATAAGGTTGGTATACCTTCAGGCAAATCTTTTCTAGATATTCCCATAATATTAGAAAATACATTTAATTTCGTTTCTGTGTCTAAATTATTAATTAATTCAGATGCCCATCTATCCATGCCATATCCAGCGGGAACTAATGATTTGTTATTCTCTAGAAATTCTCCATAACCGAGTAATATTTCTCCAACATCCCATACAGACGCTACTTCTCCCTTTACTTTCATCCATTCGGATTCTTCATCATATCTTCTAAAATCTCCATTATTTAATAATAACCAAGGCCCTTCAATTTCATCACAAGGTGTAATTGCTGTTGCTTTACCTGGTCTTTCTATTTTCATTTGTGTACCTATTGTTAGGAAATCATCTAGAGCATACATGCTAACAGGATTAATTGCCCCTGCTGCTAAACCAGAGGTTCTACACCTACCGTACCTTAATCGAAATCCTCCTGGTGAGGAAGGATCTCCTAATACTGGCCTTCCTGCAATGATATCGTTCATATATTTCCAAACTTTTTTTATCTTACGTGATTTTAATTTTGGTTTACTCTTGTATATTTTTTCTGCAAAACCTAATACTTCTTTTTCTTTATCTAACTGGAATCCCCAAGCATTTTTATTCGGATTCCAAGTGCCTTGATGTTTTTTTGCTTCTAAAATAAATGAATCATTAGGATTACTAGATACCCAAATTTTGCCATCATCTACCCAATATAATACATCATTTGAATCTGAAGAGGATTTATTGGCAAACTCAGTAATAAAATCCCATCCAGTCACTCCAAGTCTTTCTGTATGTTTACGTAGTTTTGGAGCTTTAAGGCATAATCCTTCCCCAATAACCAATAATACTCCTCCTCTTACTCTTGAGTCGTCAATATTACGCACATTTGCATATCCTGCACATTCTACCCTCTCTGTAGATTCTCCATTAATCATTACAGGGCAAGCGCGAACTATTCTATCTATTTCGTCTGGTGTTGGTTTATACTGTAAACCTACCCGATATAATCCAAATTCTTCTTTGACACGTTCAACTTCGGGATTAGTAGGGACATAACGATCTATTCCTAATTCCCTTCTAATCATATCTGCAATCAATACTGCTAAAGCCTGACCAGTTCCTCCAGCTGCTCTTATTGGACCTGTGAAATAAATACTAAGAAATTCACTTCCGTCTACATTATTCAAAATTCTAGATCTGGCAATTCCTTCAAGAGGAGCAACTAATACCGCCTCAGTTAAGATTGCTAGACCAACTCTAAGTGCTACATCAGCACACGTTTCTCTATCTTTTTCTAATTTTAATAATGTCTGTGCCACATATATTGACATTTTTATCGCAGTTGTTTCTCTATCTTTATTCGTTTCTTCGAGAACCTCTCTAATTTTTTCTGCTACTTCTAAACCGTCTAAATAATCTACAAGTAATTTTTCTGTTCTACCTGCTAAATCTTCTGCTCTTGGAATTTCAATATGTGTTGAATAATCTAGCCCCTTTCTACGTTCAACTTCGGCTATGTCATAGCATTTCTGAGTGGCTTCAAATAGTTGCGCTTCATATTTTTCAACCTGTCTTCGCAGACGTGATGTTGCCCCAGAATTTGCACTCACAACCTCGCTTGAAATCGATACCTTATGAGGAATACTATTCGGATAAGATTTAACGACAGGGTAATACTGCCTATGCACATCAATATGAACTTACAAGAGAAAATACGAAATCATCCCAAATGGATAGAGTTAGTTGAACAAGTAAAAAAATTATCATATCTCAAAGGTGATGAAAATGAATTTACACTGGCTAGTGGGCGCACTAGTAGCCATTTTTTTGATATGAAGCCTCTTATGATGGATCCTCTTGGTAGCTTATTATTGGCAGAATTAATGGGAGTATATCTTGATGAATTAGAACCTGAGTTTGTTGGAGGTCTTGAATTAGGTGCTGTTCCATTAACTGCAATTGCAATTACTGGAAATGCAACCTCCTCAAAAGGAGCGAAGAGGAAAGGTTTCATGGTTAGAAAAGAGCCTAAAGGAAGGGGAGGAAGAAAAACATCAAATCCCCCAGGAATTGAGGGGTCTTCTTTAGTAAATGGGGGAGATATAGTAGTATTAGAAGATGTAACGACCACTGGTGGTTCCGCAATTAAGGCTGTAAAAATGATTGCTTCGACAACTGATTGTAATGTTGTTGGCGTGTTAGCCATTTTAGATAGAGAAGAAGGAGGAAGAGAAGCTTTTCTTGAAGCTGGAATTCCTTTTGAATCATTACTAACACTTTCAGACATTACAGGTTGATTTTATGTCTAAAAACCTACCTGACAAACATATTATTGGAACTTTAAAACAATTATCTACGCCTTGGCTTATTGCTTTGGAACGTGCCCATAGGGTTAAAAAAATGAATCTCGATGAAGGTTTTATTTTGGATTTAGCTTGTGGTTCTGGAATACAATTAGCGGCATATTCATCTCAATTAAATATGCCTTGCATTGGAATTGAATTAGATCCCGAAAGAGCAGTTGTTTCTAAAAATACACTTGATGGAATTTTAAATCAAGATATTAATTCAAAATCAAGAATAATTACGGGGAATTGTTTGAAAAAAGATGAAATAAATCTAGAAAATAATATTCATTTTTCGCTTATACATCTTGATCCCGCAAGGCCCACAGATATCCAAGCACATACAATATCCGAAATGGAACCAAACCCCATTGATGCTTTAGAAATATGGAAAAATGAATTGATGAAAAATAGAGGAGGTATAATTCTTGATTTGTCTCCTAGATTATCAAAAGACCAATGCATAGAATTGAAGGATGAATTAAAACGTATTTTACCTGATTATAAACAAACATGGGAATGGGCGTCTCAAGGAAGAGGTAGAGTCGATAGATTAAGCGTATGGTTAGGATCTGTAGCGGGTGAAAATACAAAATCTAGATATGTAAGGAATCATCCAAAAGAACTTCAAAAAAGCATAGTTATTGAATCAGAACAATTACCGTGGGAAAATGAAATCTTGCCTTTGGAAAATACAAATGTAGAAGTTGGTGAAACGCTCTCTATTGTTGATCCAGCATTAATATCTAGTGGATTAGAAAATGCATGGTTAAATTCAAAAAAATCTGAAGGAAGGTGGATAAGAAAAAGTGGCAGAAGACCACTTTTCATTCACTCAAAAAAATTAATAGATGATGGGGAAAATTATAGTTTGATATCTGAATCTGGCATAATACGGTCAATCATTGAACATAACATAGACGATGGTGTTGAGCCATTAATTGAAATAGGGAAAAAATATGAATTGAAAAAGTTAACTCTTCGGCTTAAAATTTCTCCAGAATTACAACCGAATTTGCAATCAAAATTAGATAGGAATTTGATAGATTTTGGAGGGGTTGGATTTGTGGTAGAACTACCAAATAATAAACTTGCAATATGTACAAAAATCTAAATTTTAGGCTATTTTTCTACTGCGTCTAAATCCCTAAAGAATCGCGCCCTTCAAATAGGGGTGGACGGTGGGACGCTTTCGCAAACAAATGGTTTAACCATGCGAGGCGAAAAATGAGGACCTAAAATGGCGAGTAAAGATGATGAAGAACTTGGCGATGATTTTTCCTATATTGTACGTTTGAGAAATACTGATTTAGATGGTTTAAAGAGGCTCTCTACTGCACTAACTAGTATCAATGGCATTGGGTCACGTACTTCAACTACAATTTGTCGCCTTTCAGGTTTATCTCCAAATCAATTAACAGGTAATTTAACTTCAGAAGAACAAGATTTACTTCGAAATACAATTGAAGAATATGCAATGAATGCTCCTTTATGGATGTTAAATAGGCAATGGGATAAAGAAACTGGTGATGAATTACACTTGTTTGGACAGGATTTACAATTGACACATAAAGATGATATTACAAAACTTCGTTCTATTAAAACATATAGAGGTATTAGGCACGCTAATCGTCAAAAAGTGCGTGGACAAAGAGGAAGATCAAATGGCCGAGGTGGCCTTACTCTTGGTGTCAAGAAAAAGAAATGAGGTGAAATGACATGGGACATCCAAAATTTTCAAGACCAAAGTTTGACACTCCAAAACATCCTTGGAAAAGAGCAAGAATCGACGAAGAACACGATATCTCTGCTAGGCATGGCCTAAAAAACATGAAGGAAATCTGGAAAGCAAGATCTCAATTAAGAAGAATGAGGCAGCAAGCTATGAAATTAATTGGTAAAGTTGATGCTGCTCATGCACATTGGATGAAAGAAAAAGAGGATCTTTTACAATCACTGATTCGAAGAGGAATTCTTTCAGAAGAATCTACAATTGACGACATTCTAACACTAAATGTTGAAGACATATTAAACAGAAGGTTACAAGCAAGAGTTTATGCTAAAGGTTTAGCTTCTTCAATGAAGCAAGCGCGACAATTAGTTACCCATGGACACATTACAGTAGCAGAACAAAAAATTACAATTCCATCATATGCTGTTTCTAGGGAAGAAGAAGAGTTAATTGCATATCATTTGTCATCTAAACTTAATGATGAATCCCATGTTTTAAGAGAAATCATAGATGGGAGAGCTAGTGAAGCAACATTTGAAGAAGAAGAGGTAGAAGGTGATGCAGAATGAGTCGTAGAGCAATAGTAAATATTTTTTCTTCATACAACAATGTACTACTTACAGCTACTGATTTAACTGGTGCTGAAACAATTGCTAAATGTAGTGGTGGACAAGTAGTAAAATCATCAAAAGATTCTGGAGGGCCATTTGCAGCAACTAGGGCTGCAGAAATGTTAGCTGATATGCTTAAAGAAAAGGAATTTACACAGTTAATAATTCGTTACAGGGCACCTGGAGGAAATAAATCAACAAGTGCTGGCCCTGGCGCTCAAGCAGCCATTAGAGCGTTAACACGTGCTGGAATGACTATCACTCGTATTGAAGATGTTACTCCAATAGCACACGATGGTACTAAAAAGAAAGGCGGAAGACGTGGAAGACGTGTATAAGTGGTGGAAAAAATGAAAGTAAAAATAATTTCACAGGATGAACGTAACATAAAACTACTATTAAGTGAAACTAATGTATCAAATGTAAATTCAATAAGAAGATCCATAATGACAGATGTGCCAAAAATGGCAATAAGTAAGGTTAGATTTGAAATGGGAATCAGAGGAGAAGACGATAATGGAGAACGTTTCGAATCCATGAGTGCATTATCAGATGAAGTTATTGCACATAGATTGGCATTACTTCCGATTCCAACTTATTTTGAAGATTTTGTATTCCCAGAGGATGATCCTGCAAACCAAGGACTTCCTGAAGATAAATGGGGATCTCCTGCAAGCAGAATCATATATCATTGTTCAGTACAAGGTCCAGGAAAAAATGATGAAGAAGAATTTAGAACTGTATCTGCAGGTGACTTAAATGTTCTAGGAGATAGTAAATTACAAATTCCTGAACATTGTAGAGAAATTCCAATTACAGTTCTTGCTAAAGGGCAATATATTGAATTCTACGCATATGCTAACTTAGGTAGAGGAGAAGAGCATGCAAAATGGGTACCTGCTTCTGGTGTAGGTTTCTATCAAAATGTAAAGGCAGTATTGACTGATAAAAAAGCAGCAAAAGATGTTTTCAAACTTAAAATTAAATTAAATGAAGGTAAAGTACTCAATGAGAAAATGTTTGGAAAAGATGGTATTTCAGATGTGGAAACTGTTGAAGCTATTCGTAAAGCACTACTATATTCAGAAAAAAATGTAGGTAGTGTCGGTGAGTCTGGAATTTCAATGGAAGAAATACCTGGAGAATTTATATTTCACTATGAATCTGATGGTGCACTTTCTTCAATTGATATCTTTAACCGTGCATGTGATGAACTAGAATCAAGATTTAATTCTCTTGGTGATCAATTAAAAATTGCATTGTCATAATCCGATTCAGTTATCTTTTGTAACGGATAGGGCATTGTAATGCAACTTAACAGCATCTCTACTAAAGTCGGTGGACATGTCACATTATTATTTAGTATTCAATCAAATAATGAAGATTTAGATCAACAAGGAAGCAGAGGTGCTGGTCTTTGTGTAGAAAAAGGAGTAGAAGTCAACACTACAATTGAAAAAGGAGATGGAAGTATTAAGATTATTTCAAATGAAAACAATCTTTCTTCAAAATTATATCATTTGGTTATTGAACAAATTGGTGAAAAATATAAAATCGTTTATGAATATAATTGGACTTTTGAAATAAAAACTGACTTGCCTTTTGGACAAGGCTTTGGTTGTTCTGCGGCTGGTGCTCTAGGAGCAATTATTTCAGTATTGAAACTCATAAATGAAACTGAGGATATTTATCAAAATTCATTGACAATGGCCCATAGAATAGAACGTAAAATGTCTAGTGGCCTAGGAGATGTTGTTGCTTTGGGAGCAGGGGGAATTGAACTTAGATTAGAGCCTGGTTTGCCCTTTCCCCCAAACAATGGAAAAATATTAAGTTGGGATGAACGTTTCCCAGTTCTCTTATGTTGGGTACAAAATCAAGAAAAGCATACTTCAGAATATATTGACAATGAAGATTGGAAAATTAAAATTAGTTCTGCGGGAGAAAAATGTATTTCAAAATTAAATCAAAAAGATTGGAATAAATTTACGTGGGAAAACTTACTAATTCAAGCAGATTTATTTTGTAAAAATTCAGGAATGTTAAATGATTCTAATCGGAAAAATATAATCAATAATATTGAAACAATACTAAAAGAAAAAGGGATTGGCTTGTTTTGGAATACAAAATTATGTATGCTTGGTTCAAGTGCAGTTATTGTTCCTACTAATTTAGATAATTATGATGAAAAAGAGTTAGATTATGTACTTGAAAAGATTAAAGAAATCGGGTTAAATGGATGTATTACAAAAATAAATTCAAATCCAATTATTTAATTTACATTTTTTTAAGTCTTGTTAAATCTAACTGTGAGGAATCAAGAAGAATTACTCCAGGAACCCTCAAATTAGCCGAGAATCCATGGCGGAATACTATTGCACCTTGACCCCATTCCTCAATATAACGATTCATTTGTTTAATTGTTTTCTTTCTTTGAAAGTTAACATCGGCTCCATAAAAATGTTTAGCATCTACCCATGCAATTTGTTGACCATTCACTACTACATGATCCAACAATAATAAATCTGGAGTCCTTATTGGTTTTCCATGTTCTTTGGTTTGTTCCGCAACCATTTCTGGTTGTCTTCTTATTCTTACTCCTTTACTCTCAAAATGATCACATAAAATATCTTCAAATAAATCTGCCCGCTTTGCATTTTCTGATTGATTCACATTTGCTACTCTGTCTGCTGATTCTGCTTTGATAAATTCTTCCTGATCTCTTTTATTCAATTTCTTTTCAGGTGAACGAAGGGCATCCTTAATTTTTATTTTTGACCACCCTCTTGACTTTAAAATTCCTCTAAAAATATTCATTGGGGGATAATCAAAACGTTTTGCAAGTTCAACGATAGATTCTCCCTCATCATATAGATTTTTTAACTTGCCTAAATTCCTTTGTAGATGATGAAATGAATATACTGATTTCTCTTGGAGGATTGCTGACCTGAGTGATAATGCCTGATCTAAAGTAATCTCCTTATCCTTTACATATCCTGCAATTTCATCCATACGCTTCTCTTCTAACCATCCAAATTCCCCTCTGCGGACAACAAAGTCCCCTACTTTTTTCTCAACATTTTTAGGAACTGGTTTTAATTCCCAATCCATCTCAATTGTATTAGGTTCCCATTCTCCATCTGGGAATGCCATTGGCTTTTCAGTTCTAGAAAATCTCTCCTCTGCTCTTGCTCTTGCTTCCCTAACAAAATTCATATTTGCCTTGCCTTTTGATTTCGCATTATTTTTATTGCGACCATGGCGTTTATTCTTGCTCACGATTAGCCCTAAAGCAAGCGGCCTATGAACTCGCGGCCCTCAGGCGGTAAACTAAATGGAAAGAAAGCAATATATCGATGTCTTAAGAAGTATAGCAATCTTGTTTATGATTGAAGTTCATACTTCCGCACAATTGTCTCCATCTAATATCTCTGAAGATTCATTGATTGCATTAATTGTTGCTTCGATAGGGGGATTAGCTGCTCCTTTATTTGTTACATTAAGTGGTTGGAGTGCGCAACATAGTTTGATCCAAAAAACAAATATTATTAATTTGGAAAAATCAATTGCTTATTGGGTCATAACTAGATCTATATTTTTACTTGGTTGTCAAATTCTTGTTAATTTGATAGCAAGTCATGTTTTTAATTGGTATACTCCCGGAGTATTGAGTCTACTTGCGCTATGTACACTTCTAAGTGTGCCCCTTTCTAAAATTAAACTTGAAACAAAATTATTATTCCTATTGTTTGTTTGTTTTACCCCGATTTTAAATTCATATTTTTTTAATTTGAATGGCGAATGGAGTCATATAATTAATGCGAACTCGATATTAGAATGGGTGGACAGGTTGATATTTAGTGGCACCTATCCATTATTTCCTTGGTTGACATTTTTCTTATTGGGCGGGATTATTAGGGATTCTAATAATTCTTTAAATAATAAATTGAGGAATGTTGGTGTATTCTTTTCAATTTCTTTTATTGTATATTCAATATTAACGAACACTAAATGGGCAACTACTACTGGTGATGCAATTCTTACCTTTTTCCCTGCAAGTATGGCATTTATTATTACTGCAAATACTACAGTATTGATTTTATTCATATTGTTACAAAAATTTGAAGAAATTCTCAAAAAATCAAATATAATGGTTAAATTTTCGAAAATAGGTAATTTATCGTTGACAATATACATTTTACATTTCATACCTTTGAGATTATTAGATATTTTTAATTTAAATGATTGGACACTATTAGAAGCAATCATAATTACACTACTTTTCACATTTATTTGGTGGCCAATTAGTTTAATTCATAATAAATCATTCAAAAAATATAGTTTTGAATCTTTATTACGGTTTATTTCTGCCAAAAAGAATATACCACTTACCTCTGTGAGAGAATCATGAGTGAAATATCAGAAGGGAATAATATCCCATTAAGACTAAAAAACAGAGCATCAACTCACGGAGATAGTCCTGCATTATATTGGAGTGAAAATGGTGGATGGACCTCTTGCACATGGTCAGAACATTTTGAAAATGTTTGCAAATTTGGAGGCG
>Ga0115011_10000839_pt1 | contig 23240 bp, 21 predicted proteins | sample TroAtlMetagenome_2_FD_88705 | JGI IMG/M metagenome (GOLD analysis project Ga0115011, IMG submission 88705) | Marine eukaryotic phytoplankton communities from Atlantic Ocean - Tropical Atlantic ANT8 Metagenome | ecosystem: Environmental > Aquatic > Marine > Oceanic | place: Tropical Atlantic...
CGTTCAAATTTTTCAGCAGCTTGCCTTGCTCTTTTTCGGATCTCTTCAATCTCACTTTCGATGAAAGCGACCTCCCTTGCCGCCTTCGCTTTTGCTTCCGAACGACTGGTTGTTTTCAGGCTGAACTTTGCGTGTGACTTGGCAACGAGCTTGGCTTTTACCAGATCACTCGGGTATCGATAATTGAGATAAAACACCCTGCCGCGCAGGATGGTATATGGTGGATTTGGCATCCGATTTGGGTCTCTTTGTGTATCACTTTTGTGTCCCATTTCAGATTTATAGCTTCCTCAGGTAAAGAAAGTAGCACACGATCAACAAGATACGTGGAGAAGAGAGGCGAGGGCGGGAATCGAACCCGCGAATACCGGTTTTGCAGACCAGCGCATTACCACTTTGCTACCTCGCCATTTAACCGCAAATAAACGGCCATGACCTCAAAGAGGCGGGCGTCCTAGATATCCCCTGAGTGGGCCATTGTCAATATCGTTGCCCATTTTGGGCTTAACAGCCACCATTCAGCACCATAATATGGTAAAATCATGCAACGATTACGCTGTGGAGTCATCCTTCTGGACGGATTTATTGACTACTTGGCGGAATGCGCTGTGTCCCGTCCAGGTGGTGATGGGACCCATATCTCCTCCCTCGATTACGTCCGCTGTGTTGAGGGAAAACAGGCGGGTGAGCAATGGGCCAAACTTGGGCTGATCAGTCGAGTCAACCTGCCGGCACAATGTGTCTTTGAAGTGGATGGAGCACTGCTCTATATGTCGCGACAAACCCAGAAAGGATTGCGCAATAAATGGGTTGATTACCGCGAAGATAAACTCGTCGTTGGCTAGCTTCAACATGCGTGCCCTAATTCAGAGAGTCTCGAGCGCATCTGTCACAATCGATGAACAGGTGCACAGTCAGATTGGCCCAGGTCTTCTTGTGCTTCTCGGTGTCGAGGACATCGATTCCGAAGAGGATGTAGAATGGCTTGCTGGGAAAATTGCCCGCATGCGTCTCTTTGAGGATAGCGATGACCACATGAACCTCTCACTCGCTGAAACCGGTGGAAGAGTCATGGTCATCAGCCAGTTCACGCTCCATGCCAGTACGAAGAAAGGAAATCGGCCGTCCTTTATCAAGGCCGCACGGCCGGAAAAAGCAACCCCACTCTACGAGTTGTTTACCGAAAAGGTGTCGGATTTAACCGATAAACCCGTTGCCAGTGGCCGCTTTGGGGCATCGATGCGGGTCTCTCTAATCAATGACGGGCCAGTAACAATCTGGATGGACTCCAAAGACCGACAGTAAGATTATCAATCCACGGATCTGGAATTCGCATCCTTTGTTTCTGGAGGGCTTGAAACGGTGGGGTTGCGGTGCCTGAGCCGGATTGCCGTGCCACAATACATGCACCGTACCCACTTAAAAAAAAGCAAATGCAATGCTGTGCTGCAGGCGATTCCTAGCAGAGGCACGTAGTGTGCTGCTTGATGCTTGCGGCAAAGCCGTACATTAAACAACGGACAACTACACACTCGGCAGCGCGCCCTGCTGGCTACAATTAGGAATCCGAGTCCAAAGGGAATAAAGGCCAAGAAAAACGGTATTAATTCCGTCACCAAGCGAACATTTCCTGTTAGAGCGAGCACGAAGAAAATGATAACCAGTGCCATGAAGAAAAACTTGCTGAGCAATAACAAGATAGCGGAAAGCACAAGCCTAACAGGTAGTGGATGAACAACGCCACGCTCCACAAGACGAGACAATGCGCCCTGCAGGAACTTTTTTCTTTGCGGGTCCCGTCCACCACTAATTTTTTTACCCTGGCTAAGAGGCAGTGCGTGGGTCTTGCCTTTGTTGTATTCCTCCGAGGAAACAATACGTGATAAATTCAAGGGATCCTTGAGTAGTTCCTCCTTCTCTAATTCGACACCCTCCCTCTTGGGTGGCAACTCTGCCAGCTTGGAAGAGCTTGGCTTTTCCATTTGCGAGCGCACTCGGTCATCAATCTCGATAGCTTCGGGAATACTGAATATATCATCACTAATCACCCACTTTTCTATCTCCTCACCAGAGTCATCATTTTCCGCCGCAAAGCGTTTATCCTGTTGCTCAACAGGTCCATCATGGGAATCCTCGTGGGAATCCTCTTTTCTGAGGCGGGTCATGAATCAAACAGCAGTGTCTGTGCCGTGTTGAAAGCCTCAACACTGCCGTAAATTAAATTGGGGGGAACAACGCAGCTTGATGACTGCACACAACAATACTTTAAACCAGCTCCTGCCAGCTTCCAAAAATTAATCTTTTGTAGCTGCATATTACCTTGATATCAGGAAAGGTTTTCGAGCATCTCATCAAGTTGTTCAATGCTTGCCTTGAGAGATTCCCGCCGTGTTTTGGTTTCCTCAACAACATCCTGCGGGGCACGCTCAATGAACTTGGCATTGGCTAACTTGGCGACCACCTGATCCATGTCCTTCTGCAGTTTTTTTTGCTCCCTTGAAATTCGTTCCCGTTCCGCCTCAATATCCACCAAGCCCTCGAGAGGCATATACATCTTGCCTAGCGGTGTGAGGAAAGCGGGCGTTCCTGCTGGTGCCTCATACCCATCGGCCATGTCTATTTGCCCAGCACCGCAAAGCAACTTAAGCGTTTCAATCTCGTCTGTCACCCAGTCCACGGACGGCTCCAGGAAAAACTTTACATTGCGATTTGCAGCAAGATTATACTGGGCCTTGATATGGCGGGCACGCCCTGTTGCCTCGTGGACTGCAGTTGTTCGCTGCTGAGCCTCCTCAAGTCTTTGAGGATTGATTCCAACCAACAACGGGGCAGGTGCAAGCTGATTTAGCATCAGCAGTTCTCCTTCTTGGGCAAAACCAAGTTTCTCCCAGAGTTCCTCTGTGATATGGGGCATGAAGGGATGAAGAAGCGGCAGGTATCTCAACAATACAGTGTCAAAGACCAGCAGAGCCCGTGAACGAACCGCTGGATCAACATCTTCACGCAAGTGAAGCTTTATGGATTCCAAATACCAATCACAAAACTCGCTCCAGAAAAAATCGTAAAGCCGGCTCGCTATTTCCTGAAACTTGTAGCTCTCATAGGAACGCTTGAGATCCTCGGCAAGGCAATCAAGCTTTGCGAGAATATCAAGATCATAAATGCTGAGGTGATCCAGCTCTTCACTGATTGCCCCAGCATTGCTGCTGCTTTCCCCTCCCTGCATCTGCCGGAACCGGCAAGCATTCCAAAGCTTGTTGGCAAAATTACGCCCCTCTTCAACCTGCGGACATTCACTTTCCTCATTCCCACTATCTTTTTCCTTTTTCCTGTTCTCGATGAATCGCACATCCGTTCCGGTTGGCGCAATTCGCATGATTGAAAACCTCAAGGCATCCGCTCCATACTTGTCAATGAGGTCAAGGGGGTCTGGCGAATTGCCGAGACTCTTCGACATTTTCCTGCCCTCCTTGTCCCGGATGATGCTGGTAAAAAAGACATTAGCAAACGGTTTCTGACCAGTAAACTCATAGCCAGCCATAATCATCCGGGCGACCCAGAAGAAAATAATGTCCGGGCCAGTCACAAGGTCGGTAGTCGGGTAAAACTTCGCCTTTGCTTCCTCGTCCATGGTTGCAAAGGGCCATAGCCAGGAACTAAACCAAGTATCCAGAACATCTTCATCCTGCACCCAGTTCTCGGGATCTGCTGGCGGCTCTAAGCTGACATGCAAATCCGCCCCTGCCGTTTCGTTGTCGAGTGATTCGGCATTCCGCAAGGCTTCCGCGCGATCTTTCCGGTACCAGACGGGAATACGGTGACCCCACCACAACTGACGACTGATGCACCAGTCCTGAATATTTTCCATCCAGTGAGCATACGTCTTAGCCCAACGTTCAGGACGAAACTTTAACTCCCGCCCGGCAACAGCCGCAGTAGATTGTTCAACGCCTGGATATTTAAGGAACCACTGCATGGAAATACGCGGCTCAACCGGCACATCTGCACGTTCACTGTATCCAACACTGTTTTCATATTCCTCAACACGGATCAAAAGACCCATCTCATCAAGCTTCTCGGCAGCACGTTTGCGTGCTTTGAAACGATCCATTCCCTCAAATTCCTCTCCTGCAAGGGCATTAAGTGTGCCGTCCGGATTAAGTACATCGATGATTTCCAGATCGTTTCTCACACCAATGTCAAAATCAGCCTTGTCATGTGCAGGCGTCACCTTAAGGACACCTGTCCCGAACTCCGGATCGATGTGTTCATCGGCAATAATCGGAATTTCGGCCTGGGGAAAAGGACGTATGGCACACTTTCCAATAAGATGACTGTAGCGCCCATCATCAGGATGTACTGCAACGGCACTGTCGCCCATTAGGGTTTCCGGCCTGGTAGTGGCAATCTCCAGGAATTCCCCCTTCTGCCCAGCAATCTCATAGCGCATAAAGTAAAGCTTGCTGCGACGAGGTTTCATGATGACTTCCTCATCGGAAAGTGCCGTTAGAGAAACCGGGCACCAATTCACCATGCGCTTGCCACGGTAGATATGGCCACTCTTGAAAAAATGAATGAAACAATCCTGCACCTGGCGGGAATAATCCTCGTCCATTGTAAAACGCTCACGATCCCAGTCACACGAACACCCCAACTTCTTAAGTTGCTTGATGATAATGCCTCCGTGCTTTTCCTTCCACTCCCAGGCGCGCTCTAAGAATGTATCACGACCCAAATCTCGACGCGTCTTGCCCTCCGTCTCGCGCAAGTGCCGCTCCACCTTGGATTGAGTCGCAATGCCGGCATGGTCAGTCCCTGGTAACCACATTACCTCTCTGCCCTCCGCACGAGCGCGTCTAGCCAGTATATCCTGAATGGTATTGTTAAGAACATGGCCAAGTGTCAAGACCCCTGTCACGTTTGGCGGGGGAATGACAATACTGTAATGATCCTTGCCCGAGGATGAATCTCCATGGAAGGCCTGTTCATCGATCCAGCGGGAAAACCACTTATCTTCGACCTCATTTGGCTCGTAGGCTTTGGGTATCTCGGCAGACATGTGGGCGGAAATAACCTGAACGTCCCCGAGTTTGCAAAATCTAATTGAGTCTTCGGGAAATAATAATATCAACTATAAGGCTTGCCAATCCCCCCAAAAGGATCGCCACATACCCAAAAACCAATGATTAAGGCCCATAATGCCCCATTCCTACACGCTTTCTTGGCAAGAATTGCACTTGGGCTCTGCTGTGCGAGTGCCTTCGCTACAGCAGAGAGTGCCGCCCTAAAAGTCATCCAGCACAATGGTCGGGATTATGTTACGGCTCAAAATATCAAGGATTTCTACCGTTTCACGTCTCTGAACGTTAAAAACGGGACACTGAAGTTTTTCTCCCCTAAAATCGAAATGGAAATCCGTGGAGGTTCCGACAACCTTTATATCAATCGCATTCTGTTCCGACTGAGTTATCCAGTTGTCTACAAAGACCGTGATTATTTGTTTTCTCGTATCGACCTCGACAAGCTAATCAACCCGGTTTTGCGGCCAAGCTTTATCAAGAGTGCCAAACGCTTTAGGTCGGTAGTTATCGACCCTGGTCATGGCGGCAGTGACCCAGGCAGTAAAAGCAAGTATGGACATGAAAAGGACTTTAATCTGAAGCTTGCCAATCTGCTGAAACGGGACCTAGAGCGGCGCGGCTTCCGAGTACGCATGACACGCACCGGTGATACCTTTCCAACCCTCCGTGAACGAGTTAGTTTTACCAATCGAATCTCGGAAGCAATATTCATTTCCCTGCATTTTAATGCCTATCGAAACTCTTCCGCCAAGGGCATTGAAACCTATGCCCTCAGCCCAAAGGATACTGGCACCCACAACTCCAGAGGCATTAGAGGAAGTGTGCTTACCGGAAATGCACGGGATGCGGAAAATATTGCACTCGCAACCGCCATCCATGCTTCGCTCCTGAAAAGGACCAATGCCGAAGATAGAGGTATTAAGCGTGACCGGTTTACAGTCCTTGCTGATATCAACAAACCCGCGGTGCTGGTTGAGGGGGGCTTTCTAACCAACCCGGATGAAGCTCGCAAAATTGCCAGTCCTTCCTACCTTGCCCTTTTATCCAGCAGTATTGCGGATGCTGTTGTCACTTACCGAAACGCATTGCGCAAATAGCATAATACCTGCCGAGCAAAATGCATCCGAACCGAGCTTAGGCGCTCAAGATAGCCTTGCCACCCGCAAACGCTCAGCATCAAGGATTGCTCTAAATGAAGCGTAATCCTGTTCACGAGTGCTACTCAAAATCCGATAGGTATAATGCTGCCAATGCTCCATTTCTTTGATGGCATTATCCATACGCAAGCGAAATGTCTCCTCATCCTCACTTCCGCGTCCTCGCAAACGGCCTTCCAGCTCCGAGGTGTCAGCGGGCATGAGAAACACATCAACAAGACGGCTTGAAATCAATGGGTCACTACAGGCCCTAATCTGTGTAGCCCCTTGAATATCAATGTCCATAATGACATCGCAACCGGATTCCATAAGGCTGGTGACCGAGTTACGTAATGTTCCATACCGCCACTTGTGAACACCGGCATGCTCCAAAAACTCGCCAGCCTCAACCTTGCAGGAAAACTCCTCCTCTGAAAGAAAATGATAATCGCTACCGTCCACTTCATCCTCACGACGGGGTCTCGTGGTACAGGACACTGAAAAACGAGTGACGGGGTCATGCTCCACCACCGAACGTAACACAGTGGATTTGCCGGCACCCGCAGGTCCGGAAAGCACCAATAGCAATCCTGGTTTGGGGTTAGCGATTCGTTGGTCAGGTTGCTTGGTCATTACTCAATGTTTTGAACCTGTTCGCGAATTTTTTCCAACTCGGTCTTTGCCTCGATTATGTATTGGGCAATGCCGGCATCGTTAGCCTTGCTGCCAATAGTATTCAACTCACGATTGATTTCCTGGGCCAGAAAATCAAGCGGCCGGCCAACAGGATCCAAGCTTTCAAAATACCGTGAGCACTGCAGGAAATGACTTTGGAGCCTCGTAATTTCCTCACTAATGTCACTGCGCTCGGCAAACAAACCAATCTCTTTCATCACCCGCTCATCATCGCTGTCTATATCAAGACCGGCTGCATTGAGCCTCTTGTGAAGGTTTACGCGATACCTCTCGACAACGTCTGGCGCACATCGTGAAATTTTCTCCACAAAACCCTCAAGAACAGACAACCGCGACCGCAGATCCTCGGACAAATGCCTCCCTTCCTGTGAACGCATTTCAACAAGTGCTGCCATCGCGGCATCAAGTGCCCGGCTGACTGGGTCCCATGCATCCTCGGGAGCAGGTAACTTAACACCCAGAGACAAGACGCCGGGCGCTCTGAGCGGATCAAAACCCTTAAGAATTTCACCCAACTCGAGTTTCTCGCCGAGTCCCCTTAAAATTTCGACATATTGTTGCGCAAGTTCCTCGTCCACCTGTAGCTGTCCCGAAGAATCCTCTGCTGCCGAAATGTTGATGCTTACATTGACTCTTCCACGGGAAATATCCACACCGATGCGTTCCCGCACTTGTGCCTCAAGACGAACAAACTCCCGCGGCAAGCTGACAACAATATCAACCTGTTTACGGTTTACCGATGAAATCTCTGCTCGGTAAACCAAGCCATCTGCCGAGGCCTCACCGTTGCCGAACCCTGTCATGCTCTTCATTATCTTGAAATCAATAACCCATCGGGCGGTATGACAAATACAAATCGAATCCAGTAAACTGTTATCCTGAAGAGCTTAAGGCCATAAATGCTTTATATTACCTGCAAAAAAGAGGTTTACTTATTATCAAATAACACAAAGAGGCACTCCGAAAACAATCCCCAAGACCTCAAGGGAACTTCATGCTATTTTAATTTCTCTCTGATTAAAACTCCGCTGCTGCCAGCTGGAGGGGGCAACAACCCCTCTTGATGACTCACCTTAAAATTTATCTATCGGTAATTATTATGACGTTTCCCGGGCCATTGCCAGCCCAGGACAGCGTTTCGAATCCTTCTACCCTCAAGGAGAGCATTGAAGATGTTAACGAAGAATTTGACCCTTCCTCTGCCACAAGCGGCACCCTGCCTTCACCGGTTCCTGACCCAAGAACACCCTCGCCAGTACCAAAATCAGGGCTTTTCTATATCCTGCCAATTATTGGCCTTTGGATGATACTGAGGCGGCGCAGTTACCGTTATTCCAATCGATAATCTGTTGCTGGGTGAAATTGACTTTACGCCCTCATGCCTTAACTTAAAAAGTTCATTCATACCGGTAAATCATGATTGCGGCCCACCCAAAGCATCTTAATGATCACAGTGTTTTCCTTCCTGGCAAGCTGGTGAACCGACTTCCAATGCTCGGCCTATAGTCCGAGCGATTCTTTCTTTACCAGTGACCGTACCCTCAGTTTAAGGGGTGCACTACGCTCACAAAGCATTTCGTCGCCTTTTCCAAAAAATCCATGAAAGCGCAAAACCTTCAAAAATACTGCCCGTTTCCACCGGTTGAACTTCCCGACCGGCAATGGCCGGACAAACAGATTACGGATTCGCCAATCTGGTGCAGTGTAGACCTGCGTGATGGCAATCAGGCACTGGCTGTGCCGATGAATGTCACCCAAAAACTTGAGCTTTTTGAGTTGCTGGTCAAAATCGGTTTCCGCCAAATCGAAATAGGATTCCCTTCCGCCTCGCAAACAGAGTTTGATTTTGTTCGCAAACTTGTCGACGACGGGCTGATCCCTGACGGCGTTCAATTACAGTGCCTTGTCCAGGCACGTGAACACCTCATCAAGCGCACCTTTGAGGCTATAGAAGGCGTGCCAAATGCCATTGTTCACCTCTATAACTCTACTTCGCCGCTGCAGCGCCGAATCACTTTTGGAGGAGCCAGCCGCAAACAAATCAAGAATATGGCCGTGGAAGGTGCTGCCTTGATCAAAGAAATGGCAGCCATGACACAGGACACAAAGATCGATCTTGAATATTCACCGGAAAGTTTTTCTGATACCGAATTGGAATTCGCACTTGATGTCTGCCACGGCGTTATGGATGTCTGGCAACCTACGGTGGATAACCCTATTATCCTGAACCTTCCTGCTACCGTCGAATGGACGACACCAAATATTCACGCCGACCAGATTGAGTGGTTTTGTCGCAATGTACAGCAACGCAACTGTGTGCATGTGAGCCTGCATACCCATAATGACAGGGGAACCGGCACAGCTGCCACTGAACTAGGTCTACTAGCAGGTGCCGATCGTGTGGAGGGTACACTTTTTGGAAACGGCGAACGCACTGGCAATCTGGACATCGCCACTGTTGCCCTCAACATGAACAGCCACGGCATCGAGACTGGACTGGATTTTTCTGACGTGCCGGCAGCACGTGAAATATATGAGCGCTGCACGCTAATGTCTGTCCCCGAGCGTCATCCTTACGCAGGCGACTTGGTATTTACCGCTTTTTCGGGCAGCCACCAGGATGCCATCAAAAAAGGCATGGATTGCAGAGATAACGAACATCAACTCTGGGAAGTGCCCTATCTCACCATAGATCCTGAAGATATAGGCAGGAGCTATGAGGCCATCATTCGCATCAACAGCCAGAGCGGCAAAGGAGGGGTTGCCTACATCCTTGACCGTGAGTTTGGTTTTGACCTCCCCAAGCCCATGCAACCACAGGTTGGAGGCCGCATCTACTCACTGGCAGACAAACTGGGGCGAGAATTATCCAATGCAGAAATTCGTCAGGCATTCCTCGATGAATTTGTAAACCGTGAGAATCAGCTCGTCCTGCTGGATTATGAAATTGACCACCAAGATGTTAATCCCGGAAATGTCCGCTGCAGGGCAAAGGTGAAGCACGACGGACAATCCATGGAAGCCACTGGCATCGGCAATGGCCCAATCAATTCTTTTGTGAACGCACTAGAAAGCCTTGGGTTAAAAGATTTCAAGCTCAGTGACTACCGCTCACATGCAATCAATCACGGTTCGGATGCAGATTCCGCCGCCTATATCCTGCTTGAGAAAGAAGGCTCTGCCGGCATCTGGGGATGCGGAGTGGATCCATCTATTGAGCTGGCTGGTGTAAAGGCACTTGTCAGCGCCTGGAACCTTTTGTCAGAAAGCAGCTAGGGCCCTCTATCCCGGTAGAGAATATTTAACTTCCTTAAGGTACAGCCCGGCCGCTGGAGCACAATATTGGCACTTGGTATGTCCCGGACGTGCTAGCAAATCACGAATCCAGTCAAGTTTCTGGCGTTCCTCTGCGACCCGCACGGCCCCCCCAACTAGTAACCGGACCATCTTGTAAAGAAATCCATTCCCAGAGAAAGTAATCACTACTTTACCAGACGATGCGCTTACATCCGCCATGGTGATAACCCTTGTCATGTCCTGCTCTTGTTGATCACCTGAACGGTTCGCCGCAAACGAACTGAAATCATGTTCACCAACATAGAGGGCACAGGCATCCTTCAACCTTTCTGTATCCAGTTGCCCTGGATGATGCCACGTGCGATTGCAGCGCAGCGGATGTAGAACTTCCCCACAATCAATCTCGTATTGATATGTCTTCCCAAGTGCACTAAATCGGGCGTGGAAAGTCTCCTCAGCCGGCTCTGCGTGCAGGATCCGTATTGATGAAGGGAGCAGAGCGTTCAGTGCACGCTGCCAGTCACAGGCATCCATGCTGATGTTTTCCGTTAACTCGAAATGGGCAACCTGTCCAAGGGCATGCACACCGGTATCCGTGCGACCGGAACCATGTATCCGAACTCTGATGCCAGCAATTTCCTGCACGGTATTCTCAAGGAAATCCTGTACCGTATTTCCGCAAGGCTGGCTCTGCCAACCCTGGAAAGGCGTGCCGTCATAGGCAAGCATTAGTCGCAATCGTTTCATTAAACCCGGTATTTTTGAAACTGAACCGGCAGGCGCGCAGGGCGGCCTTCGGGCATTTGCACCATAGCAAGTTCCTGACGCGAGGTGACCATCCTTGCCTTGTCTGAATCACGGTAGATTTCAAAGACACAACTAAATCGCGCTCTGCCTACACCCTCAAGCCGGGCCTCGATGGTAAGTCGATCTCCAAGCACGGCAGGCTTAATATAATCAATCTCTGTCCTTGTAACCACGGCATAAAGACCGCTTTCAGACATTTCCTTAAGGCTCAGCCCTAGTTTGGAACCAAGTAAAGTGCGCGCCTTTTCCACAAAGCGCAGATAAGCGATATTGTGCACAACACCGCCGGCATCCGTGTCGTAAAACATGACTTCTTCATGGGTTTGGCACTTAGGGTTACGCGTCATATTGACAACCAATCTACATCCGGGTAAACGTCCTCGCCACCCACGAAGTCCATGCCTTTAAAGTATATATTGCCGAGAGTTTTTTCTTTGCTGGCAAAAGCGCTATAGTAGCCTCTGCATGTTTGAAGTCCGAGAAAAGCCGCAAATGGTGGAAAATGCCCTGCTTGTTGGGGTCTACCTTGACAAAGCGGAGGCTCTGGAGGCAGAAAGCCTTCTTGAAGAATTACGAGATCTGGTTGAAACCCTAAATATCGGCATCGCCACAACCCGGCTCATTAAAGTTCGAGAGCGATATCCTTCACACCTGATGGGCAAAGGAAAGATGGCCGAGGTCATTGATGAAGCCCGACACTTGGATTGTGACTGTATTATTTTTGACAACGAGCTTTCTCCACGACAGCAACGCAACTGGGAACATGAGGCAAACCTTCTCGTCATCGATCGTCAGGAGGTGATACTGGATATATTTGCCATGCGAGCTCAAACTAAGGAAGCACGTCTACAAGTACAGTTAGCACGCATGCACTATGCCCTGCCGCGCATGGCCCGTATGTGGGGGCACCTTGACCGCCAAGGCGGAGGATCAGGGGGAGGAAAGGGTGGTGCTGGTGCCGCCCGTGGTGAAGGAGAAAAACAAATCGAGATTGATCGCCGGCTGGCCAACAAGCGCATTGAAAAGCTCAAGGCGGAGCTGGCAACGGTAAGGAAGCAGAGAGCAACCCAGCGTAAGGACCGCATGCGTGCTCCACTTCCGCATGCCGCCATCGTCGGCTACACTAACGCCGGAAAATCATCACTTTTAAATCACCTTACCAGCAGCACCGTCCTCGCAGAGGATAAACTCTTCGCCACACTGGACACCACGACAAGAAAACTGGATATGACGGATGGGCAAACCCTGCTGGTAACAGATACGGTAGGATTTGTGCGCAGGCTGCCACACGGGCTTGTCGAAAGTTTTAAGGCTACACTTGAGGAAGCGGTGCTGGCGGATTTCCTAGTGCATGTCGTTGATGCCAGCTCACCAGATATTCACGAGCATTATCAAACCACGCTGGATGTATTGAAGGAGCTTGGAGCTGATGAAAAGCGCATGATTATTGCAATAAACAAAATTGACCTAGTCGACTCTGACAGACAGAATGAATTGGCTTCGCATTTTGAGGGTAGTATCCTTATTTCAGCGGAAAAAGGCTCAGGGTTGGATACTTTATTGGCCAGAATGGGCGACATGTTGCTGGGCAATATTGTCCGTAACAACCTGAAAATACCCCAGAAAAGGCAGGATTTGGTGGCCTTACTGCATCGGGAAGGCAAAATTCTCTCCCGCGAATATGAGGGAAACGACATCATGCTAAATGCCACATATCCCAAACGCTTCCTTGCTAACTTTGCAGAATTCGTTATGGCTGAAAAAAAGCAAAATTAACTAAAGGACAAAAGAAGTAACGCCAAACCACCCTGATGAAGAAAATCTGGTCCAAGCTAGAAGGTGAACTCACTGCTAAGGTAAGTGCAATTATTGAATCGCTGAACCCCGGCGCTGACGAATCAGAGATAGAAGCACTTGAAGAAAACATCGGTCAGGAACTGCCTACGGATTACCGTGATTTCCTCCTGACCCACAATGGTCAAAGCCAGGAAAGCAACCCCGGATTTTTTGACATGTTCAGCTTGATGCCCCTCGAGTTGGTGCAGGAGTCTTGGGAAGAGCTGGAAACCCTGCGTGATGATGCTGGCGAAGAAAACTCCTGTCCCGGAGATTGGTTGCCATTTGCAGAGGACGGCAGCGGAGACTTACTTTGCGTAGAGCTGGAAAGTGGCGCGGTAAGTAAATTTATTAATGACGACAGCAATGAAGAAATAGCCGACTCTTTTGAGGAATGGTTAACCGATATTTATGCAACCTTGATAAATTCAGAATTCACTTTTGACCCTTCCAGCGGTTGCGGCATCGAACCACGAGTTCCGGAAGAAGAAGAGGAGGAGGATTCAGGAACAGGCAGCGATGAAGATGATGTCGTCATGGATGGCGATGATGGGGATGGTGAAGGCAGCTCCCTGACATATAATTTCACTGCCAAGCTAATCGAGATTTTTGAAGATGAGGAAAAAATGGGCGCCGTACCATGGGGCGACCTCACTCGCGTTCGTGTCTCATCATATGCCGGAGAGCCGCTGGTATCTCTAAACCTTCCAGATGGCAGCGATCCGGAAGAAATTGAGCTTTCTACCAACATTCCGAATGCCAAAGATCTATTCAAGTATCTTGGAAAGCTTAAAGGCTGGGATGCAGACGCATTTCAGGAAGCGCTATCCGGTGCGGGTGAAGACGAAGTCGTCGTCTGGCAGAGGTGATCGGCCACGCAAATTGTGGCAATCACTCTGATATTGAAAACCTAGAGTTTTTTGCGCGCCGCACCGCGGGCATCCTCATAAGCCGTCTTGGCAGCGGCATGCTTCTGTTCAACACGCTGGGGAATTCCACCATTGCGTCCAACCTTACGCTGGGCAGCAGCATGATCCTCAATTTCATCCAGATAATCCTCAGTCGCTTCAAGCATTGACACGGCATCCGGGTGAATTTTTGCCTCTATTTTACGTATTTCACTTCCTAAATCCCGCATATACTTTCGCAAGTCACGATCAGTGAACTTGTCTAGATGAGTGCTTTTGGCCAAGGCAATCCGCCCATCCAGATAAGAAATGCAGCGTTCTAGCGAATAAGTCGCAGCTACTTTTTTGGTACGCATGCGCGCATACGCAAAAGCGGTATTGTTGCCCTTATTGGAACGCCCCGCAGCCACAATGCGCGCCCATACTTGATCATTTGAGAGCATGCGAATGGACCTTTCACGCAATACTTTCTGTGCGGCAGCAAGGTCAACAATCGGCTTGCCTTTGCCCGTTTGAGAGCCAATGACTCGAATCAATTCCAGAGCTTCTTCAAGTTCCGTGCAGGAAAGGACCTGGACACTGTTGAGCGTCAGCCAGTCTTCCTCCAGAATGAAATCATCTAGCGTGCCGGTAGGCACGGGACCGGTAATCAAGTACATGCTTTTTTCCACCACAGCCTTTGGGGCTCCAAAGGCACTGCGACTCCTTGGATTCTTCTCTTCTTCCTTAGCAGGTGGCAGGGCAGCCTTAGCAGCCAGAGTAACAGCATCCGCATAGGAAGCGGTGGCTCTGGCCTTGTCTGCTGAACGGGTTATTTTCCCGTTCCGGCTCATGCCGCCGAAAAGAACCACATTGTCAGGTATCTCTATGCCGGAAAGAAGACACTCAATGAGGACTGCCGCGGCAAAATTCGGTGGGGCGCTGTCGGCTTGAACCTCATCAATAATGAAATGTACTGTCTTGTCACGGGGCCACCCTAGGGACTTGTATTTCTTTGGCAGGTAAGTCATGGCTGCAATCATCGGCTTGTTATCAAGCTTTGGTTTCAGTTCAAATGTGGCCTGCATCGGTCCGGAATCCTCTTTATCGATGATCTCAGCAGTTACCTCGCTGACCACCATTGCGGGGGGACCGCCGGTAAACATCGGCAATATGACCTTCACCGAGATAGCATCCCCCTCAGGTTGTAAGTCCTCTTCACCAGGTGATACCGGGAAGATCGCCCCAGGAGAAGCCGGCTCATATTCCTTTTTCTCCTCAGTGCCAGATGTCTTGGCCTCGGATGGTGCTTTGGGAAGCTTCTCTAGATTGTCGGAAATCTGGTTGGGCTTGGTGAGGCTCATCTGCAAAAAACCATCGCTCTTGACCAGCTTACCACGCGCATAAACAACTTTGCCGACCTTCTCGTCGATTTTCCATCCCGTTGAGGCATCAAAATCATCGGGTTCTATAAGAATCCTGAAACCGCTCCCCGCAAAATAAATGCGCAAGGTCGCAGTGGCGGGCGAAAGGTTGGAATCACGAACCTTGCCTGTCACGACCACGTTTTTACCGGCTGCCGCGGCCAAAGCCTCTTCATCGGACACATCAATGGGGGTCTGCGCCTGCTTATCCTGACAATAGCCTTGCAAGGCAGCCATAAAAAGGCACAAGAAACTGATACTGAGGGTTTTCATCGGGTAATGGGTAGTATACAGAAAATTAACATATCCTGCCAGCTGACTGCTAGCCAAATACATCTTCACCAAAAATCGCCTTGGCTGCCTGAGCAACATCCTTGTCACCGCGGCCGGAAAAATTACATATGATGATGCCTTCCTTACCAAGCTCCGGGGCCAGCTTGCGAACTCCGGCAAGCCCGTGTGCGGTCTCAAGCGCAGGGATAATGCCCTCGGTTAAGGAGACTTCCTGAAAAGCCTCTAGGGCCTCAGAGTCGGTTGCATACACATACTCAGTCCGGCCGATATCCTTGAGATAAGCGTGCTCAGGCCCGACCGCGGCATAATCCAGACCGGCAGAAACAGAATGGGTTAGTTCAATCTGGCCATCATCATCGGCAAGCAACCAAGTCTTCGTTCCCTGTAAAACACCAAGTTTGCCGCCCTCGAAACGAGCTGCATGTTCACCGCGGCGGATACCCCTTCCACCAGCCTCGACACCCAGCATCTTTACCGACTCGTCCTCCAGAAAGGGATGGAATAACCCGATGGCGTTACTGCCACCGCCCACGCAGGCAACAAGGTAATCAGGCAAGCGTCCTTCACGCTCAAGAATCTGGTGCCTTGCTTCCTCACCGATAACCCGGTGAAAGTCGCGCACCATCATGGGATATGGATGTGAGCCCAAAGCAGAGCCGAGGATATAGTGGGTATTTGCCACATTGGTAACCCAGTCCCGCATTGCCTCGTTAACCGCTTCCTTGAGTGTGCGCTGACCTGCAGTCACTGCGCGCACATCCGCGCCCAAAAAACGCATCCTTGCAACGTTTAAGGCCTGCCGCTCCATGTCCACTTCTCCCATGTATATAACGCAATCGAATCCAAATCGTGCGCAAACTGTCGCGGTTGCAACCCCATGCTGACCGGCACCGGTTTCGGCAATAATCCGGTCCTTACCAAGCCGTTTTGCCAGTAAAATCTGGCCCATTGCGTTATTAATCTTATGGGCACCTGTGTGCAGCAAATCCTCCCGCTTTAAATAAATTCGTGCGCCGCCAAGTTTCTCACTCCAACGGTGGGCAAAAGTCAACGGCGTAGGACGACCCACATACTCACGCAGGAGTGCATCCAATTCGTTGGTGAATGCAGGGTCTTCCTTAGCTCGCTCGTATTCAAGGGTAAGCTCCTTGAGGGCAGCCATGAGGGTTTCCGGGACGAACATGCCGCCGTATGTGCCGAAATGCCCAAGGGAATCGGGCAATTGATGAGGGGTAATATCACTCATTTGCGAGCGCTACACTAAGCGATTAAATGCTCAGTATCAAATTTGCTAAGTTATGTTTATGATCGTGACGATCGTCAACTTGCGGAGTAGGGTAAAGGGCATGAATTACCTGTTTTTTCGATATTTTTTGGGAGCCTTCATTATGCTGCAGCCCGCTCTCGGCCAAGAGTGGACTCAATTCCGCGGTCCCGGTGCCTCAGGGCATTCCGAAGCCAAGGGTATTCCCACAAAAATCAGCGAAAAAAATATCAGGTGGTCAAGCCAACTGCCCGGGACCGGACATTCTTCACCTGTTCTCTGGGAAAATACAATTTTTCTGACTGCTACCGACGAGGATGCTGGAGGGGTCCGCTATGTGCTGGCTCTTGATGCCGGGGATGGTAAGGAAAAATGGCGCAACAAACAGACCTTTGGCGCCTACCGCCAGCACCGTTTCAATGATTACTCATCATCGACACCTTGTTGCGACGCCAACAGCGTATACGTTGCCTGGACCTCTCCAAAAGGCGTTGAAGTCATAGCGCTAGACCATGCTGGCAAGCAAAAATGGAACAAGATACTTGGAAAGTTTTATGCCAAGCATGGTAGTTCCGCTTCACCTGTGCTTGCGGGAGGGTCACTAATTATTGGCAGCCACGGTGAAAACGGAGACAGCTTCATCGTTGGCTTGGATCCGGAAACCGGAAATGAAAAATGGAGGTTAAAGAGAAAATCCGACGACAAGGGAGCTTACAGCACTCCCGTCATGCGCAAGGCCCATGACGGGGTTATGGAACTTGTTTTCAGCAGCACAGCACATGGTATCACTGCGCTAAACCCTGCAAACGGCAAAATCCGCTGGGAACATGACGCCGAGTTCTCGCAAAGATGTGTTGGCGGCCCGGTGATCTCAGGCAACACCATTTTTGTTGCTGCCGGATCAGGGTCGGGTGGCAAGGAGTCCGCAGTAGTCAATATCAATGACGGAAAGCCAGAAATTGCTTGGGAGGCCGGACTCAAAGGCTTGCCTTATGTCCCTACTGGGCTCTCCTTCAAAGGCCTTCTGTTTTTGCTCAACGACGGAGGTATCATGACATGCCGCCGAGCTAAAGACGGCACAGTTTTGTGGCAGGAACGGGTGATCGGCCCGCCTTACAGTTCCCCAATTTGTATCAACGACAAGATTTACTGCTGTAGCAAACAAGGGGAACTCAGTGTCCTTCTTGCTAGTGACAAACTTGAACCCGTTAGTTCCTACCGGTTTCCAGAGGGGATTTATGCTACCCCAGCAGTAGCTAATGGAAATCTCTTTATCCGGACTTTCTCTAAGCTGTATTGCATTGGCGGGTTATCAAAGTAGGGGTAGATCTACAAGATTTCCCTTTCAAATATGCCACCGCTGAATGTGGTTGGCCTAAACTAAAAATGCAGGCCAAGCTCGGCCCGCCGATTGTAACTTCGACCCCTTGGATTATCGCTGCCGTCGTTTCGACTGTTGGATTTCCATGGCTGTGCCTCGCCCAGCCCATCTGTTATTACTTGGTTTGCGGGCACACCAAAAGAAATGATCTGTTCTTTGACTGCCGCCGCACGAGCTGTGGATAAGCGAACATTGTAATTCTCGCTACCCAACGCATCCGCATGACCAACAATACTGAGCGCTTTGCTGCCATCAGTCTTGAGGATACCGGCCAAGATTTCAATCTGGCGCCTAGCCCTGGGCAGCAACTCGGCTTTGTCATATTCAAAATACAGGACCAGCATATCTCCTGATCCGGGCCTCGACTTGATCGGGGTGAATGGCACCTTTCCGGCCTCTGAGGCGGCGATATAAGTATCCAGCAACTTACCAAAGTTAATCTCTGTTACCTGCCACATGCCTTCCTGTCCGGATCGCTTCATGACCAGGCCAAACTCGGTAGGCTCACCCAGTTTGTTGGATTCCACATGGGCAATAACCCATGCTTTGTTATTGCTCAAGGCAGTGGCAACGAGGGGCTTCTGCTTCCGAAGCCCGATCTGGCTTTCCTCAAAGACAATACACAAGCCAGCAATTTTTTCCTCTGGCACGGTTTTCGGATCAACCACCTCCAGTGCGGTTTCATAATCCAGCCACCGAATCGCGTTAATGAATCCATCCGCAACCATGAGGACATCTTTCTCAGCATTGGCATTTTCGGCATGGGCATCAGGCACATTGGTGCCTCCACTGACCAGAGCATCAATAGCCGGCGGATAATGTATTTTTTTCACCAGCCACTCAAGCTCCCCTTGCTCGTTGATCTCTTTTACCAAATCAATAAATATACGCTCAGATGCACCCGGTGGGGTCGACCCATCACGCTTGCGTACTGGCAACACCCAGCGCACCACATCGCCAATGACACCGACCTCTGCCGGCTTTTCGCCTGCAGCAAGCTCGTAGCCGGCGTCGCCAAAGATAGCCTCAAGGGACGCCACGCTTCCACCTGCGCCGTTTCCAAGCAGTTTTGCAGCTCCTAAAAAGTCCCTGTCTGTAACCCGCTTGGCAATTTCTCCAACCAGATTTGCCGGACCAGGCTCTGCGGCAGCATCAGGAGCACCACTCGGAACTGGATGAGGTAGCAATTCGGGGCTTTCAACAGGGTCAGGGAATACAATCACCTTGTCTTGTTGGAGCGGCTTAATGGCGGCAAGATCTCCCGGTAAATTGGTCTCTTTGTTTCCATTATCATCACCATCCACTGCGGGAGATGCGTTTTCCATGGCAGGTCGCGTTACGAGAAAAAACAAAGCAACGCTAACCAACACAACAGCGATAACCGCCACAGTTGCAGCGAGTCCAGAACCTCTATTTGACCCACGAATGTCCATGATACCCAAGCTTAAGCATACTCCGGGCCTTTTCAGCTATAAAACGCGAGAAACTTGGAATTTGCGCCACAGATAACCCTTTTTGCAGTTAAACCGACGGCAGAAATAGGCTTAAGGCGAGGTAGGAGTCAGCACCCAGCTCGAAATCTGTCCTTCGGGCCCCAATTGTTCCCCCTTCTGCAATGCACCTTCGATGAGGGCGATGACTTGCTCTTGCTCAGGCGCATCGAATTGCACGGTTACCTCGTGGCCCGCACCATCACTGGCTTCAATGGCGGTGTGATGCGGCCAGCGGCATGGGCCTTCGTGGTCCCAGTGTCCGCAGAGGGCGACTGTTACAGCACCGCCCGGGCCGCGAGGGTCCGCTCTTGAGGCAAGGGCGATGCGATACGCGACTTGGTGGGAGTAGGTATGCCGGCATGGCTCAAATATGGATGGCCTTGTCATGCGCTGCCCCAACCGCCTCATGCACCATCTCACTCAAGGTAGGATGTGCATGGATCGTGTTCTCGATATCTTCATAGGTCAGCTCAGCTGAAATAGCCACACCCAACTCGGCAATCAATTCGGTGGCCTCAACGCCAATAATGTGAGCACCAAGGATCTCCCCATGAGGCTCGCCAATGATCAGCTTGATAAAGCCCTCGGTCTCACCGATTGCCTGTGCCTTACCGCTAGCCTGATAGGGAAATTGTCCGACCCTGAACTCAAGGCCTTGCTCCTCAGCCGATTGCTCGGTAAGTCCAACACTTGCCACCTGCGGCTGACAATAAGTGCAACCCGGGAACGTGTCGACTTTGCGCGGCGTGTGATCCGTGAAAAGACCCTCAACACACTGGGTCGCCTCAAAACTTGCAACGTGTGCCAGCCAAGGTGGCCCGATGATATCCCCTGCAGCAAAGACTCCCGGGATACTGGTTTGATACCTCTCATCGGTAACAATATACCCGCGATCCAGCTTGGGATCGATGCCTCCAGGCAAAACCGGAGCGACTCCGATTGCCACAAGGGCAGTCTCTGCACTGAGTTCCTCCTGATTACCACTTTCCCTCTCAACAGTTATCTGCACGCTATCCCCCGAATCCTTTGTTGAGGTCACCTTGGTCGAAGTGAGAACATCAATACCCTGTTTCTTAAAATTGCGCTCCAGTTGGTTGCTGATATCCCTATCCTCCACCGGAAGGATATTTGGCATCATCTCAACAAGTTTTACCTTGGTTCCAAAAGCATTGAAAAAATAAGCAAACTCTGCACCGATTGCACCTGCTCCAATAATAATGATGTCCCGAGGTTGGCGCTCCATAACCATGGCGTCACTGCTGCCAACAACCGAACGCCCGTTTATCGGCAGATCAGGAAACTCACGGGTCTTGCATCCTGTTGCGATCAAAATATTTTCCGCTTCAAGAATCTGACTACCGCCATTGGAATCCGTGACCTGCACTTTCCCGGCCTCAGGAATGGAGCCGGTGCCCAGCACGTAATCCACCTTGTTTTTCTTGAAAAGAAACTCAATGCCGCCCGCTAGACGGTCTGACACACTGCGACTGCGGCCAACAATCTTGCTCCAGTCAAATGAGAGGTTGTCGAAGCTAAAGCCAAATTCATCGCCATGGTTCTGCATCAAACGGTAGAGCTCTGCATTGCGCAGCAGTGCCTTGGTCGGGATGCATCCCCAGTTCAGGCAGGTGCCGCCGGCACGCTCCCTTTCAACACAGGCAACCGTTTTTCCAAGTTGAGCGGCACGCAACGCACCAACGTATCCCGCTGGTCCGCCGCCAATAACAATAAGATCGTATTTCGACATGATTTGCTTGGTCACTGCTTCTCTAGCTTCAGCAAGAGTTATTTCAACCCCCAACTGCAAAGATGCGCCGCACTTTTTGCCGATAAGAGGACAATTTCGCGCTTATTGGCCCATGCTTAAGGCCAAAAAACGCCCAAGGAATAATTTTTGCCGGCAGCCCGGACAGGGTGCTAAACTCGAACTGGTAATATATCACCCCGTTCTACGGCAAAGTCTCAATCCTTAATTTGTTCAGTATTGAAACCGAAATTCCTCCTGACACCAGAGATCGCTTACCTCAATCACGGTTCATTTGGGGCCTGTCCGAGAACCGTATTTGCAGCTTATCAGGACTACCAGCGCGAACTTGAGCTTGAACCGGTCAACTTTCTTCAACGCCATTTTCCCGAAAAAATGCAGCTGGTGAGAATGAAGCTTGCCGGTTTTTTACATTGCCATTCTGATCAGGTCGCCTTTGTACGCAATGCAACCTATGGCATGAATCTCGTGGCGCGGTCTCTGCCTATTGGTAATGGCGACACGATCCTAACGACAGATCACGAATATGGTGCAGTTGACCGGATGTGGGAGGCGCTCTGCTCGGAAACCGGAGCCAAACTAAAACGTGTTCAGATACCCCTGCCGGTTCAATGTAGCCAGGATTTAATTAATGCCATCGTCGAGCAAATTGATTCTTCCGTCCGTGTCTTGACTTTCTCGCACATCACCTCGGCTTCCTCGTTGCGTTTTCCTGTTGAAGAATTGGTAAATGTTGCCGCCAAGGCAGGTATCATTTCTGTTATTGATGGAGCACATGCACCTGGTCAGATCCCATTGGATCTTGATCGATTGAATGCCGACTTCTATGTGGGTAACTGCCACAAATGGCTCCTTTCTCCAAAAGGAGCCGCCTTTGTCCATACTGCCGCCAGGTGGACAGATCGGATACGGCCGCCAATTGTCAGCTGGGGAAATATCTCGAAAGGGACTTCTTCCCTGCTGCTTGAAAATGAGTGGCAGGGAACCGCCGATATCTCAGCTACAATGGCCGTTGCCGATGCAATTGCTTTTTTAGAATCCCATCACTGGTTTGATAAGGTCATTCCCGCTTGCACCCGATTGCTCCAAAGCGCCACCACTGACCTAATTGAGATTACCGCCCAACATGAAATCTATGGAAGTGAGGAGCTACGTGCTCCGCAAATGGCCTCTTTGATGCTTCCGCCAGGCGATTTCGCCAACCTTCATGCACAACTCTTTGAACAGTATCAGGTGGAAATACCTGTTTTTGCAACCTCTTACGGCAACTTGTTCCGGATATCACTTCAGGCGTATAACACCGAAGATGATGTATTACGTTTGTGCGCAGCCCTAAAGGATCTCCTGTAGCATAGGCAGGCTATAACGTTCCCGGTCAGGCACGACACCAAGCAGCGTTGCATGCACCACCTTGTTCGGTCGAAGCTTCCACTCATTGGGCATTGCCTCCAGTGGTAAAGTCCAACACTTGTTTTATCGATCCGACCGTCACCATTATGACTTCACTGCCAAATTGTCCGTTCAGATAAGGGCTTTGCCAAGTCGTGGTAGGGCGCAGTTCAATCGGCATATTGTTAACTTCCGGCAACTCAAAACATTCCGGATTCTCAACGTTGAAGAGGGTGACTCCTAGTCGCGTATCCGCTGGGCCATAAACGTAATCCACCTTATTCGGGGTAACGGTTAGACGACCAGAAAGCACCTGTCGACGAAACTGCTCGAATGACGAATGCGTGCTTACGTCCCCAGCATGCAGTATTACCCGCGATGTGTCGCTCAATTGGTTGAACTCCGCTGGAGCGGCTTCTTTCCGATTCTCCATCCATTTGTAGGAACCATCGAGAAATTTAACCGCAACATAGGCTTTTCCATTATTAGC
>Ga0115011_10000841_pt1 | contig 23212 bp, 26 predicted proteins | sample TroAtlMetagenome_2_FD_88705 | JGI IMG/M metagenome (GOLD analysis project Ga0115011, IMG submission 88705) | Marine eukaryotic phytoplankton communities from Atlantic Ocean - Tropical Atlantic ANT8 Metagenome | ecosystem: Environmental > Aquatic > Marine > Oceanic | place: Tropical Atlantic...
AGCATATTATACCGAGACAAGTGTGGTGGATCAAAATCCATTCCGAGCTTCTCCAGACAAGGTATTGCATAATAATCATGAGAAGGTGGTATGACGCACACCTTTTGTCCAAGGAAATCTGCCAACAGTTTACCTGCGTTATATTGAAAGAGGTTGTTGCCGAAACCGTTTGTTAGTTGAACTAAAATCATTACTCACCCCCAGTAGGAACAACCTGATCGACCCAGTTTCCTTCGGCATCTAAAAGTTTCTCTTTATCGTTCCTGAAAGGGAAGTCAACAATCGGTCTTGTCTTGTTGTATTCATAAAAAGGTCTACAAATGCTAGGTGCCAAAAGGATGTTTTTTCCTGAGTCATAAAGGTACTTCTCTAGGGCAATCTCGGGGCAATCGAAGTTGTTATCTGTTCTCGACTCGTCGGCACCATCCATATAAACAAAAGAACAATAATGATCGAAAGTTGCTGGCTTTGAAAAAGAGAAGAACCAAGGATCTCTATGTCCGCTGGGATATACGGTTGAGTAGATGTTGCCATCAAGAATCTCCACTTTAGAAAGTAAAACAGGGTTTGGGAACATAGAATTGTCTGGTCTGCACCTAACCACTACGTCGTATTCAAAACCATTTTCTTTGGAATATTCCATAGCCATCTTGAAACCACTTCTGATGTTGGACATCTGGTTGTTCATTTTTCTCTTAAAATATCCGAGTGTTCCAAAGTCAGTATCGTCAAGATTCTCGTTCTCGTCAATGGTTATCTTACGGAGGCTTTTTCCATAAAAAGAACTGATGTCTTCCTTCATCTCTTCAGGGGTATGGGTGGATGTTATATTGTATTTTTGGGTTATATTATCCCCTATTGTGTGGACTGTATTTCTAGTGCATGCATATACAAAAACATCTGCACCGTTTGGTTCAATCATATGTTTCATGTGGTTTCCCACATTTACCTTAAAGTCCCTCATCTGTCCAGTAACTATAACTGCCACTCTCATGATATTACCTCCAAGTTTGGAAAATACTTTATATAAGTGAGTCTAGAACCAGATGCTTCATTTGCTCTTTTTCTTATTTCATCAAAAAAGTTCCAAGCTAAGGGGACAACGACGACCTTACTGTGGTCTTCACCCTTTAACTCGTCACAACCTACAATCGGGATGTTCATACCAGGAGTTACCAACCCTTGTTTCAATGGGTTGTCGTCCACGATATACTCAAGTTTAATGTTTGCAAAATTCAAAAAAGTATTACCTTTTGCTGCTGCTCCGTAGCCGATTACCTTGTATCCTTTGCTAGAAAAATCTCTAACCTTACTTACAAAATCATTAACAACCCTCTTGCAGTTAGAAGAATATTTATGATATAACTCAATATTATATACTCCACTTTCACTTTCTTTAAGTATTTCCTGTTCCGATAAGACCTGATCGTGTTCACCCTTCCTCATAACAAAGACATAACTTCCACCATGAACGGACACCCTCTTAACATCGATCAGTGAAAACCCATTCATGTTAGCACATATCTTCATGGACTTGGTATTGAAGAAAGATAGATGTTCGTGATACACCGTGTCGAACTGATTGTCCAGTATCATATCTGCCTGAGATGTTTGGATGAAAACAAGTCCATCTTTAGATAAAACTGAGTTGCAGGCATTTAGAAAAGAGTGTACGTCGTGGACGTGGGCAAAGACATTTTGTGCCGTTATTAAGTCGAAAGTTTCCTGAAAGGATTGTGCTGTTTTTTCATCCCAGTATCCGCAAATAGTTTTGTGGTTTTTGCTGCTTTTTTCATATAGGTTTTCGGCAGGATCTACTCCATACGTTTCCCATCCAGCACTTTTGAACTTGTCGAGTTGAGTCCCGTCATTGCAGGCAATATCCAAAACCTTACCAGTAGTTGTACCATATGACTCGCAAAGAGAGACGAAATACTCGAAATATTCATGAAGAGTCACCGTTGTTCCACTAACATATATATAGTCCTTAAACATTAGGTCTGGGTTTACCACTACACTCAATTGAACGTGGTGGCATTGGTTACATGTATTTATCTTTAAAGGGAACTTCTCTTGCTCATCCCCTTTGTGGTAACTGTTTGCCAACGGTTGCTCGTTAAGATCTAGAACTTCAGACAAATCGTGGTGGCCACAGACTCGACATTTATTAATCTCTGTATAATTTTGCACTAGCTCTGTTCTCCTTGTTCATTTTGTCATAATTGTCCAATAGAGATTGGACGATAGTTTCTACGGTTTCTTCAAACTTAAAATCGAATTGTTTTTCGAACTTGCTCGTTTTAATCAAGAAGTCGTATGATTTTGCTTGAAGTTTTACATTGGTGATGTGTTCGGGTGGTTTAGAAACAATCTCAAGTTCAGCCTTGGTGGTTGCTGCGACTGAGTTGGATATTCTCTCAACGGTGGAGTTGAACGAAGCCAGATTATAAAGACCTCTGTTCTCATAACATCCCTTATCGATCAATACCCTAACTGCTTTGCACAAGTCCTCCATTCCGAGGATCGGTCGGTTGACTTTTGGATTAAAACAATATATCTTACCGTTCTCTACTGCGTTGAACGTCATAGCATTAATCATGACATCATTTCGTAAGTTTGGTGAATACCCGTTTACAGTGCCGAATCTAAGTCCGAAAAAAGTCTTTCCAGATAACTCAGCATAAGAATCAATCTCGTGTTTAGAGAGATCATAATAGTTGTTTGGTTTGAACTGAAGGTAGTCTTCGTCAACAAATGAACTTTCTGTGTCTCCATACACAGAAGAACTGCTTGCATAGATAAGAACCTGCTCCTCTGTCACTGTGTCTAATATTTTGGCAAAGTTCATAACATTATTCCCTATCGTTGAAACCATGTTATCCTCACACATCTTGACACTAGAATGTCCTGCTAACAATATTATGTGAGTATATTTTTCTAAATCTTTTTTCTCTAGTTTTCCAAAATCGACATTCCTGTTTTTAGAATCTATATGGTTGCCGAACCATTCTAAATCTACCGTGTCTACGGCAAAGTCAACCTTTAGAGTGTCATACAACCTGCTTCCGATGTATCCACACCCTCCAATAATCAATATATTTTTCATACAATACCTCTAATACAATTCATCAAATCTTCTGCTCTGTTTTTCCAAGTGTGTTTCTCAGAACTCAACAGTGCTTTATCTACTATCTCTTTTCTAGTCGCATCGTCACGATATCTAAGTATCTTTTCTTCTAAGTCAGACATGTCATTCTCGAACTCTATGCAGTTCTCTCCTGGTATGAATATCTCCCTGTAGTCTTCGGGGATCTTCTGACATATCAATAAAGTTCCCGACGCAAGGACTTCATAATACCTTGGGGTGATGTCTCCGTATGCTGCCTGTGTTGCGACCCACATTTTAGAACTGTTTATTTTTGTAGCATAATCTTCATAATCAGGTATTCTGGATGGTCTGTCATCACTCGAATTCCAATACACAGATATATCCATCGAAGAAAGCTTATCTCCTATTTTAGTCCTTATGTTTTCCACAGGGAATGCTCCGGGAGGATAGTGCTTGTTTTCGTGTAATGCTCCACTAAACCCTATGTCTATCTCTTTCTTAACCCCTTCTCTGTTTCGGAATGTTTCGGGACAAAACCCATAGGGGAAAAGAGTGGTGCTTATTCCTGTTAGTTTCTGAAACTCTTTACACAAAGGTACTGGTGTCAGTATCTTACTAATATTATTGTTCTTACAAAAAGATAGTTTTTCTGAAAGTTCGTTTTGTGGTTTAAACAATATACACACAGTGGGCACATTCAGGTTCTTTATTTCTCCAAAATACTTATGATTAAACCACCCAAGTCCAAAGACGACAACATCAGCATCGACGTTGACCTTTGAAAAATCTTCAATTATTCCTCTGTGGTGGTATACTTCGCAATCATCTCTTTTGACCAACTCGTCTACAACTCCATCGTAGTATTTATAGTTCATGGATGTGCCAGTATGGACCACTGGATCTAGATATAAGATATTCATTCGACAACAGTCCTTCCGTTGATACCCTCTGTCCAGTACCATTGAGAATATTTTCTGACATATGTATGAACAAATATTTCTGTATCTGGCAATGGAATGCTGTTTGTAAAATCAAATATCCCTGACTGCATTAAATGTAGTTCTGTTGCTTTTTCGAAAAGTTTCCTGTAGTTAAAGAAGTTTATGTTGGGATCATTTTCTACAATATAAAGATCGTCCCTAACCCTATTTCTGTCTATGGAAAACCCTCTTTCTGGGTCGTCATGGAGGAATATATACTCTTCGTTGCCTTTTGTCTGTTCTATGAAGATCCTCTCTTCTTCTTCGAAGTCTCTTTCAACATGGAACTTATCGAATCTATTATCGAAATCAATATCGGCAAAATGATAAAACCCTTCGTCAAAATGTATTTGTCCATTTTTGAAAGATTCTGTAAAACTCTCGTGGCCAAGAATCATATATTCTTCGTCCCCCTGACGAAGATTGTCCATAAAGAGAGCTTCGTCTTTCGTTGGCACAACTTCTATTTTTGGATTATCCCTATACATGTATTGAACCAGAGTGGGTGATGGCTTTGCACACATGACTTTTACCACGTCATGCTTCTCTGCTAGAGTCCTTATAAGTCCATTGCAGATTATGTGATCACCAAATCCTTGATTGTGTGCTACTATCATCTATATTCTCTCCTGAAAATCTATACTAACGTCGATAAGTCCTGAATCTCTTTCTATAGGGATTGCATGTGCAGTTATCATACCCTTTGGTTTGGTATCGTTTATGACGACCCTCTCTCCTTTTGGAGCAGAGAATATTATACCATCAAAATGGATATTGTTATACCTTAATGCTTCTATTGTCTTTTTTCTATATTTTTCGTCTCTAGCAGTTATAAGCAATATATAATCATCTTTTTGCACTTTTGTTAAGAAAAAATCCTTAACTCCTGGAAGGATAACATCTCCTTCCGTCGTGAGATACCCATTGTGTCGGAAAACTGTGCCATCGATGTCAATTATCCAAGTTTTTGGTTGCTTAGACAGCTCTACTTCTATTTTTGCCACAGTTCAACTCCCCTAACATATGACATCAATACAGAATCATAGTCACGAACGTATCCGCATAATGAAAACCATATTAAACAGTTTAAAAGATTAATGGTTTCAGGATTTGTTTTGGATATTTTAAAAAAATCCTCTTCCAGAAACTCCCATCCATTGGATTCCATACTGTATGATATTTCACTTCCCTTGTATCTTATCTCAAAGTTTTTATCGTTCACGGAGTCGTAGTTACCTATCATCGAATAAAATAACTTTGCCCAATCGTAGTCAGGATCTCCATAAACCTTTGTAGAAGAAAAAGACCCTCTAGGATCATACAACACAATACTTTTATTATCTTTTATGAGAAAGTTATTAAATGTCGGATCTCCATGAACTATGCAAAAACTCTCTACATCTATATTACTGACTTTCTCTTTGAAGTGTTCGTATCTGTTTTTTGAAAATGGGTTTGCACACTCATTGCCGTTGATTGTAAGAGTGTCTTCGTTTAGAAATGGAATAAGATCCCGAACTGAGTTTACTCTTTCGAGAGTTTTGTGAAGATACATATCTCTTACATCACTCTTGGATGCTTCTGTTCTCTCAAGAGAGTGAAGTTCTGTGAGGGTGTCGCATATGTTTCTAAATATTTGTTTCTTCTCGTCGTTAGACCACTTTGTGCCAGATCTGTGACCATGTGTGCCGTTGATAAACTCCATGACGAAAGGTTCATATGATTTTATGTCAGGTATCCTGTTAAATCCGTGTTTTAGAACATGCTTATACCAATTCTTTTCGTTTTCTATAACATCAAGGTAATCATTGTCAATGCAGGATTTCTTTACCAAACCATTTGCTACAGATATGTTGTTGAAAAACCTGCATGTAATATCTGAAGAGTTTTTTTGTAAATGAGATATCTCTCCCACTTCTCTCACTCCCGTCATCTTGGTTCGAACAATATCAAAGTTGCCCAAGACTTTTGTCATCCAATCTCCGACGAGTGAACCAGATTCTTCTATGTCCTTCAATACTGACTTGTTTTTGAAAGTAAAGGAACCTATGATTCCATTCTTTGATGTAGTCTCTTTTACTATCTCCAAACTATCTGAAAGGAAGTATCTACATGGAAACTCATCAGTTACCATAACCTGAATATCTCCTCTATGGGAATCTATGCTCTTTTGAAATAACAGATCTGACCACACTAAAAGAATAGGTTCTTCGGGATCTATCTCCGTAATGGCATCTTTAAGTCCTGATAAAGTCCCTTTGTTTCCTGATGCGTCTACTATTCTCACGTCGTGTTTTGATAAAAAAGTTTTAACATACTTTCTGAGTACATCTATCTTGTAATCCCCTATTACAACAACTCTCTTTCCTGAATGTATTTCTAGCTGCATCTGTAGGAGGGTCTTTCCGTCAATCTCAACGAGGCATTTTGGTTTGTTGCTAGTGTGACGACCTAAACGTGTACCAGAACCACCTGCCTGTATTATAACATTCTTTATCTCTTTCATTTCTTTAATTTTCCAATGCTGCCGCCAGGATGGTTGGATAGAAACTCATCTTTAGTTATATTATTTCTGTATGACATCTCTACTCCGACGGATTGTAAGAATATAGTGAATATACTAATCGATGAGATTGGTACAATGCCGAACTTGTCATTCTCACTCTCTATCGATATCTCTATATCAAGAGATGAGAATTCTTTACAGGTAGACTGCGGGTTTGAGTGTATCAGAACAATCTCTGAACTCATGTTTATCTCTCTAAACTTTTTTAGGAAATAATACAATTCCCCAGTACACCCACTCTTGCTTACAGCCACGATTACATCTTCTTCACCGACCATACTCATGCCGCCATGAAGAGCATCGACAGGATCTACAAAGGTTGATCTTATGTTCATAGAAGAGAAAGTTGAAGCAGTCTTTGCAGCAACGTGACCATTCTTACCGATGCCTGTAAAGAAAACAAGACCATTAGTCGAACCCAAAATATCTATTAAGGATTCGACCTTTGATTCATCTATACTTTTTAAAGATTCTTCTGCTTGAATAATCTGTTTTTTATAAATCTCTTTCCACTTCAAATCTTCACCTTCTGAGGTCTTTTACTCCTGGGGCAATGTCCTGTAATCTTCTAAACATTCCTTGATCGTGGATACCTTCTTCCACCGTCTTTAGGTTGTGTATTCCGCCGGAATATATGTGGGCAAAAAGAGATATTACTTCGTTGTCTCCCCAACGATATTTATAAACACCCCCAGAGTCATTCACTGCTTTAATCCACTTTTTCCACAAATCACTTTTAAACATTTCAGTCTTTATGACATATGTATCGCACCAGTCTAAGAAATGAAAGTTTAGATGAGATTGATCGTCATCTAGCAACTCTCTTAGTTTATCAGATTTTGGTTCTATGTTGTTGTCGATTAAAAAAGATTTTGTAAAATCCCAAAGACCTATTCTAGTGTCAAGGTGTCCTTGGTGGGGCATGCCGTTTTTTAATCTCTTTCCTGCGATGTATGCACCCATAGCCTCATCTTTATCCTCGATAACTTCGAATGGGTTATATGGCATCTCCATAACGTATCCTGATTCGTCGTCATGAGTCATTATATAATCATACTTGTGCAACTCTGTATTGTCGTATCCATACATGTTGCTTGTAAAGTTACACATATGTAAATATCCTTTTCGTTGGATCGGAAAACTGTTTGCTGCATACCACACGTTTTTCCTATTATAGAACATGTCTTCTTCTTTTATGAAAGAGGGTGTACTGTATGGGACTGACATGAAATGAACATTATCACTTGTTGCTTCTCTGATTGCTTTTTGGAAATCCTCATTGTCATATATGTCATCAAAATAGTGTACATAAACAGGGTAATCGTATTTGTGATTAAAGTTATCCCAAAGAGACTTTATGCTCGGACCTATGCATCTTCCTCTGGAAGATATATAAACTATACATGCATTCATCTTTTTGCCTCCCATGCGACTCGCAGTGATTCAATCCCATCGTCAAGTGTTGCGATGTGATTATCCTCGTTCATTATAGCATAATTTAAAAAACTCTTTAACTGACTCTGGAGTGCGTCCTCTTTGCTTACATAAAGATTTTCAACGGAATATTTCGAGTTACCTAAAGATGAATACTTCTTGACCGTCATGGCCATCAAATCGACAAGGTAATAAAACTTATCTGTCAGGATTCGAATACTCCTCTCCCTAAATGGATATGTCCAGCTGGCATTTATAGTAGAGGTAATGGTGGGTGACATATCTCCGATTCCTAGAGATATCGTTATGTTATCCTCTCTAGTGTTTCTGAAAACATGGTTTCTTTGCCCAGATATTGAAAAGATATTTTTCTCTGTCACAAACCTTATTAAATCTATATCATGTACTGCTAGATCTAAAGTAACCCCGACATCTCCTATTCTAGTTGGGTATGGACCGACTCTCTTGGAATAGCAGTCAACTATAGAGTTGGTATCAATGTCTCTCTTCAATGCTTGTATGGCAGGATTGAATCTCTCGACATGACCAACTGCGATCCTAGAAGTGTTTCTTTTTTCTGCCTTTTTTATAAGTTCGGATTCACTTGGGTTACTGACAACTGGTTTCTCTATAAGGAGGTGAACACCTTCTTCGATAAGTGCCCCTGCTGACAGGAGGTGCGTCGTGGTAGGTGATGATATTATCGCACACTGTGGTTTTGAATCAATCAACATACTGTTGACGTTTTTGTGGGTTGCTTTGGGACTAATCGGGTCTACTACGGCAACCAATTCTACGTCTGGGTTATTCATCACCGTGTTATAATGATTGTTGCCCATCTTTCCCATACCGATGATTGCGATCTTAATCTTCTTTTCCATAAGTCCCTTCCCTTATTGATTTTGCAACTTTCTCTGCTACTGGGCAGTTTCCAACGATGCCTTTTCTCTTATATACTGGTTGGTCATATACTACCTTTGGGTAGTGCCCCTGCTCTGGTCCTCTTAATCCCAACTCTGCTTTTATTCCAGTCATATGTATCTTCATCTGTTCAAGTGCCATCAGGCACAAGGGTTCTGCAAGTCTAAAATTAAAACCGATGTGTTCATGATTATACTTCCCTACTTGTCCTTGGTCACAGATGGATCTTATCTTCCGAGAGTCTAATCCCGAACCTTTGGGTATGCAAATCATACCTCCTTCAAAAGTTGATATATTTTTGGTTTTATAAAAAGAAAAAGTTCCTGCATCGGAAAGCATTCCTGCGGGGTTTCCTTCTTTGTCAGAAGCACCAAAAGCTTGTGCAGTATCCTCTATGACCACGATATTGTGTTCTTTTGCTATCCTGTTTATCCTCTTCATCTCACAAACCCTGCCGTAAAGGTGTACGGGAATAATTGCTTTTGTCTTAGATGATATTGCCATTCTCAATTTTGCTGGGTCTATTAGGAGTGTTTTCGGATCTATATCCACAAACACAGGCTTTGCTCCTGCGATAAGTATTGCGTTAGTTGTTGCAATGAATGTGAAGGGAGTAGTTATAACCTCGTCACCTGGTTGGAGGTCCATTGACCACAAACATGCGATAAGAGCAGAGGTACCATTATTGACGGCAATGCAATCATCTAGGTCGAACCTGTCCTTAACATAATCTTCAAACATATCTCTAACTGCTACTGGCATATATTTTCTCCATAAATGTGCTGTATTCTCTTGTGACTTCTTTCATGTCATAGATTGATTCAAAGTTGTTTTCAATCTTTTTGGCAAAATCCATTGTAGGTGGATTGTAAAGCATAGTGGGTTTAAAATCCCATTCCTCTTCTTGGATGATTGTCGAGTTCATTCCTGCGATCTCTCTGGTCCCTCCGGCCGATGAGCAGATTATGTGACTTCCGCATGCTCGTGCGTCTACCACTACGTTTGGGCAGTGGTCAAGCCAGGCAAGGTGAAGAAAGTATTTAGATGCTTTGTATAAAGAATATAATTGTACTTGATTTAGATTTCCAAAATATATGATGCTGGGGTCTTCGACTCTTTCTTTGTCTGGAACTTCTCCTGCAATGATGAGGATGTCGTTTGAACCCTTGTGTTCCCTAAAGTATCTAATATTCTCTGTCAATCTTTTATGTGGCCTCCAAGAAGATGCACAGCACCAAACATTATCATAACTCTCCTTCGACATTGGAACAATCCTATCTATTGCCCTCGTGTCTGCTCCGTTTCTGATGACGATGCTGTTTTTCGGATCTCCAAAATATCTTACTATAAGTTCTTTACAGAAATCAGATTGAAAGACGACACCTTCGGACTCTTCATAAGTTCTCTTAATATTCCTGTTTTGCATCTCATAGTTCTGTGCTTCGTTGAAGTAGATGCCGTCGAGTCTCAATACTCTTGGGCAGGGTAGGGTAGGAACATGTGACTCTATGAAGCACAAGGCAACGTCGGCACTCTCAGGGGTAGTAAAACTATGCCCCAGTGATTTAAGATGGGGCAGAAGTTTGTTAGCAAATGAGTTTGGACCCGATCTACTGTTTGTGTCTATGTTTTCAAGAAAAAGTTGCATCTTCTAATCTTTCGTAGGGTTTCTTCTCTCTTATTCTTAGCATCGTGTTGTGCTGTTTTTCCATTCGAGTCTTATTAACAGCATTCGGATTACCAGTATTATAAACGTAGAGTACCTCTGGTATGTATTTTGCTTTCTCTCCGGCCATCTCTAAGAGAGGAAGCATCATTGCCTGATCGTAAGATATTTCATAAAACTTACCATCTTCGTCTTTCATATCCTCCTCTTTAACCTTGGACCAGAGAGAATGTTTGAAAGTCTTTAGATGAGATGCTCTCCATGTGTCTGTTCTGTAAGAGTTGCTGGAAATAACTTCCTTCGGATACTCACTTGCTTCTTGTCCGACACTTCCTTGTGGATACTGCACGAAACTTCCGTATGTAACCATACACTTATCTCTGGAATAATACTCATTCAGTTTTGACAAAACGTGGTTGCTTGTCAACCAGTCGTCACCGTCGAGAACGACGATCACGTCTTCTGGTTTAGGGTTTGATCTTTGAACGGAATCGTAGATATTTTTTAGAGCATATTTCTTTTCTTCGTTTTTATAAACCGACAACTTATCAGAACCAAGAGATGAAGCCAACTCATAAGTCCTATCTGTTGATATATCGTCCGAGACGATACATTCGTAGTTTCCATACTCCTGCTCAAGAACACTTTTAATAGTTTTAAAAATCCACTTTTCTGAGTTATATGCTGGTATGATAACTTTAAAGTGAGTCTCCTCAGTTTCGTTGTGTGTTCTTACGGGAAGTGGTGGTTGTGTACTCCCCATTACAGTTTCCCAGAAGAAGTTTACCCTTGTTTTCAAGTATTGGAGAGTGTCTTCTCTCGTTCCCGAGAACCAGGGCTCGTCTTTGTGCTGGACGTTCTGATTTAGTTTTAGTTCGCATCCTAAAAGTTTTGCCTCGATGACTGTTCTTGGACAAGTATCCAAACTTCTCGGAAGGAAGATAAACCCCTTTGATTTTGAAAACTTTCTCAACATGTCTGGGTACTTAATTCCAGAAAAAGTCTCAAACTTTATATCATTCTCTTGAGCATACCCAATAGCATCTGGTGTTCCCTTGACCCATGAATCCGATTCCTGTATTAACCAAACATCGTCCTTATTCTCTATATCAAGTGATTCGATATAGTCCAGAGTTTCTTCGCAAAAAACTGAACTTAAAACGTGGGTTGATGACTTGTCTAAAAAAGGGAACTTTTCACAATAAAAGTTTTTCTGATTCTCCGACATGAACCAAAGATTCTTTGCATTGGCATAAAATACAGAAATCAACTTTCCCCTTGTTGTATCTTCGCAAGAACAACTCCCTGCTATAGTCATATGCTTCTCGGGCAACCTATATTCGCAATATTTATAATCATACTCTACAATGGAGTATTTTAGATTCTTGCAACAATACAAGATCATATCTGGTGGCATGTCAGAGAAGTTTCCGAAAATCCAGTGCCTGTCTTTCAAGGCATCAACAGTCTTTTGATTAACTTGTCTGGAGTGCAAGAACCCTACTGGGATTCTTGTCTTCTTCATTATAGCATCAGATGTTAGTTCTGCTCCACCGACATAATCCTGAACAAACATATCAGAAACAAATACATACATATTATCCCTCTTTCGTTAGTGACTGAAACATCTTGGATACTTCGTCGTCCATATTCTGCTGAGATTTTATCAGAGGAGATATGACCTCTTCAATTTCCGACAAAAACAGACCATGAATCTTCTCTGAATCATATTTCTCATGGATTATCGTGTGTAGTTTGTTTGCAATGGACTTTTTTACTCCATAATTGACATAAACTTCTCTCAGTTTTTGCTTATAAGATCTTTTCTTAGGGTAGCACCACTTTGCTCCGGCCTCAATTACCTTTTCCCAGACAGCAGACTGAGATACTGGTGCTATGTCGTACTCGACCTTTGTAAAGAAGTGTTTGTTTTTCATTTTTCCTTTTTTATCTTCCACTTTGTGATTCAGGAAGTCACATTGACCTCCCCAGTTAGGTGAGACAATAGGTAATGAGTTGCAAGCTGCCTCGAAGATTGGCAAACCAAATCCTTCTCCGTGAGAAATGGTAGCTAGTGCTTTTACCCTCTCATCAGAGAATAGAGAGTTTCTCTCTTTGTCGGTGAGTCTGCCGTGGAGTAAATACATCTTACACTTTCGATCTGGTACTGTATTTGATAGTTGGGAAAGAAACTCATTAGTAACTTGCTTATCTACAGTACATCCACTGCGGATTGCTGTCTTAACTATCAACCCAACGTCTTCTTCGTCTTTGAATTCCTCTAAGAACCATTGAATCGTGTTTTGCAAGTTCTTTCTCTCTCCCCAAAGAGCAAAAACCACAAAGTTAAACGAAGTGGTTAGTTTGAGGTCAATGTCCTCAGAATCCATGTCGGGTACTGGATATGGTACAACCGATACAGGAACTTTTACCCTGTTTTCAATAATCTGCCCTGTGTGGGGGTTTTGCATTTCTGCAATGGTCTTTTCGAAACCACTCTTGGAATGTTCTGAGATAGTTATAATCTTATTCATCTCGTTGCACTTCTCTATCCAGGCTGGGGATATCTTATCCACCTCAATGCCAGCTGTTACACCAATATTATATCTGGCAACTTTAACGAATTCGTTTGGAATAGAGACTTGCACTGATGCGTCAAAGTTTGCCTCATTTCTTGCGAAAAGTTGCTTGGTCTTATTGACGAGGTTATAAATCTCTCTTCTCTCTTTCGTCTCTCTTGGTTGATAGCCGAGTTGCCCCCAGTTTGTGTTATCCAAATAGATATCCAACATGTCTGATCTTTTTAAAGATCTCAAAAGGAATCTGCAATGTTCCCCATAACCAGAGGCACTAAGTGCTGGTCCTCGTACTAGAATCTTTATCTTTTTCATTTAATCTCCCTCAAAGTCCATCTTTCGTAGTTCTTTCGATTTTCCCAAGAACCATGTTTTTCCATCATGTCTTCTATAATCTCAACCCACCTACTTTTATACTTTTCAAAACTATAGTTCTTCTCTACATGCTCTATGCCTCTCTTAGCCATCTCTGCTGATTCTTCTTTTGGCATATTATACATCCTCGTCATTGCGTCAATAACAACGTCACCGTTGAGTCGGTCTTCGTATATCCAAGGGATTTCCTGAGATCCGATGATTGCTTTGGAAGAAGGTTCCATCCCAATGCCAAACCAGTTCTCACCATCTGTTACTTGCTCCTGCATACCACCAGTCATCGTACACATGATTGGAGTGCCGCAGGATAATGACTCTAGCATTGATAATCCAAAACCTTCTGCATCAGAAACTGCTATTGTGCAATCTGAGAGATTGTATAGTAAACTCATATTTTCTGGGTCTAGTTTTGCGGTTGAGAACACAACTTCACCGTTAGTCATACCAAGTTCCCTAATGATTGCCTCAAGGTCTTGACCATGAGGATCGAGTACATCGGTATGCATAACCAAGTTAACCTTGGAGTGACCTAGTTTGTCTATAAACTCCTTAAACCAAAAGAGTAAGGAACCACTTTGCTTTCTTCGGGCATTCCTACTGTTCCAGAAGAACGTAAAATATTCAACCCTTTCTTTGTTGTTTGGGTAAATTGCCTCTTTGAACTTTCTAAGTATTTTAGGATCTTTATTGGGATTAAAAAACTGAGGAGAAACTGCATGAGGATGGTATATAACCTCGACATCAGGGGAAACTGTTTTGACAATATCGTCAGTTACCTTGCTGATTGTGACAACAGCATCGTTTGAATCGTACCACTTCTTATTATATTTTGGATACGGATAGTTATCCCAGACGTGATAATAGACCATTGGAAGGTTGCTACGAATCTCATCGTCCATCTCCCACAAGAATCCGTAAAACCTTGGGTCAGTCATGAACCACAAGAGATCAGGTTTTTCATGTGCTACTATTTCTCTCAGCATTTCTTGAGTTCCGTAGCCATCGACTGGTAATATTCTCCACTTTCCTTCCCAGGGATCGGGAGCAACCATAGAGTAGTCATGGTGCTTGATAGCACCGGCTAAGGAAAATACTTCATATTCTCCCGTTTCGAGAAGTGCTTCTATGAAGTATTTTGTCTGAGTGCCCACTCCCGATGGTGATAGGGGGTGGTCACTTATAGTTAAAATCTTTTTCATTTTCTTTTCCTATGGACAGTGTTCTGTTCTGTAAAAGTCACATTTAGAACACGAAAGTTTATTCTTTACAAAGTTTTCGTTATCAACATTATATGCTGCTGTTTCTAAAAGTTTAAGAGCATTGTCAGTTTTTATTTTCCCATTAGAGACACTCACCAGTTCTATGGGAAAGTTCTTTGTAGTTCTTTTTAGTAAAACAAAGTGGGTATCTATATTGTCGAATTCGACTCCAGTCATCATCATGTAAAAAAACTTATAATAAGATAGTTGATAAGTTGTCATCGTATCTGACTTTCTTTTCATATCCCATCCCCAAGAACAAGATTTCCAATCTATAATGTGGTGTCTTCCATCTTTTGTTTTTATAATACAATCAACGTACCCCACGAAATCGAACTCAGTAATAAGATCTTCCTCAAATGGAACTGGGACTCTCAAGTCTTTCTCTGTGTCGATGACTTCGTAATCTCCGAAGTTGTCGGACATAAACTTTGGAACATTATCCACTATACGGAATCCGGATTGTAAAAAGTCATTGAAATCTTTTTCCGAGACTTCTTCTTCGAGAAGTGATACTTCTTTTTTGAACTCTTTCTCGATATGAGAGTGTGAGTCAAATTTATGATTTCTTTTTAACAACATTTGTTCACAAGTGCTGTGAATTGCTGTTCCGAAAGCAGTATATATGTTACCCTTGAATGGTTTTAGTTTTTCTATTCTTGTTAATTTATAATAATAAGGACAGAACTTGAAGTCCTTGATAGATGAGAACGAAAGGTGCATTATTTTCCTTTTTGATGTTGAATATTAGGTTTTTTGTCTTTCATTATAGCAGGGTCAACACTCTTTGTCAAGGGTTCTTTTTTCTTTGCAGGTGATTTGCTCTTCGACTTCACATCGAAAACCCATTCACCTTCTAGACAGTCACCATCTCTATGGTTTGTTATAGAATCCTTTTTTCTACACCCAACGACATGGACCCCCTCTTTTAACAGTAGGAGTTTTGCATCCCTAGTTAAAAAGTTGACGATTGGATCATCGGCTGATTTTCTTTTTGGTAAAGTAACCTTCAATGTTACTGTGCCTGATTTCTTATCTTCTTTAATCGATCTGTTCATGATCTTTATTCTCCTTGCATTTTCTTCCCACTTCTCGAACAACAAGATCAAAAGCTTTAAAACTCCTCTTGTCTAGTTCTCTCTCTATGAAAGAGTTGAATAAGTGAGAAAAGTAGTTTTTCAAACTAAGAGACGAATCGTAATTAACAAAATGTTTTTGAGTATTATAGATTACGTCGTCAAAGTCCAGTTTTCTAATAGCTCTGGTAAAATCATGCGGGGCATCTAAAGACAGGAAGTCTGAAAATGCTATGTCTTTGTGGATTTCTACCAGATCATAATATAAATCTCTTCTTTTTTCTATGAATTCATCTTTTATTTTTCTATCATAAATCATGTAGTCATATTTGTTAAACAATGACTCTCCAACGGTGATGATAAAGTTCTCTATCAAAAGATCTTCACAATAGTGTTCGTTACTGATGAAAATAGTATTACCTTCCAACATTCTCTCTTCGTCAGTAAACTTTGATATATCCGCAATTACTAAAGACTCTATTTCTTTTAAGAAATGCTTTGGCACCTTCTTTTCAATAATCTTCATAATCCTAGACATCCTCATGCCTGTTGGAAGTTTGTTTGTTTGGTATACTAATATGTTGTTGTGAATTTTTTTCTTATAAGATTTTTGCGCCAAGGGTAGCAACCTCCGATCTTTCACCTTTTATCAAGGTTACATGACCTGCAACATCATAGGACTTAAACTTCTCGACTGCATGAACCAAACCATTTGATGTTTCGTTTATATAAACATTGTCGATTTGTTCGATGTCTCCTGTGAGAATAATCTTCGTCCCTTCTCCTACCCTTGTTATTATAGTCTTTAATTCGTGTCTTGTTAAGTTCTGTGCTTCGTCTATGATAATATAGGCATTTGCAATAGAACGACCTCGAATATAAGAAAGTGCTTCTATCTCTATAATTCCTTTTTCTAAATAATCTTGAACCATCATCTTGTCATTGCCAAGGAGGTATTGTAGATTATCTCTGATGGGTGCCAACCAAGGCTCCATCTTTTCTTCTAAAGTTCCTGGTAGGAAACCGATGTCTCTTCCCATCGGCTGTACAGGTCTTGATACAATCATTTTTGTATACTGACTGTCTGCTCCCGATTTATGTCGGGGGTTTTGTAAAGTTTGTTCTAATCCAGCAGCAAGGGCACATAATGTTTTTCCCGATCCTGCTCGACCAATAAGGGAGACAACTTTTATATTGTCATCCGTAAGTAAATCCATTGCAAAAGTCTGCTCTTTGTTTCTTGCTGCAAATCCGAAAGTTGAACTATCAAACTTTCTGATTCTTTTAAGTGGTGTTGAGTGTGAGAGAAATCTAGCAAGTGCAGTCCTCTTATCATTCACTCTCGATATGAGCATAACATATTGATTTGGTAACATGCCCTTATATTCATCTTCATCGAGATATATTTCTTCACCACAATAGAATCTATCTATGTGTTCATCGTCGATGAGGATTTCTGAGAATCCTTTGAACATTTCTTTCTGACTCGTTATTGCTTTGTCAGGATCGTAGTCTTCCGTCTTAACTCCGACCGAATCTCCGATAACTCTCATGTTTATATCTCTAGTTACCAGAACTAACCTTTTGGGATTATTCATGGTGTTTGAGAAGTTAAGTGCAGTCTGGATTATGATATGGTCTGGGACACTTCTGGACAATTCATCTGGTAATACCCACGAATCACCGATATTTTCAGATACGATTATCTTTCCATATCCCTTACCGATGCGAATGCCCTTTTTCAAACTTCCTTTAGTTCGAAGTTCATCCAAGATCTTGATGACATTGCGAGCCATGGCACCGACGGAATCTTGTCTTTTCTTGTGTTTATCTATTTCTTCTAACACCATCATTGGTACAAGTATGTCATTGTTTCCAAAAGAATAAATAGAGTTTGCGTTGGTGAGTAAAACACTTGTATCCAGTGCGTAAAGTTTCTTTGCCATAGTGTCCCTTTCCCTAATAAATAGTTTATTTGTAGTAAATAAGTTACAAGGTTTGTATTTATAATATGAAGAAAATAATGATTTCTTTAGTATCGGTAATGCTCATTCTTGGTGGGTGTTCCTTCATAACCAAGCAAATCCTCAAAAACAAAAGGAAATCTTTTGTTCAAGTGATGGCATTGTCTATCCAACCCACAAGTGGACTTGCGGCATCATCGGTAGCATCAGGGTTCACAATTGCTCAAAGAGATGAAGGAACCTACATTATGACTGCTGGTCATTTCTGTGTTAAGTCCGTTTCTCAAGAAGGACAAATCATTATTGAAAACAACATCTTTGTGAATACATCTAAAGGAGAAAGTCACAAAGCAGTACTTGTTGGTCTAAGTCACAAAATCGACGCATGCCTTCTGAGAACTGCTCCACTAGATATGGAACCACTAGAAGTATCGTTACATAAACCAGATCGTTACGATGAGATTCTGAATATTGCTGCACCAGCTGGGATGTTTGGTGAAGATGTTGCTCTAGTTTACGAAGGTCGTTACATCGGTAAAGAGACTATAGGTGCCTTATCTATGGATGTATATAACCTTCCTGCTTTTCCTGGTAGTTCTGGATCACCCGTACTCAACTCCTATGGACATGTTATTGGAATGGTGGTAAGTACAGCAGGTGGGTTTTTTCACATGGCCTTTTCACCAACGCACCAAGAGATAATCAACTTCTTAGAGGAACACATCGACCTTGAGAGGTATGAGATCCCGGAAGACACTCTACTTACAGAGTGAACAAAAAAAGACTAAAAAGAAAGCAACTAGAATTCAATCTAGTAAAGTGTGACCTCGAAGATACAGAGGATATTCTAAGAGTATGCAATCAGCATTTCAACAACAAATTTGTACACGCAAGTGATACAACATCTTCGAATGATCCCCCTCAAGAACCTGAAGAGGAAGATCGGGAAGAAGAGGTTGAAAGAATTGACGAGGAACCTGATTTGAATGAACGTGCCCACGAAGGGGCAAATAAAAAAATAAGTAAGGAGTCTCGTTCACTCTTTAAGAAGATTGCCATAAAAACTCACCCAGACAAAATGATTAATCTTGATAAAGACGAGAAGGAAGAGAGAGAAACCCTCTATCTCGTTGCACAAAGAGCAGTGGCAGATGATGACCTCGCAACTCTAATAGAGGTTGCTGCCGAACTAGGCATTGATAGTGGTATTGCTCAAGACACCCAAGTAAAGATAATACAGCAAAAGATAGATTTTATTCGTGAGAAAATGCACAATATAAAACAAACTGCTGCTTGGGTGTGGTATCATGCCGATGAAAACCAAAAAGACCAGATAGAAAAACAACTAACTGGTCAAATGGGTTTTAAAAGAAAAATATAATCTAATATTTATCTAACTTCAGCGATAGTAATCTTCTGAGGTTTGAAAACGTGATTAGATGTTTGTTCTTCTGTTCCGGCATCGGATTCTTGAACACCGGCATCGGGTTGTACTACGATTGGGTTACAAGATAGGCAAGACATTGCGATTATAGATAAAGCAGTGTATTTTTTCATTAGAGTTCTCTCTTTCTGTTGGGGAAATTGGGTTGTCGGGTTAAATAGTTCTATGTAATCGATTATACCACATCGAAGTCGTTTTTTCTGCGGTTTGCGAACCACAAAGGTATTTTTTTTCGTATGTCAAGCATTTTGTAGTGCTGCTTCCATCATCTGCTTTCTTTTTCCTTCATCATGCCAGTCTTTTCGAACTGACTCGGATAATGAACGGAGAGGATCAACATATGTAAATAATTTATCTTTCTTTACCGATGGTGCTTTGAATACGGATATTCCTGTTTCCCTGTCATAATGTTCAAAACTGTGGGCATCTCTTTTTCCACCTCCGCCCATAGTATCGACAATGAACAGTGGGATATTAAACCCTGCGGTTATTCCTCGAACATGCTTCTCTAGTTCGATGGCAGTATCGACGGTTGTTCTCAGGTCTTCTGTTCCTCGAACCAAGTCGTGAACGTAAACATAATAAGGGTGGATATTGATGTAACTGAGTTTCTTTATAAGAGAAGTCATTAGTTCAGTAGTGTCATTCACTCCGTTCTGTAATACGGTCTGATTTCTCACCGTGATACCCCTTTCGAACAAGATATTCATTGCGTCCTGAGATATGCCTGTTATTTCATTAGGTGTATTAAAGTGTGTATGAATAACGACTTCTTTATGTAACTTCCGCCCACGTTCTACAACTTCAGTTACAGCATCGGTCCAATCCGTATCTGTGATGATCTTCATTGGCTGGATTGCTAAACCTTTTGTGGCAAAACGGATTCTTCTGATGTGAGGGATATCTAAAAGAGCATTTCCAAGTTCCTTAACTTGACTTGCCTTGAGACGATACATGTCTCCACCACTAACGACGACATCCTCTACTTCTTTTCTTTCTCGAAGGTATTGCAAAGCTGTGTCCCACCGTTCCTGGTTTGCCTTCAGTTGGACTTTCTCTACTGTATCCGTGTCTAACCCTACCGCATATGAACGAGTGCAGAAACGGCAATACACGGGGCAGGTATCAAGGGCAAGAAATAAAACTTTATCAGGATACCTGTGAGTCAGTCCGGGGACTGGTGCATCTGCTTGCTCACCTAGTGAGTCAAGTGTTAGCAGTGGGTGGTCTGGTTCGAGTTGGGATGCGACTGGTAGGAACTGTCTTCTGATAGGGTCTGTGTATGGATTATCCCAATCGATTAGGGAGAGAAGATATGGAGATATTCTAACTGCCATTGGAGCAGCACCGAAACCTGATTGCAAATCTTTTACAAAGTTTTCTGAGACGATACCGTCAACTGCTTTGAGAAGTTTCTTTATATTAGTGGCAGCATTCTTCTCTTGCCACTTGTGACTAAGGAATGTTTCTTCGTCAATATCTTTCCATGCTGGGATCTTTTGCCAGAAGGGATCTCTTCTCAGGTTTCTCCATTCCAAATCCTTCTCGTCAACGAGAGGTTTGAGATGGTTTGTTTTTTTATTTATTGTAACAATAGTCATTCGTGCCTCCTTGTGGTATATTATAACACACCAATAACAATATGTAAAAAAAAGAGTCCCCTTTCGGGGACTCCGTAATCACACTAAATGCAGAATTACATTAGAATGATAAACTTGCGTACACACCGACAACATGGCTGTTGCTTCGGTCTTCCGACGTAACCTGGTCGGTCTGTAAGAAGTATTCTGCTGTCACGTTCACGGCAGAAATCTTGGTGCCTACTGAGGCAATTGCTCGGTTGATGGTAAGACCAGTTTCATCTGCAAACACTTCGTCTGCGAGACTTAACTTCAAGTCCTGACCTGCAAGAGCAATTGTCTTGGAAACATCGAGTCGATCTCGAAGTGCCATCTGCTTAGTTGTAACATCTTTAATGTTTGCGATGTTGTCTAACTGTAGTCGCAGTCGATTATGGATGTCTAAACCTAGAACACCACAATCGTTGTCGGCATCTAACGAGAGACGATTAGTTGATGCACCCGCAGTATTCGTATTACGAACACGGAGAGACACATCAGTACTCCCGACAGATTTGGTTGCTACAAACACAGTATGTTCATACGGTGCAGCAGTTGTAACCATTTCCTCACTAACTCCTAAATCATGGCGAACTTGTTCCTCGACTTTCAAGGTCAAATCACCTAGTTTAGCAGAAGCACTTGCTTCCAAACGAAGTTCGTCAGCATAACTTACCCCGCTAATCATTAACGCCATAATAGTCGTCATTAATAGTTTCTTTAACATAGTCACTTTCCTTTCCTTGCTGAGTAAACAGCAATTGAATTGTGTCTATTATACAGGAAAGAGATCTTTTGTCAAGCCCTAAGTTAATGTAGTCCTTTAACTTAGTGCGTCATTTTGGTTTTTCTATCTTAAACTTGTTATCTATCCAACATTTAGTGAAGTACATTGTACCTATCCACAAAGTAAATAAAATACCATCAATATAAGTTAGGTGATTCCATATATCTAAAAAGTTCATTTACCTTTTCCTCTTCTGGAGTTTCTTAACATACTTCTCTAATGTCTCAATTTTATACTTCATAACCTCAACATCGGTTTCAAGATCATTTACCGTATTGAGTTGCCAAGTAAGTACACCTATCGTAAGTGCAGTTATAACTGATATTACTAATTTCTTTATATCCATCATTACATTATATCCATAATCATATCGTAAAGTTCTTGAGTCGTTTCGTCCCACTCACCTTTATCTTTACTTAGTTCAACTGCGGCGGATTGTATTTGTTCCGGTGAATCATCAGCAAGAGCTTCGATTGCTTCCTCGTTGTCATCGTCTTTTACTTGAAAAGAGTTTCTATCAAACTGAACCTTATGTTGAAAAATAAAGTTTACAGGAACCATCTTGATTCCCAACTGCTTTGCGATTGAGAGTCTGTGGTTTCCTTCTCCGATTTTAGCAACACCATTTTTACCTAGACTAACCATGATTGGGTATCTGGGATTAAATCCCTTTTTGATACTCGCAACTAAGGTATCCCATTCTTCCTGATCTCCCCTGTGTTTCTCTGAACTCCAATCGTATTCTCTGATTGACCAGAGTTCTTCCACTGAGTAGAATCCATGATAAGGTAAGTCTCTTCCAGTGATTGCACTTCCAGCATCGTATGCTTTTTTTCCATCCACCCAATCTTCCAAAACATCTTTAAGTGGTGGTGGTTTCTTAGGGTTGATTTCATAATACCCTTCGTTTAGGGATTTCTCAGCATCGAGAGTTTTCTTACTCTTTTTATCATCGGGCAGGTGTTTCTCAATTCTGAACTTTAGCATTGGTTTACCATTGATAGTGGGTTGACCAAGATCATCTGTACCGATCTCTTTTACTTCGATTCTTTTGTTTTTATATTTCCCACCTAAAACAATGTCACCGACCTCGATGTCAACGTCAATGTTTTCTGATAAAAAGTTTTTCCACTTATCCATCTTCATTATTTGACATCACTCTTTTTAGGATCTTTGAAGTTTACTGCTCCAGTTGCTAATGCTTTATTGACAGCATCCTGTGAAGCACCTGATTTGCCTGCTTGGGGCATACCCTTTTCTCTTTCAAACTTGCCACGTCGTTTTTGAATGATCTTATGGTTTCGTCCGTAATACTGTGCGGCAGCTGCTTTATCAGGACTTTCTAATTTTCCTGCCTTGACCAGCATCTGTAAAACTTCATCGGAAATGTTTTCTGCAACATACTTCATAACCTCTTCAGTTCCCATAGTCATTAG
>Ga0115011_10000842_pt1 | contig 23208 bp, 33 predicted proteins | sample TroAtlMetagenome_2_FD_88705 | JGI IMG/M metagenome (GOLD analysis project Ga0115011, IMG submission 88705) | Marine eukaryotic phytoplankton communities from Atlantic Ocean - Tropical Atlantic ANT8 Metagenome | ecosystem: Environmental > Aquatic > Marine > Oceanic | place: Tropical Atlantic...
ACATTGCTGAAGAAATAGAAACTAAAACAGAAGAAGAAATAATTGGTGAAGTAGTCGAACCAATAACTAAACCAGCACCACCCCCTGATGGGACAGTTCCTCCTGGAGATAGTGGAGATGGAACTGGTAAAAAAGCAAAACGACCTTTTAGAGAAATTATTTTAAAATGGGTAGGTGCTCCGCTTCAGTTCTTTGGAATGCGTAATGCTGACGGCAGCTATATGTATCCTAAAATTAGAAAAATTATTGAAGACTACCAATTAAGAGATCAAACACTTTCAACTAGAATTTCTAAAATATTTAAAAGTTTCTCAGATACTGTTAGAGAAGTTGGAAAAGAAGAATGGGCTGATGTTTCAGCAATTGTTGTACAAGGGGACAGAGAAGGTAAACGATACCGAACGGCTCAATTACAAGAAGGTATTACAGTTATTGATAGTGATGGGAATGCAAGGATAGTAAAATTATCAGAGGTCGGAATTAAAGGATACCATAAGACAAGAGATACTCTTGATACACTTGGTCGTATGATCAACGAGCATAATGCGAAGATGAAGATCAAAACAAGAAAACGCTATAATGCTTTAATGAAAGAGGCAGTAGAATTATTTAATAGCCAAGAATTAGTTATTAAAAAATTACCAACAGTTGAATTTAAACCCATTAAAGATGAAAAAGGAAGAAGAGTTATTGGTTATGATGTAACTGTTGGCTACGAGCCATCCTTTAGAGTAATGATGAGTGAGTTTAAGGGAGTTGATACTGGAACTTTACTTAAACAACGCATTAAAGACAGTTCAAAAGTTAAAAATATTCAAGCAAAAATCATCGCTGAAAGGCAACGAAAATTTAAAGAAGAGATTGAGTCTATTGATTTTGAAGAAGAGTATAACAAGAGAGATGCTATATTCTACAAGTTAAGTCAAATGAAAAGATTGCCTAAAAAACATAGGCTAGATGAAGATGCATTAAATGATCTTTATAATCAACTTAGAGAAATTGAAAAAAAAATAGGATACACAAAACGAAACACCCCACTTGATGCATTAATTGTTTCATTAGATATTGAGTCAAGTCGACTTAAACCTGATATGGATATTATGACCAATGAAGGTTATCTACCTCACATATGGTACGGAAGCCATAAAGTTAAACTTGTTAAAACATTAGAAGACGGAACAAAATTAACTAAACATTTAACTAACCCTGATATTGGATATTGGAAAACAGAGGCAGAGGCACAAGCCTATGCTGAAAAATTCATAGAAGATAATCCTAAATTTACTGGTGATGAGATTGTTATTGAAAACCGAGGGACAACCTGGGCTGACGATGGTTTTTCATACCGAACAATACCAGATGATGTTTTTGTTAAACTTGCAGAAAAAATTCCAGCCGATGAATTGGAAAATGTAAAGACTGGGAAACAATCTTTATATGAACTACTTAATAAATATGGGCTACATTCAGAAGCTAGAAGATTAAAACCTTCATTTGAAAAAGAAAGATTAAACGCTGAAGGATATTCAACTGACACAGCTAAAGTTGTCGGATCGCATATTCAAAATGTTTTACGCTATCTTAAATTAGATGAATTTAAATATGACGCATTTGAAGCCTTACAAGAATTAGAAAAAGAAGGCGATCCATTAGAGGGTGATTTTAGAAAATATGTTGATGATCTTATAGGAACAGAGAGAGGTTTTGAAAAAGGCTTTGATAGAGCAATGGATGTTTTTTTTGAAGCTACAGATAAAGGAATTTCAAAGTTAACACAAGGTAAAGTAAAAGGCATCAATCGTGCTGGGTTGACTGCTGGGATGACAGGATTACTTACTGCTGGAGTAGCAGGTATTTTTTCTGCCCCTACTCTAGTTACTGTCGGACTTGCTGGTGGGTTTTCTTACTTAGTCTACACTAAAGTTAAAGCATTCCAAGATGCAGGAATAGTCACAGGTGAGGGTAATGCAAAAATCTTTGATCCTTTTATTCAATCTACATTAAGTATATCTGCACATACAAAACTTGGTATGTTATTCAACTTAATGTCACCGATCGTTAACTTATCGCAAACTGTTATTAATACAGCTTCTATATTTAATTATAATGAAACATTTCAATCTATGAATATTGTTCGTAGATATATGATAGCAAAACTTACAAAAAGTGATCCTGCTTTCACAGAAAAATGGGATGCATTATTTGATGATGGTGGAGTCGAAGTCGATCAAACATTATTTACCGATGCTCAAGACATGAATCTCGCTAGAAGTCGATTGGAAAGAACTTCAATGTACTTCTTCCAAAAAGCAGAAACAATCAACAGAATGGTTGCTTATGTTGCTGGTTATAATCGTGCTATTAATTCTGGTAAAACTGAAGCACAAGCAAAAAGAGAAGGCCAGTTAGCGTGGAATAAAACTCAATTCTATTATGACAAGTCAGATACATCTGAAGTATTAAGAATTAAAGGTCTTAAAGTAGGAACTCAATTTAAAAACTTCTTATTCAAACAAATCGGATTCACGATGGGTATTTGGAGTGCTGCTTTTGATGCAAGAACTTTAGAAAAAACTGATGGTACTTTTGAAACTAAAGAAGAAGCTGTAGCTCGTGCTAAAGAAATGAAGAAAGCTGTTGTTAAACAGCTAGTACATGTCTTCTTTTTAGCTGGAGCGATAGGAATGCCAGGATTACAACTTCTTGACTGGTTAATCAGATTGTTGAGTGGAGCTATTGATGATGAGGAATATTCACCAATGGCAGAATTGACAAGATGGAATTTAGAGATGCATTCTAAAGGCGAGGCTCAAGGTATTATGGCTGATTTATTAATCAAAGGTGCTCCTACTTTAATTGGTCAAGATCTTTCTGCTCGTGTCGGTTTAGGAAATAGATTTATTCCTTACAACGACAGATTAAGTTTTGGTGATAATATGTTCGATCAATTTAAGGGACCATGGATTTCAACCTTAAATAACCAAAAAACACTAGCTGAAAGTGGAGCCACATTAGGAGATATGGCGGTTAATGTATCTTCTGGTATTGGTAAGCCACTTAAAGCAATTGAAATGTTAGCTGGAGGTAAAGACTTATCAAGTGTGGTCTGGGAACCAAATTCTATTGGTCAATATGCTGAACTTGTTATGCACGGAATCGCTAATCCGTCAGGGAGAGTATACACCTCTGGATATAAAAAAGGACAAGTTGTTACTAAAGATGTGAGCTTGTTAGATATTATTAATTATGCAATTGGTGGTCGTCCAGTATCTTTCTCTAGAGAGAGTGATTTAAATTATTTACTACAATGGGATGATAAAATTGTAGATAAGAATGTTCAAAGAATTTATACTAAAATGGCCAGGGCATATACTCAGTATGCTAAAACTAATCCAGATAAATTCAGAGAAACACTAACTTATCTTTATGAAGAGGCTTACGAAAAACAAATTCCAATTAACAAAGCAACAATTAAGAGAATGTTCCAAACTCTTCAAACTCCAAGAGTATACAATGCAATTAAACGAGTTAGAAAATCAGAACGACCAGAATACTTTAAATATATAGAAGGATATACATTATAATGGCTACCCAATCACAAAGAAATGCTGACGCAATTATTGAATTAGATAAGAAAGTAGCCATCCTTTCTCACGATTTAGAGCTAATTCGTGATAATCATTTAGAGCATCTCTCTAAAGAAGTTCAAAGTCTTCATAAAAGTGTTAACCAGCTATTCAAATTAGCTGTTGGTTTTGCTATTATGTTAGCTGTCATATTTGCAGAAACTGTCCAGTCAATTCTGGGTATTCTGCTTTAACAAACTGGTCATGCTCGGTTTGGATATGAATGCCAACTTGTCGTCTATGTGGACAACAAAAATTAAAAAAACATTTCTATGTTAATAACACACATAGAAAGAATCCAACACTTGATGCTTGTCGAGATTGTAAAAATATTCAATTAAGGGAAAGATATTCTAAAACTGTTGAAAGTTTTTTAAGAAGAAAACTTAGTCATAGCAGAAGATCTAAAGGTGTTCATGTAGATATTATATATTTACTTAAACTTTATAAAAAACAAAAAGGTCTTTGTGCTTTAACGAAAAGACCTATGACTAGGATACTAGGTAAAAATAAAAAGAGTAATACCAATATCAGTATTGATCGTATTAATAGTGATAAAGGGTATATGAAAAGAAATATTCAATTAGTTTGTGCTGATGTGAATATTGCTAAATCTGATTTAAAACAAAGAGAGTTCCTTGAACTCTGTAAATTAATTTCAAAACATAACTAGGAGAAACAAAATGCCGTTCGAGATGATTACCATGCTCGGATCCACAGTACTTGGTGGAGTCATGAGTATATGGTCACAAAACATTAAAGCTAAACAAGCTGAACAAAAAATGCTTTTGCAAAGAGCTAAAGTTCAAACTGAAGCATTTAAAGAAGCTAGAGAATATGAAAATGTTGGCTTTCAATGGACACGAAGAATCATAGCTTTAACTGCTGTTTTTGCAATTGTTGTATTACCAAAACTAATACCTCTGATTGCACCTGAAACAGAAGTCATTGTGGGCTATACAGAATTTAAACCTGGATTCTTATTCATTGAAGGTAAAGATGTAATGAGTTGGGTTCCGTTAAAGGGGTTAGTCATAACACCTTTGGACACTAACTTAGTATCTGCAATTATAGGATTATACTTTGGTGGATCATTGGTTAAAAAATGATCTGGCTAATCACGGCCATGTTGGTGTACTCGGATCCTCAAGATCCAGTTTACACCGACTACCTCACCAAATCTTTTGACACAAAAACAGAATGTTTAAATTATGTGTACTGGAATAAGGTTCACTTGGTCGATGGTATTTATGAAGCACATCGCTTTTTAGGAGAGGAAGAGTTAACAACATACGCTTTTTTCTGTGAAAATCGCTATGTAGCCTTAGAGGAAGTATGACCCAAAGAATTTCTCAATACAATCGTCCTAAAACTGGTGAAGTAAAAACATTCACTCAACTTGTGCAATTTTTAAAAGATAACGAAAAAAAAATGAGTAGGAAACCTAATGACAAAAAAAGAAACAAACCTGGCCGTAAGTGACAACTCGATAATTTCGCTCCCTATGAGGAACTTAATAGCCATCCTGGCCGCAGTCGCAATGGGAACGACCGCTTTTTTCTCCATTCAAGAAAGATTAAATCGTCAAGCTACAGCGATTGAATTAATGCAGAAAGATTTAGAAGCTGCAAACTTATTTCAAAAATCAGTAACTGCTGGAACAATGGTCAGCCCACAAATTAATGAAAGCATGATGCTAATAGAGTGGTTGAGTCGTACCCAGGAGGAGTTGCGTACTTATGTCAATTCTGAAATACCTGAATTGGCCAAAATGAATATGCAATTACAATTTATAGAAGAACGCATGATCGATGTTGAAACATTGATTGATAAATTAAGACAGAACGGAACACAATAATGAAAGAAACTTTATTCGCAGTATTACTAATTGTTAATGGTGGAGTAATAGAAACAGTCCCAACAGAGTCGATGCACGACTGCCTTAAGACCAAGCGGGTGGCTATGCAGAACATAAACGGAGTGTCTGAACAAGAAGGAATATATATGAAATGCCTGCAGGTAGAGGCAATCACAGAGATGGACATGGGCCGAAAAAGGATTGTTAAAATACTCACAGAAGATGTCCTCGGAAATTAAATTTTATTTAATAATTTACATCACGACCATACTTTTTATGTGGTCAACAACAGGAGTTTAATAATGGTAAAAAATATTATGATTATTATTGGGGTCATGGTCTGTACTTTAATGATATTTGGTTGGTTAATGGATCAAGCAATAGCCGACAATGATGTTACGAGTTCAGGGGCAACAACAAATGATCAAGTCAACTCAAGTGGCTCAAATACTGCCATCACGGGCGGATACAACAGCGAAAGTACAGTAAATTACCAAAGTGGTTCATCTTCTAACACGACCACTAATGCTACTACTAATAATAATTCTTATACTGGTGATAGTCGTGTGGTCCAGTCGACTACGGCTCCAAGTATCAGTAATATGTCACAGGATGTCTGTACTATAGGCATCGGAATCGGTGGATCTTCTTTTTCTTTTTCTGCAAGTATTGGAACAAGTAAAAGAGATTTAAATTGTGAAAGATTAAAACTATCTAAAGCACTTCATGATATGGGAATGAAAGTTGCAGCTATTGCCCTACTCTGTCAGGACTCAAGAATTTTCGCTGCCATGCATATGGCTGGGACCTACTGCCCTTATGATTCGGCTATAGGGCTAGCCGCTAAAGAAAAATGGGAGAAGTATGGTAAACTTCGTCCAGACTACGAAGAATATGTAAAGACTCTCAGGATTACCGAAAAAATAGATCAAGAAGTCCTCAATAATTTAGAGGGCTTAGATGAAAAAGAAAATTATATTATTGATAGCAACGGCAACGCTGTTCATCTCGGTAGCTAATTCTGAAGTTGTTATAAGTTATGACACGCCCAACATAGGGGATATTAGTACTACGACAACTTATAGCGTAGGATCTCCAGCAGTTACTGGAAACTTAATTAGTCAAAATTGGGTTGATGGTAGTTGGGTTGGTACTCAATTTCCAGACAGTTCAGATATCAATGAACAAAAGTATGTAACTGGTAAGGCTTCTAAATATTTAGAAACAACTATTAATTCTGAAGATCATCTTAGTCTACAAGAATTAAAATTAGGTTTTACATCTAACTTCAGCGTAGATGCGAGATGGTGGAATCCAGTTCCGTCAACTTTCACAATGAAGCAGATCGCCACTAATGGAGATGACACTACTACACAAAGCATAACATTTGAAGATACGACAAACCATAATTACCAATTTAATAATTATGGAAACACTTTAGTTATGAATGCTGATCCAAACTTAACTCATGGTACTCTTACTGCTCGGTTTGAGTTCGATATTCCATCCAACTCTTCTTATAATGGGGGCCACAACGGAGTCGATTTGACCAATCCTAGCTTGGTGGTTTCACATACAACTTTAGAAGAAACTAGTGTTACGGAAATTTTATATTGTTGGGAACAGATTCCAAATACTTGCCCTGGGAATGATGAGATAAACGAAGTCGAAACAATCCTTGATACATTCCAAGACGATCTTGAAACAATAGATTTGGATTTTCAAAATGATTTCTATGAAGAAGTTTATTTTAACCCAATAGATTATTATGAGTTTGAAGAAGTTGAGATAGAAGATATCCAAGAGTTTGAAGTCACCGATGTTTACTTGGATGATTTCATGTATGAGCCTGAGTTTATTTACGAGTCAGAGCCAATGATAGAAGATTTCGATATGTCATTTGAAGATGAAATGTATATCGAGGAAACTTTCTATGAAGAACCGATCTTTGAAGATTTTAAAATGCTCTCTCCAATGGACGAAGAAATGTTTGTTGAGGAGTTTACAACTGAAGAATTTATAGAATCTTTCGAGGAAGAATTTGAAATGGCGATGCTCGATGAAGAGCCAGTATTTGAGGATGAACCTATTGAGTTCTTCGAAGATGAACCCCTGGAAACAGCCTCAACAGAAGAAGAGATAATCGAAGAAGAGATTATTGAAGAACAACCCCTAGAAACGAAAGACGAGGAGATAATTGAAGATGCCCCGGAACCTGAACCATCCATTGACGAGAAGCCTATCACAAACGAACCGAAGGAGAACACAAATGCTATCGAAGAAGAAACCACAGATGATATCGATTCATCCAAAGAAGAAGATATCCAAGAAGAAGAAACAACCGAAGAGAAAGAAAGCCCAAAAATTAAAGAGAGCACCGAAGAAGAACCTAATACAGAAACTGATATCGGCTCTAAACAAGATACTGAAATCTCTATAGAAGTTAAAATAGCAAAAATCGAAGAGAGAATTAAGCAAGATATTAAGAACGAAATACAAAGATTAGAAGTAACTCTGAATGTGGTTAATGAAATAGTTAGCCGAGAGATGATATCTCAACAGCCAGACATTTCTGATTATTTCGCCATGAACTCAAGCATGATTGATAACAGAAAACTACCAGGGGATAACCCTGCTTTCTTTATCCAAGCGGATTTAAGTTCATACCAACAACCGATCTATCTTCAACAAGCTAACCTTGTTGGCGAGGATCCAGTAATCCAACATAAAATTAAAATGCAGAAGCATATTAATAAAACTAATGAAGCATATAAGAAACTAAAGGAGTTAATTGATGCAAGGAATAATATCTAAAGTCCAAACAATAGGGATGCTAATTGCATTAGTATCAACCATTGGGGCAGGATTCTATGCCTATGGAGTTTTTAATAATCGTATAGATGTACTAGAAACTAAAGAATATACCATTGAACAAAAAGTTGATCTCTCAGGAATTAATGATGCAATTGCTAAGATCCACGAGAAAATCAATGAAAGATCAAATGCATTAGGTGCAGCTCAAGATGATGATTATGAAGAGATCCAAGAGTCTTTAAGATCTTTAGGTACATCTCTTGAAAGCATAAAAGCATCAGTTGCAATCAATGAGGCAGCTATAGAATACCTTGATGCAAAAATAGAAGAATATAAAGCAGCTCAGTCTAATCCATTATTAAACTAATATATGGAGTGCAAAAATTGTGGGCATGAGTTACACCAAGGCAACTCAGGACAATGTCCAATCGAGGATTGTGAATGCATTAATCCAGAACCTAATGCTTTGGATGAATTTTTAGAAACGATAGGAAAAGGGAAAAAAGGGGTTACCACTTAATTTTATTTTTCTTGATTTATATAGAGTTTTTTTTACTTCTTATTGGTAACCCCAACCAATAAAATCAATAACTTAGGTATGAATCTTGTCAATTATGATTCCTCCGCTCTAACCAACTGAGCTACCCCGCCACGCAGAAAACTGCGAAAAAAAAATTAGGGGTTACCACTTTTTCGTTAGGGGTTACCACTTTCCCACTTCTCTATCGCAGCTTCAGTCATCTTATAATTCCTTGGAAGATAAGTTTCAAGGATCTTCTTTGTTTCTTCAATCGTGTGTCCTGAAATAGCTGATATCTGTATATCAGTCACTCCAATCTCAGCCATCCTTACCATTCCTGTCCTGCGTAAATCGTGAAAAGAATTATTTTCTAATAGATGTTTCTTTTTAAACTTCAAAAACTTTTTTTGAAAACTATCATACGATGTTTTTTTAACCAATGTATCTTCATTGTGAGTACGCAAATACGCATCAAGCGGTTTCTTTAATCCTTTGTGTACTTTTATTCCCACCACTTTATTCACTCTCCTTTTAGTCTTTGCTTGTTTGAGGGTTATTTTCTCACCATCATAATTACTTCTTTTTAATTCTAGAATATCCCCTATTCTTTGAAGAGTATAAATTCCTAACAATAAAATAATATATTCCGTTGAAGTCAACTCATCTTTATTGTTGTGAAGTATTTCAATATCTTCTGTGGACCAAATTTGTTCTCTCTCAGTTGTTGGTATTTTACCAAAAGCAGAAACAGGATTAATAGGAACAATTTCTCTTACCTCTTCTTGGTTAAATAATATTCGAAGAGTTGATAAATATTTATTAGCTGCATCTTCTGAAATCTTTTTTACAAAAAATTCTTTAATAGATTGTACATCACTTCTAGTAATTAAATTTATTTGAATGTCACCATACAAATCTTTAAACTCTTTAATATGACGGCTATAACTTTTTTTTGTATTTTTAGCTTTGGTTTTATATGCCGTTGAGTTTTCGTATAAATCACACATCCAAGATACACTTCCGTAAGACCCTGGTGATTTAAAAGTATTATCAATCAATACATACTCTTTATGAAAATTATGATGGTCTGGAGATACTGAAATTCTAGCGTGATATTTTTTATCACGGAAATAATAATAATATTTTTTAATTATTTTTTTAGATTTTTTAGAACGAGATCGTCTAGTGATTTCTTTTAAGTACTTGTAATTGTGTTTCATGAGCTGCTCTAATACCACTATCCTTTCGAATTGTGTCATTATCTAGCCAAGCATCAACTTTTTTTATGTCGTATTTGTTCAAAACTTTTTCTTGTTTTGGGAAACCTATAGCATGTAGCTTATTTTCCTTATCTAAAAAAGACGGATAACTAAGTCCTAGATATAACGCTATTTCTTTTTTATTTTTTAATCGTTGTGTCATCTGCTATTTGGTTTAAGGATCTATTTTCAAGGTCGTAAGCAAATAGTTCTTCAATAGCACAGGGGGAAGTTTGGATCTCGGGTAGTGCGTAAACGAAATCCTCTATTGCTACATTTTCAACTATTATTTGCTGGTCTGCCCAATTTCTAACATTGGCTACATCTAATTCTTTATCTCTATTTTTTTTATTATCTGGTCGTACCTTATCAACTCTTTCATAATAAAAATAAATAGTAACTGTATTCGGAAGGTTACTTTCATCTTGGGTTATCCACCCAACACAAATTCCATCTAAATTTAAATCATATTTTTCTGGATCCTTGAGTTCAATAAGACAATAATTACCAAGACAAGTATCGTATAATTTTACATTTTTCTGGAGTCTTTTACCCATTTGTCCGTATATAGAATAACAATCATTCCAAGGAGTGTCCCACTTCACTACGACAGGATTTTTAATCCTACAAGTTTGAAGCATTATATTATGTCGCCAGATATTATTTCTAGCTCCAATCTTTAAAGAAGTTATTGTTGGATCATTTTGTTTAGCTCTAAATGTTCCAAGCACAGGTATTGAAGTATAATTTTTTAAATCACTTACTAATGCAGATTCCTCAATAGGAACTGTTGTACTTCCAGAAATTTTATTCCAAACTTTTCTATATTTTGGATACGCTTTTAATAATTTATTAATGACATTGATTGTTGTTGTGTGTCCACTTCCAGGATTAAAGTGTTCTCTTTGCATATTATATAGAGTCTTTAAAGCAACCCCAGATTCATCTGCAATCTCATCTAACTTCTTATTTTCATCTAATTGAATAGTATTAACTACCATGAAAAAATCCGAATTGGATTTAACTGGTCCACTCGCCTTAAATTCAATGTCGAATATCTTTCTATCGGTAGGACTTAAAGTAGCCATAATACCACTTTCAACCTCAGATGCCTTTAATCTTGGCAAATCACCCTCCTCCTCTCTGTAGTCATTTATAATCTTATATATCATATAAAAAAAGTCCTTTTTTCCTCAGATCGAAAAATTAGGCATATAGAAAGATATTGTCAAGTAAAAAAAGATAAAAAATAGTAAAAAAAAATTAAAAAAAATGTTTGACTTTACATTGCCTAAGTCTATAAGGGTGAAATGTTTATATGCTTACATTTTTTTACAATATATAAAGACGAGAGTTTTAGGTAGATTCCGAGCATATAAACCCCAGTTTCTTAAAGCTCTCGTCTACATTAAGGAGGTAAAAAACTATGAACATCAGTAACTTAACAACTGAGGTCTTAGACCAATATAAAGATGATCCAGCTAAAGCAGCGGAGCATTTATCTGATTCTGAGTTTTCAGAATTACAATCTTTATTGAAACACGCAAATGATTTCAATAAAGGCCGTAGTGAGATATTGCAAAAAGCAATGTACTCAAAATATGGCGAACAAGCCAATCAAATAAGAGAAGCCAAGAATAGTAAAGGACAAGTGTCCTGGAACTCTCTAGAAAACCCAATGCTATCAATCTCTTCTACTAGCCCTATCACTACTAAATGGGACAGTAAGTCATTCTGGGCGGTTGTACTTAATAAAGTAAATGGAGCGGACCCAAAGGGCAATGATCTTAAATCTGTCCTAGTGGCTGATTTATTAAAACTAGGAGTAGACATTAAGATTAATGTTTCAGATAGCAACTGGCTAAAAATTAAAGCAGGAGATACGGAACTACATCAAGCGGCTAAAAAACTATTAGAGCCTTTTAGAACTGTAGAGCCTAAGAAACCTACTTTTGCAATTAAATTAAAAAAAGAAAAGGAGGAACAGTAATATGAGTGGTTATTCAATTATAACACCAGACCAGAGAGCAGCTCATTTGGCAACGCAAGGGCCAAAGATTCTGTTAACTGGTTCTTTTGGTGTGGGAAAGACTTACACAATAAGAACTATTCCTAAAGAAATGAAAACGATTGTACTTGATATTGAGAGTGGTCTTATGACTGTGAATCAATGGATGAGAACCGAAGAGGGATCTCATGTACAAACAATCAGAATTGAAACATACGAAGATTTTGAAGATATAACTGTTCTAGCATGTGGACCAGATAAGTCCGCATCGCCAGATAGTCCTATGTCCCAAGCTCATCACGATCATGTGATGCAAAAAAGAGCTGCGGCTGGGATTGATGTTGAGTCAGAAAAAAAGATGTTTCAAGAAGCAGATGTATTTTTTATAGATAGTATATCTGATTTAACAAAACTAGCATTCGCCAAAGCTAAAAGAGAAGAAACAACTAATAATCTTATGCGTGTTTATGGCAACATGGGATCTTGGGTGTTGAGTGCTCTTAGGCATTGGCAACATAATCATACAAAAACAGTCATTTTCTCTTGCAAACTTAGTCAAGAAGAAGATGAAATGGGACGAAAGTCTTGGGTTATTGAAACTGAGGGAAGAAAAATTAAAAACGAACTTCCTGGAATAGTAGATGAAGTTATCACTCTTGCTGATATTGAGCAAAAAGGTGAAAACGGAATACCTACTGGCAGTTTTAAAGCCTTTGTATGCACAAGCCCCAACCCAGGGGGGTATCTGGCGAAAGACAGGTCAGGTCGCTTGGCGGGAATTGAACAGCCGCATTGGGGAAACTTGTTCAAAAAAATGCGTGGAAACGGAGCCGAGGAAGTAAGCACTACCAAAACAGCCTCGACTCCTGTTGCCCTTAAACCAATGAAGGAAACAACAAATGGATAATACCTTTAATACCGACTATAGTAAAGCGAAGTTGACCGCCCACTCTGAGTCGCAAAATCAATTTCTTAAAGACAATAAAGTAGATATCTCTAGTAATGAAAATCAAGCATTACCAGAAGGTACACCTGCTGTCTTGGGAATTGCAGTCAACACTCGCTTTGTAGAAAAAAAAGAAGCAGAAAATAGACCAGTCAATAATGGACAGGTTTATTTATCACCTAAAGGAATGTGGATGGTTCCATTTACTATGACTGTACTAAGTCATAATGGAGTAAAATTCGTAGAGAAATACTATCCAGTACAAAGTGAAATACAATCTGCACCAACTCTTGAACAATATCATGCCCTACAAGGCACGGATCGATTTAATCAAATCAATCTGGATATTATGGAAGCTCAAGATAAACAAGCTGCTTATGCAAAATTGTATAAAGGTCAAATGACAAGTCTTAAGATGAATGAAAATTTCATCCCAGATGTTATACAAGCTGCAAAAGGAATAGCTTGGAATGATGAAACGGCCCCAGAATTTAATTTGGGAGCCAATATGTTTCAATCTTTAGACGGAATGGCTTTCCCAGTTATCTTATCATTTAAAAAAGATACTGGTTATGGAGATAAGAATGAAATTAAGTCAATTATTCTTCCATTCGATAACCAAGGTCAGCCAAATCCAGAGTACACCACAGTAATGAACGATAGAATGGAGGGAAGACAAACATGGATTCCTGGAAATTCTGGTGAGTCATTCAATACAAATGCATTTGATAATCAAAATGCAAATGTAGGTGGAGCACAACCAACTCCAGAAATGGATCCTGGTTTTTCTGCTCCAGCTTGGAGTACTAACTAATTAAAAGAGGGCTGGTTTTTATAGTGGGTTATTAGTTCATTTTCCCCACCTCCTTTCTACCAGCCCTCACAACATCTAAAGAGGAACATTGATGTCAAAGGTAATAGATTTTAGTAAAGAAAAAGAGAAACGGATCAAAAAAAGAGCCGAGAATGAGATAAAAGATTTTTTATCTGATCAAGGCGTTCACCTGGAAACTATCAATTTCGAAGAAAATAAAGGTGAGGGAATTGTAGATATTGAATTTACATTAGATTTCGAGGTGGATGAATGATACTCCGTCCTCGACAACAAGAATCAGTTTCAAAATGCATTGATGCATTAAATACAAAAGGAAATACTCTTTTAGTAGCAGCTACTGGGTACGGAAAAACAGTAGTCACTTCAGATATTATTGGAAAATTAAATGCTGAGAGAACATTAGTTATCCAACATAGAGATGAATTAACAAATCAAAATCTTTCAACATTTTCAAAACTAAATCCAGAGATAGAAACAAGTATCGTTAATGGCGATAATAAAGATTATTCTGGAAGAACAATTTTCTCAATGGCTCAAACATTGAGTCGTATGAAAAACTTACAAGAGCTACCACCAATAGATTTATGTGTGATTGATGAGGCTCACCACGCAGTTTCAGATAGTTATTTAAAAATTATAGATCACGCAAAAGAAAATAATCCAAATCTTAAAGTCTTTGGTGTTACCGCTACCCCTAATAGAGGCGATGGTAAAAATTTAAGTAAGGTGTGGGATAATTGTGCTGACCAGGTACATATCGGTGAGCTAATTATGTCTGGCCTTCTGGTCCCACCAAAAACATATCAAATTGATCTTGGGGTTAATGAAAGACTCAAAGAAGTAAAACAAAATTTAAACGATTTCAACATGAGTGATGTTGAAGAAATTATGAATAAACAAGTTCATAACAGATCAGTTGTAGAACATTGGAAGAAAAAAGCTGGTGATCGTAAGACGATTGTTTTTTGTTCAACAGTAAAACATGGAGAGAGTGTGTTGTCAGCTTTTCTAGATCAAGGGATTACTGCTGCATTAATAACTGGAGATACATCTGAGGGAGATAGAAAAGAAATTTATAGTGATTACGACTACGGCAACATTCAAGTTCTTATTAGTGTAATGGTTTTAACTGAGGGATTTGATAGTCAGCCAACAAGCTGCGTAGTTTTACTCAGACCATCCTCTTATAAATCAACAATGATTCAAATGATCGGCAGAGGTCTGAGAGTTGTTGACCAGGAGAAATTTCCAGGAGTAGATAAAAGAGATTGTATCGTGTTAGATTTCGGCATTAGTTCCTCCCTACATGGTACATTGGAGCAAGAGGTTAATCTACTTGCCGAAAAAGACACCAGACAAAAGTCTTCAAACCCATTTAAGATTTGCCCTGAGTGTTCAGTAGATGTCCCTCTTGCTTCACTTAATTGCCCTTTTTGTGGATACGATTTTGATTCCAAAAGAATCCAATACATGAACAAAGAAATTGTAATCGATTTTGAAATGAGAGAAGTCGATCTATTAAAAAAATCCCCATTCCTTTGGGTAGATTTATTCAATCAGCAAGACACATATATGGCTGCTGGATTTAATTGTTTTGCAATGATGTTGCGTGTTAGTGAAAACGATTGGGTGTCAATCGGTCAAAAAGAAGGAAGACAAGCAAAAAAATTATTCATAGGAGAAAGATTACATGCATTGGCAGTCGCTAATGATTTTATGTGTCGTTATGAAATGGGCGATGCATCAAGAAAATCTAGAAGGTGGTTAAAAGAAAGACCAACACAAAAACAACACGAGATACTAAACAACAAATATAAGTTTGATTTTTCAATAACAAAATACAAAGCAACGGCTCTTATTAAATGGAAGTTTCATGGCTCATTAATAAAAGACATCGCCTTATTGGAGAGAAGAAAAGTTGCTTAATGGCGAAGAGAGGAAAAAAAATACCATGGAGAATAAAGAAAAAAGTTTTGGAGGAAAAAGTTAAAGTGCTTGATCACAGATTCAAAGAGGCATTAGTCACATTCCAGGGAGTTATACATTCTCTTATTAAGAGAACTACTGACGAAGAAATTAAACCTTTATTGAAAGCTGCATTAACAGACCAACCTTATCGAACTGACAATCTCGTAAGGAAGATGATCAAAGATAGAAAAATAACTAGTGAGTGTGCGATCTGTTCAATTAATTGTTATGGCACAGAAGCAATGCCTAGAAAAGTTTCGTTTCCGTGTGGGTTATATCAATGTCCATTTGAAGTAGAGAAACTAAAGAAAAAAATAACGATTGAAGAATCATTAGAAACATTAACACAAGTAAAAAAGGATTACCTCTATGACTAAAATATATCAAAGAATACAACACATATTAGATTTCGGTTTAGACATCGTAATGGGAGCAAGGCAAAAACAAAATGGCGATGTTAAACGCAACCATGAAAATATTGCAAGGATGTGGAATGCTTTTCTATATCACAAACTTAAAGACGGACAAAAAATAACTGGAGCAGACGCAGCTACTTTAATGGGGTTATTGAAAGTGGCCAGGACATTATCTGGGCATTTTAACCTCGATGATTATGTAGACGGAGCAACATACCAAGCAATCTCTGGGGCTTTGAGAGAAGACGAAGTCGAAACTAAATTTAACGAACAAGGAAACTTAAACTAATGAAAGGAAAGAATGTTATGGCAGAAGTACATCATGGACAAGGTGAAGTTTTAGAAGACGGAGCTTTGTACAACATTAAAACTCTTATGACGGATATTAAACAAAAAGATATTCAAATTAATGAGTATCTAAAACAAATATCTGAATTAAAAAGTCAAATTAAGCTATTTGAAAGAACAGTAGTTGAAGAACAAAAAGCAAGATACCAGTCTTATCAAAGAGTTGGGCATTTAATAGACAACCAATCTGTTTTCGTTAAGCCATTTTTAAATTGGCTGAAAGGATTCAAGTTTTGGTAAACTTTAGATCAAATTATTCTGCAACCCCAGGTGATCTCTTTAATAAAAGAGTAAGTTTCGCTATTGATTCTGCATTGGAGAAAAGAAATAAAGAAGCAAAGCGAAGAACATATCTGGGGCCATCCGCTATTGGCAGAGAATGTATGCGTGAAGTCCAGTATGGATTCATGGGACAAGCTAAAGATTATGACTTTACCGGGAAGACATTAAGAATTTTTGATTTCGGACACGAGTCAGAAACTTTAATGGCGAACTGGATGAAAGATGCTGGGATTCTTTTAGAAGACTATAACCCTAAAACTGGAAAGCAATGGGAATTTGAAATCCAAGTTGGGAAAGAGGGGAAAGTTGCTGGGCATTGTGATGGCATTATTAAAGGATTGAAAGATTCGGTCCCAGAAAAAGAAGTTATCGAAAAATATATGCATGGGTTTCCTTGTTTATGGGAGGCGAAGTCTATGAACAATAGTAAGTGGAACGCCTATAAAAAGAATGGAGTCCGTGAAAGTCATTTTGAATATTATGTCCAGGTACAGTTGTATATGGCTTTCATGAAATTAACTGACAACCTTTGTTGGTTTACAGCAGTTAATAAAGACACGGCAGAACTTCACCATGAATTTATCGGTTATGATTCTCAAGTTGCACAACAATACTCTGATCGAGCTTATGAAATAATTATGGCAACCGAGAGAGGTGAACTATTGCCAAGAGCTTTTGATGATCCTTCTTATTTCAAATGTAAATGGTGTTCTTATCGAAACACTTGTTGGGGGAAGAAGTGAGAGCAACAGACGGAAAACATTTTCCAAGCAAAAAGTTTAAGGAAAACTACGATGAAATATTCAAAAAAATCAAGCACATAGAAGAGTGCAAAGAAGAGGTAAGAAAATTAAGAAATAAAAAAAATGAGAGTTAGGGAAAAAGAATTATATGTCGGCATTGCCGAAGTTAGAGATTTCATGGCAGCTCTTGGAATACCGAGAGGGTTTGAGCAAGACACAATTAGAAAAAAGATTCGCAAAGGGAAATTTGGAGTCCCTTTCGTAACTGTCGGTTTGACTAAATATTTTAAAAAGGAGGATTTAATAAAATGGTTAGAGAATCAATAAATATTTTTTTAAAGATATTAATTGTTTTGCTTTTAGTTTGGTTTTGTTTGACCTGGAATAGCACAAGTCAAAAACTTGACATGACAATTACACAAGCAACAAACAGCGACTGGTGTTCCCCTGAGATAGAACTGCTGCGTAATCAAGTGTCAGACCTTTGGTATGAGGCAAAACAATGAGTTTATTATTAATGAGATGGAGATTTTATAAATTTCTTTGCAATCTTTTAACAACAAAACAAAGGGAGAAAAAAAATTGACTAAAACTTGCATTACTTGTGGCGAAGAATTTCAAATAACTAAATGGCAGAAGTTGAGAAAATATTGTTTCAATACGAAATGCAGTAAAGGTTATTACAACACAACAAATAAAACCAGGAAGAAAAAATGAAGAAGATAATAAAAACTCTTTGGAAACAAAATCCAGAAACCGATATTGCAAAAGATCCAGATCCGTCTGACTTAACAGTCGACAATGCTTATAAAACCAGGTGGATTTGGTATCACACTTTTATGGCTTTAGAACTTTTAATCATAATCTTTTTACTCATAGGAATACTTATTAAAATATGATCAACCAAGATACGGAAAAATTTCGCAGACACGGAATAACAAGAAAATGTGTCCACGAAACAGGCAGATACTATGTCAATGCACAATATATAAATGATATGTCTTTATGGTCGGTGAGAATCTTCCATAAATATCAAGAGGATATCAACAACAAAGGCTCTTACATGGCGGTATTCTCAGCTTATCTAACTGAAATGATTCAGAAATATCCAGGTGATGCAAAAAAAGGATTGAAAGAATGTTCTGAGAGAGAACTAAGAAGATCAGACGGCTCACCAATGACAATCGTAGGTCTTATCGCAGATCATTTATTGGAAGATTATTATATGGAGAAACCTTTATGACTAAAAAAATAAAAAACCCTCTACCAGAAGAGGCAAAAATAAAAGCACTCATTAGTGTAGATCCTGGAATCAAAAGTATGTTTGATGCCATGCAAACTCATGTTCAACCAACGATTGAAAAATATTCTGACAAAGCAAGGAACGAGGAAGAACTATTTATACTCAAGTTAGATATCCTGGGCCACTTACATTGTGCATTAGTGGAACAAATTAAAGAGGTGTTTAAAGATTTTAATTTACCTAAAGAGGCTTTCGAGGAGTTTATAAAAAACAATTTAAAATTAGCGTCAATGCCAAAAATACCACCAAGAGGAAGAAATTGAACAAAAAAGAAGCTCATATCTGCACGAGGATGCAAACTTTTGATGTCCAGGATACTAGGACACCCCCTAGATTTGAGGTAAATCGATGATGGAAACCTTTAGAACAGATTTTAGTGTTGGCACGAAGATTGATAAAGAGGCAATCGAAGTCTATCTAAAAACTGTTTATGGATATTGCGAGGGGTACATTCCAATCCGTATGTTTATGGAAAAAGGAGCAACCGGGAATCAATACCAACAATTACATTGGATACCAACCTCAAACTTAGAGGGAATGATGCAGCAATTAAAGCCTTTGGTAGAACGAGGTAGAAATTTCAAAATGGGAGTTTATGTAATACCTGGTACAACAACGGAACGCAATCAAGGTAAGGCATCAGATATAATTAATTACCCTTGTTTTATTGTTGATATTGATAGTGGAGATATTGAGGGAACAAAGAATTATATTATCGCACAGTTAGGACAACCTACTCTTGAAGTTTATAGTGGCGGTAAGACGGAAGATAACTCTTATAAAAGACATTTGTATTGGAAGCTAACAGAAGCTGCGACTGGAACTGATATTAAAAGATTAACCTCGGCACAAAAATTGGCAGCACAAAAGATTGGAGCAGATCCAAGTTTCGGCTCCCCTCACCAACCCATAAGATTACCAGGTAGTGTGCATCAAAAAAATAATAAAGCCTCACAAGTGAGGATCGCTAGTTTTTCAAAAATGGAATACGACATTGAAGAAATTATCGAGAGTGTCGAGAGCATGGATATTATGCCTGGAATAAATGTGAGTCCAGAAAAGCTAGTAGATAAGAAAACTCCAATGGAAGATATGTATAAGGAGCAAGTTTACGAGGGAGCGGAGGCAGGAGAAACAAGGTTTGAAGCAATGGGTAGAGCAATCGGATGGAGTTTAACTAGGCATTTTGAAGGACATTGGACACTTGAAGAGGCATGGAATGATGTTGTTGGATATAACCAAACAAAAGTCAATCCTCCTTGGGAGTTAGATAGAGTTAAAAAAGACTTTGATCGCATCTATCAAATTCATTACGACAAACATGGGGCTCCTAAAATGAAACCTAAAGAGTATCCTTTAGAGGGGAACGATTGGTCTGAGATTGTAGATGATGACACTCCATTACCACCAGAAATTATTGAAGGTTTACTAAGAGAAGGTGAGTTTATGGTTATCGCTGGTCCCCCTAAATCTCAAAAGTCTTTGTTAATGCAAGAAATGACTTACTGTATCGCAACCGGGAATAAATTATTAAATCGTTTTGATGTTCCAATACCGCAACAAGTTGTTGTTATCCAAGCAGAAATGTCAAAGGCTCAGTTATCGGCAAGACTGAAAGCAGTTAAAGTAAATCCTGCAGAAAAAGCATTGCTAAAAAGGAACGCAAAATTCACTTATCGTTTTACAAAAGTTTTAAATGACGATGGAAGTAAGGATGTTATTGATTGGATTGATCGTGTGTGTGGCCAGGATAAACCCCAAGTAATCATCTTTGATCCTTTATCTAATATTTTTGATGGTGATGACGAGAACTCGAATGTTGAATTGATGAAATTTATTCGAGATCGTATCTGGGTATTAAGAGATCACATTAACCCTCAAGCTGCGGTAATTCTTATTCACCATTCCAATAAAGTGAATAGAAATCAAATGATGGAAAATCCTTTCTTGGCAATTCGAGGAGCATCAGCAATTCAAGGAGCTTATGATGTTGGATTATTTATCACTAAAACAAGCGAGGACACTTTAGATCGTAGATTATTCTTCCAAACAAGAGCAGTCCAGGAGCCTAAACCTATGACTGTTCATTACCAAGACGGACATATGCTTGATCGAGGTGATGCTTTTGATCGAGATAGTGGAGTTAATATCACGGATAAAATGTCCTTAGATCGCTTTAATCAGGTCAATAAGTGCCTAGGATTACTCTTTAGGGAGGCAGCAAAGGGTAAGTATTATAATAAGAATCAATTCTGCTTAAAATTCGCTGATAAGTATAGATTGGGGAGTGCTGCGACCATAAGGAATAATGTCAATACTTTGCTTACTCAAGGTTGGATTATGCTCTTTAATGGAGAGCAAGTTGGCGAGAAGATCATCAAGGGAGGCAAGTTTTTAGTGGTCAAAGATATGCCTGTCTGGGACCCAGCAGATAAGAATGTCAAACCTAATATGACAATCAGACCTACTCATTTTGTTGATCCTGGAACTGGAGAGGTGAGAGAAGTTGGTCCAGAAGAACTAGATTCAAAAGGCGAAGTAAAGTGGATGGTGAGTGATTATGACTTCAATTAGTCTGAATGACCATTCAGGAAATAGGCTTCAAGATAGTATTACTATCTTAAAAGTTGGCAAATTTAAGATGGTAATTACTATCTTAAATGGTCTTAACTTGTTGAATTTATTAAGGAAATCGGAGTGTTAAGATGGTAAATGAAAGTTTACCCATTACTATCTTTAACCCTTTGAAATATATAACGAATTTAAGATGGTAAGATAGTACTCTTATATAATAAGAGAGGGGTAAAAATAAATTTTTACACCCTCTCGCTAAGTAAAAACGAAAAATTGCAGCATGGCTAAGAAGAAAAAAAAGAAGTCCAAACCACTCCCAGCGAGAGATGTTGGCACTCAGGAATTGCAAATGAAAAGAGCATTACTTGTTGGTCCTGGAGATCCCAACTTTGCTGAATCGGTACTTGGGGTTTTGTTTGCTCGTGGCTTTATTAATTCCTACCAACTCAAAGGCGGTCAGCAATATTCAAATCTAAGAAGAAAGATTTTTGGGTCCCCATTTCCTAAGACTAGTTCATTACTTGGCGGAGGCAAAGGTATAGGTGAGATAGATGAAGAAACAGAAATCCGCATAAGAGATAGATATGATTTGGCAGCTTCTTACTTGTTTGATTGCGGTAATACAATCAGAATTGCGGTAGATAAAATTTGCATCTATGATGTTATGCCATACTCTTTGATCAACAACCCAAGAAACAATAAAAACCTACTAAAAGACCTTAAAATAGGTCTTAATGCAATTTGTAAGGCTTTAGGTATCTAAAGAAAGGGGATGTTTCCACCCCCTAACTTTTTTAGCGTTTGCGTCTGTTATCTTGAATTTCTAGACCGCTTCCGCCTCTTAACTTAATGTTTACATTGTAAAGAGATTCAAAACCATCTTTCTTTTCACACCATTGTAAAACATTTAAGAGTACCCATTGATCTTCAGTATCATTGAGATCTCCCCAAGTTTGAACCAAAAACTGATGATTTTTCTTGTGGTCAATTTTTAGTTCTTTAGTTCCTTGTAGAAAGTAACTCATAATATCACCTCCTTTCACCCTATTATAACATATGGGTTTTTGTTTTTTGGCTGTTTTGAGCCATTTTTGAGGTTTTTGAGAAAAAAAGCTAGGAAAACTGCGAAAAAGAAAATGAAAAAAAAGCTTTTTTCGATTTTGTCTGAATAGTCATTCAATTTAAAACTCCCCCTTAACTATTAAATCAATATCCCATTCAGCATTATGCAGACAAGCTCCCACATCACCCATAGTTTTAAAATCTGAATCTAAAACTTGTCCTAACATATCGCAAATTTCATAACCATATTCACCATAAGCATTGCAAGGAAAATCCGCCTCTTCTTGATCTTCCAAAAGCTGCCATTTTACCCACTCTTTATCTGGCTCTTGCTCGTAAACTTTAATTATATATCCACGATAAAAATGATTTATTTCTTTATTCATTTTCGGTCCACTTTACCCCTAGATAACATTGTTTTAAAACTAATTGCTGTAATTACCTCATTCAAGTAAATTTGATGTTCATAGAAAAATTTTTCCAAACAAGATTTAGTGCAAAAAAATCGGTTTTCTGGTTTAATGGTTTTATTGTATTTCCACTCCAATTTCTTATCTGAAGACCAATTATCTATAACTCCATTTTCGTCATACCAATTACCCTCAAAATATCTAGGATATCCAACTGAGTTTCTTTCGCTTGGGTA
>Ga0115011_10000843_pt1 | contig 23187 bp, 21 predicted proteins | sample TroAtlMetagenome_2_FD_88705 | JGI IMG/M metagenome (GOLD analysis project Ga0115011, IMG submission 88705) | Marine eukaryotic phytoplankton communities from Atlantic Ocean - Tropical Atlantic ANT8 Metagenome | ecosystem: Environmental > Aquatic > Marine > Oceanic | place: Tropical Atlantic...
AAATACCTGCCAAATCGGTAAGCTCCGGATCATTGATTTTAAATGTAAATAATGAAGGGACAGGAGCAGTGATAATGTGCTGAGTTGACTCAACCGGGGCACGCGCCAATTGATTTCGAACACCACCGGTGGCAATCAACACAGCATCACAGGAAATTTCTTCTGTGCTACCTGTCACAATTCTGAATCCTCCGTCAGGATGAATCATTATTTGATTCACCGCAGCCTCTTTTTCGACGGCGATATGCAACCCGCTAGCTGCCTCTTGCAGGCAGTCAACCACTGTTGATGAATTGTTGGATACCGGAAACATCCTGCCATCTTCCTCAGTATGTAACTCCACTCCATGCGCAGCAAACCAGACAACTGTGTCACTTTGCCGCCAGCGACTTAATGGTCCAATGAGAGCCTTTCGGCCACGGGGATAAAACTCTGACAATATTCGCGGGTCATCCTCATCATGAGTCACATTACACCTTCCTCCACCCGAGATTCTAACCTTCTGCAAAACATTCTTTCCTCCTTCAAGGATGCGTATATCAAGCTTACCTCCACTTCTCTCGGCACAGGCAATGGCACCGAAAAACCCGGCAGCCCCGCCCCCGATCACGACAACGCGGGCCGAGTTCGGCAGCATTACTCGAAAGAAAGCAGTTCAATCTCAAAATGCAGTGTCGCGGATGGGGGAATCACATCACCAAATCCGGCCTCACCGTAAGCAAGGTCATGCGGTATGATAAACTGGAACTTTGCCCCCAAAGGCATCAATTGAACCCCTTCCGTCCACCCGGGAATAACACCTCCAAGCGGAAACGTAGCTGGCATATTGCGTTTGTGTGAACTGTCAAACTCCTCCCCACTCTCCAAGCAACCCGTATAGTGCACAGTGACGACACTGGAAGCTTTTGGCTTATCTCCACTGCCTTCTTCAAGAACGCGATACTGCAATCCACTCTCTGTGGCAATATATGGAGCAGAAGAATCTGATAGAGGCATCCTCGCAACCATCATTCATACACCGAGTCCTTGCAAGTGCCAAAGAACCCCATCCTACACTGCGGTTATCGCAGCACGTGCATCGGAAATGCCACCCGATTTCTCAAGGTAATAGTCATAATCCCCGGAATATTTTTTCAAATCCCCATTGTTAATATGCCATACGTTTGTCGCAAGCCTTCGAATGAAGTGAACATCATGGGATATAAAAACTAGCGATCCTGCATAATTGGCCAATGCAACAATCAACGCCTCGCTACTCGTGATATCAAGGTGCGTGGTGGGCTCATCCATCAACAGGAGATTGGGGGGATCCACTAGGAATTTCACAAGATTCAATCGGCTCTTCTCTCCCCCTGATAGCACTTCAGTTTTTTTAAAGACCTCTTCCTTACGAAAAAGAAAAGAGCCCAATACACCTCGACACTCGTCCTCCGTAAGGTCCTTGGCACTCTTGACTACCTCTTCGAGCACCGTAGCACCAGGCTCAAGGCTAGCAGCACGATGCTGGCTAAAATAGCCAATCCTGCAGTTATGGCCAAGATCACGCTCGCCACGCTGAAATTCAATTTCCCCCGCAAAGATCTTAAGCAAGGTTGATTTCCCTGCGCCATTCGGACCTACAAGGGCCACACGGTCTCCACGTTCAATATCAACATCAAGATTCCGGTAAATATGATGATCCCCATAAGACATGTCCACACCCTGAAGGCTGATGACTCTCTGACCGCTCCGAGAAGGCTGCGGGAACTTGATCTTGAACATTTTCCTGATCGGCCGCGGCTTTTCCAGCTTTTCCATCTTTTCAAGCTGGCGCTGCCGACTTTGTGCCTGAGCAGCTTTTGATGCTACCGAGCGAAAGCGATCAATGAACTCCTGATGCCTCTCTATTTCTTTCTGCTGACTTTTCCAGGCAACAAGGCGCTGCTCGTATCGCTTCTCCTTCTGTTTTTCAAATGCGGAATAATTCCCCGTGTATTGAACTAGACTCTTGTCCTCAATATCATAGACCGTTTGGATCAGGTCATCCATGAATGCCCGATCATGGGAAATTAGTAAGATCGCCCCAGGATAAACCTTTAGGTAACCCTGTAGCCACAGCAATGAAGAGAGATCAAGATGATTAGTAGGCTCATCAAGCATCAATAGGTCAGGTTCCATGGAGAGCAACCTCGCCAAATGAGCACGCATTACCCATCCGCCGCTCATTTCACTGGCAGGGCGCTCAAAATCAGATTCTTGGTAACCAAGCCCTCGCAACATCTTCTTCGCTTTCGCCTCAAGGCCAGCATCCATTAAGACGTCATACTTAGCCTGAGCCTGATAGTATTCAGAACAGTCCACCGTACCTTTCATTTCAAGCGCCTTAAGGGTTGCTTCTATCTCACCTATCACTCCCGCCTTGCCAGTGGCAATCTCAATCACTGTTTCTTCTCCAAGGGCTTCCCCTTCCTGAGGAAGAAATCCAAGAGTGGTCCACTCATCACGCGCGACAGCACCGCTGTCGGCAACATCTTTAGCAAGAATCACGTTAAATAATGTCGATTTGCCGGCACCGTTCGGGCCTACAAGCGCAACACGATCGGCATAATTCACCGTGAAATCCGCATCAGAAAACAAAGTGCGGCCACCAACTGATTTGGCGAGTTTGCGGATATTAAGCATGACTTATGTACCCATTGCCACAGAAACCTCACTGTAGCAAGAGAAGGGGGTTACCTCTTTATGCTCAATATTTTTGCATACATTGCGCCGATAATGAAACCTCATAAAATCCCTCAAAAATTCTACTTATTCTTAACCGCGCACCAGTATCCCAGTCTTTTGAAGCTCACATAACCTATGTCTTTCGTCATGACAAACCATGGGAATCATTTCCGCCTAAGCCTACCGAGGCGTGGGCATTGCTGCCTTAGTATGAGCACGCCAAGCATGCAGTTGAGCCTTCAAGCGCATGGCCAAATCGGGCTTCTGGTCAGCAAGATTTATTTTCTCACCGATATCATCCCTCAGATTATAAAGCTCAACGGATTGATCATCAAAAAACTCGAGGAGCTTATAGTCGCCTTCCCGAATCGCAGAACCGAGCCGATTATCACGATGAAAGGCGAAGTTTGGATAATGCCAGAAAACCGCCTGCCTCTTTAAATTCTTCCCGGCAGTTAGCAAAGGTAATAAATTTTCACCATCGATGTCGCTTTCTTTCCCGGTATAAAGTCCAGCCGCAGAAAGCAATGTGGGGTAGAAATCAGTGGAAATAACAGGCGTTGTATTCACGCCTGCCTTAATTTTTCCTGGCCATCGGACTATCAGCGGCACACGGATTCCTCCTTCGTAGAGGTGTCCCTTGTCAGCACGCAATGGACGCGCATCTCCAACACCCCCGAAGGGGCCGTTATCAGAAGTAAAGACCACAATGGTATTCCCGGCAGCTTCAAGCTTGTGCAACGCACCAATTACGCGGCCAATTGAGGCATCCATGGCCTCAATCATCGCCGCATAGCGATGATCCCTGTAACCCTTTAACGGACGGTCTTTGTATTTTGCGACTAGTTCTGCCGGCGCTTCCATTGGCCAGTGAACAGTATAATTCCACAGAGCAACGAAAAACGGCTTCTTTTGGGCATTCTGCTGACGCATAAATGCAATAGTCTCATCAGCCAAACGGTCAGGCAGATATTCACCAGGCTCTCGGTCAGGCAGGAAATCGATTCGGTATGGATCAAAGAAAGTGGGCGGGCCTCCGTAGGAACATCCTCCTATATTGATGTCAAATCCCTGATTTAAAGGATTGTATCTATCCTCCTTGCCCTTGTAGAGGTGCCACTTACCAATAAAAGCCGTAGCATAGCCCGCCTCTCCTCTGAGCCTCTCAGCTAGAGTTACGTGCTCAAGGGGCAAGTGATCAAGCATGTCAGCCGGCAACAATTTGGAACCTTCAGGCGTAAACCGATCCTGATGCGGCAAATGATTTGTAATATGAAGGCGGGCGGGCGATTTCCCCGTCATGATCGCAGCACGAGTCGGGGAACATACCGGGGCCGCCGCATAGGCATCGGTAAAACGCATCCCCTCCCTAGCTAATGCATCAATATTCGGCGTCGCAAGGTTTGCATTCCCCTGACAATGCAAATCCATCCAACCAAGGTCATCAATCAGGATAAAAAGAATGTTGGGCTTTCCTGCATCTGCAGGACAAACAAGCATTACCAGAAAAGAAAGCAGGGCAATAATCTTCACCTGACAAACCTAGGCATTGATACATCAATTTTCCACCATTCTCATTAATTTCCAGAAGGGTTCCTCAACCAATAACGACTTAATTGGCACAATAACTCTTATGTATCATCCTGCGGTAAATCAGTTTGCTTCTGCTTATGCCTAGCCTCTTGGAAAAAACGACGCAATAAAGCCGCACAATCTTGCGCAAGGACCCCATGACTGACATCGCAGGAATGATTAAGTGCTGGGTTTTGTAGCAAATTGACGAATCCACCACCAGCGGCCCCATCCTTGGCCGAGGGACAGCCAAAAATGACCCTGCGGACCCTACAATGAACAATCGCACCAGCACACATGGGGCATGGTTCCTTGGTCACATAAAGGTCACAATCTGTCAATCGCCAGTCACCAACGGCCTCCTGTGCCGCAGTCAGGGACAGCATCTCTGCATGCGCCGTGGCATCCTTTAACATTTCAACCTGATTATATCCCCGTGCAATAACCTGACCATCACTGACAATCACGGCGCCAACCGGAACTTCTCCTTGCTGGTATGCCCTTAAAGCCTCATCGAGGGCACGCTTCATGAAATAGTCATCACTATGAAGGTCAATAACGGGTTCCTCAGCAGATATAGTCATGTAAAAAGGAGAATATGCGATGCCGGGACTTGCGAGTTCGGCAAGGACTGAACATAGTGGCGACATATGCCGGATTTCAACCAAAGGATCATTGCCCCATCTCTGCTGGCCGCAGACTGGACAATATTAGGCGAGGAATGTAGGCGGGCACTAACAGCAGGCGGCGACTGGCTACACCTTGATGTAATGGATGGGCATTTTGTGAGGAATATCTCCTACGGTCCGAGTTTTGTTCATCACGTTCGACGATCTGTACCGGAAGCATTTCTTGATGTCCACCTGATGATTGAACGTCCTGATCAATATCTCCAGGACTTCATTGATTCCGAGGTCGATAATATATCCATACACTTGGAGCCGAAATATGATATCGGTGAGACTCTGAAAAGGATTCGCGATGCAGGGATCAGTGCTGGACTTGCCATCAACCCCTCTACGCCATTGGAAAATGCGGAACCTTTCCTTGATCAAATTGACCTGCTTCTAATAATGACAGTCGTTCCAGGGTTTGGAGGGCAGAAATTCATGGAAGAGGAAACCATGCCCAAAGTGGTTGAAGCATGTCGGACGCGATCAATTCGAAATCTCTCATTTCATATTGAAGTGGACGGCGGTATCGACGCTCATACTTCAGAAATTGCTGCCCGCAACGGTGCCAACGTGTTCGTTGCAGGAACCTCAGTGTTCAAGGCACAGGACATGGCCGAGGCATTAGCGGTAATGCGGCAAAACTGAAGCAACAAAGCAGCCTCACCTAGACCTCAACAGTCTCGGATGCCTGCTTTTTCCGGAACTCATCGACAAAGTATTTCATCGTGTGAGTAATTACTGAGTCCAGATCATGTTTAGGCTCCCATCCCAAAAGGGTGCGGGCTTTTGTGATGTCAGCAATTCTGCGGTCACAATCCTCATACCCCGGTCCATAGAACTCCTCACCACTGATGTTGACAATTTCAGGTCTTGGGGGATCCCCCTCCTGGCGGAAATGCTCATCAAAAATATCACACATTTTTTCCGCCATCTCGGCTATCGTCAGTTCATTCTCCGGTTGCCCTATATTAAATATTTGACCCTCACAATTCTTGTTCTTGTCCTCAATGATGCGAACCATGCAATCCACAGCATCATCAATGTAAGTGTAAGCACGATAAGCATGCCCACCATCGACGAGCTGCATTGGCTTGTTGCCATACAACAGAGCATCCATGAAGTGTGAGAAGACGCGTGGATTGCCGCCCCCAGTCTCGGATGGTAAATAATCAATACGCGGCCCTACGAAGTTAAAGGGTCGAATAACACTGAACTGGAAACCCTCTGTTTTCCACAAAGCATCAAGGACACGTTCAAGCAGTTGCTTTGCACATGCATAAATCCACCTATGGTTCTTAACCGGCCCCATAATCAGTGGAGTTTCATCCTCATTAAAAGGGCATGGATGCGTCTTCGAGCTAAGGCCAAACTGTTCAGCAGCCTTGGCTGCCGTGATGCCATATACCTCGCAGGTCGAAAACTGGATTAAACGCTTCTTGTATTTCCGACACTGCTCCACAACCTTCATATTCTGAGTATAGTTCAGGTCATACACCTCAAAAGGTGACTCAACATACAGTGCAGGGTTGGCAACAGCGACCAAATCAATCACTACATCGGCCTCGGAAACCAATCTATCGAGTTCTCCCTCATTTTTGGAAATATCTAAGTGGAGGTAATTCAGCCTAGATTCAGGGTCATTGATGAGGTGGTCAATTTTCTCCTCTTCAATATCAACGGCGGTAACCTCATGAACTCCGTCCTTGAGTAGACGTTCAGTCAAATTAACGCCGATAAATCCTCCGGCACCAAGTAAAAGCACTTTCATAGTATCAATCTAATCGCCACAACAACTCTTTATACTAGAGCTAAGATACGTGACGGCACAATTTTTACCAGCAGACTGACATCCATGCAAGGCAATATAACCACGTCATTCATCTAATATAGGCCCCATTATGTCTGCAAATAGCAAACTCTAGCCCTCTCAGGTAATCCCGTCTCCCTCCGCAATCTGAAACCCCTCCACCTTATCGAGAATATCAGTCATATCCTCTGCCTGGTCCCACACGCGCTTACCTACATACACCGGAGCATCAAATTGCAAGGCCAAGGCAATACAATCACTTGGACGGGCATCAATTTCGATAATTTTCTTATCAGTCAACTCATTCTCAGCCAACAAAATGAGCCTGCCGTAATAAATGCCATCCTGCACATCATTGATGACCACCCTCTGAACCTTAGCCCCCAGTGCTGTGAGCATATGCCCAAAAAGGTCATGTGTCTGTGGACGTTCCTTGGGCAGTTTCTTGATGAACATCATGATTGCGCTGCCCACCATCTGATCCACGTAGATCACAAATGCTTTCTCATCACTGCCCAGAAAAACAGCACACCCGCCATTTGTCGGTAGTGCAGCCTTTACCTCAACTTCAAGCACTGAGTTGCTCATACCCTCATATTGAAGGTATAATCCTTGAAGGTCAAGGGGGGCTACGGTTCCAAGAAGAGTGGATCACTTGATCCCTTCAGCCAGATAGCGGCGGGACAACTGAACATAATTTTCTGCCCACCCCTTTACAGAAGCCTGCTCTTCGAGGCTTAATTGACGAACCACCCGGGCCGGAGAACCTAGGACAAGGGATCCCTCGGGAACCTTGGTTCCCATAGTAACTAAGGCTCCAGCCCCAATAATGGAGCGCGCCCCAATTTCAACACCATCCATGACAATAGCTCCCATCCCGACAAGGACCTCATTATCAATCCAGCAAGCATGCAGAATTGCCTTGTGACCTACCGTCACGTATTGGCCAACCTCGGTACCCTGACCGCTTTCCAGGTGAATAACACAACCGTCCTGAATATTTGATCGGGCACCGATCTTGATGTGATTGATATCCGCCCGGAGCACCGATGCATACCAAATACTAGCTTCCTCGCCAATGGTAACAGCCCCAATCAGGTCTGCACTGGCTGCAATAAATGCGCTTGGATCCACATTTGGAGACTGTTTAAGGGGGTCAGAATCAGACATTGGAAATCGTCATTATTTAAGGCTTTTGAGCATTTTGGTAGGCCAAAATAGCTATTTATCAGCAAAATCCCCTAAAAATAAGGGTTTTTCTTACTTTTTTAGGTTCAGATCCCTTTACAATCACCGCTTCTTTGCCTATGAAAACCCTATGAACAAAGGAGAACTCATAGACGCAGTTGCAAATGCCCTCGGTGAAGGCGCCTCAAAAAAAGATGCCGAAACCGCGCTTAACGCAGTATTAGATTCCATCGCGAACGGAGTCCGCAGTGATGGAGCCGTGCAAATCATCGGATACGGAACTTTCAAGAAAAAGAGTCGTGCCGCCCGCATGGGTCGCAACCCAAAAACTGGTGAGTCCATGCAAATAGCAGCATCGACTTCAATGGGCTTTACGCCATCAGCAGCCCTGAAAAAGTCGCTTTAACCAAGCGTTTTTTCTGTTGCTGCCTAAGCAGATAAATTAGTTATATCTAAATCTTGTTTGCAAAAACCCGCCCTTAGGGGCGGGTTTTTTTTGGGGGTTAAAATACATTGGGGACGAACTAGAATTGACTTGCCGCAGCAAAAAAACCGGCAGCTTTATGCAGAGTCTCCTCATACTCGCAATCCGCCTTGGAATCCGCCACAATTCCTGCACCAACATGAAGGGACAAAATGCCGTCCTCGATAACAGCAGTACGGATCGCTATACTGAATTGACTCTCGTTATTTGTACCAAAGTAACCAATGGCTCCGGTATAGAGCCCCCGGGGTACCGGTTCAAGTTCTGAAATTACCTCAAGAGCTCTGTGCTTTGGGGCGCCGCTGATGGAACCACCGGGAAAACATGCCTGAAGGGCATGCGTATGCCCCGTATCGGAACGCAACCGTCCCTCGACAGTGCTGACTAAATGAAAAACGTGGGCAAATCGTTCCAGTTTGAGTAATTCCGCTACTCGCACTGTGCCGAATTCGCAGACCTTACCAATATCGTTTCGCTCAAGGTCGGTAATCATTACCAGTTCGGCTATCTCCTTAGGAGAGGTAATCAACTCGTAAGCGGAACGTTCATCCTCGCCTGCATCATGATACCGCGGACGTGTTCCCTTAATAGGACGAGTAATAATCCTTGTACCGCTTAAATTCAGGAAGCATTCAGGAGAAGAAGAAATAATTTGCCGATCTCCAATGTCAAAAAATGCCGCATACGGCGCAGGAGAACAATCACGCAACTTCAAATAGAACGCGAAAGCATCAGCTTCCGCAGGCCAAGGTGAATCAAAGCGATGCGACAAATTGACCTGATAAATATCCCCCGCAGCAATGTATTCTTTGGCCCGCTCCACCATTACACAAAACTCGGACCTACTCATTTCCCCTGAAAAATTCAACCTTCCACTAAACTCAAAGGGAACAGGGCACTGCTCAAGTCGGCATAGCAAATTACCCACCTCCAGCCATTGACCGCAGTCATGACGGAAAATTAACAAATTATCATACCGTCCAAAATGGTAGTCTCCATCAAATTCAATAAGGCCAAAGAGTCCACCTAATGGCACTCCCCAGTCCGCTGCCAATCCAGCATTGTGTGCCATCACAGCATTTCCAAGCTCACATGGACCTTTCCCAATATTGCCACTCAATATCTCCCCAGGCAGAGCCCCAATAATTGAAATAGCGCCCGAACCAATACTTTCATGGGGCACCTGCCCGGTATCTAGGAAAAAAAAACCAGGCAGAGAACGTAAACGGGAAGCTACCTCTGGTGGGGAAAGATCAAGAGTAATTGTGCGCAGGACTGCTGGGGTTTGCGCGGAAACTGGCGTATTGCTAGATTTTAGTTAATTAACAAAAATACAACCCGGAATTCTCTTGGTTGACCATATTCATTGTCTATCATAAGTGGATGGAATTAGTCGCCAAATCCAGCGAAAAACCGACCAGCTATGCGCATTTAGAAAAACAAATGCCCTCTATTCGCCCTATCCCCAGGACTACGAGTCACATTTCCACAGTCGTCATTTTCAGCCTTGTCATAGTGCTAATTAGCTTGGGCTTTGCTGCAACGCTTGCAATCCTGCGCCATCTGAATGCTTCATTCCCTGCCACATCCTCCCATCAAATCAACCACACAAGCCAGCCACAAGTCTATACAGATAAGGACAAAGAAGCCGTCACGCCTGCTCTTGAAAAGCCACCGTCCCTTTATGTCACTCCTCCCACAGAATATAAAGCTTTACCAACAGCCCCTCTCTTGCCAACAACAACAGTGGCTGATCCTGAAGTTTTGGAGCTCCTCGAGGTTGCTAGGGCCTTGAGAAGTGACGGAGACACTGCTGAAGCCTTGCAGAAATTGCGACAGGCAGACAGCCGTATGCCTGCTACTCCAAGGATTCTCTGGGAGCTGAATATCACCTACAAGGCAATGGCTCTTGAGGAAAAAGCACAGGAGAAACTGACACAAATTGTGGCATTGGGACCCAAGAATGGAGGAGATTATTACCAAATTGCCAAGTTATCTGTGGGCAACAGCAATGCCAAAAAGAACACTGTCGAAACAAGTGACTTTTCATTTGGAAGAATCACCACTACCCCTCAGCCTGAAAAGGGTGATGGTGAACGCATATTAGTAAGAATGGCGATTCATTCCTACTTGGAATATCCGGTGTCTCCTGAGGAAATTGCCATATTGATCGAATTTTATGACCTTGTAGACGGCACAAAGGTTGAAAGAACGCGTTCTAACGCACCAACATCGCACTGGCCAACGCAGCCGGTGAACTGGAGTCATCCGGAAACCGAAATTGTCGAATGGCAATATCACATGCCCATTCTCACTCCCAGTGAAATTGCCGATTTCGGAAAAAGGCGTTATTACGGTTTTATTGCCCGACTCTACTACCGGGATAAACTGCAGGACGTCTATGCACAACCCCGCATACTGTTGGCCAGTCCTCCTAAGGAATCAGTTCCCCTGCTTGATGATTCGCTTTTCCCTGATTCTGATCAATAAATATATGATCCATTCTATGTTCATCCCAAGATGACTATTCTCTTTATTGCTGAAGAACAACATGTCATTACCGGCATGCTTTCGGCCCTGCATCTAGTGGACGACTCTCCCCGGGCACTCACAGCATCCTGCTTTGATTCAGCGCTCGAAATGACAGAGAATCTGGACGCTCTTGACGCACTGGTTACCGTAACATTCACCAGTGATGGAAGAAATGCTTTCGACATCCGTGATGATTTGGCACGGAGGTTTCCAGGCCTGCAAGTCGCATTCCTGAACAATCACGACCTTTCCGGATGGACAAATCGGCTCGAAGTGGATCGAGTCTTTGGTAATCCACCCGAACAAGAGGCGCTTGTTGATTGGTTTCGAGTCTCCAAGACACGTGGATCAACGCAGACAACGGAACCCGATCCATCTGCCCGCAATGGTCACTTGGTGCCCTTAGAGATCCCGGAAACAGATGAATGCCATGACGAAGATCTACCGGTAGCCGAAACTGTTACTGCCCCTGGTCAACACCTCGGGGACTATGAATTGGTCCGCTTCATTGTTGACGACGAGACAACCGAAACTCATGAAGCACTGCAACTTTCAATCGACCGCCCGGTAGCCCTAGTACTTCTTAAGCCCGAGTTTACCGCGCAAAAACATACTGTGCGCGCATTTCGCAGCCTTGTTCGCGCTCGCGCCAAAGTTTCCCACCCAAATATTGCACCTGTCTATGAAGGTTATGAGGAAGCAGGAGCCATATTCTATACCAGAGAACTAATTGAGGGATCCAATCTCCCTCAGCTTTATGAAAGAGGTAAGAGATTGGATGACCAGAGCCTGATCAGTATGGTAAAAACCATTGCCGCTGCCCAGACATATCTGGAGGCAAACGGCATTTCACATGATCCAATTAAGACACGGCACATCTATCTTGGAGAGGATGGGAAAACACGTATTGCAAACACCGCCACCAGTGAGCCATCCGATCAGAAATCAGTCGCCAATCTAGTTGGTTATCTGGGCACAAAACTACAAACTTTTGTCGACCCCGAAAAATCAGTGATTGCCAACCGCCTATTAGTGGAAATGCGCAACCCTGAAGTCGACTGGACTTGGCCATCCTTGCAGGACGTCGTGACACGCTGTGATGATGAAATTGCTCAGACAACATCCTATGAACCAGAAAAACCCATTCAGATACGCTCTAAAAAATCCTTCCTTGCAGCCGGCGTCATCTCCTTGGTAGCACTGCTTGTGATCATCTTGTTCTTCGTGCTGAATCAACCCGAGGGCTCAGAAAAACGCGTTCTCAACCAGATGACAAAAATCACAGGAGGAGAATTTGAGTATCAAAAAGGCGAGAAACTCACTCTACCCACTTTCTGGATTGATACTTATGAAGTCTCCATTGCGCACTATCAGGAATTCATCACTGCCATCGAGGGTACAGGTAGCAGCAAATATGACCACCCTGAACAGCCAGAAGACAAAAAAACACACACCCCGGAAAACTGGGAAGCATATTATAATTCCGCCAGCCAGAACATACGCTATGAAGGCCTCCTGATAGACCTTAACTGCCCGGTAGTTTTTATCGACTGGTGGGATGCATTTGCATATGCAAAGTGGAAAGGAAGACGACTGCCAACTGAGCAAGAATGGGAAAAAGCAGGACGGGGCAAGAAGGGCAATCTGTATCCATGGGGAAATACCCCTGATCTCGAAAGATTCCAATCCTCCCGGAAAAACTATTCGGCATGGCGCCCGGTTGACAGCGTCAGCGGTGACAGAAGTGCCGAAGGTGTAGCATGCCTTGCGGGAAATGTCAGTGAGTGGACAGCCAGTTTCATTGATCATCCGGAAATATTCGGTGAGGAAATCCCCGTCATCCGTGGGGGTAGCTTTCTTAATGAAGTCAAGGGCATGCCTGACCTCACCGTTCGTCAGAGGTTGAACGACCCAGGGGAACCTGCCGAAGTAGGTTTCAAGGGGCGAGACTGGATCGGTTTCCGAACGGTTTCCGATATCGATCCGAAACTAAAGGTAGCTGAGTAATTTTCCTTCCCCATTAAATAAAAAAATAAAATAAGAACAGCCAATCCATGGACATATATTCTATGTCAACTTGCCAAAACCCTTATCAACCCTTGCTCAAAGGATCATGAAAAAAAGACTCCTCGTCCTCACCTTTTCATTCACTGCATTGCTGGCCTCAATGGCAGCAAAAAGCAATCCTTCGCACCCTAAACAACCTATCCTTGTCATACCGGGAGAAGTAACCATCAACGGAGTGAATCGACCGGACTTGGGACGCTCTTTTTGTGATAGCATCACCGGAAAACTGCTGCAAAGCGGGCTGTTCACCATTGTTGACCAGGTATCAAATGACCTGGAACGGGCAGACAATGGTGGGAACAAAACGAACAAAAGCAATCCCGAAGCTATCGTCAAACAGTTGGCTGGAAAAACGAAGGCTCAATACGCCTTGATCACGAGAATGGTTTCAGAGGATGATTTCTCAAAGTTCTCGATCAAAAAACTGCGCGTTACTGATTCTGAAGTCTTGAAAGTCTACCAATCCAGTACAGTCAGCGCAGAACGCGGGGCGTTATTTAGCCTCTTGGAAAAGGCTACAAATAACTTTCTCAGGGAAGCGTATCAGGAACAGTCACGCATCAGACGCAAAAACCACCAGAGTATTATCGAAATAAAGGTACCTGAAAAAAAAGATGCCGTTAATCAGGCAGACAGAAGCCAGCATAAAGACAGTCAAAACCTGACCAACACTCCGGACGAGCTTCCTGAAACCGCGAGTGGACAAATAGAGCTAGCACCAAAGGAGAATGCGCCTAAAACAGCCCAATATGCCGGACGAATATGTGCGGTTGATGCCAAGTGGCATTTCTGTGTCATCGAGCTTGAAAAGGCGGATCTGCTGCAGGTCGATGATCTGTTACTGGTTCGCACCGGCCATCCGGAAAAGGCCCTAAGCCGCCTCAATGTATCCAGGATCGAGGGCAACAAGGCAATCGCTGATTTCCAGGATAATGCCATTCAGTCTTTACGGAATGGTCTCAAGGTCTATCGCTGGGGCGTTGTAAAAAGGAAATAACTTCAAAAAAAACCGGACCCGCCTAAGGCGGATCCGGTCCGTGAACAGTTATTGGATAATACTGAATGTTCCTGTTTACCCTTGGGTAGGGTTAACCATTTCTACTTCTTCCTGGCTAAAGACATCAATCTTGGTTCCGCCTTTATTTTCCATAAAGCGAAACTGCTCATCAAGTGGCACTTGCTCACCTTTGCCGTCGCCATAAATAATGATGGCATCAAGTCCTTCCCAGACACCTCCTACATCTGTCTTTTTATCAGTGTAAGTGCCGACATTGCTGGTGAATCCAGATGCCAGAACGGGGTAGCGCGGACCGAAATCCGACAACTTGTTCACGGCATAATGGTTTTCACCCGCCTCAAGTGCAGTTCCCTGTGGTTCACTAGTTTCCCACAGGCTATCTCCACCGTCACGGGTGTCTCCTCTGCCATGCCATGCGCAACCGGTCACAAAGAACGGTTCTTCAGACTTCAGTTTCCTGATCAGAGGTGCAAGGTAAGCATTGGCATCTTCCCCGCCACTTTCAGGGTCGGGAATATAACCAAGCTTGCCCCATTCAGCATACATTGCTATCTGTATGCCCTTAGCCTGACTCAGCGACTTTGTTAGTCTTGCGCTACGCTGAACGGAAGAATACACAGGCACTGAAACACTTGCCAAGATGGCAATGATGGTAATAACCACCAGAAGTTCAATCAGGGTGAAGCCCTGATTTTTTCGTTTATTTTTCATTTATTGTGATTTGGGGTTTGGGGTTTGGGTATTATGTATTTTATATCACTGCAATGAGCAGACCCCACTTCAGCAAAACGACTGGGCGTCCTTCAATCAGGGGGATCTGATCATTTATATTCTAGCAATAGGATTCCCACGATCAAGACCTTTTGTCGGGCGGGGTTTCCATCACCCAAGAACCGATCAGACCCTGATTACACAGGGTTTTCTTTCTGCATTCCCAGCCCTGACCGGTTAACAATTTATAGAAGTCAGGCAACCTACGCGCTGAAATCCCGGCAAAAACATGGAAGAACAGTAACATTAGACGAATCAATAACCTTCCACGCAAACGAGTGATCCAACTACCCGAGGGCACTTGAAAATCCGTAACAATCATCTTGCCTCCTAAATCAATAAAACATTCTATCCGGTGGATAATACCCACCAATTCCTCCTCACTAAAACAGTCCAAAAAGAAATGTGCAGCTACTACATCGGGCCGGAAATTACCTGGCAGAGACAATTGATGGATGTCTCCTTTGCAAAATCGCACACTGCCCCCTTTGCCTTCAATCCGCTTACGGGCAACATCCAGCATTTCCGTGCTGAAATCATAATAGATAATCTCAGCACGGCATCCTTCTTCAAGAAGAGCCTCAAGAAACCTGCCATCACCCTCTCCAAGCAACAGAATCTGCTTTGCCCCAAGAAAGATTTTCATATGCGCACAACGGGCATACTGCAGACGGTTTGCAAAAACCGCCTTCTCCAAAAAATGGTAAGGACGGGCTAGAAGGTTAAATCCCACGGTAGTAATGGCAGGTAAACAAAAGCGGGCAACAGGACAGCAAAATCCGCCGCGACCCGCAAAGTCACTGGCGACATCCTCTTCTCAAAGGAAGCAAGTAGGGCCAGTAACCCACCACCGGTTGTAACAGCCAAAAAAACCGGAAACGTTACACTGCCCTTTTGCATCAAGGCAAAAACAGCCCCAGCGATAACCACTCCCCAGCATAGAACAGCGAAATAAGGAACTATCGCCGGAAAGACCTGCGGCAGCGCATTGCCGTCATTGTCTGCATCGGCATCCCGTTCCCATATTGAAATCGCCATGCAGTTCAGCGAGCAAAGCCCCCCAAAGCATAACACCTCAGGGGAGTAGAGCGCATCCGGGATATCGCTGGACCAAGTATAACCTGTCAAGGTAGTTCCGAAAGCAAAGACCATGCCCGTAAATATCTCCTTGGGAAGCACAACAAGCATCGGCCCGTTCACCCAAATGCGGTGTATGAAATACACGATCACAAAGAGGAATAAAACGGCCCCGCAATACAGTATGGTCTCAGGCAATACCATAAGGACAGCAACTACCGAAAGAATCAAGCCGGCCATTGTGAGCGGCATCATGACATGAAACCAGTCTCGGTAAAAACGATGCCTTGCTGAAGCGGTTTCCGGTGCTCTGAGCCGGCGGGCATCAAGCAACCGGTCAGCCGAATAGATCACCCACACAATCAGACCAAGTGTTAGGTAATTACTGGTGGGAATTTTCAGCCTGAGGGCTTCAGCGAAAAAAAACTGCCATACAACCGCCACAATGGGAGCATCAAGACCGAGCACATTCAGCCAAAGCCAAAAGGGACAGGAATTGTTTTGCGAAACAGACTTACTCTTCACCCGGCTACTAAGCCCCACTGGACACAACTGTCCAGCAGGCACATTATTTGATGATGACAAAAGGAGGTACCGGACAGTCCAGCGCATCGGCAATGGCCCGTAGCAACTCCGCTTCCTGCGAAGCGATAATACCATCGGCAACAACCGCCTTTCCACAAGCATTCAGAATCACCTTTTTTACAGGCGCAATGGCATGTTCAACCTTGCCTAAAGCGGCATCAATATGCTGCAGACCGCAATCCGAAGCCTGCTTAAAGGGTAATTCCCCACCAATGAAAGGCTCTACTTCCGCTGCTCCCGCCGCAAATGCGTGCTCGACTAGCACATGATCCTCACTGCTTAATCCCGAAAGACTGGAAATGAGCACTGATATCTCATCCACCAGCACGGCAGCTGACTTATAGAGATCTTCGGAAGCCTTATGCCGTGTGAAATGAATATCCAGATGACGGCGCACGATGCGCTGCAGCATAAACTCGAACAGGTCTACCTGCCGGTCACTCTCGATAAGGTTTCTCATCAGGTTAAGAAAATGTTCATACTCATCAGGAGCCATCCGCTTCAAACTTGGCAACGCCAAGTCAATCAAACTAATCTTAAGAGAAGAATGTAATTCGAGCAGCTGATCCTGACTCGAAGCATCCTTAAGTAGGGTTTCAAAATGTATTCCACCCTGAACAAGTTTTTGAAGTTCCACGGCTCTCAAGACTTCATCCCTTGACAGCAACATGGCGAGCACAAGGGCCTTGGCCCCCTCCGTATGGTGTGCAGCAGCCATCAGAGCATCCGGCACCAAGGAATAAATATGCCGAGCCTGTTCCATCTGCTCACTGGTAATCTCCCCCACATTATCAAAAATCCCGGTTTCAGGAATTTCATCAGCCAATCCGCTGGTTGCAGATTGCATCAACCCGGATGTATTTCCTCCCGCAAAAGAAACTATCCGTGAAGTCTCATTGTGAGAAGATGAGCCCTCCGGAAACACATAATCTGCATCAGGATAAGTGCCGTCCCAATTCGGGTCGACAGCAAGAATCCGCTGATCAAGCGGAGGATGCGTCGCAAAGGCATTAAACATCGCAGCCTTGATTCCATGAGAAAAGAACATGTGGCTCGCCTCCTCGGCCTTGGGATTACTTACCTTTGAGCCTTCCGAAAACCCGCCAATCTTCTGTAAGGCACCCGCAATGCCCTGCGGGTTTCGGGTAAACTGTACTGCGGAGGCGTCGGCCAAAAACTCCCGCTGTCGGGAAACGGCGGCCTTAATCAAATTTGCCATTAAAACTCCCAGATAACCGATAATTAACAAGGCCAAGCCAATGAGCAGAATCACCAATTGAGCCTTTCCATCATCTTTACTTCTGGAAGACGAGCGTGGCATTGCGTGCAATGCCACCCTCCCGCAGATGGCAATCATGAGAATACCGAACAAGAGACCAATGAGCCTCATATTCAAGCGCATGTCCCCGTTGAGGATGTGGCTGAACTCATGGGCAATGACTCCCTGTAACTCATCCCTTGTCAAGCGCCTGACACAACCCCGCGTGACACCGATTACAGCATCATTAATCGTGCGCCCAGCGGCAAAGGCATTAATGCCATGCTCGTCCTCGAGCATGTAAACTTCAGGGACCGGAACTCCACAGGCAATCGACATTTCCTCCACCACGTTCAACAAGACGCGATCATAGGGATCCAAACTATCAGGGCTAATCCTTTGCCCCCCTAGAGAACGCGCAACAGCGGATCCGCCTGCACCAAGAGATAACGTCTTAAAAAGGCTACCTAGAAGGATAATTATTAAGGTAACACCACCCACTTTGAATATTATGGAATGATCCATGGTCCCATAAATCGAAGGATCCACCTTCATCCTCACCCATGAAGCGATTACGCCAATAGAACCAGCGACACCCAACACGCCGATGGCAAAATACAATACCAGAAGCTTGGATTTTTTACGTGCAGCCTCCTGACGATCAAAAAAATCCATTTACTGAAAAATTACCCTTTTGACGATACTGACATGAGAAACGTCAGCTTTTAAAAACAGAAGGAAACAAAACGTAAGACTGAGACCTAAAACGCAACTTTGACGGGATTGGTAACCTCCTCACGCTCAGCCGCACCGATCTCAAACATCGACGCCTCCGAGAAATTGAACATTCCGGCAATAATACTTGATGGGAACATCTCACGTTTGTTGTTGTATGCCATGACACTGTCATTGTAGTGCTGACGGGCAAAGGCAATCTTGTTCTCCGTAGTCTTAAGCTCTTCCATCAACGAGCTCACATTCTGGTTGGCCTTCAGGTCAGGATAGCCCTCGGACAGGGCAAATAATTTACCCAGCGCACCTCCCAGCCCTTCCTCCGCAGCCATCAGTGCTCCCATGCTTTGCGGATCTCCGGGATTGGCCGCAGCACCCTCACGAGCCGAAGTAGCCGCACTGCGGGCTTGAATCACAGCATCAAGTGTCTCACGTTCGTGCGCCATATAGCCCTTGACGGTTTCCACCAGATTGGGAATAAGGTCATAACGGCGCTTAAGTTGTACATCGATCTGGGCAAAAGCGTTCTTGAACTTGTTTTTCAAGGCCACCAGAGAGTTGTATATCGCAATTACTCCGAGGATAAAAATGACGAGAACACCTAGTCCTATCCACAGGGTTAAATCAGCAAGAATGGGCAAATACATGATTATGAATAGTTTTTCTCCGCAAGAGAACTTTATATCTTGCAGGAAAAATGACATAAACGCGAAAGAATTCGATTATAAAAAAACCTTCGGTTTGTAATCTTTCGCAAAAATCAGCCTTGTCGCCAGCTATTATCAGCGATGAATGTATCCTTTGATCAAGCGCTCAAAGCACATCACCTTACCCTGAGTCGCAGGAGCCCTGAGATCCTTCAACTCAATGTCGGCAAACTCTGTAACCTTACCTGTAGCCACTGCCACGTAAATGCTGGTCCTGCGCGTAAGGAGATCATCGAACGTCAAACTGTAGATCGGGTACTTACATGGCTTGAATCTACGGACATCCCGATTGTAGACCTTACCGGTGGAAGCCCTGAAATGATTCCCGATTTTCGAAGGATCATCGAGGAGGTTCGGCAATTTGAAACCCCTCGTAGGGTCATTGACCGCCTTAATGCAACCATTATTGAGGAGCCTGGATATGAATGGGTTCCGGAGTTTCTTGCAAAGCATGAAGTAGAGATCATCGCCTCCATGCCCTGTTACCAGCCGGACAACGTAGAAGCACAGCGTGGCGAGGGCGTTTTTGATGCAAGCATTAACGCCTTCCAAAAACTCAATAAGTTGGGCTACGGCACCCAACCCAGTCTCCTGCTCAATTTTGTCTACAACCCGAATGGAGCCTTTCTACCTCCAGACCAAAAACAACTGGAAGCTGACTACCGAAAAGCGATGAAGGAGCACTTTGACATTTCTTTCAACAATCTTTACTGCATTGCCAACATGCCAATCGCGCGCTTTACAAGCTACCTCAAGCGCGAAAACCGTCTTGCCGATTACATGTTCCTGTTAAGAAATGCGTTCAATCCCAAAACCATCGATAACCTGATGTGCCGTGACACCATCAATGTGAACTGGCTGGGTGAGGTTTTTGATTGCGATTTCAACCAGATGCTCAAGCTGCCAACGCAGGAAAGCGGTAGACGTATCAAGGTATGGGATATCAATCCGAAAACTTTCAGCAAGCTTCCCATCCAGACCGGATCACATTGCTTTGGTTGTACAGCAGGTTCCGGCAGTTCCTGCGGCGGTTCACTCACATGAAAAAACATGCGGAAAGTGGTGTGTGAATGTATCCTCACCTCATGAATCGCCTGAAAAACTTACTGCTATCCCTAATCATCGCGATATGCGTGGCCCCGGGAATTTCTGCCGGAGCCAACAAAACAAATTTTCTCCTAATCACCGTTGATGACATGAGCTGTGATTCCACGGGCATTTTCGGCTGCCCTCTGCCCGGTATTACACCCAATATTGATCGGCTTGCTACCGAGGGAATACGTTTCGAGCATGGACACGTCACTGTCGCAATCTGTCAACCATGCAGGGCGGTATGGATGACAGGACGCTATCCACATAATTCTGGGGCTCTTGGTTTTGATCGGATCAAACCAGGTGTTCCAACCCTCCCAGAAGCGCTTCAGGCAGCCGGTTACCATACCGGCCTCATGGCCAAGCATGGTCATGTCGTGCCTTCACGGGCAGCGGCATTCGACAAGATTGTCGCTGCTAAGGAACTGAAGAACGGTCGTTCCCCGGAACTCTTTGGCAAACAGGCCGCCAACTTTTTTGCGGCATCAAAGAAATCCGGAAAACCATTTTTCCTGATGGCCAACTCTCAGGATCCACATCGCCCTTTTATCGGCAGCAAACAGGAGGATGCCGCGAAGAAACGCGACAAAAAAAACAAGAGTCACCAATACGGTGGGGGCTTTCCCGAGGCAAAGGTAGCCTTTGAACCGGAAAAAATACCCCTACCCGGATTCCTGCCCGATTTACCCGACATTCGCAAGGAACTCAGTGAATACTTTACTTCGGTACAGCGGGCTGATGCCATTACCGGCGCCGTGTTAAAGGCACTGGAGGATTCCGGGATGCGTGACAACACCCTAGTCATGTTCCTTTCCGATCACGGAATGCCCCTTCCTTATGCAAAGACCAATTGCTGGCACCACAGTACACGCACACCTTGGATCGTGCGCTGGCCAGATAAGATCAAAGCAGGCAGCCACGATAAGGAACACGTCATAAGTGGAGTCGACCTTGCGCCAACTGTTCTTGATGCCCTCGGCCTGCCATCGCTTAAAGGCGCAGACGGACGCTCCTTTTTGCCTGTTCTCAAAGGCGAAAAACAGGAAGGTCGAGACATCGCCTTTGCACATATCAATACCATTGCCAGCAAGCGCGCCTATACCATGCGTGCAGTCATCACCCGGGATTTCCGCTACATTTGGAATGGCTGGCATGACGGTAAAACCAGCTTTCGCAATGAATCACTCAGTGGCCTGAGCTGGAAAGCCATGACAGGTGCCGCTGCCAATAACACGGCAATTGCAGCTAGGGTGGAATTCTACTCTAAACGCGTTCCTGAGGAGTTCTATCAGACTACCAAGGACCCGGATGCCCTGAATAACCTGATTACAGACCCGTCACAAAAAAACCGTATCGCTAACTTGAGGGGGAAACTAGGCAACTACATGAAGCAATCCGGAGACCCCCAGCTGAAACGATTCAGTAGTTCGGTCCTAGACCAGCCTTAAGAATCCGTTCCGTTTTTTGTGGTCAATACATATGATGACGCACATCGGCCAAAATGACTTTCCGGCTTAACCTTGAGAGTCCAATAAAAATGAAAAAGTCCCGTCTGGCTCTAGGAATCATATTGGCTGCTAGCATCGCTATTGTTGTTTACCTCCACACTCAAAACAATTTCCCTTCCCCAAACACAACCTCGACCCCCACATATTCAACACAACAAGCACCCCCAGAAAACAACGCTGGCAGACTTCATAACCTGCATGCCGCCCTTACCCGCGGCACAACAGATTCGGAAAGAGATAAAGAGGATATCAAAAAACTCAAACGTGAGCTTGAGGTAACGAGAGAAAAATTAGAGAGAATCACGCGCCCACTAGAGAAGAACGTTCTGAGCTCAACGGTCAACGCTGAGATCAAACCAGGCGAAACGCTTGTGACTGGTGGATACAGGACATCTAATGGAAACCATGAACTGACCCTTTTGACTCCACGCAGCCTCATCCTTGAGGATGGACGTGAAGCGATCGAGATGGATGGGAAAGTTCTTTCTGTAGGAACTGAATTTATAAGCGCACACGGATTGGAACCGCTCGTGACAAACGCTAGAAATACTCTACAACACGCCGAGGCCTGGATGCAGGATGAAGTATCTAAAACCCTCTCCGCAGCCCGCGAAGCCAAAGAAACAGGCATTTTTTCGTCTCCTAAAATCCTCACGATCCCATCAGAGCCTTTTACTTTGAGTATGAGCGATTCGGATGGAGCTCAGTTCTCGTTGGAAGGAAGGGTAACGAGAAATTTAAATGGGAACTTCGTGATCCAATCTCGAGTCGAACGAACTCCCAAGGCCGAATGAGTTCGTTCTGGACTGCCGCCTAACCGCACTGGAATGAAATTATTCTCGCAACCACAAGGCAATACTTACCTAAAATAAAGATTACTCTGTGTGGCCAATGTTGCCATCCTGCTTACTTTTCGCTTTGAAATATAATCATCCCGTGTTCAAAATTATTCACATGAAAAATATCCTGTTCTCTACTTTCACGCTTCTCGCCACTGCAAATCTCACCTTTGCTGACCACCACGGGGAAGAATTCAGTGAGCCAACAATCGACCTTGGCTGTGTTGTCAGTAATATTGATGCCTCAGTCAAGTTCTATACTGAGGCGATCGGCTTTAAGGTCGCAGGCGGTTTCAAGGTTCCTGCCGACTTTGCCAAAGATTCCGGCCTGACCGCCGGTAAGGAACTTGACATCAAGGTGCTCACTCTGGGAGGAGCAAGCGGCGAGGAGGCAACTAAGCTTAAGCTCATGCAGGTAAAAGGATCTGGCGACAAAGCAAATCAAGCCCATATCGACAGCACACTTGGTTTCAGTTATATCACGATCATGGTAAAGAGCACTGATGCCGCCCTTAAGCGCCTCAAAAAGGCGGGCGGCAAACCTATCGCCAAACGGCCCACCACCCTGCCCAA
>Ga0115011_10000844_pt1 | contig 23183 bp, 21 predicted proteins | sample TroAtlMetagenome_2_FD_88705 | JGI IMG/M metagenome (GOLD analysis project Ga0115011, IMG submission 88705) | Marine eukaryotic phytoplankton communities from Atlantic Ocean - Tropical Atlantic ANT8 Metagenome | ecosystem: Environmental > Aquatic > Marine > Oceanic | place: Tropical Atlantic...
AACGGCGGCCGTAACTATAACGGTCCTAAGGTAGCGAAATTCCTTGTCGGGTAAGTTCCGACCTGCACGAAAGGCGTAACGACTTCCGCGCTGTCTCGACCAGTGACCCTGTGAAATTGACGTGGGGGTGAAGATGCCCTCTACCCGCAGAAAGACGGAAAGACCCTGTGAACCTTTACTCTAGCTTGGCAGTGATATTCGATGTAGCTTGTGTAGGATAGGTGGGAGACAATGAACCCGGGACGCTAGTTTCGGGGAAGTTATCCTTGAAATACCACCCCTGTTATGTTGGCTATCTAACCCCGCAAGGGGGACACTGTCTGGTGGGGAGTTTGACTGGGGCGGTCGCCTCCCAAAAAGTAACGGAGGCGCGCGATGGTTCTCTCAGGTTGATTGGAAACCAACCGCAGAGTGCAAAGGCATAAGAGAGCTTGACTGCGAGACGGACACGTCGAGCAGGTGCGAAAGCAGGCCTTAGTGATCCGGTGGTCCCGAATGGAAGGGCCATCGCTCAACGGATAAAAGGTACTCCGGGGATAACAGGCTTATCACGCCCAAGAGTTCACATCGACGGCGTGGTTTGGCACCTCGATGTCGGCTCGTCGCATCCTGGGGCTGGAGCAGGTCCCAAGGGTTTGGCTGTTCGCCAATTAAAGCGGCACGCGAGCTGGGTTCAGAACGTCGTGAGACAGTTCGGTCCCTATCTTCTGTGGGCGTTGGAGAATTGAGAGGAGTTGTCCTTAGTACGAGAGGACCGGGATGAACACACCTCTGGTGTTCCTGTTGTCGCGCCAGCGGCATTGCAGGGTAGCTACGTGTGGACGGGATAACCGCTGAAAGCATCTAAGTGGGAAGCCCCCCTCGAGATTAATTCTCCCTGAAGGACCCTTGAAGACTACAAGGTTGATAGGCGGGATGTGTAAGCACAGCAATGTGTTCAGCTAACCCGTACTAATTGTCCGATTGATTTGTTACCTTTATTTGAATGTTTGTCATACAACGTCGACCCTGTCCTATACAGCCCTTTTATGGGCGGTGACGATAGCGTGAGTGCCATACCCGTTCCCATTCCGAACACGGAAGTCAAGACTCATAGCGCCGATGGTACTGCAGGGGCAACCCTGTGGGAGAGTAGGTCATCGCCGCCCACCCCTTTCACCCCTCGGTTGATCCGATGGATGTCCTACCCCCCACCCCCTGGACATTTATCTGTGGTCCCGGGGGGTGAAACCCTTTTGGGAACAGGTGGACTATTGGGTGGTTATTAGATTATCGATAAAAAGAAGAGGCTCTACATGAACCACGAAAACACATACCTATTTCCAATAGAGAGCTGGCTCGATATCGATACAGATCCTGAGACAAAAGCCAACGCATTGCAAATGCTTGATGTTGGTGATTCAGTCGCTCTAAACTCATTTTTTGGTCGGCAGCTAACCTTTGGAACTGCGGGAATTAGAGGTAAGCTTGGTCCAGGTCCGGGTGGAATGAATATTGTACAGGTTAGACGAGTCGCCTTATCTGTCGTATCTCATTTGGGAGAGTGGGGGATTCAAGGCGGTGTCGTAGCTATAGGGTACGATGGCCGGAAAAACTCTCGACTGTTTGCAGAGATGAGTGCTAGGGTCTTCGCCTCTGCTGGGTATGAGGTCAAGCTCTTCGATCATGTCGTAGCCACGCCAGTGCTATCGTTTGCAGTCTTGGAATTATCGGCTGTAGTCGGCATTATGGTGACAGCGAGTCACAACCCCCCAGATGATAATGGATACAAAGTCTATTGGGGCAACGGTGCTCAGATCATCCCTCCACACGACGAAGGCATAGGAGACCTACTATGCAGGCTTCCTCTAACTTCTACCACTGAACCGCATTTCGAATCACTTCTGGTTGACGGAAGAGTTTCCTACATAGAACAATCACTTCTTGAGGAGTACTATCAACGTGTTCTCGCTATGCGTGTTCACGGCTCAAGCCCTCTGACAATAGTTTATAGCGCGATGCACGGAGTAGGCTCTAGGTTTGTTCAAGCTGTTATGAATCGAGCTGGATACGACGATTTGCATAGCGTGGCAGCACAGGATGAGCCTGATCCTCTATTTTCTACCGTTGAGTTTCCCAACCCAGAGGAACCAGGTGCGATGGACCTCGCGTTCGATTTGGCAGATAAAGTGGGGGCAGAGCTTATAGTAGCTAATGACCCAGACGCCGATCGTTTGGCCGTTGGGGTGCCTAATGAAGTTGGTGGTGGCTACAAGATGCTAAGTGGCAATGATGTAGGTGTTCTACTTGCAGAATACCTCTTGCGTCACGGTAAATGGACCTCCCCCATGGTAGCCACGACAGTGGTATCGTCTACCCTCCTTTCCAAAATCGCAGAACATTATAGCGCTAGCTACGCCGAAACCCTCACTGGGTTCAAATGGATCGCTAACCAGGCGATAGACCATGATAAAAAAGGTGGTCAGTTCGTCTTGGGTTACGAGGAGGCCTTGGGCTACACACCAGGATCACTGGTAAGAGACAAGGATGGGGTATCAACACTGTTATTGTTCGTCGATTTTGTTGCCTGGTGTAAGCGAGAGGGCAGTAGCCCTTTATTGGAGCTCTCTAAGATACATCGTCGTCATGGGGTTCACGTCTCAGAACAGGTGGCGTTGAAATTTGCGGGAGCAGAAGGGGCCTCCAAGATCTCTCAAATTATGGATACAGTTAGATCTGACCTGCCAGCTACCATAGGTGGTGAAGATCTTATAGCAGTAAGCGATCTTGCTAAGGGGACAAAGCTTGATTTGAAAGATCAAATCAGTACAACTCTTGACTTGCCCCGCTCTAATGTGGTGGGTCTTTATCTGGCTAATGGAGACAGGGTGCTTGTTCGCCCCTCGGGAACAGAGCCTAAGATTAAGTTCTATTTTGAAGTCGTAATTCCATTCGACACTAACTTTGAGGAGGCAGTGTCGGCTGGAAACAGGCGTATATCGATGCTTATTGAAGAGTTGGGTGATATCTCTGGGGTTGAGTTAAATTAGTAGTGTATAATAGCTTGGCTATAGTCGGAATTCTTCACTTGCGAATGTGCTCTGGCGTGGCTACCTCATCAATGTCGTAAATACATTTTTGGCTTGCTAATAATTATGTTGGCCTTTTTTATTGAACAGGGATTCTCAATGACTTGGTTAGGACGTTTCAAGGACTCTAACATCGGGCTGAAGGTCGCCATGGCGCTCAGTGGTGTAGTGTTGCTTGGCTTTGTGTTTATACACATGCTTGGAAATCTACAGATTTTCATAGGACAAGAGGCTCTTGACCACTATGGAGCAATGCTTCAAGGTAACAAGGAGGTCCTTTGGGGCGCGAGAATAGTGTTGCTTAGCGCTGTTGTCATCCACATATACACCGCCGTCAAATTGACCATGCGAAACAAAGCCGCTCGACCTGTCGCTTACAAGGTCAAGAAGAGCGTTTCTGAGACATACGCGGCTAGAACAATGCGATATGGAGGCTTTATAATCTTAGCTTTCATCATCTTTCATATCTTGCACCTTACTAAGGGAACCGTAGGACAGCCTAGCTTCCAGCACTGCGATTACTTGGGTGACGAGTTCACATGCTACGTATACAACAACGTGATTGAAGGCTTCGCCGACATTCGAATAGTCATTTTTTACCTTGTGGCTCAGGTGGCCTTAGCTTTTCACCTGGCACACGGTGTAGCCAGCCTGTTTAGGACTCTTGGAATGAACAACCCAAGGTTTGAGCCTATTGTATCCAAACTAGCGATAGGGTTCGCCACAGTTGTAGCGGTTGGTAACTGCGCTATTCCGCTGGCTGTTGCCTCGGGCTTGTTGACGGGAGGTAACTAATATGACCATAGAATTAAAATCCAACGCGCCAACAGGTCCTATTGAGAGTGCTTGGGAGCGTCATCGTTTCGATATCAACCTGGTAAACCCAGCCAACAAGCGTAAGTACAACGTTATTGTTGTTGGTTCAGGTCTGGCGGGGGCGTCAGCTGCCGCTACAATGGGCGAACTCGGCTACAATGTTAAGTGTTTTGCCTTTCAGGACAGCCCTCGTAGAGCGCATAGTATTGCTGCCCAAGGTGGTATTAACGCTGCAAAGAACTATCAGAACGATGGCGACTCAGTATACCGACTGTTCTACGATACCGTAAAGGGAGGGGACTTTCGCTCTCGTGAGAGTAATGTTCATAGGTTGGCAGAGATAAGCCGCAACATCATAGACCAAGCCGTAGCTCAAGGCGTACCGTTTGCCCGCGAGTATGGTGGTGCTTTGGCGAATCGTTCTTTTGGTGGAGCTTTGGTCTCTAGAACCTTCTATGCTAAGGGTCAGACTGGGCAGCAGCTTCTTCTTGGGGCCTACCAGGCACTAGAGCGACAAATCGCCGCTGGGACTGTGGAGATGCACAGCAAGACAGAGATGATGGACCTTGTGGTTATTGATGGCCACGCTCGGGGGATTATCGTACGAAATCTAAACGATGGCAGCATAAGCTCTCATTGTGCCGATGCGGTAGTTCTGGCGAGTGGTGGTTACGCTAATGTCTTCTACCTATCGACTAATGCAATGGGATCTAACGTAACAGCGACCTGGCGAGCCGCTAAGAAGGGGGCCTTGTTTGCTAACCCCTGTTACACACAGATTCATCCAACCTGTATTCCAGTGAGTGGGGATTATCAGTCTAAGCTCACACTTATGAGTGAGTCACTTCGGAACGATGGGCGCGTCTGGATTCCAAAGAGCGCTAGTGATTGTTGGAGCCCTGAGACTGGCAAACTGGGCCGGGCACCAGGTTCGATACCAGAATCGGAGAGGGACTACTACCTAGAACGTAGGTATCCAACCTTCGGTAACCTAGTACCTCGAGACGTAGCTTCTCGTGCAGCCAAGAAAGCATGTGATGAAGGATTGGGAGTAGCCTACGGTGGAAGGGGCGTTTACCTTGACTTCAAAGAGGCTATTGGTCGTTTGGGTGAGGCTCAGGTGGCTGAACGCTACGGCAACCTTTTTGAGATGTATGAGCGTATTACTGGCGACAACCCATACAAAGTACCTATGAAAATCTACCCAGCGCCTCACTACACAATGGGTGGTCTATGGGTCGACTACAACCTGCAGAGTAACCTCCCGGGACTATTTGTTATTGGCGAGGCAAACTTCAGCGATCATGGTGCTAACCGCCTTGGTGCTAGTGCGTTGATGCAGGGGTTAGCTGATGGGTATTTTGTGCTTCCGTACACCATTGGGCACTACTTGGCTAAAGAGGGCGTCAGAGACAACGACCCAACTCGTAGTGAGTTTAAGGATGCTGAGAAGGCATCAGCCGCAAAACTAGACAAACTCTTAAACATCAACGGTAGTGAGTCAGTAGACAGTTTCCACAGAGAGTTGGGTCTCATTATGTGGAATCATTGTGGTATGGCTCGTAACGAAGAGGGCCTCAAAAAAGCCCTTAAGGAGATCCCAGCCATCCGCGAGCGTTTCTGGAACAACGTTTCCGTCCCTGGTAATGAGAAAGGCATCAATCAAACCCTCGAAAAGGCAGGCCGAGTCGCAGACTTCCTCGAATTTGGCGAGGTTATGATCCAAGACGCATTGAGTCGAGCTGAGTCTTGTGGAGGCCACTTCCGAGAGGAGTTCCAGACAGAAGAGGGTGAGGCCAAGCGTAATGACGAGGAATTCTCATACGTAGCCGCATGGGAGTATAAAGGAGAGGGCAATGCTGCTGCGCTCCATAAAGAACAACTTACATTTGAGTACGTCAAACCTTCTCAGAGGAGCTACAAATAATGAACATCAAGCTTCATGTATGGCGACAGAGCGATAGCTCTGCCAAGGGTTCATTCGAGACACATAACCTCTCAGAAATTAACGAGGAGATGTCCTTTTTAGAGATGCTCGACGTTTTAAACGAAAGGTTAGAATGCGACGGTAAAGAGGCCATAGCTTTCGAATCTGATTGCCGAGAGGGGATCTGCGGTATGTGTGGTTTCGTGGTGAACGGAATCCCCCACGGCCATCGCGAGCGCACGACAGTCTGTCAGCTTCATATGCGTGAGTTCTCGGATGGTGATGAGATCACCATTGAACCATGGAGAGCTCTGGCCTTCCCTGTTCAAAGGGACCTGATAGTTGACCGCGGTGCTTTTGATCGCATTATCCAGTCTGGCGGCTATGTATCTGTGCGAACAGGATCAGCGCCTGACGCTAACGGTATTTTGGTGGGCAAAGACATAGCTGATCGAGCTTTCGATGCAGCCACCTGTATCGGGTGCGGTGCATGTGTTGCCGCCTGTCCCAATGCGGCTGCTATGCTATTTACTGGAGCTAAAATATCCCACCTAAATCTGTTGCCACAGGGGCAGCCAGAGCGTTGGACTCGAGCGGATAACATGGTCTCACAGATGGATGAAGAGGGCTTCGGTTCTTGTACAAACGTTGGCGAGTGTTCAGCTGCCTGCCCTAAGGGAATACCGCTGGACGTTATCGGCTTAATGAACGCCGACTACATAAAGGCTCAGAAGAAACTTCGCTCACAGTAGCGAGGCTATTTTGTATACTAGAGGTTGTATTCAGACACCTTGTTAGATCGGTGTACTGTCTGGTAATAACTGCTCGACACCCTGGGCCTAATTGACTCCAGTAAGGGGTGAGTCCACGTAATTTCAACTATTTAGTAATGGCATGACCTGTGCGATAGCTCCCTGTAGTGAAGGGAGACTATGTGTCGAGTTTAGTTTTATCAGGTACAGTTGTTGGTGTTGATGGTGTCCCAGTGTCGGTGGAGGTTGACCTCGTTAGAAGGTTGCCAAGGGTCACAATAGTTGGGTTGCCAGCCAGCGCAGTAAGAGAGAGTACGGAGAGAGTGCGGAGCGCTATTCTCTCCACTGGTTTAGATTTTCCAAGAATGTGCGTCACCGTAAATTTGGCACCTGGAGATCTTCGTAAGGATGGAACTGGCTTAGACCTTCCTATAGCCCTTGCTATCCTAGCAGCGTCAGATCAGATCCCAAAGGCTCCGCTTAACAGCTGTATTTTTGCTGGAGAACTCTCATTGAATGGCTCTCTTCGTGGGATTCGAGGAGGTCTTTCTTTAGCAATGCTTGCTGCGGAAAAGGGGGTCTCGAAGATCGTCCTGCCAGAGGGCTGTGCAGGTGAAGCCGCCATGGTCCCAGGTGTTACCGTCTGCGCTGCCAATACCCTTAGTGATGTGGTGAGGTTTATTCGTGGCGAGCAAGAGCTACCCGCTGCTCTAGCATCTGCTCAGTCTGAGGAGGAGGGGACTGTCGATATGGCCGATGTTAGGGGTCAAGATTTGGCTCGTAGAGCACTAGAGATTTCAGCGGCAGGCGGCCACAACCTTTTGATGGTGGGACCTCCTGGTGTAGGCAAGACAATGTTGGCGGCTCGGTTACCTACCATTATGCCAAGAATGTCTTTTGAGGAGACCTTGGACGTTACTAGGGTGCACTCAGTAGCAGGGCTGCTTCCCACCTTTGGTGGGGTTGTTGAAAGGAGGCCTTTCCGAGCACCACACCATACGATATCGGCGGCAGGTCTTCTGGGAGGAGCTCGGCTTCAGCCTGGCGAGGTGACCCTTGCTCATAGAGGGGTTCTGTTCCTAGATGAGTTTCCTGAGTTTTCTAGGGGTCTGCTGGAGCAGTTGAGGGGTCCCTTAGAGGATCGTGTGGTCGTATTGTCCAGGGCTGCGGGTACAGTGCAATTCCCTGCAGCCTGTATGCTTGTGGCTGCGGCAAACCCTTGTCCGTGTGGTTTTCTCGGTCATCCAGTCGTTCCATGCAGATGCACTGAGTCTATGTTGAGGCGATACAGCTCTAGGTTATCTGGCCCTCTTTTAGATAGAATCGATCTGTATGTCTCCGTTGATCCGATAGAGACAGAGACTCTTTTTAGGCGTTCGAAATCTGAGAGCTCAAAATCAGTCAGGTTGAGGGTTGAGCGGGCTCGCAAACTACAGTTCAAGAGGTTTACTGGCTCAACGGTGACCTGTAACGCAGAGCTCCATGCTGGCAATGTTCGAGAGGTTGCTAACGCTACAGTTCCCGCGGTTAGGGCGCTTAAAAGAGCTGTTGAATCCATGTCGATTTCAGGGCGAGGGCATGATCGGATACTAAAAATAGGAAGAACTATAGCAGATCTAGATGGCTCTAGTGACGTCCAGCTATCGCATATAGCTGAGGCCATAGCCTATAGGCCTCGGAATTCCGGTTTTCGAGGAGAGTCATAATGGTACCTGTCCTGTATGAGGTGGCGATAGTCGATTTTGTTGAAGAGACGTGGGCGTCTGTTGAGATTTCATCTGATTTGGTTGTTGATGTTCAGCTGAACCGGCTCCCCGTTGGTGTTCAAGAGGGTGATGTCGTCTGCTTTAGGAGCGTCAAAACCGACTGGGTACCAAATAGCTTTCGCCTTTGCCCAGAGGATCTAATTGTTTCTAACCCAAGGGCTGTAGCCCTTACAAACAACAGGAGTGTGCAATGAAAACAGAAAATATAGAGGAGTCAGTCTTGGCTGTGGAGAGGGCGCTTGCGGGGATTCATCGTAAGTTCGGAGTTGGCTCTGTGATTCGACTAGGTGAGGGAGCAGTTGTAGATGTAGACAATTCTATCTCCACGGGCTCTTTGGGCCTTGATATGGCGCTGGGTGTTGGGGGGCTACCAACTGGTCGAATGATAGAGATATACGGTCCAGAAGCATCGGGTAAAACCACTTTGGCTCTCCATGCTATCGCATCGGTACAACAGGCCGGCAAGGTGGCTGCTTTCATTGACGCTGAACACGCTCTGGATCCTACATATGCTAAGAATCTAGGTGTGAGAATAGAGAACCTCTTTGTTTCTCAGCCTGACTCTGGGGAACAGGCCCTTGAAATTGCGCAGTCTCTAGTTCAGACAGGTGAGGTTGGTCTAGTCGTAGTCGATTCAGTGGCAGCTCTGGTTCCTCAGGTTGAGATAGATGGTGCTATGGATGAACTCCAAGTTGGAACACAGGCACGTATGATGTCAAAGGCCATGAGGAAGCTGACAAGAGTGGTGTCCAAGACTGGTTGTACGGTGGTTTTTATCAATCAATTGCGCCAGAAGATAGGTGTTAGGTTTGGCCCAAATGAGGTGACTAGTGGCGGCAATGCACTCAAGTACTACACGTCGGTGCGCTTAGAAATACGAAGAATAGGTGCGATTAAGAAGGGTGATTTGACGGTTGGAAACAGGACTCGTGTGAAGGTCGTTAAGAACAAGGTGGCCGCCCCATTTAGGATAGTTGAGTTCGATATATTGTTTGGAAAAGGAATCTCTCGAGAAGGCGAAGTGATTGATATTTCTGAGTCTCTTGGAATTATTCGTAAATCTGGGTCCTGGTTTTCTCATGGGGAGAAGAAGTTAGGCCAAGGGAGAGAGAATGTGCGAGAGTACCTTTCGTTAGATAACGAATACATGGGGCAATTAGAACAATCTATAGTTGAGTGCTCCTTGAGTCGTGTCGCAGCCTAATCAGCAAACACCTCCCTAGAAGAGTTCTGAAGTTTTTGGTTTAGCGCTGGCCGGATCTCTATTTATTGAGAGCATCTGTCGGCAACTGGTGACGGCCAGCGCTTCTCAACTATCGCCCATAATATTTAGTTAGCATACAGGCTGGACCTTCCTAGCCAGCGTCTTGTCTACTACTAACTGACCTTTTCGAGCCACAATCTCTCCACCAAGCACGACAATTTCAGGCTTGGTAGCCATCTCTCTACCTTCGAAGGGAGACCAGTCGCACTTTGAAAGTAAATCTTTTGGCGACAGTTTGGTCATGTCACCGCTTCTGATGACCAACAGGTCAGCATCCATACCTACCTTGATCGCACCTTTTGTTGGTAGCCTAAAGATCTCAGCGGGTCGAGCGCTCATCAACGAGGATATTTGCCCGTAGCCTATCTGACCTCTATAGGCTGCGTGAAGCATCAGCGGTAGTGATGTCTCGACACCAGGCAGTCCAGAGGGTGCGCTCCAGTAATCAACCTCTTTCTCCTCTCTTGTGTGTGGTGCGTGGTCAGATCCTATAGTGTCGACCTCTCCCGCGACTAGAGCGCTCCATAGTGCAGAGCGATCAGATTCACAGCGCACAGGTGGGTTGCACTTAGAAAAATTCCCAAGATCACTGCACCCTTCAGCAGATAGAAAGAGATGGTGTGGGCAGGCCTCCACTGTGATGTACTTTGAGTTTTGGATTCGTAGTAAATCTAGCTCCATCTGGGTTGATAAATGGCATATATGAACCTTTTTTTGATGCTGCTCAGTAAGCTCGCAAAGCTGTCTTACAGCTTCAAGCGCTGCCTCTGGTGGGCGCACATTATGGTGACCAGGCCAGGGGTTGTCCTTCATTTTAGATTTGGCCTGTATAAGCATTGCCTCGTCTTCGGCGTGGACTCCAATTAGTCCAGGATTATCCATGGAGAATATTCTTTGCATACCCTCTGGCTCGCAAAGAAGAGGGCCTGTTGATGAGCCCATGAAAATCTTTGTGCCAACGGCACCAGCCTCCCTCATCCTGTTTAGCTCTTCTGCATTGTCACCGTTGGTTCCAGCCCATATGCCCCAATTGCAGAGAGACTTTGCTTTGGCTATTTCCTGTTTTTCCAAGAATTTTTCTAGAGATACAGTAACTGGCCATGTGTTAGGCATCTCCATTACCGTTGTTATTCCCGAAGACAACGCAGCTGAAGAGCCCGAGGTCCAGTCCTCTTTATGATTGTGTCCTGGATCTCTGAAGTGAACGTGAGTGTCGATGACACCTGGAAGCAGTAGGCAGCCTTGACCATCTATAGTCTGCTTTGCAGCACCACTAGCGTTGTCTCCTATATATGAGATTTTACCATCTTGAACGGCGACATCGCAGATGATGCTGTTTTTGGGAGTCACTAGAGTGATCTCTTTTATGATTAGGTCATACATTTTGGCTCTCTTGTTGGGAACTTTTCGCTTTTCTATTGCGTAGTAGTCTTTACGTCGACTGACAGAGTGTAACTGAGTTATCAAGTAAGCATGAATTACACTCCAAAGAAGCTAGAAGAGTTAGATGTCTTGGGTAACAAGGCCTACGCCTTAGGTGATGAGGGCTCGCCTATACTATTTATCGCTGGCCCTCCAGGTTCCGCCATTATGTGGGAGAACGTACAGCGACGACTTTGGCCTAGAAGGACGGTAGCGGTTGAGTTTCCCATTAGGCCTAAGGTTACATTCGATGACATAGTGGCGACCCTCGGTGATATAGCGAAGCATTTACAGTCTCCTATTCTCGTCTCTCACGGTTCAGCCATACCTTTTGCTCTATCAGCTAAATCTGATTGTATTTCTGTTCAAGTAGTTACTAACGGACCAGTGTTGAATACTGGTTCAAGCTCTAAACTCAGTACTTTTTCAAGATCAATTATAGGAGTTTCCACCAGAATCGGGCTCGGGTCTATGCTCTTTAGATCTTCGCTGGGGTTGAGAAGGGCTGTAAAAAATCCATATGTTATGGACAGTGATGTCGTTGACACTATGGTTGCCCCGTATTTCTCTACTAGACAGGGGCGTAAAGGACTTTTGGCCACTCTTCGCCTTACACCAGATTGTCGCGACCTTTCTGTTTCGGTGCCAATCCACATAATATGGGGAGACTCTGATAGGTTTCACCCGCTTGCCATGGTTGATGAGTGGGCTGGTGGGTTAAAAAATGTAACAATTGAGCACGTTCCAGGGGGTAGGTGGTTTTACCCTGTCGAGTGTCCTTGGGAATTAGCGGACAGGTTATCTGAGCTATCAAGGAGCCACGAAATCTAGTAAACCACGACAAAATTGTCGTGGTTTACACGACTCTTTTTATTTTGAGATTGACGGTCTTTTTGGTTTACTCTGTAAGTTTAGGTGTTTGAACTTACCTTGAGCGCATTGGCATACAATGTGCTTGATTACTCGACGGAGACGTGAGCTTAGTTTGGCGGGAAGAATCCCTCTATAACGAATCGCGAGGAAAGGGTCTGATTAGTTTCAGGCTCTTTTTTTTTGCCGCTTTCCATATGGCTAAATCTTGTGTATAGGTGAACGCAAGAGGTACTTATGATTGATCCACACGGTCGCCTTCGTAACAAGAGCGAGAGCATTCGATGTATTGTGAACCCAGCGGCTGGTGCTGGGCGCGCTGGCGCTGGTGTTTCTCGGCTAAAGAGAGCTTTAGATCGAACGTTCGAGCAGTGGGATGTGGTTCTTACAGAGGGACAGGGGCACGCTTCTGTTCTAGCGACAGAAGCTGTAGAGGAGGGATTAGATATAGTCGCTGCTGTTGGTGGAGACGGCACGTGTCATGAGGTTGTTAATGGGATGTTCGATGGTAAGGTTAATAGGTCTCGCAGAACAGTCTTCTCAGTTATTCCGTGGGGGACTGGTTCAGACCTAGCTCGGACACTGGAGATCCCGACTAGGGTTGAGGATGCCTTGTGGATAGCTTCAACTGGTATGACGCTGCTGGCCGATGTTGGTTATGCGACGCTCTTAGATAGAGATGGCGGTGATCTTTCTCGCTGTTTTATAAACAGCGCAAGCTTTGGCGCGAGCGGTGATGTGGTTCAGCGTGTCAACTCAGGTTCCAAAAGGTTTGGTGGTAGGGCAAGTTTTTTGAAAGCAACTCTTTCATCTCTCGTAAATTATAGACCAGTCGATGTCTCCATAAAATGGGGTTCCGAGGCCAACTCTGGTGAATGGCAAGGTGAGTTGTTGTCAGGGTTTGTGTTGAATGGAGGATGGTGTGGTGGAGGAATGAGGCTCACTAAAATGACTTCCATGTTTGATGGAAATCTGGATCTATTTGTTCTACCAAGTATGCCAGCTGTCTCTTCCATAATGAACAGTTGGAAGCTTTTCGGGGCTAGAATAGGGACTGTAAAAGGTGTCGAGCAACATCACCCAGAGTGGGTTGAGGTGGCGTCTAACTCGGGAGAGTCAATGTTGTTGGAGCTGGACGGTGAGCAGCCAGGTACACTCCCAGCCAAACTGGAGATCTTACCAGGCGCCCTTCAGGTTAGAGGTGGTTGGCTTCGATCCCCAGTCCACAGCCTGCAGTGATTTTGCATTATTTATATTATTTTCGTTATTTATACTATAAGGAAGGTGGCGGAAATGTTTTATTATAAATGCTCACTAAATAGTTTCTAATAAAAGCTTTGTTCTTGGTAAAAGCATGAAAATCGTTTGAATGGTTTTTTGTATATGTTAGGGTAATTCTGCGAGGGGCGGCCGAAAGCTATGCTTTCATCGTCGGGACGCTATTTATATTATTTGCACTATTTGCATTATTTGGAGTTGAAGATGAACAAAGCAGACCTAACAGAAGTTCTTTCAGAGCGAGCAATAATCCCTAAGGTTAGAGCGGCAAATTACATCAACATAATCACTGGAGCTATTCAGGACGCGTTAGTGTCAGGTGATAAGGTTACAATTTCCGACTTTGGTACATTTACCGTTTCTCGAAGAAATGCATTCCAAGGCCATAACCCTAAGAGTGGCGAAGTCATTCAGGTGCCAGAGCGTAAGATCCCCGTGTTCCGAGCAGGCAAAGGCCTCAAAGAGGCGCTAAACGACTAAGTCTGCGAAATACGCCATTATAAGGCTTTAATTTTTGTAGGGCGATCTTTGTGAATTCAGAGATCGCCCTTTCAACTTTTGAGATTAACTTTCTTTAGGTACAATTCAGGTTAGATAGCGAGTAAATGAGGTTGATAGATTTTTGGAGAGAGTAGGCCGTGAGTAACTTAAAGGAAAAATTCTCTGGGCATGGTTGTGATTGTAGTATCACCCAAGTCGCTGATGTTCGTCTGCCTAGTAGGTTTGGTGAGTTCAAGCTGGTTGCGTTTGAGTCTGAGGCTGGAGAGGAATTAATAGCTTGTATTAAGGGCGATATTTTCGGAGTCCATTCAGTGGCTACTAGAGTTCACTCTGAGTGCTTCACAGGTGACGTGCTCGGCAGCCTTCGTTGTGATTGTCGTGATCAGCTCGAGGAGGCGCTAAGTTATATTGGTAAATCAAAATGCGGGGTAGTTTTGTACCTCCCGCAGGAAGGCCGTGGAATAGGCCTTTTCAATAAATTAAGGGCTTACGCGCTACAGGATGAGGGGTTGGATACGGTTGAGGCGAATATTGCCCTAGGCTTTCCAGATGACCTTCGTAAGTATGATTTAGCGGCAGCAATGCTTTGCTGTTTAGGTGTGAGCAGCGTAAAATTACTCACCAATAACCCAAAGAAAATCGAAGGTCTGCGTGACTGTGGTGTGGTTGTTGATGGCATCTTACCCCTGAGAATTCCACCTAACGAACATAATGCATCCTACCTAGCTACAAAGCGCAAGAAGTCGGGTCACATGCTGTAACAATTGTTGAAACCTTCCCTTAAAGATGGAAAGTTTCACATTTTGGCTAAGTCTAAGCTATTATTCATCGAGTAATTGTCTGTATTTTGAGGGTGCATAATGATCAAAAAGATCTCGATTTTGTCAGTTTTGGGCTTAACGGCTCTTGTTGGTTGTAAGGGCGAGCCCGTTGTACCCGTTCTATTTGACTATCCAGAGTTGTCTGTCAGTTCTGAATTAATCGAATTCGGTGACGTTGATTATGGTGAGGCAGAATACAGGACTTTTAATGTACAGAATCTAGGTGAGCTCCCAATGGGAGTATCGGCGGTCTACCAGGGGGCTGGCTTTACCGACTCATTTTCAGTCTTTCTGGACAAGAACTCGCTGTTATGCCCCGAGGTTGATGACACGGGTCTAGATGCATCAGCTACAGCCAAGGATTCACACACAACTACCAGTAATGACACTGGTTCTTCTGATACTGGGGGAGGTGGTGGTTCTTCTGATACAGGGGGAGGCGGTGGTACTTCTGACACGGAAGAAGTTGATGAGGATGTCTTCATTCTGGGTCCTGAGTGCAGTGTTTCGATTAGCATCGAATTCTCACCAGTTAACGTGGGAGATGTTTTTGGGTCGGTAATCATTGAGACTTCAGAGCAGTCATCTGAAGATGAGGAGCCAGAATGGTTTGCTGACCTCGACACTGCAAGACAGATAGTCTACATGTCTGGGACTGGTGTCATGGGCAGAGGGCTCGCAGTTGTTCAGCCTAGGCTCGTAGATTTTGGCCACGTATGGACTGGTGAAGAGGTGGTCCGGTACGTTGAGGTCTCAAATGGTGGCGATGGACTTTTAGAGCTTCAACCGCCAACATTATCAGATAACTGCGATGAGGCATTCAGTATCGCTTGGTCTTACCCAGAAGGTCTAGAGTTGGAGCCCGAGACATCTAGCTTAATTGAGCTTTTGTTTGTACCAGTGGATCAGTCTAGCGCTTTCTGTACAGTAATTGTTGGCTCTGACGATGCAGACAATCCAGAGATTACTGTAACTCTACAGGGTAATACTGGAGTTGACCCTGACAACCAGCCTCCGACGATATCGCTGTATTCGCCAGAGCCAGGATATATGCACACTAATTCTGATCCTTTGATCGTGGAATTGCAGATTTTCGATGTCAACCAGCCAGCCACATCACTTCTATGTAAAGTGAAGAGTATGTTCCTGATGGATGGTGTTTCAGTGGCGAACTGTAAGCCTTCTGAGGATTCAGGACATGTGGTTGTGGAGGTAGATACCAACAATATGCCAGCAGGTGTCGACACCTTGATGATAACTGTAACAGACGCTTCTGAGGTTACAGCATATGCTTCAGTGCCAGTTCTAATTCGAGCAGACTTCCCTTCCTCTGATGATGACGGCGATGGTTTTGGCGATGCCGAGACAGGTGAAATGCACGACTGTGACGACCAGAACCCAGACGTGTACCCTATGTCTTCAGAGTTGGCCGACGGAGTTGATAATGACTGCGACACTCTCGTAGATGAGGGGACTGTCGGGTATGATGATGACGGTGATACCTTCAGTGAAGATGAAGGTGATTGTAATGATAAGGACAGTAGTAGCTATCCAGGTGCTCCAGAGATGGCTGACCATGCAGATAATAACTGCGATGGAGTAGTTGATGAGGGTACTTCGCTTTATGACGATGACGGTGATGGTTATTCAGAGGTTAATAACGACTGTGACGACTCAGACTTCGAAGTCAATCCAGGCGCTCTTGAACTATGTGATGGGATCGACAACAACTGCAATGGTCTACAGGACAGCTTTGATAACTGTACAGAGATAGACACTGACCCAGTCATTATCGGTGGAGTACATATGGCTCGGACCGCAGTTGAGGAGGGGGAGACTCTAGAGCTGTCAATGTTGGTCTATGACGCGGATGGTCAGGATCTATCATGGGCATGGTCAGTTGGTAGTGAGGGGGGTGAGATAGATGACCCAACAGCAGAGGTCGTTAACTGGACTGCTCCCGACTTGTATAGCACTTCTAGGGGCCAGATTTATTCAGTCTATGTCGTTGTTCAGGATGAGGATGGCAATCAGGTTTGGGAGTTTGCGGAGATAGCTGTTTACCCAACAAACGGCCTGAATGATGAGCAATATGTCAGGTTGGTTGTCAATAATGACCCAGGCGGGTGTACTTCAGTCCCAGCGGCACCTATTAGATTTGGTGCGGTCATGCTTGGGGTTGGTGCTGTACTGTTACGACGACGTAGCTAAGTCCAACACTGGCCTTGTTCTGATGGGGTTGGGGCTTTTAGGTCCCAGTTGAGTGGGGCACGATCTGACCACTAGCACCACTATATGGGGCTGGGTTTGGGCAGGTTTTCAAACAATGCTAATGACGATATAGTGATGGGCTGGTGGTCATTCCTGCCCGCAGCACAACGTTTATAAGATCTGTAGGTTGGATAAAAAGTCTTAATCTAGACCAAAGTGGGCTTCTTATCAAAAGGCGGCCCGATTCTTGCGTTATCATTTAGCATGACGATTATTAGAAAACGAAGTGGCCAGGCCGTGACCGAGTTGGCGCTTATGCTTCCGCTCATATTTGCGTTGGTTTTTGCCGTCATTGAATTCTCCTACTACCTAGGTGGAGTTCACTATGTGAATTATGCTACGTTTATGGGCGCCAGGGCAGTTCAGGCCAATGAGTCGCCAGCTGACGTGGAGACTGTACTGCTCAATGGTAATGTTACAGACAACGCATACTTAGAGACTCTACCTTCCGGTTCTGGGGTTAAGGGGACCCTCCCATGGGCGGCTCAAATGCCGGGTTTCTCGCAGATCATGGGACAGGACATGACCGTTGATATGACCGTAAGTCTTGGTACACCAGAGTGTCAGTATGAAGGTGTCAATGTCTCAGGCTTAACCGGGGACTTGTCCGCCGCTTATAGCGATAATATGTTGGAGTGCAATTAATGTTACGTAAGCGCTCAGGTCAGTCAGCTATTCTTATAGCCCTATCGCTTTTTAGCATGGTCATATTTGTGGCTTTCGTCACCAATATAGGAATCCTAGTCAACGATAAAATTCGTGTACAGTCCGCAGCAGATCTAGGAGCTTACTCAGCCGCCTATCGAGAGGCTCAGGTTATGAACCGACTCGCGGCAATAAACCACGATATCTTCAAAGAGGCAGAGTTATGTCGACAGCTGCTAGAGGGGGGAGAGCCTTGGAAGCCTACTACATGTGATTGCCTTCCTATGCACCCATTAGCGGAAGAGATAATCGCAGGATGCGCTGTCGCAATGGAGGCCATTGCCTCCGAATTCCAGGCGGTAGCGAGCTATGGTGCTTCTGTATCGAACGCTATTAATGCTGGACGCTTTACAATGGAAGAGAATATTGAAGGGGTTAGTTCAGAATTCTTTGAGGGTTATTCAGCATCTGCTACATCCCCAGGGGCCTACACTGTAGATGGCGTTGTTCCAGCTATAGCAGATTTCAGCAGGTTGATTACGAATTATAACTATTGGGTCAGCCCATTCTGCCCATGTTTTGGTGGGTGTTGCTACAATCCACCAGTACCGTCTCAGGTCATTCCAGTACCCAGCTATTACGTCAAGAGCGATCGTAACCCAGATGTTTGGGTCATGGCGGAAGCATCTGGCACAATGGAGGGAACCTACCTAGACATCGCCTATTCGCAATCAGGCAACGATGGCGGCTATTTCGGCAGCTCTAGTGATGGTGGAGAGAGTGATCGTATGGTTGCTTTGTCTGTCGCCAAGCCATTTGATGGTTCGGTCGGGCCTACCGTAGTATTTATGGCCGATGGTTTTATTGGTGGGGTGGCTGCTGGTAATCTAGGCCTACCAGTTGAGCGTTCATCAGCGTTTCTACCCTTGGAAAATTACATTCAACCAACCTATAGGGCTCGACTTGCAGGTGTGCATGAATGGGACGGGTCAGCCTCTCTACATACACCATCATCAACAATAACTCAGGCTTACGGGATAGATTATGCGAACCTTATTAGCCACTAGGCGTCGGAGCGGCCAAGCAGCTGTGGAGACGATGCTTTTGGCATTTTTGGTCATGCTGATACTGATGAGTCTCGTACACCTTTTCACGGTTACATGGGCTAGTGAAAATGCCCACATAAGGGCTAGGGAAGGGGTTATGCACGGTACCGGATATTTGGTGGGTGATCGGGCCGATGTGGCATATACGACGGTAATATCAGCTCCATTTGACAGTATGACAGGTAACTACACAGCCCTATGCCAGGACTATGTATGCCCGATTACCCCCTATCGATTTAGTGCGATAGCGACGGACACGACTCCAAGTCATGACTTGTTTGGTTCCCAGAGTATTACTGTGCAGGCGGTTATTGCTGGGAATTAATGGCGAGAGTGATCGCGGCGACTGCAGCAGTGTCTGAACGCAGGGTATTGCTGGCAATGTTCTTCGCGGTGAACCCTTTTGCTATAGCTATCTTCTCTTCCTCTGTTGTCAGTCCGCCTTCGGGGCCTATTAGGAGTGCTACTGGGGCAGAATTGTTTGGGGACATTTGCTCTCTCGGTGAAAGTAGCCACTTATCTCCTGAGGGAAGCTTTAGGGTCGCCTCTGATATGTCCTTGTAGATGCTGATGAGTGGTAGGTCATCTCTACCACATTGGGCCGATGATGACGTGGCGATGGAGTTCCATCTGTCCAAATGGGCCTTATTCGCAACCGTTCGGGTCGCTACAAAGCACCTTATCTCTGTTACTCCAAGCTCTGTAGCCATGCGTACGATCCGCTCTAGGGCGGGTTTTCTGGGCATTCCTTGAATCAGAATAAGGGTCTTAGGCTTATCGTCGTTGGTTAGCACCTCTTCTACGGTGATGACAGCTAGTCCATCCTTTACGTCTGACAATGCACCAATAGCTTCTTTACCGTCTCCATCGAAGATGCGTACTTTGGTGCCTCTGGGCGTAAGGCAGACCCTCAGTAGGTGGTGGGAGACCTCTTCTGAGAGGGTCACTGTGCCACCGTTGTCGGTTACTTTATCTGCTCTAAACCGTCGAGTCATTCTTGTACCGTAGGCATGTCCAGCCGTCTGTAGTTATCGCAGACTCCAGTGAGAGGTGTGGGTCTATAAGGCCTCTTACTATGTTTGCCTTGCTTTCCATTATCCCTGCCAAGACTAGATGTTTACCTGTAAGCCTAATTAGTTCAGGTGCCATCTCTGATAGGACCTCGGCAAAAAGGTTTGCCACCACTAAGTCGCGAGGCTCTGAGAAGTCTTGCAGCGATCTGTTTGAGAATTTAGCATGGAGCCCATTTATTGACGCGTTCTCTATGGCTGCTTTGACAGATGTCGGATCTATGTCGAAACCATCAACCTTGAGCCCCTTGTGAGCGGCAGCTAGCGCTAAAATTCCCGAACCGCAACCAACATCAAGGCAGGTAGAGTTATCTTTGGCGAGCTCGTCTATTGCTTCTAAACATGCTCGAGTCGTTGGGTGGTCCCCGATCCCAAAAGCATTGCCTGGTGGAATGATTAAGTCCCCTGCTTCTGCCTCCCACGGAGGTGAGACCGTAAGGGTGTCTGAAATTGGTATTCTGTGGTGGTGCTGCTTCCACATATTGTCCCAGTCTTCTTCAATCGCTAGGTGGAATACTAGGTCTTCTAAGTTGAAGTGGGTCGCTAGCGTCGCCTTGATGTCTTCCTTAACTTCAGGTTTTACCCAGGCGGTGACTCTGCATCGAGATGGCGTAGCCTCTCGGTTAGGCCTCTCCCATGGTTGAGTAAGGATCAGTTTGTCACCCGCAGCAGGTGCCTCTTCAATACCACCTGCTCCATGTTGTAGTGCGCTAGCTGTAAATAGGGGTATCTGGTCCCTGTCTAGTTCAATAGAAACGGATAGCCAGTCGCTCATTGACTCTGTGTTGTGCTTGGAAACAGCCCATTTTCTGCAGCGTCTAGTATTTGGTTTAGCTCCTCAGAGCCCCCAAGGACCCGAATCCAGTCACCACCAGTCTGCACTCCAAGATTAACAAACAGTGTAGGGGTGCCTTCAACTCCTGAATTGGTTCCAGCCTCTCTCTCTGTCACAACGGCTGCTGCCGTGGCGGGGTTGGACATACACTCTCCGTAAATTTCTGAGTCTAGCCCTGTCATCGTTATTGCTATGAAGTCAACGGCACTCCGCTCTCTTGTTGGTGCGTTGTTAAACAGATGCTCAGCTATATCCCAGCCCCTGTTCTGTTGTTCGGCGCAAGTGGCGGCTTGAGCAGCCAACTCTGACCCCTCACCCAGGAAGGCATAGTTTTTGTGTATTAGCTTGGCGTTGTCGTATTGGCTGACAACATCTTGAGTGGGGCCAGACTCTATGGCACAGTGTCCGCAGTTAAAGTCAGCAAACTCAACTACCAGCCATTCAGCTTCGTATCGTCCCAGTGTAGGCTCGTTTCCAGATAGTGCGACAGGGGCTCGCGCGGGTTCATATAAGCTAGAGATCGTCACTTGCGACCCCGCAGTTCCTGGGGCTGTAGACCCTGTCGATGATGAATTCATCGCTGCCCCCACCGCGAAAGCTATGAATCCTGCGGGAAAAGCGGTCCATGTTGCTCTGTTGTGGCCTTCGAATACTCCAGCAAAAACAGGGCCATCGCGATGTCGCTTAGCGGCTATCGCAGCTATAGCTAGTATGCCAGCCACGCCGTATAGACCTACACAGAAGAGGCACCAAGCGTCGAGCACGGTTTTACTGAAGTAGGCCATATAGGCGGATGTTCCCGCTGCGAGGGCTGCTCCAGTTGTAAGTGTAGATATGGCGGCCTCACTCTTGCTTCGCCAGCCTGAAAAACAACCAGCGGTCATGGCTACATAGAAGCCAAAGGCAAAAACTGCGGTTGGTATGCCTCCGACCTGGCCCATGGATGACCCTGTTACTCTGATGCAGTCCCATGGTCCGCCAGTACATTGACCCATGGCACTATCGTTGAAGAAAGAGAGGTATCCTGCAAATGTGACACCACCAATCGACGCAATCATCCCAGCGAGCATGGGGGCTCTGTTTAGAGCTCCAGCTGCCCCTACGCACAGGGCCGCAAGGCCAGTAAACATGGCATTAGGGGTGTCACCGTCTAAGGCTAGCTTGACTGATAAAGCAAGGAGGATCCCCGCTCCCAAAACAGCACCTATTTCAGCTTTTCGCATATTTATTCTCCAATTGGAGTGCGTTTAATCTGTGCCCCGAGAATAGTCTACCTAACTCTTCTTAGTAGCCCTCATCTGCGCCTCTCATCAATGTCTCGTTTGGCCTGTTTCTTTTTTAGACTCTGCCTTTTGTCGTGAAGATTCTTTCCTCTAGCAAGTGCTATATTTAGTTTTACGAATGGACCTTTGAAGAAGAGAGAGAGAGGGACAATCGTTAGACCCTTCTCGCGTGTCCCAGATCTAAGTTTTCGTAACTCTTTCTTGTTTAGGAGTAGCTTTCTTGGGCGCATGGGTTCGTGGTTGACATGGGTAGCGTACTCATATGGTTTAAAATTTGCTCCTATTAGCCAGGCTTCACCTTTTTCGAACTTTACCCAGGCCTCTTTTATTGTCCCGTTCCCTTGTCGGAGCGTCTTTACTTCGCTGCCCAAAAGGACTAATCCTGCCTCGAATTGGTCCAAAATCTCGAATTCGTGTCGAGCCTTTTTGTTGTTGGCTATGTTTTTTATTAGTGCGCTCACTGTGTCTAGTTAATCAAAATTAGCTATCTCTTCCACAATGCCCCACATATTCTACGTGGAAGTGAATTTGCGCGATAATTAGCCGTCATTCGTCAAAACCAGCTACGATACCCTTCCAAATATTCCAAAGATCACCCACATTAATGTTGTAGTAATTACAGTGGTTTACGCATTTTAGTCACCGACATAAAAATTAAATGGATCAAAATGGTTGAAGATGGTTCATAGTGGAGTATGGTGGATAGTAGGTTGACAGTAGCTGTTGCAGTTGGTTGAAGTCGAAGTTGTGGTCGGGGAGAGAAAAATGCTCGGAGAGCGGTGTCAAGTCACCATTAAGCTCGATGATAAGGGGCGTTTTGCATTTCCAGCTCATCTTCGGCGCAAGATGAAGGAAGCTGGGCTTGATGAATTGGTGCTCACAAATTTCGATGGCGGGATTAGGGGATATACCCCCGATTATTTCGCGGAGCGGATCGAGGGGCCAATCAGGGAGCTCAACCCATTTGAGCCAGAGACCACGAGGCTTCAGAGGGCCTACTTGTGGGGCGCAGATGCCTGTAAAGTCGACGGTCAAGGGAGAATCAGGGTCCCTCAGATGCTTAGAGACGAGTGCGGCCTTTCAGGTGAGTGCGTGCTCCTCTCAATACTTGACTGGATTGAGATCTGGTCCGTCGAGAGATATCGGGCGGCAAGGCTCAAGTCGCAGACAGTCGTCAGCAAAGAGAATAATTCAGGGGGTTAGCTTGAGCGGGGGGTTTGAACACATAACCGTACTACGTGAAGAAGTAGTGGCTTCGCTGCGATCCGTCCCAGCGGGTGTAGTTGTGGATTGTACCCTTGGTGGCGGGGGGCACAGTGAAGCTCTCCTAGCGAGCCGCAGTGATGTTAAAGTACTAGGCATTGATCGAGACCCAGCAGCTATTGCCGCTGCTAATGCTCGTCTTTCAGGGTATGGGGAACGCTTTGTGGCCTGTGAGGGCTCATACTCTGACATAGCTAAGATCGTTAGAGAGCAAGGGTTTGAGCA
>Ga0115011_10000845_pt1 | contig 23182 bp, 19 predicted proteins | sample TroAtlMetagenome_2_FD_88705 | JGI IMG/M metagenome (GOLD analysis project Ga0115011, IMG submission 88705) | Marine eukaryotic phytoplankton communities from Atlantic Ocean - Tropical Atlantic ANT8 Metagenome | ecosystem: Environmental > Aquatic > Marine > Oceanic | place: Tropical Atlantic...
ACGTGCGGCGCGTGGTGTACAGATCGCGATAGTCTCCGCGACGCGTCAATAGGTGATCGACCACGGTCCGCAGCGTCTGCTCACGCGCATCGACGGCCGTTTCGCCGGTAAACGTCGGATAGATCTGGCCGTCCTTGCTGAGTACGCCGAAGTCCTCGAACTCGAACATGTCGTCGAACAGGGCGCGCACGCCGCCCTCCAGCCTCGGGCTGGCCAGCATTCGGTCCACTTCCCGAGCCAGCCCCGCCGGGGTCTGAAGCGCACCGCTTCCGGCCGCCGCCAACAATTCGGCATCGGGGGATGCGTTCCACAGGAACAGGCTCAGTCGCGTGGCCAATGACCAGCTGTCGAGCCGCTCTTCCCCGGCGTGCTCCGGATCCGGCTCGGCGGCCTCCGCCACCAGCAGCACGTTCGGACTCAGCAGCATTCCCTCGATTACGACGCTAATGCCGTCATAGAAGCTGTTTAGCGCGGTCGCAGCCTGATTCGCTTCCTCCGTCAGCGCGTCGATCTGCGCCTCCGAAACGCTGCGCCGATAGAGCAGGGGTGCCACCTGCGTAAGGAATGACTTCGTACATTCCGAATCGGCGGCATTCAAATCGGCGGGCGTGCACGGCACCAGAAATTCGCGGCTTCCCTCGCGGACGACCTCGGTAGCCACCTTGGAAGCCGTCTTCTGATACATCTCCAGCTGTGCGTCGGTCAGACCGGCCGTTGCGGTGCCGCTGATCAGCAAGCCGTCGATCCGCGGCAGCGCTGCAAAGCGGGTCGTGGGCTCGACGCTGGAACCGAACACATAGGACAAGGTGTTCATATACTGCTCCTGCGTCAGCAGGCGCAGCGCAGCAGGCGTTCCCTTGGCGGCCGGCTCTTCATGAGCATCCCCGCCGCATGCCGACAATCCGGCCATCGCCGCGACGGCCGCCAACACGACCACACCACCCGCCTTGAGGCGGGTCCGCCCTCGTGGCTGGTTCAGGGCCTGACTCAAAGCTCGAACTCGTTGCAGCATTTTTCAGAACCTCACAAAAATCGGCCAACCGCCAAACCGGTGCTCAACGCCCCAACTGGGCCAACACCACCGGCGCCAAGCGCTCTTCCCACATTCCACGCCTCGGCGAGGACACCGCCGCAGGCAGATGCAGCGAAAGCCCGAAACTCACGTCGCCCTGGCGTACTGCCAGACCGTCGCCCCACCACAAGGCTTCATCGCCGATCTGTCGCGGACTCGGCTCGGAGATCACGCCGGCCTCGGCGGCCTCGTAAAACGTATCCAGAAATTCGTGCGCCCGGCCGCTGCCCACCGGCCACTGCATCGCATTGAGGATCACGAAGCTGCGTCCACGCAGCGGCGCGGCCGGATCCGACGGCTTGCCGTGTTCCGATGCCAGCAACCAAAGGCAGGACGAAGACCAGGCGCCATTGGATTCCAGCCCGGCGTCCCGCCGCGATCCCGGCTCGACCGCCTGGCCGATGACGCTTTCGATTTGTGCCGGATCCAGCAATGCGCAGGCATTGATCTCGGGCGGGGCATCCGCCGCCAGAGCCTCGAACGCCGAGAGCAACAGCAGCATCCCGGCGCGCTTCAGCATGACGAGGACGCCGCCGAAGCCGCCGTGGCCTGAGTCTCGCCTGCGGTGTGTGGAACGCGAATCCGACTGTCCCAGTGCGCCAACACCGCCGCAGGCGTGGGCTTGTCCAGCAGGCTGACGATCACGAACAGCGTCAGACTGCTTCCCAGCCCAACATAAATGGGCAGGTTGGCGTAGATGTCCCGCATCACCGCCATCGTGCCGAGCGTGCCGAGCATTCCGGCAAAAATACTGGCGATCGCGCCACGTGCAGTGGCACGGCGCCAGATCATTCCGCCCAGCACCGCCACCATCAAGCCACCGACGAGAATGTCCGAGGCGATCGTCAAACCGGCGATCACGTCCTGGAGCAGGCATGCGATGACGGACATCGCCACGCCAAAGCACAGAATGTAGACCCGACTGTCATGCACTTCGTCGTGCTGATCGTCGCCGCCCTGACGGCGCCGGCCACGGACATCTTCCTTGGCGACCGTCGCCGTCGCGATCAGGCACCCGCTGGAGGTCGACATGATCGCGGACAAGGCGCCGGCGACGACCAGCCCCGCCAGCCCCGCCGGCAGCAGGTGCCGAACGATCTCGGTGTAAACCTCATCGCGCCCGATCAGGCCCGGCAGCAAGACCTTGGCCGACATGCCGATCAAGGCACCGGCGAGCCCGTAGGCGAAGCCGTAGCCCGCCGCGGCCAGTCCCGCCCAGCGCGCCACCGCATCGCTGCGCGCGGTGAACACGCGCTGCCAAAGATCCTGGCCGATGACCATGGTCGGAACGTAAAGCACGATGTAGGTGAATATATTTCCGGCGCCGATTTCGGCCCAATTGAACGCCTCGATCGGCAGGCGCTCATGCAATCCCTCGAAGCCGCCCGCCCGGTACAAGGCCACCGGCAGCAGGATCAGGAAGATGCTGACGGTCTTCAGTACGAACTGGACCAGGTCCGTAAAGGTGATCGACCACATACCGCCCAGCGCGGAATAGACAACCACCACGCTGCTGCCGATCAGAATCGCCGGAACCTTGCCGATATCGAACAGCACCGAAAAGATTGCGCCATAGGCAATCGTGGAGGTGACGGCAATCATCAGGGTATAGGCCATCATCACGATGCCGGAGACCTTGGTCCCCATCTCCCCGTATCGCAGCTCCAACATCTGGCTGACGGTGTAGACCCGCAAGCGGTTGATCAGCGGGGCCAGGAACAGACTGATCGCGGCCACGCCGCCGGACATGGAAAACACCAGCCAGACACCCGACAGACCGTGCTCATATCCCAGGCCTATGCCACCCAGGGTGGCGCCGCCGCCCATGATCAGCGCGGCGAGGGTGCTGGCATAGAACACCGGCCCCAGGCGTCGTCCGGCGACCAGAAAGTCGGATTCGGTCTTGGCGCGCGCTTTGGCATACCAACCGACCCCGATCATGCCGGCCATGTACAGCACGATGACGAGCAGATCCATGATCAGCCCTCCCCGAGACCGGCCGCACATGCCCGCCAACGGCCGCGTCGGCTACGCAGCTTGAATGCTTCAATCAATGTCCGGCCCGATTGCGGGTTCATGGGTTGCGTTGTCATAAACGTATGTACCATTGGTCTGTTTACGCACCTATCGAAGCCGGATCAATGAGAGGCGGATCGATACGATTTAGTGGAGCTAAATGCTGGGAACCGCACCACGCCGCCGTGCAGGCTCAGCGCAGCGCATCGATCTCCTCGGGTTCGACCGCTTTGGCCGAATTGCGCCAGGAGTTGCGCACGAAAGTCAGTAGCGCCGCCGCCTGCTCATCGCTGAGTTTCTGAGCAAACGGCTTCATCGATTTCCAGGGGCGCGACTGATAGGCCTCGGACGGCCCTTCCACCGGAAGCCGCGGCCCGTTGAGAACCAGGTCGATCAGCGACGATGCATTCGGCGCCTGGACAAACGCACTGCCCGCCAAAGGCGGCGCCGTGTCGTCGGAGCCCAGCCCCGTCGGCAGATGGCAGGTGCCGCAGTGAATGTCGTACTGCTTCGCCCCCAGCGCCATCACCGCTTCACCCGGTTTGGCTGAGGCCTCACCGCCGGTGGGCAGGCTCTTCAGATAGACCGCCATCGCACGCGTGTCGTCCTCCGTCAGATAGCGCGTACTGTTGAGCACCACCTCGTTCATGGTGCCCATGAGCCGCGCACGTGAACTGATTCCCAGCCTGAGATAGTTGGCAATGTCCTCCTCGGACCAGGCCCCCAATCCATGCGGAGATGGCGTCAGGTTCGGCGCTCCGCGGACCAGCGCACCCCGCTCCTCGTCCAGTTCCTGCAGTACCCCACCGGTATAGAGCGCGTCTGACCTCTCTCCGCCGAGCAGGCTTCGCGGGGAATGGCAGGCGCTGCAGTGCGCCAAGGCCTCGACCAGATAGGCGCCGCGGTTCCACTGTTCGGAATGAGTGGCATCGGGCGCGAATTCGCCTTCATCCAGGTAAAGCGCATTCCATAGACCCAACAATCTGCGCTGGTTGTATGGAAACCCCAGATCGTTGCGCTTGGCCGGCGCCGCGACCGGCCGCAGGTTCATGAAGTACGCATACAGCGCTTTCAGGTCCGCATCGTTGATCTTGGTGAAGCTGGTATAGGGAAACGCCGGATACAAATATTCGCCATCAGGACGAACGCCGTGACGCATCGCCGCCTCGAATTGCCCGAAGCTCCAGCGCCCGATGCCGGTCTCTTCGTCCGGGGTGATGTTGGTTGAATAGATCGTGCCGAAATCGGTGACGAACGGCACACCGCCGGCAAACACCGCGCCTCCCGGCTCGGTATGACAGCTGACGCAGTTGGCTGCACGAACCAGGTATTCCCCACGCTCGATATCGGTCTCGGCGTGGAGGGGAGACAACCAGGCCCAGATCGACAAGACCAGGGCAGAACGAGAAGCGACCTTCACCAAAAGCATATGCGATCCCAGGTAGTGAACGGAACCGCGGCATTGCGCCGCATCCGGCCACGCTTCAGACAAACGTCTATACAAACTTTTCCCGAACTTATACGAATTAAACCATTACGTCTATACAAAGGATCGTATTTGACTGTACATTAAATTTACTCGTGGTTATGCGCCCAAAAATGGGGCACATAACCTGGATTGGTGCCACAAATTTGCGCACGGTGCCCCATGTTCAATCACGAACAAGACAAGCTGGATGCAGGCGCCGCGTCGTTACCTCCGGTACGCGCGGTCCAGGCATTTGAAGCTATCGTTCGATGTGGCAGTGTCACCGCCGCCGCCGACGAACTGGGCATTTCCTCGGGGGCAGTCAGCCAGCAGTTGCACAAGCTCGAACGCGAGCTCGATGTTCGGCTGCTGAAGCGAGAGGGTCGCTCGCTGACACTAACGTCGTGGGGGCGGATCTATTACGAACAAATACAGATCGCATTCGATGGCCTGCGTCGCGCGCAACACCGCTTACAACTCGCGCGGACCAAGCAGAATATCGCAATCAGCGTGCCACCCTCGATGAGCCTCTGGGTCCAAAGACCTCTGCTGCAATGGAGCCAGGCACACCCAGCGGTCGACCTTCAACTGATCGGTTCAGAGAACGAGGTCGAGCTTCAGAACGAGAGCATCGACTTCAGGATCTGCTATGGACCGGACGCACGGCGCTACGACCGATTTTCGGAGCTGTTCCGTGATGCCGTGGTTCCCGCCTGCTCGCCGAACCTGTTGCAGGGACGGCCGGTTCACCAAGCGGCGGACATTCTGACCCATCCGTTGATCAACATTGTCTGGAACAGCCACCATCGACAGCTGCCGTCATGGGCAGACTGGGCCTGGTCCGCGGGACTTGCCCCGCCGCAAAGCACCGGCCATCTGACATTTTCGCTTTCAAGCGCGGGGATCGACGCCGCGCTGGATGGCGGCGGTTTTGTGCTCGCACAGATCTCGCTGATTACCGAGCACGTGCGCCAAGGACGCCTCGTGATCCCGATAGACCAGCGCCTCAATCTCCCGGAGGCCTACTATCTTGCGTGGGAACGTGATGCCCTGGACCGACAGATTTGTGCAGACTTCCGCTATGCGCTGATCTCGGCGGCGCGCCAACAACACGAGCTCTCCAACGCAGACGCGCTCGCGCCGCCGCCCACGCAGACGCGCAGCTGAACGCTGCGCCGCTCAGGTCAGCGTCGTAAACGTCGCAACCAACTCATGAAGGCTGCCAGGGTAGGTCAGACGAACGAAGGTGATGGGGGAGCTCTCGCTTCGCGTCTTGCGCTCAACGATCAGACACGGGCTTCCCGCCTTCACCTTGAGACGAGTCGCCACATCCGCGACGGCGCCGGACGCACGGATACGGTGCTCGGCAAAGTTCCACGGCACCTGCTGCAACAGCCAGGCACCCGGTGAAATCTCGTCGAAGGTTTCCGCCGCCGCGCCTTCGACGGCCTGCAGGTTGATCAAACGGTATTCGTCACAGAATGGCTGGTTCTTCGCAAAGTGCCTGCAGATCAACTCGAGCACCGGCACGGTGGCGTCCGCCCCCAGCAATACCCGATCGTCACGCCTCGATCGCCGCTTGTGCCGTTCCAGGATCTCGAAGCGATACGGCAGCCCGAGAGCCGCCACCTCGACCTTGATGTCGGAAATCGACAGCACCGCCGATTGCGATTGCGGGCGGCCGACGAAACTTCCGACCTTGCGGTGGCGCTCGATGATGCCCGCCTGAGCAAGCTGGGTCAGAACCTTGTTGACGGTCATGCGTGAGCAGCTGTATTGCTGCATCAGCTCACGCTCCACCGGGATGCGCCGCCCGGGCTCCCAGCGTCCAGACAGAATGTTGCCTTGAATATCCGCCAGGATGCGTTGATGCAAGGACATCAGCGCGCGACCCGAACGCACCCCCGCGCGAGCGGCGGCCTGTTTAGGTTTGCTCACGCCCCTCCCTTCCTCTTGATCAATCACACAGCTCCTTCAATGCTTGGCAATAGGCAAGCCGTACCTGATCGCGCGACCGATGACGTCCCTGACTGACGTGCTTGCGACCGCCGACCCAGACACTGTCGACGATGGTGGCCTTGCCGGCAAAAAGCAAGGAATCAATCAAGGCATCTCGCTTGCGGCAGATCAGAACGGGGTCATCCGCCGACAGGCTCACCAGATCGGCAACGTGCCCCTCGGCAATTCCCGCTTGCGGGACGCCGAGCGCGCGCGCTCCGCCTCTCAACGCTCGCAGATAGAGCGCGGCACCGGTTGAACACCCCTGCAAACCGATCACGTTACGAGCGCGGTGCGACAAGCGTTGAGTGTACTCCAGAAGGGAAAGCTCTCCGATCAAGCTGATTCGTATATTCGAATCGGTTCCGACACCGAACTGCCCACCCACATCCAGGAATTCCACCGCCGGAAAGATCCCGTCGCCGAGGTTGGCTTCCGTTACCGGACACAGTCCAACGGTTGCCCTGCTGCGCGCGACATCACGGATTTCGCCCTCATCGACATGTGTGGCATGCACCAGACACCAGCGCGAATCCACCGCGTTGTTGTCGAGCAGCCACCGTACCGGGCGCAGCCCCGACCATGCGACGCAGTCGCGAACCTCTCCCTCTTGCTCGGCGATATGTATGTGCACCGGCGCATCGGGCAGCAGCTTCACGACTTTCGCCAGCTCCTCCGGGGTCACCGCCCTCAGACTGTGAGGTGCCACCCCGAGCACGCCATGCGGCAGTGAGGCGATGAATCCCTGGCAGCGCTCGATCAGGCGGCCGTAGCCGTCCACATCGAACGTAAAGCGTGCCTGCGCTTCGTTCGGCGCCTTGCCGCCAAACGAAGCGTGCGCATAGAACACCGGCAGCAAGCTCAGCGCGATACCGGTCTCGGCAGCGGCCGCGGCGATGCGCCCCGCCATTTCCGCCGGATCCGAAAACGCCTTGCCACCGATATCGTGATGCAGGTAATGGAATTCACCGACGCGGCAATAGCCTGCCTCGAGCATTTCCACGTAGGCCTGGGACGCGACCGCCTGCAGCTGATCCGGCGTCATCCGCGCGGCAAAGCGATACATCGTGTCGCGCCAGCTCCAGAAGTTGTCGGTCTGCGAGCCGCGCACCTCGGCCAGCCCCGCCATTCCCCGCTGAAACGCGTGACTGTGGAGATTGGCCATCGCAGGGAGAATCGCGAAGTGGTGTTCATCTCCCGCCTGCGCAGGCACACCAGACTCGATACGTGCGATCCGGCCATTGACGAGATGCAGGCGCGAGGATTCCCGCCATCCGTCTACGGCCAACAGGTTCTCGGCGTACAGGACAGTCACGGTTGAAGCTCCAGTCGGGTGCCAAACGGCTCTTGATTATCCAGCGTATATGACTATACATTATGACGGCGCCAGACATCATCGTCACGACACGATATCCCCCCAAGATGCCATCCAGAGACCCCCCCAAGGAACGCTTGTGGCGTAACGCCAGGCTCGCGACCATGGCCCCCGGCACTGCGGGCATCGGCATCGTGCATGACGGCGCAATGCTGGTTCGCGGCGAGCGGATCACGTTCGCAGGCCCCGAACAGGCGCTCCCGCCCAGCGATGGCGTCAATCGCGAAGTCATCGACTGCGAGGGACGCTGGATCACGCCAGGCCTTGTGGATTGCCACACCCATTTGATCTACGGCGGCAACCGCGCGGCGGAGTTCGAGATGCGCCTGCGCGGTGCGACGTATCAGGAAATCGCAGCTGCCGGCGGCGGCATCCTGTCGACACTGCGCGCCACACGCAGCGCCTCGGCCGATCAACTGGCCGACGCCGCGTTACTGCGCCTCGACAGCTTGATGGCCGAAGGCGTGACCGCGATCGAGATCAAGTCCGGATACGGCCTGGACCTCGAAACGGAACGTCGCATGCTGCAAACGGCGCGCGAACTCGGCCGGCGCCGACGCATTCACGTCCACACCACGTTCCTCGGCGCGCACGCGATTCCACCCGAGATGGCCGGTGACGCCGATAGCTATGTCGAGCTGTTGACTCAGGACATGCTGCCGACCCTCGCTGCGGAAGGTCTGGTCGACTCGGTGGACGGCTTCTGCGAAAGCATTGCGTTCTCGCCCGCGCAGATCGCGCGGGTGTTCGACGCCGCGACCGCACTGGGCCTCCGCGTCCGGTTGCATGCCGACCAACTTTCCAATCTCGGTGGTGGGCGACTGGCGGCGCAATACACCGCGCTGTCCGCGGATCACCTCGAGTTCTCCGATGAAGCCAGCGCCGAGGCCATGTCGCGCGCCGGAACCGTGGCCGTATTGCTGCCGGGCGCCTACTACTTCCTCCGGGAACAGACGCCTCCGCCCGTCGGACTATTGCGCCGTCACGGGGTCGCCATTGCCGTGGCCACCGACTCCAATCCCGGCACGTCGCCACTGACCTCGCTGCTGCTGGCCATGAACATGGCCGCAACGCAGTTCCGCCTTACGGTCGACGAGTGCCTCGCCGGCACCACCCGTGAAGCGGCGCGCGCGCTGGGAATGGAACGCGATATCGGCACGCTGCAAGCCGGCAAGCTGGCCGACTTCGCGGTATGGAACATCGAGGAACCCGCGGAGCTCGTCTACCGGATCGGCTTCAACCCCCTGCATTCCCGTATCTGGAGAGGTCAATGATCGCGATCGTACTCACGCCCGGTGCCACAGCGCTTGAGGACTGGCGTGCGGTTTACAAGGGCGCCGCCCCCAGACTCGACGATGCCTGCCGAGCCGCCGTGGAAGCCAGCGCCGCTGCGATTTCGCGCATCATCGCCAAGGGGAAACCGGTCTACGGCGTCAACACCGGCTTCGGCAAGCTGGCCGCGGTGCGCATCGACACCGCCGACCTCGACCGCTTGCAGCGCAACATCGTGCTGTCGCATGCCGCCGGCACGGGGGCGCCGCTGCCGGCCCACATCGTGCGGCTGATGATGGCGCTCAAACTCGCCAGCCTCGGCCAGGGCGCTTCGGGCATCCGGCCGGAAACCCTGGCGTTTCTGGAGACGATGCTCACGTCCGACGTCATTCCCGTCATCCCCTCGCAAGGGTCCGTCGGCGCCTCCGGTGACCTGGCGCCGCTGGCCCACATGACGTCGGTCATGATCGGCGTCGGTGAAGCGGACACTCCCTCAGGCCGGCTGCCCGCCGTCGAGGCCCTGGCCCTGGCCGGGCTGGAACCGCTGAGCTTGGGACCCAAGGAAGGATTGGCGCTGCTCAACGGCACACAGTTCTCCACGGCCGTGTGCATGGCGGCACTGTTCGAGGCCGAGGCTCTGTATCAAGCCGCGCTGGTCACCGGAGCATTGGGCACTGACGCCGCGCGCGGCACCGACACGCCGTTTGACCCACGCATCCATGCCCTGCGCCGCCATCGCGGCCAGATCGAAACCGCGCAAGCCCTGAGCGAACTGATGGCCGGCAGCGCGCTGCGTGCCTCCCACCTGGTCGACGACGACCGCGTTCAGGATCCGTACTGCCTGCGCTGCCAACCGCAGGTCATGGGCGCCTGCCTGGACATGCTGCGCAAAGCCGCGGCCTTCCTGGCAACGGAAGCCAATGGCGTGTCGGACAATCCGCTGATCTTCGCCGACAAGGACGAGGCTCTGTCGGGCGGTAATTTTCACGCGGAGCCGGTCGCCTTTGCCGCCGACATGATCGCCATCGCCGTCTGCGAAATCGGGTCCCTGGCCGAGCGCCGCATCGCCATGTTGATCGATCCGGCGATCTCCGGCCTGCCGGCGTTTCTGACGCCACGCCCGGGCCTGAACTCCGGCTTCATGATCCCGCAGGTTACGGCCGCGGCGCTGGTTTCCGAGAACAAGCAGCGCGCCTATCCCGCCAGTGTCGACTCGATTCCCACGTCCGCCAATCAGGAAGACCATGTCTCGATGTCTGCGCACGGTTCGCGCCGGGTGTTGCCGATGGTCGAGAACGCGACCGCGGTCGTCGCGATCGAATTGCTGATGGCCGCACAGGCCTGCGACTTCCACGCGCCGCTGACGTCCAGCGCGCCACTCGAGGCCGTACGCGCGGCGCTGCGCGAGCGCGTCCCGATGCTCGACGACGACCGTTACATGCATCCGGACATGGCGCAGGCCGAAGCGCTCGTGCGCGACGGCACGATCGCCTCGGCGGTCGGGATCGCGCTGCCGCAGGTACTCGGAGAAGCCTATTGAGCGCCGCGCCCGACTGGCTTTCCGTCCAACGTGGCGACGCACCCTTGCTGCTCAGCGTGCCGCACGCCGGAACCGACCTGCGCGGCATCGAACCGTGCTTGAGGTCGCCATGGCTGGCATGCAAGGACGCAGACTGGTGGGTCGGCGATCTTTACGCTTTTGCGGCCGGTCTGGGAGCAAGCATCGTGCAGACCGCGGTGTCGCGCAGCGTAATCGACGTCAACCGCGATCCATCGGGCGTGTCTCTGTATCCTGGCATGGCGACCACAGAGCTGTGCCCGACCACCACCTTCGACGGCGAAGCCTTGTATCGCGACGAAACCCCGTTGACGCAGGACGAGATCGACTTGCGCCGGCGGCAGTACTTCGAGCCGTATCACGTCAGCCTGCGCAGCGAGGCCCAGCGCCTGTTGCAGCGACACCCGCGCATCGTGGTCTATGACTGCCACTCGATTCGCTCCAGCATTCCGCGCCTGTTTGAAGACCAGCTGCCGCAGTTCAATATCGGAAGCAACAGCGGCCAGTCCTGCGCGCCGGCACTGAGCGCGGCCATCGAAGCCAGCTGCGCGGCTTCCGGATTCAGTCATGTTCTCAATGGTCGCTTCAAAGGCGGCTACATCACGCGCGCCCTCGGCCGTCCGGCTGAAGGCGTGCACGCCATTCAGATGGAGCTTGCGTGCCGCGGCTATCTGCGAGAACCGGAGGGCCCGGTTTCGCCCGAAAACTGGCCACAAGGCTTCGATCCGGACTTCGCGATGCCGATCCGCGCGGTGCTTGAAGACGTGCTGCGTCGCTGCATCGAATTCGCACTCAACCCAACTCGCTGACAGTAGGTTTTTGACATGGGCAGAATCGACAACTCCCGCATCATCCGCGCTCCGCGCGGCTCATCCCTCAGTGCCCGCAGCTGGCTCACCGAAGCGCCGCTGCGCATGCTGATGAACAACCTGGACCCCGACGTCGCCGAGCGCCCCGAGGAACTGGTGGTTTACGGCGGCATCGGCCGCGCCGCCCGCGATTGGGACTGCTTCGACCGCATTATCTCGGTGTTGCGTCGCCTCGAAGACGACCAGACATTGCTGGTGCAGTCCGGCAAGCCGGTCGGGGTGTTTCGCACACATCGTGACGCGCCGCGCGTGCTGATCGCCAACTCCAATCTGGTCCCGCACTGGGCGCATTGGGAGCACTTCAACGAGCTCGACCGCAAGGGTCTGATGATGTACGGCCAGATGACGGCCGGCTCGTGGATCTACATCGGCTCGCAAGGCATCGTGCAAGGCACTTACGAGACCTTTGTCGAACTGGGCCGCCGCCACTACGGCGGCGACTTGAAAGGCCGCTGGATTCTCACCGCGGGCCTTGGCGGCATGGGCGGTGCCCAGCCGCTCGCCGCCACCATGGCCGGTGCCAGCTGCCTGGCGATCGAATGCCGCCAGTCCAGCATCGATTTCCGCCTGCGGACCGGCTACGTGGATGTCTGCGCCAAGGACCTCGATGAAGCCCTGCTGATTCTCGAAGACGCCCGGAACACCGGCAAGACGGTTTCGGTGGCGCTGCGCGCCAATGCCGCCGAGGTCCTGCCCGAACTGCTGCGCCGCGGTGTCAGGCCCGACGCCGTTACCGACCAAACCTCCGCGCATGATCCCGTCAACGGCTATTTGCCGCTGAACTGGAGCGTCGAAGAATGGGAGGCGCGCCGCGAGACGGACCCCAAGGCCGTTGCCGAAGCGGCGAAGGACACCATGGCCATACACGTCCGCGCGATGCTGGAGTTCCATCGCCAGGGCGTTCCCACCTTCGACTACGGCAACAACATCCGCCAGGTCGCCCTTGATCGCGGCGTCACCGACGCTTTCGACTTCCCGGGTTTCGTGCCGGCCTACATCCGCCCGCTGTTCTGCCGTGGCATCGGCCCGTTCCGCTGGGTCGCCCTGTCCGGTGATCCGGAAGACATCTACAAGACCGATCAGAAGGTCAAGGAACTGATCCCGGACGATCCGCATCTGCACAACTGGTTGGACATGGCACGCGAACGCATCCAGTTCCAGGGCCTGCCGGCACGCATCTGCTGGGTCGGGCTGGGCGACCGCGATCGTCTCGGCCGCGCCTTCAACCAGATGGTGGCGTCCGGTGAGCTCAAGGCCCCGATCGTCATCGGCCGTGATCACCTCGACTCGGGTTCGGTGGCCTCCCCCAACCGCGAAACCGAGTCCATGCAGGACGGCTCGGACGCCGTCTCCGACTGGCCCTTGCTGAACGCACTGCTCAGCACCGCGTCCGGCGCCACCTGGGTGTCGCTGCACCATGGTGGCGGCGTCGGCATGGGCTACTCGCAGCATGCCGGCCTGGTCATCGTCTGCGACGGCAGCGCCGAAGCCGACGCACGTCTGGCCCGTGTGCTGTGGAACGATCCGGGAACCGGCGTGATGCGTCACGCGGATGCCGGCTACGACAGCGCGATCGACTGCGCACGCGAGCGTGGACTGGATCTGCCGGGCATTACCGACTGATGCCGGAGATGGCCGACGTGGAGATTCTGCGAGCGGCCGGGCATCGGCGCATGCCGTGGAAGAACGGCGGCGGAGAGACGCGTGAAATCGCGGTCTCTCCGCCGAATGCCTCACTCGACACCCTGGACTGGCGCATCAGCATGGCGGTCGTTGCGCAGAACGGTCCGTTCTCGTCGTTCCCCGGCATCGACCGCACGCTCAGCCTCCTCAGCGGCGCTGGCATGGCGCTGGATTTCGGAGAACCCGACAAGGTTTTCAGGCTGACTCAGCAAAGCGATCCATTCACGTTCGCCGCCGAACTGCCGGTAGTCGCGACGCTGTCCGGGACCAGCATCACGGACCTCAACGTGATGACCCGGCGCGGTCGCTATCGCCATACGGTCCGACGCGTACGCCTCGACAAGCCGCAGAGACTGCGGTCGAGCGCCGATCAATGGCTATTGTTCTGCGCACAAGGGAATGTGAGCTGCGCGCTTGCAGGCCAAGCCGAGCTCACGCTGGGTCCGGACGATGGCCTGATGCTGAAAACCCGTGGACGATCGGTCGAGGCCAGCGTGGCCACAACCGATCACACCATCGCCACCATCTACGTCATGGAGCTTTACAGCACACCCAACGCCGCCTCGGTGTAACTCCCCGGCTGCAGGATGTCCGCGAGCGCGCTGAGGAACTGGTCGTTCTCGTTCGGGGTTCCGATCGACACGCGGATGAAGCGCTGATAATTCGGTTCCAGCCACGGCTTGACGATCACGCCAGCCTTCAACAGCGCGCTCGCCACCTCGGTACTGCTGCGCCCGCTATCGAAAAACAGGAAGTTGCCCTGCGAGGCCGCCACGCGCAATCCATTGCCCTCCAGCCTCTGCGAAACGCGACGACGTTCCTGACAAATCCGGGCGACGGCGCTGCGCATCCAGGCCTCGTCCTCGAGCGCCGCAGTCGCCGCCGCCTGGGCCACCGCGTTGACGTTGAACGGCGTCTTCGCCGCCGACAGCATCCTGGCCACTCTCAGGCTTGAGCAGATCGCATAACCGACCCGCAGGCCGGCCAGACCGAAGGCCTTGGAGAACGTCCGCAACACCAGGTATTCGCGGCCGGTGTCGCGCAACATCTCGAGGCCATCCGGGACCATCTCGGAAGCGAACTCGCGATAGGCCTCGTCGAGAACGAGCAAGCTCGATTCGGGCGTGGCCGCAATCACGCGCGCCAGCCCTTCGCGGTCCAAGGCGGCGCCCACGGGATTCGACGGTGTGGGCAGGAACACCAAATCCGGCGCGTGCGCCAGTGCACGCTCCAGGGCCGGCACATCAAACATGAACGTGTCCGTAAACGGCACCTTGGTCACGCTTGCGCCCACGGCCAGCGGCTCGATTTCATGCAGACCAAAGCACGGCGTTACGGTCAAAGCCTGCCCACCCACGCACAGGAAGGCGCGCGATGCGGCCGCGATCATTTCTTCCGAACCGTTTCCGACCACGATCAGCGCGGGATCCACCGCCAGCTTCCGCGCCAGCGTCTGGCGCAATCGCTCGCAGCCCGGATCCGAGTAGCGCCAGAATTCCACGGCGCCATCGGTCAATACACGCTGCACCGCCGGGGAACAGCCATACGGGTTCTCGTTGCTCGCCAGACGGGCGATCCGCTCCAGTCCGCTGACGGCACGCGCCGCCGCCAAGCTCAAGCCAGCGTTGTACTTCGGCAGCGCTTCCACATAGGGATTGAAATACGGCTCATGCCGCGGCGCGCTATGTTCACTGACCACCAATCGCTCCTCCGCTGATAGGTTTGTCGTTGCTTTCACAACGACGCTTCTCGACGCACAGACAGTCGGGTTCCCCTACGACGTCGAGCGACGCACTGTTCACTGCTATGGAAAATTGCGGCCGTTTCATGGCACCGCTCCTGACGCATATTGTCGCGAGCGAAAAGAGCCAAGCACACCAAGCACAGCTAACGAACTCTTTAGAAAAACTAACGGTTCGGGCCCGACTCCAAAAAAGCTCGTGTAATGAAACGTCTACGTCCGATGCATGGCAGGGCGAGGGCGAGCGCCGCTTCGAGGCTCCGTCGCCTCACTGGGGAAGCAGGACACTGCCACGGTCCAGTGACAGTGCCCGCCCCACCACCGCGCGCGGCTACCTCAGGGCTTAACCCCGTTGGAGATCTTGAATCGCTGAACGCGATGATCTTCCGAGGTGTAGATGTTGCCCTTCAGGTCGAACTCCATCTGGTGATTGCGGTGATATTCACCGGCCCAGGTTCCGTAGTGGCCGAAGCGGCTGAGCACCTTTCCGTCCGTTCTTCGGATCAGCACCGTCTCGAAGTTGGCCGGATCGTTCATCACCATGAATGTCTGGTCGTCGTCAGGCCAGAAACTGACGTTGCCGACCGAACCCGCTCCCTTGGTCTGCGGCTCATAGACGTATTCGGTCACGAACGTGCCGTCCTTGTGGAACACCTGGATTCGGTCGTTCAAGCGATCGCAGACATACACCAGGCCGTCGTTGGCGATACGAATGCAATGGACCAGATTGAACTGCTTGGGCAGCTCAGGCCCGCCGTCGTAGCGCGGCAGATCCTCGTCCGTCGGCGGCTTGCCGTAGGCGCCCCATTGGCGCTTGAATTCTCCGGTATCGGCGTCGAAGACGATGACGCGATGATTGCCGTAGCCATCGGCGATGAAAACTTCGTTGGTCTCCGGATCGACATCGACCGCCGACGCACCGCTGAGCCGCGTCGGATCAAGGCTGCCCTTGGACGGACCACGCCCTCCGATTTGCAGCAGGAACTCGCCATCCGGACTGAACTTCAGATACATGCCGTCCGGCTGGCTGCCGTCCTTACCCTCCCGGGTTTGGCTGCCACCGATCCAGATGTTTCCCTTGTAGTCGACATACAGTCCATGCCCGGCGGACGGCCAGTCATAGCCTTCGGCCTTCGCCGGGTCACCCCAGGCACGCAGCACGTTCCCATCCTCGTCGAATTCGATGATGGCCGGAGCGGGCACGCAGCACTTGCTGGCCGGCGGCGTCTGCGCGGCGCCTGTCGCATACCACGGCACCAGCTCGGGACTGTGGAACATCCACACATGATTGTCGGCATCCACGTCGATGCCATTGATCAGACCCAGCGCCCAGTGATTGGGCAGCGGCAGCTTGGGCCAGCTCAGGTCCAGCGTGTACTCGGGCACTTTCTCATCGGCGGTGGCGGCTTGTGAGCTCAACGGCAGCGCCGCCGGCAGCACCAATACACTCCACAACGCGAACTTGATGCACGAACGTCTCATAAAGCGCATACCTCCAGAATAAAAACGGACGGAATCGGGGGATTCCCGTCCTGAAAAGAGGGGCAGCCCGAGGCTGCCCCTTTTTGTTGCGGGTCTTATTGGAAGTTGACCCGCAGTCCCATCGTGAAGGTACGTCCCAGTACGTCGTAGAGTTGGGCGTTCGACGAAGCAATCGTATAGCCGAAGCCACCCGGGTTCGCAGCGACAATCGGCGGATCGCTGTCGGCGATGTTGCGCACGTTCGCAAACGCTTCGATCTGATGATCGGAGTAGTCGAAGGTGTACGCCAGCGCCATATCCCAGAAGATCGCCCGGTCGATGTGGTTCGAACTGACCGTCATGTACTTGCTGGTGGCGGCCGGGCAGTCGCTGCTGCATTCGATCCAGTCGTTGTCGTACACGCCGGAGCTGATGCCGCGCGCCGTGACCGAGCCCCGGAAGGCATTCAAGGCGTAGCTGACGGAGGTGTTCCACTTCCAGCTCGGCGGGCCATACGAGGTGTTCTGACCGGCCGTATCGTCAACAACACCGTCGATCGTCGATGCCATCGTGCGATAGTTTGTCGCCAGCGCACGCAGTTCCACCATGCCCGGCAGCCTGGAGTAGACATCGGCAAGCGAGAACCGGTACGAGGCTTCGTAGTCAACCCCACGAGCGATCAGGGTCGTGTAATTGAACGGCGTGCGGCGTACGACAGCGATGTTGTTGGAATCGGGGCTGTCGAAATCGATCGCCGAACAGAAACTCGACTGGCCTTCGAAGCAACCATCTATGATGTCCTGCGTTCCCGGCAAACCGATCGCACCATCGATTTCGATGTTCCAGTAATCGACCGACAACGCGAGGCCGGGCAGGAAGCGCGGCGTCAACACGATACCCACGCCGATGCTGTCCGCCGTTTCCGGGGACAAATCCGGATTGCCGACACGCGGCGAGGTAATGTATTCCGTAAGCGGCGCGCCATCTTCACCCACAATCCAAGGATTCTCGATCGCAGGAGCACCGCCACCGCCACGACTGAACAGCTCTTCCAGATTGGGTGCGCGAATGTCATGCGACAGTGTCGTGCGGAAGCGTACATCCTCAATCGGCACCCAGTTCAGACCCAGCTTCCAAGTCTCCACGCTGCCAGAGGTGCTGTAGTCTGTGGCGCGGACCGCACCACTGAACTCGACCAGTTCAGCGAACGGCACATCCACAGCCAGCGGCACAACCGTTTCTAGGAAGGCTTCCTTGACGTTATAGCTGCCTTCGCTAGCAAGATATCCGCCCACCCACCAGTCGCGATCCTCGGAAATCGGATCGTTGCTGCCATCGCCGATGGATTCCTTACGCCATTCGATCCCGGTCGCCACCGAGACGTTACCGGCCCAGGTCGCAAACGGCGAACCAGCCACCGTGAATGCGGCCACGTCCTGCGTCAGCCGCTGTTTGCGCCACATCTGCACACCGTCTCCAGTGACATAGTCGATCGCTGCCTGCGAGTTCACGCCGATACCCATTGGGTTATAAGGCTGACAACCGTTACCCGGATCGGTCAGCGTCGAACGGCAAACAATCGCACCGGTCGAGTCAAACACCGCGTCGTACGCAAGATCGGTGTAGCTGTTGACCCAAATACCCTTGGTGACATTCTCGATATCCGAGACGCCGCGCTGGTAGTAGGTATCCCAGCTCCAGTCACCGAAGCTGCCTTCGGCACCAACGACCAGACGCGTCACTTTGCGCTCATTTGTCGGAGTGGCGATCGGCAAGTCGGTATGCATGCTGCCCATGTGGAAGGTTTCGACCCCTTCCGCGATCATCGCCTGACGAATTTCTTCCGGCAGGAAGGCATTGTCGACACTCAGCTCGATACCGCCGGTATCTTCAAGCGAGAACGCATAGTTATGATTGCGATCACGCGCATAGGCCGCCTGCGCATAGACGTTGATGTTGTCAGTCAGATCCCAAGACCCACGAGTGAAAAGGCTTTCGGTGCGCGAACCGCCCAGAAGGCTGGTGCCAGCACGTGTTCCGCGAACCTGAGTCTGCTCCCAGTCACCACCGCGCATATCTGGATCGGACACCAGATCGCCGTACTCGATTCGATACGGAGTGCCGCCCTCACCGAATGCGATACCGCGGAAGGACGTATCCGTGATCACACCACCGGCGAACCCCGTGCTCGGACCGACCTGATCGAGCAGAAGACGCCGCGGCTGACCATTTTCGGTCGTGTAGTTCGGGTTGTTCATGAACTGCCAACCCTCCAGGTTCCAATCCCGGGTATTGGTCGGAATCGCACTCTGGTAACGATAGTTAGCACTGAAAGTGAAGTGGCCGCGCCCCTGACTGAAGGGCGTGCCGTAGGTAAGCCCACCCGCCCAGTTCTCGCCATCGCCGTGCGTGGTTCCACCGAACTGCGCACTCGTTTTGAGGCCGGTGAACTCCTTGTCCAAAACGAAGTTCACGATGCCGCCGAGCGCGTCGGAACCATAAGCGGCAGAAGCGCCACCCGTCACCACTTCAACGCGCGAAACCAGATCCTGAGGAATCAGATTGATATCGACCAGTCCGGAGATCGATGAGGCCACGGAACGCTGACCGTCAACCAGGACCAGCGTGCGGTTGGCACCAAGGGCGCGCAGGTTGAGCGCGTTGATGTTGGAGTTCCCCGAGCTCGCCGTGGAAACGGACGTCGCTGGAGTAGAGCTGCCCGAGAGCACCGGCAGTGTGTTAAGCCCGTCGGCGATGTTCGGTGACGCGAATGACTCGAGTTGCTCGATCCCCATCACGCTTACCGGGGTAGGCGCCTCGTAACCATCACGCACGACTCGCGTACCTGTGACGACTACTTCTTCAAGTGTCTGGTCATCACTCTCCGCATTGTCGACTGATGCGTCCTGCGCCAGCACCGACGACGAGACGGCTAGAGACAAACCTCCCAGCACACTCGCCAGGGAACCCATAAAGTGCCCCCCGCTTCTGAAAGCAAGTAACTGGCTGTCCGCATTTTTCAGTTTATGACTAATAGGACCCATTGAAATCGATCTCCCGTATAGGTGAGTACGTACTGCAATCTGACCAAGTAAGGCAGCAAATCGCGCCTTCAAATTTTCGTTGTCGCGTTACACCCCGAGACCCCAGATGCCCTCAAGTCCAAGACACCCGTAACGCATAGCGACGAAGCTATTATATATACATAACTTTGGTATACGTCTATATAAAATAGCGAATATTTTCAGTGCCCCATGTTGGTTCGTGTCGCGCACAAATCGGGGGCGAAGATTCCACATCTGCTCCTTTTTGGTGAATCAATTTTCTGGGAGCGCCACCCGCAAAGCGGGCTTGAAATCGGCCGTCCCGGAGCAATGAGCGAGATGGCTTTCGCAGAAATGGAAAGAGCCGTAGCGGGGCCCGAAAGCGTTTCAGGCTCTATTGACCGTGAGCTTGAAATTGTCGGTTTCGATCAGGTCCCGGACGCGCTTGGAAAGCGTATCGATGGAGACGTTGCCGGGTCGATGTTGGTAAAGGTGAAGGTCTGGCGAACAGAGTTTCTGGACGCAAGCGTCGGGCCGTCGCCCCCTGGAAACTCCGCGTAAGCCGGGCAGCTTCCGGACTTTGGGCAACAGCCTGCGTAATGAGCTGGTCAGTTCAATCCAAGTTCAAGTGAACAGATTGATTCTCGTGCAGAAGCATGAGGTAACTATCGGGCTCTGGGGGAGAAGCGCGAGAGGTGGTGAGGCTTTCGCAGCACATCGGCCGCATCACGAATCCATGCGGTCGGTCGGTGCGTCGTATCACGTCAACGCGATGTGCTGAATGTGGTGACTTACGCGACATTGCGCAGGGTTGCGCGCATTTGAAACTGACGTCTGTTCCCTGACACGGTAAAGTCCACGCCATGCATCGCGGTCTCACACTCTGGCTGATCTGCCTGACCCTCATCGCCACGCGGGTGATGGGGCTGCACCTGCACGCCTGTGCCGGTCTGGAGCCGGGTCGGGATCATGTGCAGTCGCACTTCGCCGACAACGGTTTGCTGTTCGGCGAGCACCACAGCGAAGACGACGGCGACGATGTCGAACTGAAGGTCGCCGCCGCGCTGGCGGCGAAGCTCAGCGCCAAGCTGGTAGATCCCGGTACCGCCCTGCCGGCCGTGTTCCTGTTCCTGGAGGTGCCGCGTACGCTGCTCGCGGTGCTGTCGCCGCGCGCCCCCCCAATGGCACATGCCACGCGTGCCTATCGTCTGTCGCCGCCATTGCGCGGCCCACCTCGTCACTCCCTGAGCTAAACCGTTGCGCCGGCGAATGCCGGCAGCCGTTTCTGCTATCCGGGAGTTTTCATGTTTCTCAAGACTTGCGGGCGCCTGGCGCTCGCGGCTCTGCTGTGCGGAGCTTTGTTGCCGCACGCCTGGGCCGAATCCGAGGCTGCGCCGCGGGCCGGCCTGAGCCTGCGTGCAGCCTTGTCGCGCACGCTGCAGTCCAGCCCTGAACTGGCCGCCTATCAGCACGTGCTCAAAGCGCAGGACGGTCGCGTGACCCAGGCCGGATTGCGGCCGAATCCGACGCTGGGCGTGGAACTGGAAAACGTGCTCGGCAGTGGTGATACCGCTGGTTTCGACGAGGCCGAGCTGACCCTGTCCCTGAGCCAGCTGATCGAGTTTCCAGCCTTGCGCGAACGGCGTGTGGCGGTGGCGCAGCATCAGCGTGATGCCCTCGGCATCGAGGCACACATTCGGCGTCTCGACGCCATCGCCGAGACCGCGCGTCGTTTCATCGCCGTGCTGGCGCAGCAGCAGGCGCACGCGCTGACGCACTACGCGGTGGAACTGGCCGAGGACACGGCCGGCGCCGTGAGCAAACGGGTGGCGGCGGCGCGCTCGCCGGTGGCCGAGCGCGACCGCGCCGAGGTAGCGCTGGAGCGTGCACACAGCGATGACGCGCACGCGGAACATCAGTTGTTGGCGGCACGTTACGCGCTGGCCGCGAGTTGGGGCGCGGATCAGCCGGACTTCGAGCGGGCCGCTGCGGACCTGTTCGCGCTGCCGGAGGTGGCGGACTACGACAGCCTGGTGGCCGCACTCGACGACACGCCGGATTTCGAGGCCTATCTCAGCGAACAACGGCTGCGCGAGTCCGAACTGCGGCTGGCGCTGGCGCGACGCAACCCGGGCATTGAAGTGGGTGCCGGACTGCGCCGCTTTCAGGGCACAGGCGACACCGCACTGCTGTTTTCGGTGGGCGTCCCGCTACCGTTTTTTGATCGCTCGCAGGGTGATGCACAAACCGCCCGCGCCCAGTCGGCCGGGGCGGTGGCGAGTGGCGATGCGGCGCGTGTACGTGCGCGCATGGAGCTGTTCCGGCACTACCAGGAACTGCTGGACCGTCGCCGTCAGGTGCGGGTGCTGCGGTCGCGCGCGCTGCCCTTGATGGAATCCGCGCTCCAGAACACGCAGTACGCCTACGAGCGCGGTCGCTACAGCTATCTGGAGCTGGTGGATGCCCAGCGCGAACTGCTGGATGTGCGCGCGAGCCTGATCGAGTCGGCCGCCCAGTACCAGCTCACTCTCATTGAAATCGAACGACTCACCGGCAACGGTTCGAGTCGCGAGGATTGAAATCATGCACAGACCATTCATCGCCGCAGTCATCGCCGCACTGGCGGCCCTTTGCATCGGCGCATTGTCGGCGTGTGGCGAGCCAGCGCCGACCGCGCAAACCGAAGAATCGCATTCCGAAACCGGGGATCGTCATGACGAACACGATGCCACTCTGAGGCTGGCCCCGCAGGCGCGGTCGGCGGCGAAGCTGGAAACGGCCGTGGCCGGGCCGGCGCGTCTGGTCGAACGTCTGCAGGTCTACGGCAGCGTGCAGCCCAATGCCGAACGCGTCCATCACGTCACGGCGCGCTATCCCGGCATCGTGCGCAGCGTGGCGGTGAGCGTTGGCGACCGGATCGCCAAGGGCCAGACGCTGGCGACCGTGGAGAGCAACGAAAGTCTTCAGGTCTATCCGGTGAGCAGCCCCTTGTCCGGCGTGCTGACGGCGCGCATGACCAATCCCGGCGAGCAGGCGGGCGGCTCGGCGCTGTTCACGGTGGTGGACTTCTCGACGGTCTGGGTCGAGCTGTCGCTGTTTCCGCGCGATCGCGCGCGGGTGCGTGCCGGTCAGTCCGTGCGGGTGACGGCGAGCGATGACGGACTCGCGGCGGACGGCGAGATCGTCTTCATTTCGCCGCAAGGCCTCAGCAACACCCAGAGCGTGACGGCGCGCGTGGTGCTGGATAACGCGGACGGTCGCTGGACGCCGGGTCTGTATGTGCAGGGACACATCGCCGTGGGCGAGTCGGACGTGGCCTTGGCGGTACCGGCAGCAGCCTTGCAGACGGTCGGGGCACAGACGGTGGTGTTCGTCGAGCGCGGGGATTGTCTCCCTTCTCCCTCGGGGAGAAGGGCCGGGGATGAGGGCGCGCGGCATTCCTTGAAGCGCGGCCCGGACGATCAGGCGGACGCCCTCACCCTCGATCCCTCTCCCGAGGGGAGCTGAGCTTGTCCCACAAGTCTGCTGGACATCGCAGAGGAGAGTCGATAGTCTGAGTGGGTGGATCGACTTGAGGCGACATCTGACGAGCAATCGCGGTTTCTGCCGGAGGCATGGCCGTCGG
>Ga0115011_10000846_pt1 | contig 23159 bp, 8 predicted proteins | sample TroAtlMetagenome_2_FD_88705 | JGI IMG/M metagenome (GOLD analysis project Ga0115011, IMG submission 88705) | Marine eukaryotic phytoplankton communities from Atlantic Ocean - Tropical Atlantic ANT8 Metagenome | ecosystem: Environmental > Aquatic > Marine > Oceanic | place: Tropical Atlantic...
AAAGGAGGAATGGTAACAACAAATCATCCCGAAGCGAGACCATCAGTTTCACATTCTGCCTTATCTGCTAAAGGAAATTCAAACTTATTAGGGGTACATTTGCCAGTAATGATGCCTACTTCATCCAGTATGGCTAGTGGTTCTTCTGACGTAAAAGTACAATTAAAAGTAATTGAAACAAAATTTTGTACTAATGAGCTCTCAAAGAATATTCGAATGGGCTGGAATGACCAGTATGGTAGTAGCATCACAAATTGGCTTTCAGAAGATCTTGAATATTCTGATGATTGGATATCCTATCCCAATCAATTTGATTTACTATCTGATTACACAGGCTGGGTTGATAGAAGTAACGGAGAAGCAGTATATCATAGCCTAAATAATGACATTGAGTTCACATTAACATTTACTTCAATTTCATTCGACGCAAAGGAGGAAGGTGGATGAAGAAAAACATTAATTTTACAAAGGATGAATCTGGTGCTGCAACTGAATTAGGTTATGTATTTACATTTCTTCTAGGACTTCTACTACTTTCATTATATTCATTATGGGCATGGGATATAGAGAACTCCACTAGAGAAAGATGGTCAGAGGTGGCTCTTACTGAAAATGTTGAACGTGTAGGTTCAGCAATTGAAAGAGCAGATGCTGTTGCAAGAATTAATCCAGATGCTACTTATTCTGAGCAAATAGAACTGTTAAACGTAGAACAATCTTCTGTAAACATCATTATGCTATTAGATGATGAAAAACTAACTATCACACATCCTAATTTTAAAAATCCATTTGAATTTAAATCTACTTCTGCAGCACCTACTACTCATGTTGGAGAAATAAATCTCAAAGGAGAATCTTCAATATGGGTTCATCTCTCTAACGGAATCATTGAGATTTCCAATAAGCCAATTAATTAATTTCCAGTAATTGCCTTATGGAACATCATCTGTACTTCCTGCATTTTTCTAGTTGCACCTACTTCTCTAAATACATTTAATGCCCTTTGTAAATATTCCATTCTACGCTGTTTATCAAACCCTGTAGTTCCTAATCTTGATAATAATTCACCAACCAAAAGGGGTTGATTACTAGATTCAGCTAATGCAAGACCCTCTAGATACCTTTCTATTGCTTCATCTCTCTTACCTGAATCTTCAAGTACTTCTCCAAGTAATAATATTAATTCAACTCTAATTTCAAGGTCATCTTCATTTGCAAGTGATTGTAATGTTTCTGAATAATGATTTAAAGCTAAATCTGTATCTCCAATTAATGCATAATATCGACCCAATACTGCTCTTGCACGCGAATGTGTGATTTCATCTCCCTTTGATTGTGTTTCATCAAATGCTTTTAGAGCATGTTCACGCCCTAATTCTAATTTATCCATTTCCAGATATGACCGTGCCAAATTTATTCTTGCATGAACTAACTTTTCATCTTTTTCATTTGCAAGTATATGTTCAACTTCTGAATGTGAATCCATTGCAAGTTGTTTTTTACCCTCTGATCTAAAAATATAACTCATATTAGTATAAGTATTACATGCCCCTATTGAATCTTTAATTGCAATAAACCTCTTTAGTGCCTGCCTATGAAGATCTAATGCTAACTTACTATCTCCTCTTTTCCAAGCAAGTTCAGCCAAACTAGAAAGTAAAGTACTTTCTAAAGTGATATCTTTAGCTTTATTTGCATTATCCATAGCTACTGTAAAGGATGCTTCTGCTCCACCAAAATCGCCAGATAATGCCAATATCTCTCCTCTCAAATACCATAATTTACCCCACGTTTTTGCAGGTCCATTTGAATCAATCAATCTATTTATTAATCCCAATAACTCTAATTGGCCAGAATTAATCAATTCATCCCCTCTTAATGCAAGTTCTTCGGCTGCAGATTCTACATCTGCATAACTTATTTTATGATGTAAATACTCAATGATATCTTGAGTAGAGTTTAATTTCTTTTTATACCATTCAGCAGCTGAAGTATGAAGTGGGATAGCTATTTGCTCATCTATCCCATTAAATGTAAATTCTCTAATCAAATCATGCACATCGTAATTATCTGAATCTACTCTTCTTGCTAATCCTTGTTCAACTAAATTATCAAGAGTATTCAAATCTAAATCAATTGTTGTTAAAGCCTCAAGAGGGACTGGTTCTCTAAATATTGCAAGCGATTGTAGCAATCTTTTTTCTTCAGCAGATAACTTATTAAAAATCTCCATAGAAACATAATTTTCTAAAGTCAGATGATGCTCAATTGTAGATGCACCTCTATTAATTAACTCTAAAACTAATGGATGCCCCTTTGAAATTCCATAAATTCTCTCGAAGTCATCGTCACCAATACTCTCAAATGATTTTAGAATGTTTTTTGAGGATTCTGGATCTAAACCGTCAAGTGATAATATTTTACTAACACTTTTACCATTTTCATCCCTAAGTGGTATCACTGGACGATATGACCTTGAAAAAATTACTAACCCTAAACCGTCACTCATTTCATTAATCCTTAATGTAAAATTGTAGATTATTTTATAAAACACATCTTCATCATTTTTATGATAATCGTCTATCACAATTAATGCTGGAATATTCTGTAAACAACTAACAAGTAATTCTACTGTTTCATCAATTCTTGGTACCGAACTTGCTTCTAAGTAATCGTTTAGAGCATCAACACCAATTGAACTAAGCCATGCCGCTAAATCTTCTAAAAATGGCCTTCCTCCAGTGCCTAATTGGCACCTATGGTATATCAGATTCCTTCTAAAGGTATAATTTTCTAATAATTTAGAGGCCAAGCTTGTTTTTCCAATTCCTGCAATTCCAGATATTAATATTGCAAAAGGACCTTGATCCAAAGTTTCTGTGATTGCCTGTAATTCAGTTACCCTGCCATAAAAATGTCTTAATCTCGGCAAATCTCCTAGAGATGAGGATAGTTGTTTTTCAACCCTTTTTGTTAGGTCTCGTTCTATTAATTCAGGAGTTAATTTTGTAACATCTAAAACTCCGTCATCCCTTAAGTAACGAAGAACATCAACTGGACGTATCTGAAACGGCAATATTTCATTACAGGAACCTAAGGTAGTTTCAATTAATTCTTCTTCATTTGATAAAACCATAAATTCATGTTTACTTAATCTATTCCATGTTTCATCAGCATGTTCCGAACCTGAACTTGTTAAGAAATATGATTTCCTTTTCCTCATAACTCCAGAAACATGTGCTTGTCTTTCTATTAACAATCCTTGTTCCTTTAATCCAGAAATTGCACGTGGAACATTACTTCTTGCAATTGCCACTGCATTTGCTATTCCCATCTGAGATAATGCGAATGGAACTTCTACTGATTCAATGAATGCAACATAGTCTCTAAGATGCAATAGTATCCTTTCCTGAACTCCTGGTTTTGGATTGTTCATGATTCCACCGTTACTTCGTTATCAAAGAAAGGTTATGAATGCCATGGTTAAATGTTCATAATTTCAAAACTGATTCCTATATTGTTCTGCATATGCTCTTGCTGTATTTTCATCATAACCTTGAGATATTAATTGCTGCACATATGCTTCTAATTTTGGATTCGGATCAGTATTAACTTGTACCTGTGCCGTTTGAGGAACTTGTTGTTGCTGGTTATTTCCCCAAGCATAAGTATCTGTAACAACTTCACCTTCACCTTCAGAAAAATCCATCTCATCATCATCCTCAAATTCAACAAAGAAATATGCTAAGACTGCCAATAATGAAACTAATACTATAAGGCCTATCAATAATTTAACCCACAAAGACATTCCTTGATCGGGACTCTCGACACTTATCCCATTCGCAACATTATAAGGGTCACTAGCATATTCAAATTCAATATCAATAACTCCTCCATCATCTGGGAAAAATGTCCGAGGAATTTCTAAGGTCCATGTCCCTTCATCATCTACAATTGCTTCTCCTAAGGATATTTTTCCAGAAGTCATGTATGCTTTGACTACTTCACCAGGTCTTCCTGTCCCTACATATATTGCTGGATTTTCTGAACTTACTTCTTCACTATTTAATTGCTGGAATGTAAATTCAACTGCAATTACAACAATATTAAACTCTGGCGACTCTATTGATTGACTGTATGAATCTGTAGCTTTTATTTTAACACCAATAAAACTCCATTGCACTTCATCTGAATAATATGTACTCATTGTTGATGTTGCAGGATTATAAGTGAGTATGCCTGTTTGTGGATTAATTTCCAGTACTTTAAACATAAATTGGTCATGCTCATTGAAATCTTCTTCGTTTCCTGCAATTGTATAACTTAATTGGTAATTTCCCGAGTGCTCAAAGAATTTATTTAAATCCATTTCTAAGCCAGAGCCACATTTTTCAAGTGATCTTGAACCCTTATCACAGAAAATTTTCACAGTAGAACCACCACTTAAATCAGAATCCCAAGCAGTTTGATTAAATTCAGGTGGGTCTACTTCTTCTTCAGGATTTAAAATTGTAATTGTGACTTCTTTAGTAACACTATATTTATCAGAATCAAAAGACCTTACACTAATTGTATGTTGGCTTAAATGATCTTCTTCAGATGTATCCCAATATGTTTCCCAATCATTCCCATTAAATTGATAAATATTAGGTAAATTAGTCCAGCCTCCTGCAGCATGAGTAATATTTACTTCAACCCTACTTACATCTCCATCTAGATCTGTTGCATAACCGTAAATTCTTGTTTGCTCATCTCCTTGAATCTCTCCTGTAGATGGACCATAAATCTCTACAATAGGGATTGCATTCTCATTAATTATTGTCAATGTTAATTCTACAGGAGTACATTCATCAACAGTAAATCTACAAAACTTAGAATCACTTGCCCAAATCTCAACAGAATAAACACCTGATAAATGGGGGGTGAAGTCCCATTCATATTCCCAATTATTCCAATCACTGGGAACAAATTCTTCTGTTGGTAAAGTTGAACCATCTTCCTTTGTAAATTTGATATGAATCTTGTTTAAATCCGGTGAATTTACTCCAGAATAAGGATCTGTGGCTGAACCTCTGAATAATACACTATTCTGGCTATGTTCTGAATTATCTTGGGGTGATGTAATCATCACATCTGGAGTGACCGTGTTTAATTGGAAAGAACGCGATAAAACGGGACTATATTCTACACCATCAAATGCTCTAAATTCAAAGGGATAGTCCGCTTCAGGTTGGTCACTTAAATCAATACTATAGGACCAACTCTTCCATGGCCAATTTTGTTGAGTAACTGTATCCTCATAAAATCCAGATGTATCTGTTGCCATGACTCCATCGTCCCATGAACCACCTGGTAGACGGACTTCAACACGGTCTACAGTACCCATATGCCCGAGTAGTGCTTCCCAATCTGAACTGTAAGTTCCTGGTGCTCTATCTGCAGAACCATCATATGACTCACCTGTCACATTCACCCATCTCTTAAATGCTGCATTTTCTGGGAATTGTATATCAATTCCTACAGAAGGAGCGAGATTTGACAAATCAATAACTCCTTCTATTTGAGAAGTTAAGGTTATTGATTCTGTTGCAGAACCTTTGTCAAATTTTATTGCATCGATAAAGTATGTTGACATTTCTCTTCCTCCACCACTACAATCTGGGTCTTGATCGTCAAAAAGTAAATCCCCATCATTATCTAAATCATCATTACAGGAATTTTCTAATGGATCAGTTACTAATCCATCAGGATTAGGACCAAAACCTGTAAAATCCATATGAAAATCACTTGCTAAAACTATTTGAGGAGTCATTCCGTATTCATCAGTAGTTAAATTATACAATTCATTTCCATGGCTATCTCTAACTGTTATATCTGCATTAGAGACGGTATCTCCATTTGCTAAAACACGATATCTTACAAGCTCACCTTGTTGTACTATATTTTGATGTTTACCTGCACCGCTGTTTAATCTACCAATATGTATATTCTCCAATCCAATATCTAAATTAGCAAAAGCGAATACAGTTGCATTAGAGTTTAATTCAATAGACATTGGAATATCTTCAGGATAAACAAATTTTGAAAATTGATTACTGTACATTGGAGGTACTTTAAGACAATCAGTATACATGTTAGTATCGCATTTAACTGCTGCACCTCTCCATCTTAAACCTACAGAATAAACACCTGATGCTGATGGCACTGGAATTGTCTCAGATTGCACTGCAACTCTACTTTCAGTAATATTGTAAGTTTGGGCATCTACATTCCAAGTATTATTTGAAAAATATGCTATAGACCCATATTTACCAGTATATTCTCTATTGCTATCTGCTGAATATTTCGTGTCATAACTAGCAACTCTTGCAGCATATTCTCCAGCGCTAACGGTATTATTTCTAATATCAACAATACCTCCAGTAACTCTTATTGCATCACCTGTAGTATCTACAATTGAATTATTCCATAATGTTGCCGAACCCATGTAAATGTGTACTGCAGGGCACTCAAATGTACCATCAGTATTTCCCGTTTCTCCATATACTGTTTTTGAATTACATGCCCCACCTGCATTAGTAATGTCACTATTAGTTAATTTCAGTCTAGCAGCCTCTGGCGATGAAGAACCTGTATTCCAATTACTATCATCCCAATGATATTCTCCCAATAATATCGCTTCTCTAGCTACTGTATCTATTTTAGTATTATGAATAGTAATATCTGATTCTCCATAAATGTATACTCCATTATAACCTGTAACATTATGAATATTCGAATTTATTACTGATACTTTTGATGAGGATGTTGAAATTCCTGAACCTTCTGCGGGGCCACTAATATCAAGATCATCTAGATAGACGAGACCGTTTTGATAAATTCCAACCGCAGCGGAATTTGCAGAAAATGAGATTGATGAATTAATATAAATTGGAAAATGTATTTCATTACCTCCAGACTCTATAACTCTTCTAGAATTCACATTTATTCCATTACATTCTGTTGTAAAATCTGAATTAAGTACCTCTCCTGCAGATCTTCTCAAATAAATACCTAAATCGGCACTTGCACCTTCTGCATTAGGTTGCATTGTCAATCCATCAAAATTCACATGACTATCGGTTACCCAGATAGTAGTTAATTTACCTGAGTTTTGCTCACAGCCCATCGCAGTTCCACTAAAGTCTGAATTTGAAATGGTAAATCTTTCCTGTGGGTTTTTTCCAGCTGTATATGAAGAAATTGCAGGTCCTCTAAATCCTTCTTCATCAATACCTACTGTAAAATCACCATTTGAAAGTACTGGAGCTGCTTGATTAGTTACTAAAACACTAGAGGTGTTGACATTAGAGAAGGATAAACCATCAGCAGTAATACTTGCGCCATCAAAAATCATTGCCGCATATTCTTTTACATCACCAATTTTAAATGGATACCCATAAGCATTATTTATTTCTAAATTTTTAATCGAAGATATTGATTCATCAATTCCTGATTTCAATACAATACCTTCTCCACAAGAGGCATCCCAACTAAATTCCTCATCAACACACCATGTACTTTGTGTTTCATCTGCAGGGTTTTGCCAATTAAAACTAATCGTACCTCCTGCTGCTGCTCCACAAGCAGTATCTCCTGCACAAATTGCACCTTCTACGATTAATGCAGCACCAGCGGTAAGTGAAATACTAGCGCCAGCATTAATTTTTAATGTGGCCCCAGCAGGTACTGTAACATTACCAACTAATGTATGTGAATTTCTCCATGTTTCTACGCCATTTATGACATCATTGCCTGGACTTCCATTTGTCTCATTGAAGGCAGAAACAGCAGGTACAAATGAAATTGCTACCGACATTGTACTTAAAATCATTAAAGTGCACATTAAAAAACTCCGGGAAATTGATGAAGATGTCATGCCTACCACTATACCCGACTACATAATCTATCTAAAATACATCCGCAAAATAGATTAGTATTCATAGGCAAAAATTAACATTCACTTTTTCCGTTTACAGAATCAATCCATCCAATTGCATTTAATGCACCATACCCATATCTATCATCATGAGGTAAAGCCTGTGCTTCAAAGGATATAGCACTCTCCATTAATGCTTCTTTAACGATTGAAATACACTCGCTTCGATCAGTATTATCCCATGTAGGCTTTAAAGAGGGTTTTGATTGAAGCAATAATGCAAGTGCTCCAGTAACAAATACAGTTGAATCACTTGTTCCTGTACTTGAAGAATATTTTCCATCTATCCAAGTAGAAATTACATTCACTCCTGGTGCAGAGATTTCAGGTTTTTCATGCGGTGCGATTCTAGGATTCTCTCCATTACCTGCTAAATTATCGCCTCTACTACTTTTTTCCCATAAAGTTCCATCTGGATTTAATGCACCTACTGCGATTACTCCCTGAACATTTGCAGGAACTGAAACTCTCCCATCATCGTTTAACCCACCATCATTACCTGCCGCAGCCACAACAAATATTCCTACACTTAGTGCTTCTTCTACAGCATCGACAGCAAGATTATCCAAAGGATCTTCAATATCTTGTGCACCGCCCAAAGAGAGACTAATGATATCTGCCTTCTTTGATTTACACCATTTAACGGAATCTGCTACTGCAGTATCACTACCCATTTGATCTGACCCTAATGCACTAGCCACCATCAATTCAACATCTGGTGCAGCCCCTTTTAATGTACCATTTGCTGCAAGTAAACCAACAATAAGTGTTCCATGCCCATCTTCTGCATAATCCATTGGTTCAATATTATCTGAAACAAAGTCTTTGAAAACTATATTTCCACTAAGGTGTTGTAAATCAGGATGATTTAAATTAACACCTGTATCAACTATACAGACCTTTATTCCCTTGCCAGTTAATCCTAATTCTTGTGCTTGCCTTATCCCCGAATTTTGATACGCCCACTCAGAATCTGGAGATTGAACCTCATCAAGTATTGTGTATATTGGTTGTAATAATATCCATACTACAATTACCATGGTTAAGAACAAAAGAAGTCCTGAAGGGCGCACCCTCCTATTACTCACATGCAATAGTGCAAGTCTTTGCGTTGGCCAGCCAGTACTCAATGTCCGGAACTCATCGTCTGGATCATCCAATGTTTCAGGGTCAACTGCAGTTAATATACGTGGTTCATTTGGTTCTGGTATCAATTCCAAATGTTCTAATTCACGATTCACCAATATACCTCGATCATCCTATTGAATTAGTTATATCCAATCAAAAACCAGGACCGCTGCCTGTTCTTCTACTCTTGATGAATGAATAAATTCCTATAGCAAATACCAATACAATAATGATAGGCACTATATTTGTTGAACCTGCCTCTGAACTAACATGGAACTTTTGTATTAAATCAACAGGTAAAGGATTTTCATTAAGAGGTGTTGAACCAGCATCAATTGTAAATGTGAATTTGTATTCTCCAGCTTCTATTTCAGTTGTATCAAATAATACTGTTACTGTTTCATTACTTTCTGCTAAAATACTGATTGGTAAAGATACTGCACTAATATTTAATTCTTCGATATATCCTGTGATAGTAACTCCTTCTGCTGCAATTAATCCAGAATTATGAATGATTATCGAGAAATCTACAGGTTGACGAATTAATGCTTCACCACCTAAACTAGGCGTATCCATTCTTAATTCAGCCTTAGAAACTAAAACAATTACATCCACAACATCTACTATTCCAGATTCACTTGTCACATTAACACTAATTGTATATTCTCCTGAAAAGGTGTCTTGAGGCATTGTTACTGTAATACCTACATCTGATGTGCCATTCGCTGGAATTGTTCTAGGCATTGGTTGAGATACTGACCAACCATCTGGCAATTCAGCACTATCTATTTCAAATGATACATAATCATCCCCATTTCCTAAATTATTGATAGATACATCAAATGCACTTGTACCTCCTCCGTAAGTCATTCCAAGTATTTCAGGTGCTGTTGCATCAATAGAATATTCTTGAGGTATGTGTACCTTAAGATCAAAACTACTGAATTCACCACTATCTGATGCAGCCATAATTCTCACATTATGTCCTGTATCATATGAAATACTATCTTCAACAGATGGCATCATAATCTTGAATACTAAAACTCCATTACTTGGAGATTCACTAATTCCAAAACTCATATTTGCAGATGCTTCGAAATTATTAGTTCCATTCTCAAATGTTACGGACCACTCATCTTTGTCTACTCCTGCAACATTTGCTGAAAACATATAATTTTCAGTAGCTAGGTTGCCTTCATAACTAAGATCTAATGTTACCTCTATCTCGTAGTAATTATCTAAAATTCCATCTCCATCAATATCTTTTGCAGTAGCATTTATCATTTCACCTTCTACATAATCCATTGTTACATCATTAGACATAATTTGAGATACTGAAAAATCAACTTCATGTATCAGTACTCTATTGAATTCTACAACTGCTTCGGCTGAAGTAACTGGAGATAACTGCCCAAATTCATCTATTCCTGGAGGATAAGCGCCCGTCAGAGTATCTCCTTCATATTCCATTTCCATACCCATTTCCATAACGTCAAATTGCCCTGAAATTTGTAATGAACCTGCAGGTAAAAGCCATACTTCTGCTGCTTCACTTACAGTAATATTCCATTTGGCATCATTCAAAGTTAATGTCAATGAAACTTGATCACTAATTGTTGAATTAGTAGATTCTAAAGTAATGACATCTCTTTCATCTCCTGAGAAATCAGTCCATCTAGTACTAATTGGTAAATAACCACCAGCCTTAATCGTAGTGTTATGCACTCCTCCATCAATTATTTCTGCTTCAAATGCATCATAAACAACCATCAAATAATCTGAAGATTCAGCATGGAAGACCCATTTTCCTGGTTCTACACTTGCATTCCACACAAGATTTCCATCTTCATTAATTTCAAATGAAATATCTACATTATTTCTCTCATAACCTTCATCTGCTGCTGGAATTAACTCAACAAACATTCCTGAAATTATTGCATCAATCAAATTTTGACTGAAACCATATTGTATCTCTATCGTTCCAGACACGGATACATTATCTGCATCTAAGGAAACATCAAGATCGTTACTAATTGATTCATTTGTAACTTCAATAGTTAATGAATTATTATCTGTGAATCCTGTACGACTAATTTCAACTGAATAATTAGATTGTGCTGGTACATAAAATGACCATTTTCCATCTAATTCTGTAGTCATATTCAATGATTCAAATCCATCAGAATTAATTTTAACTTCCGAATCATCTAATGCTTCACTTGGTTGGAATTCTCCATCTTCATTGAAATCCCAGTATACATTTCCACTTACCTCTACATACCTAGATAATGTAATATCTGCTTCTACAGTTTGATTTTCAGATAATTCTCCTAACTGATATTCCTCAACTACCCATCTAATACGATAATAAGAATCAGTATAATTTAATTCTAGATTCCAATCACCAGGGAATAATGTTGCAGAAACAAATCCAGATTGATTTGAAAGGGGCAAGGAAACTTCTCCTAGTCCGTCATTAGATACGGCAGTAAGGCTTAATCCCTTCATTAAACTTTCATTCGTATTTCCTTCAATATCAACTAATGTTAAATTGATATTTGCAACTTCCAAAGTTCTCCATTCAAAAGTTCTATTATCTACATTTTCATCTATTGTAACTAGTGCTCTAAATGATTGTGAAGTTCCATCTACATCATATGGTCCAATAGTAACGGTGTAATTTCCTGCTGGAACATATTCCATTACAGAACCATTCTCGTCAGTATCTAAACGTAAATCCATCAGGAAATTTTCACTATCTGTGTAATCGAATTGTACTGTTGTATTTTCAAACGGTGCAAAACTTTGATCCAAAACATCAATATTTACTTTCCATAATGATTGCAAGGCTAGATCTATTGGCTCTTGTATACCCAATACTCCTACAGCAATAGGATCTGGTGTTGATACAAAGATTGTATTATATTCACTACCATTCTTAACATCTTGAACATCCATTTCAAGATAATACTCTCCAAATGATAAATCTAGATCTAAAATTCCTTCTTCTGAAAACATATTTGAAGTCACATTAATTATTTCTTGATTTATTCCTGTTGGGATTAATCTAAAGTCAACATTAACAGGGGTTCCATTTTCAAATAATTGATCTCCTCCATCTATGAAAGTTCTTACTTGGAACGATACTGGATCTGGGAAAGCATTAACACTCCAATTCAAAGCAGCTTCTGTAGTTCCTTGAGATTGATTAGCAGAAAGTATTGTTTCAGGAACTCCCAACATATCTTCACTTACTGTAATTGAAAAATTTCCTGCAGGCAATACGAAATCATATCTTCCCTGTGAATCTACTTTTGATACCCATGTAACTCCCATAAATCCTTCTCGAAGAGTATCTCCTTGCGTACCTACATATTCTGCAAATACTTCGAATCTTTCAAAGTCAGGAATACTACTATCATAAGTTACATTATTTGGATTTAATATCACTCTTCCAGCATAATTGTAAGAAAGACTTTGTTTATCTACAATTACTAAATTAATTTCATCCATATCTACAGTAATATTCACATGTTCTGCAGCAATCATATTATCTGGAGTTAATGTAGTTATGTCAAATTCCATTCCTGATGGTAGTTCTAATCCGAATTTACCATCTTCATCAGTTTGTACCACAACTTCAATACTTCCACTACGTATATTTACTGGAAGTGAATTAAGAGGTTGAGAAACTAAAGTTCCATTCTCGTCACTGACAAGCCTAACTAAATTACCTTCGACAGTAACTGCTTTTGAAAATTCAAATAAATCTAAATCTAACTCTTCTTGATCTAAATTAAATTCACTCCATAGCAGTAAATCATCATTTGTTCTACTTTTCATAATCCAGTCGCCTAATGGTAATTCAACAGAAACTATTCCTGTTTCATTAGAGGTCGCATTAACCACATTTCCATTTTCTACAGATGTAAAACTAACCTCTATTCCACGATTATCTATAATATCTGGTTGATTAGGAGTAGACTCATTCCTAACTGCAGGACTAATTTCAAATTCTACATCTCCATGATCTAATATTTCACCAGCAAATGTAAATATATCATCTGCTTCTACTAATGTAGTGTTTAGTTCATAGTGGCTATCTCCATCTAAATCAACTCTTATGGAATAATTACCTGGCGATAATGGACCTATACTTACGTTACCTTCATCGCCTGAATTAAATTCTAAACAATTAACACCTGGACTGAATAAAGATTCGCTCTCATCTACCCAAATACCTTCATTAAGGCTAATTGAAGTACATGATTCTGATTCTAAATCATTATCAATTATCTCTACAGTTGTATTCAAGAAATTTCCTTCTTCATCAGTAATGAATCCAGAAACTTGTAAACCTGCAATATTCAAATCTAAATTATCAGTATGTTGTAATCCAACAGTAATATCTTCAATTACATCCGATGTTCTTCCGTTATTGAAAACGGCATACATTTTATATTCTCCTGGTGCAATATCATTTGCATAAAATGATCCTGCAATTACCATATCTCCACTATAATCTCCAATTCCAGAATAAGTAGCGTCTCCTTCAAATGTTCCAGTACCTACAAATCTTCCTCCTGCCTCAAATGTCGCATTAGTCAAATATGTAGTTAATTCAGTCACTGAACCTGCAGTAAAACGACCACTTCCAATAGCAGTACCGTTAACAAGATATTTGTCACCATCTAAACAAATATCATCGCCTTCTGCAACTGTGGAGTTTTCACAAGCAGAGATATTATCTCCCTCTACCCAAACTGCATCAAGTGTACCTTGACCACTCCATGTACCATTTCCTGTATATGATTGACCTGTTTGAACTCTACGTGAATAATTGCCATTAAAGTCTGAAACTTTTACATCTATAACTGATTCTACAGTTCCTTCGTGTTCTGAATATACTGCCATTCCATCTCCATTGAATACAAGATCTTCACCTGATACGGTTTTGTTAATCGTGCTTACATCATATGAAATCTCATCATTCCAAAGATTTTGCAACACAAATTCTGTTTCAACGAGAGGCAATCCGGAGAATTCACCGCCACCAACCCAATGTACAACACCAGATGCTGATGATGTTTCCAATTCGATATTTACTGCAGGCATTGGTGATGCTGAATCTCTTTCAGCCTGTGTTGCAGTTACATTAATCTCATTTTCTCCTAACCACATCATTCCAGAGACTTCAGCTAATAATCCTGTAATAGGATTGATTGTACGTTCTCCCTCATATTGTCCAATAATATCGATGTTCATATTATAGATGTCTAATTCACCAGATTGTAGTGTTAACAGATCTACAGAACTGTCAAAATCTCCAGTTAATGCGGTGACTCTGATTCTACCAGCAGGTGCGGTGAAACAATAATCACCATCTGAATCTGCTTTTGTAGTTCCTATTGGAATCCAATATGTCCTATCGTCTAAATCTTCATTACCCTCTCCACTAAATGCATCTCTTTCAACTAATAATGTTGCACCAGCAATAGGAGTTTCTAAATCTGGAACTGAAACTGTCCCACATACTTCTGCACCAGCATAATATTTGAGTATCTTAACTCCAAAGTTAGCTTCTCCTAAACCATATGTCTCATAATCTCCTCTTTCATCATACCAATTGGAAATAACAAAATGATTCATCATTGCACCTGGCAATGGCCATGCTGATTCTAAAACTGAACCAGGAGTTCCTGAATATGAGGATGATAACATAGTCTTAGGTGATGCTGATACTACTCCAGAATAATCTGTCAAACCTAAATCTGCTGCACCATAACCAATATATGCCCTAGATAACATTGTGTCATAAAATGCCTCAGTATGATCATATCTTACATCAACCAATTGAATGACATCTACATCTCCACCATTTTGACTTCTTAAAACATCCATTTTATACTGCTCATTAAAATCTTCTGATGTTCTTTCAATAATACTCTCTGAACCTCTTTGTGTTTCATAGACCGTATTCATAAAGTGGTCTGGGTCTTGTCCAGAAAGTATTGTTGGAGCATAAAAGATTCCTGTTGGATTTCCTCTATTAAATGAAGAATCTGAATAAGCCCCTCCACCCATAGGATACAATCTTGTATCAATCGCAAAGTAAGAAATCTCATGATTACGGGTGATAGTTTCACCAGGTGCACCCTCGCTATCTTGAACTTCATAGATATCAAGATCCATGATGTCACTATACAAATTATTTAATTCTGTAGAATCCAATGCTCCTGTTAGAACTTGAGTTGCCAATGCAATTTGTGAATTCTGCCTGTGTATTGAAGAACCTACATCATTGAATTCTTCAATAATATCTGAAGTATACCAATAATCACCTACAACATAATGGCTTGAATTATATGTTTCCCCATTATCAGTATTTTCATATTCTGTAATTACATTCCTATTTGCTGTACGATCTTCAAAAGCTGCTCTTGCTTCAGATTCTGATGTATAGTCATCACCAAGTTGTTTTTCTCCTTCATAAACTCTCCAAACATAATTATCTGTTTTGAGTCCATCTATATTTTCATACCCTCTAGTTAATGCTAAAATACCTTGATTAGTAGTTGCCTCTGTCCATTCATAAACTTCAAACATCCTATCTTTAGCATGTTCTTGAGTTAAACCACGAGTAACTAGGTGATATTCATCATATTCTTCAGCGGATAAATAATTTCTTAATGTTCTTTCGAATAATAAAGAATAATCATCTCCAGAATTCCAAGTTACATCACCAATACCTAGCCTAATTACGAACATTGCAACGGTATCATCTTGATTTCTAGCAAGTAGCATGTTACCTGCTGTAGGTATTCCTGTCTGGAAGTTATCTGCTACTGTAGGATGATCTCCTTGAGCCATTGCTTGGAAACCATAATCCCACCATGATACAAATGCAGGTTTATCAGAAAATTTCATACCACATGTATTTGTATCACTAAACCAATTACCTTCCAATTGATTACAAGTAACTTCATCTGTCACTCCCTCATGTAATTGATCTTGTTGAGCCAACCACTCATATGCTGTGTTCCAATAATAATCATTAAATCCAGGTCCGAAAGAATTAAAGAAATAATAACCTTGAATTTCTTCATAAGAGGTCCCATCTACAAGATTTGACCACCTAAATAAATCTGGCATTAAATTGTATAATTCCTCATCAACATCTGCTGCTTTTTCACTACCTCTAGGAATTCCCGCATCAAGACCATATGTTGCATGTTGTGAAAACACCATAATAAATACCATAAAGATAGCAATAAAACCAGGATTTCGTATTAATGTTTTTCTTCCTGATTTAAATCTGGCACCAGGAGTATTTACACCCATTCTTCTCCATTGCTTTACAAGTTCATCCCATCCAGAATTTGCCCATAACCAAGAATATGCACCTGCACCAACAATTGCCATAACTGGAGTTGCATTGTATACGAATCTACCTGCATTCCATGCCATGTAAGATGCAAGTAAAACCCATACTGCCAATACAAGTTCTGGTATCTTTCTATGCCTTAATCCACTCCATGTAAGTCCTAATCCTTTACATAACGCACCAACAAAGACAAATGCTCCAAAACTACCAAACAATAATCCTCTTGAAGGTGCTTGAGCTTCCGCAATTGTACCAAAAATCTTGTTTTGTGAGAAATATCCTCCACCTGTAAATAAAGTTGAACCGAATGATGAATATTCTAGTGACCATTGTAACCAAACTAAGAACAATGGGAATAGAACCATTATACTAACAGTACCAATAACCATCAACCAAGGTTTATCTCTAGCACTACAAACAATATAACCTGAAATGAAAATTAATCCAGTAATATAAAACATTGCTTGGAATTCTCCATTTAGCAATAATCCTAATGCAGGATGCATATAAAATGGTAATGCAGTAAGCCAAAGTGCTATCAGCATTGTTATTGTTAACACTGTAATAGCCATACTATCTCTTCTTCTAAATAAATTCAATAAAATTTGAATCATATAAAATACAAATAAGATAGAAGGAGCATAAACAAAACCTTTCCATGCTAATGCAACTATTGCGAATGAAACACCAGAAAGTATTGCATAAGATGTTGCTAATCTCTGATTATCCCACACACTTCTGAATCCTTCTACCATATATCTTGGATTCCAAGTAGAATTAGGTAATATTCTGTCATCATTTACATTTTTCATAGATTGTATATAATAATAGAATCCAATTGTTGCAAATAATAACACAAATGAATCGTGATCTGCTAAAGCAAATGTGGTATGGCTTACGTGCCCAGGCATCAATGCAATTAACCAAGCTGCTAATACTCCAGCACCTTTGCCAAATACTTCTCTTGCCATTCCTCCAACAGGGAATACAATTAATGCACCATAAATTGCAGGCAATGCTGCAACACTCCACCAAACTGCATTCTCTGCAGAGATTCCTAAGATTGGAGAAAGAAGCATACCTCCAAGAGCAAGGCTCCAAGTATAAAGTGGAGGCCTTGGATTGATATCACCAATTGGATAAGCCCTATCTGCATCAAAAATGAAATGTGCTTGTTCTGCAATTACATAATCAATTGCACGCTTCATATACCATGGATCTGAACCACCAGTTAAGTCCCAACCACCAGTTCCAAGTGCATTCATTGCTGGAAGAACATTCCATAAAATTCTAACAATTAATGCAACAATAAAAGCAGAACCGATTAATATGGTACTCCAATTTGCATTCCAAAACTTTCTTGCCTTGCCTTCATCTCCAATAGTTCTAATCATTCTATTTCCATACTTTTGATGTGTAGAAATATAAAATACAAGTACAAAACTAAAGAATGTTATTGCCAACCATAGTAAAATCCCTAAATCGTCAATAATCCAACGATATCCATCATCATTAGGAGTAATAAATTGATTTAAGAATCCCTGTTCTTGGAATCTTGAAATTGAGAAAAGTATCCATGATGCACCAACTAACAATGTTCTTGTAAACCATTTTTCGGAATAGAAAAATGCTGCAATCATTGCAACAATTCCTGTGAATAATGCCCACCATACAGAAATGTACATTCCAGATAATCGCATTTGTTCACCAGTCATGCCCATATCCTCTACAACTCCTTCGGATACATTTCCTAATGCACAAAAATGTACTAAAGTCATAATATGTGCTAAAGACCAAACACTTAAAGCAACTAATAATGGTGCTACTGGCTTAAATCCTTCATCAGGATTAGGTAAATATTTGAACCAAGATCCTTCACCAGGGCTAATTAAAAATCCTCTTTGAAGAATTGCAACGATAAAACCTATCGAAGTCATAAGTAACCAAAAAGTGAAGAACATTTCTGCACTAACTCCCCTAATTCCATTAATTTCTGTACTATAGGAGTTTGAGATTTCAAGAGTTGGCAATAATGCTGTTTCTGCATAACCTGCAACCCCTATTGCTGCATAAAAACCAATTATAGAAAATGTCAAAATTACATATTCTTCATTACGGTTAGACTTAACAAGAATTAAACCAACAAAAGCGCATACGGTAAATAAGAACCCAACAACACCTGAAAACATGCTAGCTACAAATGATCCAGCAACAATAACAGAAACTAACATAATAACAATAAATAACGAAGTAGATAATTTATCTCCAATGAATTTTTCTCCAAAAATTGGAGCTGTGGCAATCACGGATGCACTACCAAGTACAACAAGCGGAACCACAAAATCATTCATATCGATACTTAAGCCAAATATCATTCCACCAATTAGAGCAATTAATATAGCCATAGGGGCAATAAATAGCCTTCCTAAGTCTCCAAATCGGCCTAATGACATAGCGTCATTCTCTTCAATTTCGTTTTCCATTTTCATTCCCTCACGCATAGCCTATAGGCTATGGCGGCCAAGCGACCTGCCATCTAGTTTTAACCGATTCCCTTGTAAGATATTTCTTCAAAGTGATCTATGACCTATATCTTTACGGAAATGTGAGCCTTCTAACCCTATATTTTCTAGTGCTGAATATGACGCTCTTGCTGCTTCTGAAAGATTATTTGAAATTCCTGTAATTGCCAGAACTCTACCTCCACTAGAAGTAATATTTCCTTCAGAATTAAGTTTAGTTCCAGCATGATGTATTATAGCATCCTTGTATTCTGAATTCAAACCTGTAATAATCCTATTTTTCTTAGGTTTAGAGGGGTATCCTTCAGAAGCCAATACTACAGTTAATGCATGCTTTTGATGAAATTTTACATTTAATTCCGATAATTTACCATCTGCAGTCAATGCGAAAAGGTCGTATAAATCTGATGAAATAAGTGGTATTGTGACTTGTGTCTCTGGATCTCCGAATCTTACATTAAATTCAACAACATAAGGATCTCCATATTCATTAATCATTAATCCAACATACAAACACCCACGATAAAGGTCCTCTTGGGAAGATAACCAATTATGCATTGGTTCAATAATTCTTTGAATTACTTTATTTTTTACTGATTCCGTAACTATTGGTGCTGGAGCATACGCACCCATGCCTCCTGTATTTGGACCCGTATCTCCCTCTCCTACTCTTTTGTGGTCTTGGCTAGCTGGTAGGCAAACATAACTAGATTCGTCCATAATGACAAGCATGCTTGCTTCTTCACCTTCAAGAAATTCTTCAATTAGGACAAAACCATCTAATGTGATTCCCTCACTAATCGCTGCTAATGCCGCATTTCTATTTTCGGTAACTGTAACACCTTTTCCTCCTGCCAAGACATCTCTTTTTATTACCCAAATTGGCCCAAAACCATCAATTAATTCCTCGGCTTGTTCAATATTTTCTATTCTAATAGATGCAGCAGTTGGAATATTTAACTTTATCATCACATCTTTGGCAAATTGTTTTGATCCTTCTAGATTAGCACCACTAGAAAAAGGACCGAAACATAAAACACCAATATGATTTAATTTTTCTGATAATCCATTTACTAATGGCCCTTCTGGACCAACGATTACTAAATCAACATCTAATTCCTGAACTAATTCTACAACCTCATTAACATTTGAAATATTTATTTCATGATTGGTGCCAATTAGTGCGGTACCAGCATTTCCGGGTGCAATATGCAATTCTGAAACTTGTATACTTTCCTTTAACCCAAGTGAAATTGCGTGTTCTCTACCTCCTCCACCAACAACAAGTACACTTTGCCCCATAGCGTCATTGAAAACGACTAACTCCATAATTAAATCGCATCAAAAAAGAATCAATAGTGTAGTTTATGACACTATATTGTTTAAGTGCCTCTTTGAGTTGGATTAGTACTATGTTGGACACTTTAGTGCCCACGAGAGAGGATATTGCCTATGCACTAACTCTCGACGGATTTGTCGGTTTTCTTACTATTGTCATTGTTGTTTTATGGATTTACATGCCAGGTTATTTAGCAAATACATTTGCTATGATTTGGGGTAGAGTACCTCCAAAGTATGGATATGGACCGTGGCCAATAGATTTTGGGAAAAATGCATGGGACGGTAAAAGAATTCTTGGTGACGGGAAAACATGGAATGGATTGATTGGAGGTTCATTATCAAGTGGATTACTAGCTGTAATAATGCATGCAATGTCTAATGGAAATATAAACAACATACCCTTCATAGATATTATTGCAGGAGTAAGTGAAGATGCGTGGTTCTGGATTGGTAATGAATGGATAACCTCATTTTTTATTGGATTTATATTAGGAGTTGTTTGTCTTTTAGGTGATGCAACAGGATCATTTTTCAAAAGAAGAAAAGGCTTGATAAGGGAAGGTAAAGAAACTAGCAGGGCTCCATTATTAGACACATTACCCTTTGCAATAGCATTATTTGCATTTGGAGGATTGTTTATGGGTAATTCAATAATCAAATGGGAAAATCTTGACGCAGTATATTCCCCTCATGGAGTTCCAAGAGTTATTCTAGCAGGGTTTTTATTATTACTTTCAACACCATTTTTACATAGAGCATTCAACATGTTCGGATATAGAATGGGTTGGAAAGATGTAGATTATTGAATAAATCATGAGTGTTATTGAAAACCTAGATTTGTGTCGGGGGAAACATGGCAAACAAATCCAGAACTATTATGATATCATTTTTGACTATTTTTATTCTATTTACTCCAATGGCTACTAATGCTGAAAATTCAGAAAGTATCTATATTGATGGTGGAAATATAGACGTGGACTTAACCATTTCCAATGGTCAAACAGTATTTATTTCAAATTCAGTTACAATTGCAGATGAAGTATCAATACATATTGAAAATGGGGGTGTTTTGAATCTTTCTGGCACTATCAAAGGTACAACTCTCGGCTCAACATTATTACCATACGGCATTAATGCAAGTATCCAGATACCCAATATGGTTGAATCAGGTACAAAAGTAGTTAAAATCACAATTAATCTAGAATCAGAAGAAGAATATGGCCCTGGATTGTTTTGGGAAGACAATTGGGAAAATATAACAAATAAAAGTAGCCATACAATTTTATCATCTTTTTCTGAAGGTGATTCGCCTTTGGAAATCAAAATGTTAGGAAATAATATCTATGGCACAAAAATCACAAGTATTTCACTAATGATTGATGACTCAGAAATTCTTTCTCAATCTCCATGGTATTACACACAAGAGGGTTTGAAGCCATATAATTCAAGAAATTGGGATTTAGTCAATAATGGAAATTTAAATTTGTTAGATTCTGAAATTATTGGAGCTAATATTTCAGGAGCAGGCACCTTTAATGCGATTAATAGCCATTATAATTTAAGTTCACCAATATCACTTACTTCTGAATCTATTTTCAATATAGATGGAGGTGGTATGGACGGAAGTGAAACAGATGAATATATCGAAGGCCCATGGGGAGTGGAGATCCATTGGGAGGAGGCCATCAGTACAGGAAATGGAGATAGATGGATAAAAACATTAGATTGTCAAAAAATAATTTTACCAACACCTGAAGCATTTGTCATTGTTAAAAATCTCCAGTACATGAATGGAGGAGTTTTTGTAGACAGGCAAGGGTTTGCTAATGAAAATTCAGAATTCGAATTTTCAGGAATGTGTGATACAGGATGGAGAATGGTTGAAATCGTTGATTCTGGCGGGAATTCTTGGATAGAAGATGCCTATATTGAATCTGCTTGGTGGAATTCTCCATGGGGTAATTTTAGTGTATCAAATATTCCTTTAGGATTTGAACCAATTGTGGAAATAGAATTAAACATACCAAATGTAAATGTAAATTCAATCGTATTAAATAAAAATGAAGCAACTGTAGACGAACCAATTGAAGTAACAATCACTTTAGAAAATACTGGTAATGCTTCTGCAATGGTTCCCATTGAATGTAAATTATCAGACGGCAAAGATGCTGATGTTTCTCCATTTGGTCAAACAGTAATTATTGCAGCAGGGCAAACTGGAGAAGTATTAGTAGACTGGAGACATAATACTGAAGGTAATGAATCATTAACATGTCAACCATTGAAACCATCTGGATTTGAAAATTCGGACATATTAGGGGGTAGTTCATCTACAAGTGAAATGGTTACTTGGAATGCATTAATGCAATCTTCAGATACTACAGCAAGTTCAATAGTAGTATTAGTGCTATTGTTTGCTGGAATAGCTGCATTAGTCACTTATCTCAAAAAAACAAATTCAGACATGAATTCAGAATACTCTAAAGATGAAAAGATTGATCCTGTTGAAAAATAAATAATTAAGTTTTAACATTCACCAGTTGGCTTATATGGTTGATCTGGTTCTCCATCTTGATTATTATCAGACATATCCCTATTCTCATTATATTCCCAAGAAAATTCATATCCTTCAGATTCAAAAGTCATTGTCCCTACATTATCAACATCATAAGTAGAAGCCATATCTAAAGTAAACACCAAATGATAACATCCATCATCTTGATAAAAATCATCTCTATCAATATATTCAATTCCAAAATTTCCTGTAGCGGAACCACTTAATTGCAGCCAACTATCTTCAACAGAA
>Ga0115011_10000849_pt1 | contig 23146 bp, 12 predicted proteins | sample TroAtlMetagenome_2_FD_88705 | JGI IMG/M metagenome (GOLD analysis project Ga0115011, IMG submission 88705) | Marine eukaryotic phytoplankton communities from Atlantic Ocean - Tropical Atlantic ANT8 Metagenome | ecosystem: Environmental > Aquatic > Marine > Oceanic | place: Tropical Atlantic...
AAACTGCTGGGCATGATGAGGCACCGTACTATCGTTGGGGCCGATGACCTTGTAACGGTGAGTGGTCGACCAGCAGTAGTTATGGAGTATGTCCCAGGTGTAAACCATAGCTGGATTATTCACCCCAAGAAAAACCCCGAAACGATCCCTCCTAGAGTTATTTTGGGGGTAATCAGCGCCGTTGCGGATGCTCTAGACGTAGCATTCTACAGACCTAGCACAGTCACCAACGAACCACTAAATGTGCTCCATAGGGACATAAAACCAGCCAATATAAGGGTCACACCTGATGGAGAGGTGAAACTATTAGATTTCGGGATCGCTCGAGCAGAGGCAGATACCGTCGAGAGAGAGGCCTGTACTACTGAGTACCAGCTAGGCTCATTACCATACATGGCGCCAGAGCTAATGGATGGTTCCAACGCGTCACCAGCAACTGATGTCTATTCATTAGGCGTAACACTTTACGAGTCATTGGCTCGAAAGCGATTCGGCTGGGCCGGAGAGTCGGCCGACATGCACCAGAACCAAATCGACACTCGTATCTCAGAGCTCGACATGTCTGACTGGGGCGACGTGACGGATGATGTAATTGAGATGACTAGGCTAATGCTGGCCTATGATCCAGAGGTACGACCTACTGCTAAGGAGGTCTCCGAAGTCTGCCGAGAGCTGGGGCGTACCGCACCAGGGGTCGCTATCGAGACATGGGCTAACGATCGACTACATAGAGACAATGTAGGGGAAGACGGAGATAAAGACAAAGGGGAGCTAACAGGTGAGACTCTTTTTGAGGATGGAAACTCGAACGAGCGCATCTCAGCAACGGATTTCGACAACCTCGACGAAGAGACAATAGCCTACCCAATGGGTGGGGCAACTTCGAAGCAAGAGCAACCAAAAGGGGGTCAGTCAATAATGGTCCTCATAGCTCTTGGGGTTATAGTAATATTGATGGGTGTTTTCGCTAACTCCCAGCTCCAGCAGCAGGTCAGTAGCGAAGAGGCCGCCACAATGGCTGTTGAGGCTATGCTGGAACGTCAGGCGGAGGCAGCGGCGGCAGCGGCCGACGAGGCAGCGGCGGCGGCCGACGAGGCAGCAGCGGCTGAGGCGGCGGCCGAAGAGGCAGCGGCGGCTGAAGAGGCAGAAATCAATGAAGAACCAGAGGTGCCTGCTGGGGAAACCGTTGAGCGACAACAGGCACAGACACAAACTACCACAGTAAACCAGCCTGTCATAACAACTCCAGCAGAGGTTGAAGTGGTCGCTGAAGCGCCTCAAGTAGCAACTAGCGACCCTATTCCAGTCAGGATCCTATCTAGCCCAATGGATATCGAAGTCCTGGTTGATGGAAATCCCGTAGGTAGAACCCCAATACGAAACCTAGAGCTAACCCCTGGCGAACATATAATTACTTTTGTCGATGGAGAGAATTCACTCCGTGAGACAATAACCGTCACAGAAGGCGGCAAAGACCGCTGGAAATACCTTCAAGCAGGACATACCGTTCAATGAGAATCCCTTTACTTTCTTCAGCTATACCTTTCTTTATACTAGCCTCCTCTGGTGCAGCCTTAGCTCAGGGAACGGAAAGTGACTCCACATGCGGCGTACTGACCCAGGCTATCTCTGAGATTCAATCAGCGCTCGACGATGGAGACCTCGAGGTTGCTAGAGATAGAGCCGAACAGGCAAAAAGAGACTTCTTGTGCCAAGATGGACCCATAAACAACCTTATTTTGGTGAGTATTCTCCATCTTTCAGGTGCTGCACACCTCTATATCGGAAACGAAGATGCGGCATGGAATGACTTTGCTTTCTCAGCCAGCGCAGCACCTCTAGCGACAATAAACTCAGTCCTAGGTGCACGTGCAACAGAGACACACGAAAGGCTAAGGCAATCAGTGCTGGCAGCTCCTTCTGGCAGACTGCAGATGCAGGGATCAGCTGAGGTATGGCTAGACGGAGCCTCTATTCAGACGGGGATTCCACTGGACGTTACGGCGGGTCAACACCTAGTGCAGTGGCGACAGGATGGCATGTCTATGCAGAACAGAGTCTACACTGTTGAATCTGGTGAGCTTAGAGCTATACCTGTCTCCAGCGACTCTGGTGACATAATCGAGGAGGGGCTTTCAGGTAGTGGCGACCTAACCCCCAGGCACTACGCTATGATTGGCGGCGGTGTTTCACTCGCTACAAGCGGGCTCCTCTTCTACATGTCAACTAGCACCAAAGCAGAGTTTGACAGCACCACGGACCCAACAGAGCTCGACTCACTACGCAGTAAATATAACGGCCTTGTTATAGGTAGCGCTCTGACGGCAGCGCTGGGTGTTGCGGGCTTATCGGGTGCCTTTATTTTTATGGATACGGAATCAACATTAGTTCAAATGAACTGGGACTGGTAGGTAAAAAAGATGCGACGAACATTACTCTTAATCCCACTAATATTTACTACAGCCTGCCTTACTGACGACGACGTCAACGATCGTAACGATGAAATAACTGACGTCGATGGCGACGGGTTTGCATCTACAGACTACGGCGGAGATGACTGTAATGACGACGACGACGATATAAACCCTAGCATCGAAGAGACACCGTACGACGGTGTTGATAACGACTGTGATGCTGAGACATTAGATGACGACCTAGACGAGGACGGGTTTAGCTTGGATCAGGACTGCGATGACCTAGACGGTAGCGTTAACCCATTGGCCGATGAGATCTGCGACGATATAGACAACAATTGTGATGATGAGATCGACGAAGCAACGGCTATTGACGCATCGACCTTTTACAGAGACAACGATGATGACGGCTACGCAGATGAGTCGATCAGCACGACCTCTTGTAATGACGAGTTGGAAGGATACCTCCCAGCCCCAACTGACGATAATTGGGATTGTGACGATTCAAACATCGACGCCAACCCCGACATGGACGAGACCTGCCTGACGGAATTCGACGATGACTGTGATGGCACAGCCAACGTCGAGGATTCACTTGACTGCACTAACTACTTCTACGACTCAGACGGTGATGGCTTTGGAATCGCCTCCTTATATTCATGCCTGTGCCTACCTGACGAAGGTTCTGATATGACCTCTCTTGAGGGAATCGACTGCGATGACACGGAGTTCGACACTAACCCCGACGCCGTAGAGATAATAGGTGATTCTGTGGATTCTGATTGTGATGAGAGCGATGATTCGTTCACATTTATAGATATTGATACTCGATCAAGCGTTGACGTCTATGGACCTAGGATGGAGTCTGATGGAGACACAATTTCTTTAGCTTGGATAGCCGAAGAGCTTACAGACTCGAACGGCGCCTTGTATGAGTCTCAGGGTCTATCTACATTTGATGGGAGCGATTTAGGGGCCGGTGAGACTGCCTTTCACTCATTTGGTGAAAGTTCAAACATCGGTACTCTAGGAGAAGCCTGGGACTTCGCTATGACTGGTGACTATTGGGCATATGGTTTTGCAACGAGGACCTCTTCAGGTGTTCGCGAGACGACATACTTAACGGTCGACAGCACAACCCAGCAAACTGGCGGGATGTCTCTAGTCTCCCAAGACAACCTCTTTGATGATCTTCAGATGGCGATTACTCAAGACTACAATACTTATCTAACAGGCTGCGGTCTATCTACGGACTTCTTAGTCCTAGGTGCCACCCTAACAGATATGGCTGGTGGTGGTTCTGGCAGTATTCTCTGGGAACCACCATTCAAGAACTATACCTGGATAGGTAATTCTTGGCAGTTTGTAGGGACTAGCAACAACGACTACGACACATGTGAGCTTGGGGATGGTAATGACCGTTTCTACTGGAAAGCGACCAACAGTAATCTGCTAACTTATGACCAGATAGAGCTAAACAACTACTCCCTCGCTAGGCTCAACGACTATGCAATGACTGGTTATGATTTCTGGGACATGGAATTTACAAGGCACAACAACCAGGACTTATGGGGCCGACTATACGGATATGATGGGACCTACTACATCTACCTTTATGGTGACAGCTACACCTCTCAAGTTATCTCCCAAAAAGGTGTGGATATAGATGTTACCAACTCTCCTGGTGGATACAGCTTAGCGTGTGTTGTGTATGAAGATGGCTCTCTCGAACTATTCTACACTGACGACGTCGACTCTGGCCTCGCGCCTTCATCAGTAGTAGTTGACCCCGGCCTCAGCGGCCCCATAGATGAGTGTGCTGTAACAGTAACTGAGAACAGCAGCACAGCAACTCTAGCTATCGCGGCGAGGAGCGGAGATGAGATAAAGCTAGGCTTTGCATATATTGACTAGCTCGCCTTCCTAGCCCAGGGTCTTGACCTTCTCAACAAGCTCCATCTTCGATATACGCCACATCCCAAATGGGACTAAGGCGACCGAGATAACCACTACTGTCGTGATTAGGCTGTAGATAATAGTCCAGTTAGGCTCGATCTTGAAGAAGAAGGCCCACTGAACTGATGAAGCTATCATCGCCTGAGCTCCGTAAAGAGAGATGAAAGCGCCTAATATGCCACCAACAACACCTATGATAAGGTGCTCAACAAGCAGCATGCTCCCAAGTCGCCAGATAGATGCCCCCAAAACTCTTAGGGTCGCCAGCTCCAAGTCTCGCTCAGAGAGGTTCATTAGAAGGGTATTAAACAGCACAACAATAGCTATCAAAACCCCCAAGAAGAGGATGGCGTTGAAGAACTGTTGTTGTTGGTTCATAAGAGTTGTAAAGGTCTCTCTGAGCCCTGAGATCTCCGTAATACCTACAGAGAGTGCTCCCAGATCTTGGCTAAAGTCTAGCCCCTCTGGGATCGCCAACAACACCGATGTGGCGGGGATACCTGTCACCTCTTCCAGATCCGACCTATGAAAGTACATAGTCCTAGCCATCTCACCTGTGGTGATACCAGAGACAGAGACATCAACCTCTGATGCCCCGAAACCAACAGTTCCTAGGCTACCTACCTCCCACCCCAAGAAGTGGGCAGTCCCCTCATCAACCAAAACCTCAAGTGGTGTAGAGCTCACAGCTGGCATCTCACCTACAGATAGAGTGATGGCCGACAGCGAACCGTCTAGATCTGTAGAGAACTGATCTAAACCAGTAGCGACCAGCTGCTTGTTCTCACCAACAACAGAGAAAGGTAGCTGTATACTCCGCTCATACTCTACGTTGTTATCGGTAGCCCACGCTACAACAGGTGCGTCTCCTTGGTTACCGAGGGCTACCTGAGCAGTCCACCCGATATTCCTATCCATTCCACCCAAAGTGACGTCCTCGATAGAGTCCATCATCATCTGCATCGAGCCGAATATAAGCATAGACAGTCCTACACCCATAAATGTGAACATCAGGCGCATAGGCTTTCTAATAGTTGAACGCAACGAGAGGGCTAGAGCGGGAGGCAGCTTATGAGTGAAGCGTTGCAACCACCGATATGAGAGCTTTACAGAGTGCTCTGATCGCAGCACCTCTAGTGGCTGAAGCCGCGCTGCGATGAAAGCTGGCCTTATCCCTGACAGCGCCGCAATGACCATCGCTACAGAGCAATTCACCCATACAAAACTAAAGTCTGACAGGCCCACGACCACTGGCAGACCTAACATCTCCTCGAAGACGCCCATCATCATAGGAGCACCCACGTAGAGCCCAAGAATAGCGCCTAAAATTACACCTATTAGACCTAAAACTATCGGCGCTAAGATAAACCCAGGCATTATCGATCCCTTAGGGACACCAAGGGTTCTCAATATAGCGATCTCTCGTTGCTGGGACAGGATCAGCCGCTGGAGACTCAAGAATATAGTAATACCAGCTACTATAGCCAGCATACCTGTAACCACTGGGTAAGACTTCTCAGCACCTTCTGAGTCAGCGCGGAGGAACTCTACCGACTCGACCCCCGAGCGATCATAGACCATCGCTCCATAAGGTTCTCCAAACTCATCACGGATACCTTCCAGCACCGTGTTTAGCTGCTCACCCTCATTAATCTCAGTTGATAGCAGATCGTAGGCGGGGGTACCCTCAATATCTAATAGTAGATAGTTAGCGTCCCCTTGAGAATAGCCTCCGAGACGCTCAAGCCCCTCGTCGGTAAGATACCCAGTCACGAACGTACCCGCCGTGGCTGGCATAATAGAGCCTGGTAATGCGAAGTAGAGGTGATCCGCGTGAAAAGCGACACCCACTACACTGAAGGTCATCCGGCCACTTCCAGCCCCGATCTCTACCTCATCACCAACAGATATCTCCATCATCGAGGCGGCGTGGGAATCGATCACTACCTCATCATTAGCTGCAGCCAACCTACCCGATACGAACTCGTGTTCTGGCATCCAGACTCTGTGTACTTCACCCTCATCTATCCCGTGCCAGATCGCGCTGACTACGCTGGGCTCCCCAGACTCGTCATCCCAGAACATCACCCCGTCGACCTTTAGTCGTGGCTCGCAGGCGGCTAAACCTCCGCTCAAGTCGTTCCAACTAGCTCTAAGCTCACCACAAAAATTCGAAGCTTGCTCTTCGCCCCAAGGGGCTCCGCCAGCGCTCTCTATCCAGAGATCAGGGAGGTTAACCCCATCGTCGGTGTCCGAATATATGGAGGCATATATGGTTGAGGCCGTCTTACCATAGGCCCCAAAAGATACCCCAGCGAACACGCCGATAGCGACAAGAAGTACTACAGCCACAAGCCGTAAACGGGTTCTCCACAGGCTTCTAAGCAGCCGCTTTAAAAGTAATAATCCCATCTCTACAGCCGTTCGTCGCTTACGATTCGTCCACTGTCCATACGGATTAAGCGGGTTGCGTACTTTTTCATGGACTCATCGTGAGTGACCATGATTGTAGTGATCTGTTCGGCCTCACAGGCGCGAATAAGCGCCTCCATGACCATTGATGAGGTCTCTGAGTCAAGGTTGCCTGTCAGCTCGTCACCCAATAGGAGCTTAGGGCTTTTTGCCAAGCTGCGAGCGATAGCGACACGCTGCTGCTGCCCGCCGCTGATCTCAGATGGGAACCTGTTCACCTCCTCAGATAGACCTACTAACTTCAGTAGATCCATAGCCCTCTCAACATCACGACCACCAGAGAGCTCCTGGATTAGGAGGATGTTCTCCAAGACCGTGAGATCCTGCAAGAGATTAAAGAACTGAAAGACATAGCCTATGTTTGCTCGCCTAAACGAGGTCATCTTCTCTGAGCCCTTTGCGGGAACAGGCTCTGACTCAAAGGTGTAGCCTCCGTCTGTTGGGATATCCAAGGCAGCTATGCAGTTCAACAGGGTCGTCTTTCCTGAACCTGACGGCCCTAGAAGTACAATGCGCTCACCCGGCTCAACGACCAGATCTACACCATCAAGTGCCTTTACAGCTCCCGAGGCCATCTCATAGTGACGTTTTAGGTTGGAGATCTCAAATAGCGGCATATGCTCCTCCTGTCATTTACTGACAATAGGAGTAACAAAAGCTAATATCTCTGTCTAGACCGAAGCTTAAGCCCGCGCCATATCCCTAAGCACTGTATGAAGGATACCGCCGTTCTTGTAGTAGCGGACCTCAATAGGGCTATCGATACGCACCTTTGTCTCGAAAGAGATCTTGGCGCCGTTCTCTTTTGTAGCCACAACGGTGAGGTTCTGACCCGCCTCGAGATCCGAAGGCACCGCGATATCAAAGCTCTCAGATCCTGTGAAGCCGAAGGTGCTAGCGCTCTCGCCGTCTAGGAACTCCAAGGGTAGAACACCCATGCCTACTAGGTTTGATCGGTGGATACGCTCATAGCTTTTGGCTACAACCGCCTTCACGCCAAGGAGGTATGTTCCTTTGGCTGCCCAGTCGCGGCTTGAACCAGTACCGTACTCAACACCGGCCAACACGACAAGGGGGGTCCCCTTTGACTGGTAGTCCATTGATGCGTCGAAGATGCTGGTGACCTTACCTGTGTTTAGGTTCGTAGTCCAGCCACCCTCGGTGCCAGGAGCTAGGAGGTTTTTAAGGCGGATGTTACCGAAGGTTCCACGCATCATGACTTCGTGGTTTCCACGGCGAGAACCGTATGAGTTGAAGTCACGAAGAGCGACGCCGTTGTCCTTTAGGTAGGTAGTGGTCGGGCTGTCGCTCGGGATAGCGCCCGCTGGAGATATGTGGTCTGTTGTCACCGTGTCGCCAAGTAGCGCCAACACTCTGGCGCCTTTGATTGACTCAAGGGCTGGCTCCTCTGTGGTTAGACCTTGGAAGAACGGTGGCTCCTGTACGTAGGTAGACTTTGAGTTCCACGCGTATAGGTCACTCGGCTCACCGCCGATCGCGTTCCAGCGTGCGTTAGCATCGAATACTGTAGAGTACTCCTTCTCAAAGACCTCACGTTTTACAGAGTTTGCCACGGCCGCTTGGATCTCATCGTCACTGGGCCAGATATCCTTAAGATATACAGGGTTACCATCGGATGATGTGCCGAGAGGCTCGTTGTTCATGTCGATATCGACTGTTCCAGCGATAGCGTAGGCAACTACAAGTGGCGGAGAGGCTAGGTAGTTGGCCTTTACCATTGGGCTGATGCGGCCCTCGAAGTTTCTGTTACCAGAGAGAACCGAGGTAAGAACGAGGTCACCGTCAATAACAGCCTGCTTTACCTCAGGGATAATAGGTCCGCTGTTTCCTATACAGGTGGTGCAACCGTAGCCCACAACGCCAAACCCTAACTTCTGTAGTTCAGTGAGCAGGCCTGCCTTCTCAAGGTAGCCCGTTACAGCGCGAGAGCCTGGAGCCAAGCTTGTCTTTACCCAAGGGCTTCGGTTTAATCCGAGCGCCGCCGCCTTCTTTGCTACGAGCCCAGCGGCCACTAGAACCGATGGGTTCGAGGTGTTGGTACAAGATGTGATCGCGGCGATACCAATGCTGCCGTGGGTGAGAGACAGCTTCTGACCACCGATAGTCATCGGAGTGCGCTCAGCGGCGTATGTGTCGGCCCTATCCGATTGGACTCCAACTGCTTGAGCTGGCTTAGGGGCCGATGGTGTCACCTTGAGAACCTGTGTGAGGTTATCGTGGAAGGTAGACTTTGCGGCCTTCAAAGCGATGCGATCCTGTGGGCGCTTGGGGCCAGAAATACAAGGTTCAACAGTCGACATGTCGAGTGATGCGTACTCCGAGTAACGAGGCGCCGAGGCACCTGGCTCGCGGAATAGTCCTTGGGCCTTGTTGTATTCGCGTACGCGATCGATAACCGCCTCGTCACGACCTGTTACCCGCATGTAGTCAAGCGTCACCTCATCAACAGGGAAGAAGCCGCTTGTCGCGCCGTACTCTGGGCCCATGTTAGCGATTGTCGCGCGATCGGCGAGGCTGAGGTTATCTAAGCCCTCACCATAGAACTCAACAAGCTTACCAACAACGCCGTGCTCGCGAAGCATCTCTACGATTGTGAGAACTAGGTCTGTAGCGGTGACGCCTGGCTTTGTGTTTCCAGTAAGCTCAACTCCGACAACCTTTGGGAGCAGCATGTAGATAGGCTGGCCAAGAAGAACCGCCTCTGCCTCGATACCACCAACACCCCAACCCAACACGCCTAGGCCGTTGATCATTGTTGTGTGGGAGTCGGTCCCAACGAGAGTATCTGGGTATGCGACGCCGTCTTTTAGCTGGACTCCGTTGGCGAGGAACTCTAGGTTAACCTGATGTACGATCCCGCTCGATGGAGGGACAACTCTAAAGTCGTCAAAGGCCAGCTGACCCCAGCGCAAGAAGTCGTAGCGCTCGGCGTTGCGCTCGAACTCGCGAGCGCTGTTTAGCTCTTCGGCGTCTGCAACACCAAAGTGGTCAACCTGTACAGAGTGGTCAATTACAAGGTCAACAGGTACCTGTGGGTTCACCTTTTTAGGGTCGCCGCCCATTCTCACCATCGCTGAGCGCAACGCAGCGAGATCAACAACAGCTGGAACACCCGTGAAGTCTTGAAGGATTACTCGGGCTGGGCAGAAAGGAATCTCAGCCTCTCCCTGATCTTCTGGGGCCCATTTTGCCAAGAGCTTGATGTGCTCTTCAGTGACTCCAAAGCCATCACATTTACGCACAGCCGCCTCAAGCAAGACTTTAATGCAGTATGGCAGGGTTGATACGTCACCCAAACCCGCCGCCTCAAGGGCGTTTAGGGAGTAGTAGTCAACAGGGCCATTTGCGGTCTGAAGGGTGCTGCGGGAGTTGAATGGGTTCATCTTTTGATGCTCCAGTTGAATTGAATGATCTAAAAGTGCATTTAATCACAAGTACGACGGTGCTTATTTAGGGCATAATAGGGACTGTGGCAAGCGCCCAAGGCGGGATATTTTGCGCGACTGTTTTGGACAGTCAGTGGGAGCGCTGTGAGAGCAGTGGGGGGGAGCGGCTCTCAAAGCAACCCCTAAGTAACAAACCCGCTCGCGATGCTCGCTTCATTTATACCGATGCTAATTCTCACTGGTGTAACTACGGGCATAGGGCTAGCTCTTTTTATGCAAAATGGATCAAGGGTTAACGGTCCTGGAGAGGCGAAAGCCGACGTCGGGGTCGAGGTACGAGTCGCGGTTCATGCTACGCCTGGAGACACGCGCGTAGGACTCACCGTCGTTCCAGCTGCCACCCCGTTTGGCGCGGGAATGGGCAGAAGTAGGGCCTTCTGGGTTAGATGACGGGCTCGACGAGTAGTAGTCCTCATCAAACCAATCCCATACCCACTCCCACACATTCCCGCTCATGTCGTAGAGACCCAAGTCGTTGGGAATTTTCTGGGCGACAGGGTGAGTTTTGGAGCTTGCGTTAAATTGGTCCCAGCCCACATCATCCAATGTGTTCGACCCCGCATAGAGATAGTCTGTGCCTCCCCGTGCCGCGTACTCCCACTCAGCCTCGGTAGGCAAACGATAGCCGTCGCACGTGTAGGGACTCTCGGGGGTGCTGCATTCTCCATCTACACAACTAAAGCACTCGGTGAGGCCATCGAGCAGAGAGATCGCGTTGGCGTATTCAGCCGCCTCATGCCAAGTAATGGACTCCACTGGGCAGGTTGAACCACAGCTCGAGAAGCCGCTCGGGTTCGTACCCATTACTGCCTGATATTCCTCTTGGGTCACCTCGGTCTCGCCCATGTAGAAGTCGTGGGTCAGGGTGACGGTGTGCACGGGGGATTCGTCCGAGCGACAGCGTTCATCTGCTTGTTGCGCTGTCGTACAGCCCATGTCGAAGGTGCCAGCGCTGATGAAGAGCATGTCGCCGCCGCCTGGGTGGGTGATTGGGCAGAGAAGCACCATATTATTATCACCATCATCACAATCCCCGTCACACGTGCTGTAGCCATCACCATCAAGGTCTAGATCATTCAACGAGGCATCATTGTCATCACAGTCGATGGTTGATGGAGCTCCATCGCCATCTGCGTCTACTAGTGCCTCACCGCAGCCGAATAATAAGAGGAGGGTGGAGAGCGAGATTGATGTTTTGAGAAGTGTCATGGCTTGCCCTTATGGTGATGGTCTTTAGCTCAATACCATAGATTGATGTGAGCAGACAAGGTGATGCGGGGGGAGTGGCTTGAGGCCTTAGCTCAGGCTGTTTTACGCGACTGATGCTTTAGTCAACGCCACAAGGATGGCTACTCAACGAGTGAGCAAAAGCATTGAACATCAAGGGTGGTAGAGACTGTCACGAGCCTGCTCGATCTTCACCAAGCCCTCTTCTACGCGAGAGTCACCTGCCTCAAGTCCCTCTAAAGCGAGGAGCCAGCCCTGTAGCATTTCGTAAACGTAAAAACCCAACCCCTCAAGCTCGTTAGACCAACGCTTAGGAAAGGTGCCTCGCATTGGCTCTGCAGCATTCAGCCATTCGTTATGATTCGCCACTACTTCGCCTCGAATCACTTCAGCCAATTGCAGTCTGTGCTCCTCCGAATTGTTCGACTGATATAAAGAAACTCGAATGGAGAAGATTTGATCTTCAACATCCTGATAAGAGGACCCCAGTTTAGAGGCCTCTGTACGGAGCTCTTCCAGCTCGGCGGGGCGCCCAGGAAAGCAGATCACACCAAGAGCTAAGACAAGGCTCGCCCCAGCAAGTGCTTTCTTCAGTCTCGCTGGACGACTCGCAAACCCCTTGGCGTCAAGACTGTGGCTCAAAACTGTGGCGAGTGCATAGCCTGATAGGAAGCCGCCAAGATGAGCCCAATGGTCGACACCGCTGCTTCCACGAACCGCCAGCAGTTGATAGAAAATGAAGCCGAACATGAATACTGCATGCTTCCTCATGACCCTCACAGGAACAATGTCGCCTCGAGGAAACACGAAGAAGGCCGCTGCTCCGTAGACCCCAAACACCGCTCCTGATGCCCCAGCTACAACTAAAACAGCATCATTGAGCCAAGCACTAAATAGAACAGCTAGAATTCCAGTCATGGTGTATAGGAACAAAAAAGCCATGCGACCCAAAAGGGCCTCGATCATCACACCTACAACGAGCAAAAAGAGCATGTTGAACAGGATGTGCTCCACCCCAAAATGCACATAGTTGGAGGTAATCAGCCGCCACCACTGCCCATCTGCCAAGGAGGGGAAGAAACTCGCCCCCCAGTCATAGGCTACTGTGAGTTGGTCTGCACCGTCACTGGTCTGACCGAACATGCCGAAAAACACCAGCGCGTTTAGTGTGACGATCAGCCAGAGGGAGCTCCAGCCTGGCTGGATTTCCTTCATGCGGAGAGAAAATCGTTTTTCAGGATCGATCGCTATCTTAGACTGCTCTTCATCGGTCGGCATGGTTCCCACGCCCACTCTGGCTATCGCCGTCGCAAGCTGGACCAAACCATCAAGCCCCTCCCGAATCCGCTCTCGGCCCTCCTCAGGGTCGGTGGGCTGTAAGCGGAAGCCTCTCCTCTTACGTTTTCGAAATTTATGGTAAAAATAGATCTCAATTCGGCGGTTCTCAATGTAGAAAGATCTGTACTTACGACAGAGCTGAACGAGGCCCTGGTGGACATCTTCTTGGTCTAGAAGGGCTCTTACAGTATCGGTATCTCCCGAGATCAAGAATCGCTTGTCGAGTTCCCTATCACCAAGCTGTATGTCCTGTGCTCCAGCCCTGCGAGCAAGAGCTGCGAAGGGAGGCTCTCGTATTAGCTTTAGAGGAGGAGGCGCGGCCCCCTCGAGCAGAGACCAGATCGTCACTGCGCCGTGTTCCGTGATGCTCAAACCGACTTGAATGCCATCGACATTGCCCTCGGTCACCCAAAGATCCCCTCCTTCCCTGTCACTACGCTTTGTCACCGTCGGTGGACTCAGGCCGAGCGCCTCACAAGTGTCGGCAATGAAATCATCCCTCCAAGTTCTTACATCTCGGAGCTGCACTCCTCCACCAAAGATGTGCACCTCTTTTTTCAGGTATTCGGGACGAACGCTTATGAGCACCACGAAAGCGAAGAGGGACAGACCCAGAAAATGGCAGGCCAGCCCAAAGGCGGAGCTAACAAAAAAAAGAACCAAATACCCAAAAGCGTATCGCATCAATGACCCCGAGTGGACATTACCTTTTCTACCACAGCCCCCCCAAGCCCAAGGGCAGTCTATCCCACATATCGCTTAGCTGCCTTATGGCGCTGAATGAGCACTTACACCGACCTGTTGGCGCAGATCACCCAGATGCTACCTCCAGAATAATGTCACAACAGAGGGCTTTTTGGTTAGAACACCACTAACAGCGACAAATACTCGAAAGCTCGACGCATTTAGAGCCCTACAGCTCCCGCGGGTCCGTAAGCTTACCAGTAATAGCGCTGGCCGCCGCCACTGCTGGGCTCACCAGATATACGGGGCCTGGGGCGCCCATGCGCCTCGCGAAGTTGCGGTTTGTAGTCGAGGCTGTGGTCTCGCCATCGTAAGGAACACCTGGGCCGTTACCGATACAGGCTCCACAGCCAGGGTTGCTAACTACAGCGCCCGCATCTCTAAACTGGGTCAATATTCCAGCCTCATCGGCAAGTTTTGCGACCTGATCTGAGGAGGGGGTGACGGTCATACGAACACCCTCTTTGATCTTGCTGGTTCCTAGCACATCTGCAGCCGCCTTGAGGTCAGAAAAAGAGGCGCCCGTACATGATGCAATAACTACGTTATGGACTTCTATCTCTCTATTTGCTTTTAGAGTCGCGCGGTTTCTTGAGTCACCAGGTGTAGCCACAGTGAGAGGAACATCCGCCAGATCAACAGTTATCACCCGAGCGTACTCAGCTCCTTCATCGGGTGCTACCATGCGATCAGACATGTCGTCGCCGCGCTGCTCTTTAAGGAACGCCCTTAGGGGCTCACATGGCTCTACAATACCAGTCATCAGACCGCCTTCTACTGTCATGTTGGTCAAGACAGAGAGCTCATCAACGTTCCAGTGATTCAGAGCTGGCCCTCCAAATTCGATGACACAAGTGTCAGTCGGGCCTGTTCGCCAGTGCTCCTCACGGAAGTAAGGGTCACCTATTAGATGTAAAATCAGGTCTTTGGGAGATAGGATTTCACCTGGATCACCTATCACCTCTACCCGAACTACCTTCGGGACAGTGACTGGGATCATGCCCGTGCGGAGAGCAAAAGCCATAGCGGTTGAACCTACACCAAAGGCAAACGCATTTAGCACACCTGAACTCGGTGTGTGAGAGTCCGTTAAGATCACCACGTCACCTGGCTGAGCGTACTGCTCAACAACAAGCCTATGACAGACACCTGCGGGGTGTGGTCGGCCTGGGCCGTGGAGGCGAATGTTGTTCTTTTCACAGGCCTCCACCATCTCCTCTGTTAGACGCTGAGACGGTCCAAGCCTGGATCCCTTCACAGCGTCTGGTACGGTCTCGTGGGAGATTAGGACAAAGTGATCCTCAAATGCAGCTATCTGCTCTGGGAGAAACATTGGCGAGTCTCCCCACTCTTTCCTGTAAAGGTCGACAACCATGCCAGCTGTGTACTCGTGCATACCGCGGAAACCAGTTCGACAGAGCACCTGCTCCCCAGGACTGACGCTAGCGATACCAAAGTTATCACCACCACCTCTCCATGCCCTCATGCTGATAATCTTCTCAACAGAGTTCATCGGACGATGCTCACGCTCTATAGAGTAGGTCGGTTTAGTCTCACCTGCTATAAGTTGGGAGCCAAAAGCCATTAGACCACCAGACTCAGCGACAGCCTTGAAGAAAGGAGGAAGCTCTTCGTAGAATTCCTGAACATCTACATCTTCACCACCCTCAAGTCGGGCCAATACACCGCGGTCTGTTGTAAAAGGCATGCCCGCATAGACCATGTTCTCTTGAAATATTCTCTGAAACGAGTCTGCCACTACGAGCTCAATACCAGCCCCCTGGTGAGCTACTACAGCCACCTCGCGAGATGACCCAGAGCCGTAAGCGTCTCCGCCGACAACCACCTGAAATCCGCCAGACTTTACTCCGCTCTTGGGCACCACCTCAAGGAAGTTCTGTAAAAAGTATGGGCCCAAAACCTCTGGTGTATAGCCTAGGGTACAGGCCTGTCCAGAGATCATCGCGTCGGTGTTTACACCGTAGTGATATGACTCACCGACTTCCGTCCCACCGCCAAGCTGTACCCCGATCTTAGCCGAGTCGGAAAACAGATGGAGGATCCGTCCTGTAAGCTTCATGCTTTTCTCCTAAATATGACACCTAAACTGATTGACATATTCATTAGCCCAAAACCAACAATCGCGCCGCAAAGATCCGTGTTATGAGGCTGACGGACAATCATTATTGGAGGCCGTCAATGAACGAAAACCAGTCAAAAGCTTGGGGTCAACTGACCGAACGTATAAAGCAGGTAAACCTTATAAACAGCTCGATAGCCCTGCTTCATTGGGACCAACAGACCTATATGCCTCCTCGCGGCGCCGAGCTTCGTGGAGCTCAAGTGGGAGCACTATCTGGAATTACACACGAACTGGTGACGGCACCAGAAGTAGGTGATTGGATCCAGGCTGTCGGAACAGGTGAACTCGACGACTTCCACTCAGCCGCCGTGCGTAATCTAAAGAAAGCTTACGAGCGAGAAGCGAAAATGCCCGCCGACCTTGTGAAAAAATTCTCTGAGGCACAGGCTGGAGGCTTTAGTGCATGGATGAAAGCACGCAGTTCTGGCGATTTCAACGACTTTGCCCCAGCTCTACAGAACCTCCTAGATCTATCTAAAGAGCGAGTATCGTGCATTAAGACAGACGAGGCATGTGACTATGACGTCATGCTTGACCAATTCGATCCAGGGGTATCAACAGCAAGCCTAAACCCAATATTTGATCGCCTCGCTGGTGGCCTAGGTGAGCTGCTCGATGCGATTGACGGGCGACCGCAGGTGGAGAAATTAGGGGGTGAATGGGACACTGAAGCTCAGAAAAACTTCTACAACGAACTCATCCCCACACTTGGGTATTCACTTGAGAATGGACGTCTAGACGCAGCACAACACCCGTTTTCTATCAAGATGACCCCTGGTGATACTCGCCTTACTACACACTATTACAAATCCGACCTGCTAAATGCTCTAGGTGGTACCATGCACGAGGCTGGACACGGGATGTATGAGCAGGGTCTTAATCCAGACTGGTGGAACACTGGTGTAGGAGAGGCTGCTAGCCTTGGAATGCATGAGTCACAGTCGCGATTCTGGGAGAATTTCATAGGCCACTCAAAGGCGTTCTGTGAGTATGTAGCACCCCAAATAAACAAGCACTTTGGTTCAGATGTCACCGCTGATCGCATATATTCCGCCGCAAACAGAGTGGAACGATCTTTCATTAGGGTCCAGGCTGACGAGGCGACATACAACCTACATATCATTGTTAGATTTAAGCTTGAACAAGCGCTAGTTCACGGAGACATCACCGTGGCCGAAGCACCCAAAGCATGGGCAGACCTATACGAGGAAATAGTAGGAGTAAGGCCTCAGAACCTAAACGATGGTGTACTTCAAGATGTTCACTGGAGTGGGGGCTCATTTGGCTACTTCCCCAGTTATTCTCTCGGTAACCTCTACGCTGCCTCTTTGGGGGTCAAGATACAAGAAGAGCTACCAGAGATGTGGAATCAAGTCCGGGAGGGGAACTTCTCTGAGATCTTAGGGTGGTTGCGCAAAAAAGTACACCTCAAAGGACACCTTCTCGAGGCACCAGAAATCCTACGGGAGGCCGTTGGAGAGAGGGACATGGTGAATGACCTCCTTGACCACATGTGGAGCCGATTTGGTGGGCTCTATGGGGTGCAAAAGTAGATCTAAGTTAACCAGAGGAACCCTTTGAGCTAACCTGCTCTAAAATAGCATCTAAAAGCTCTTGGAAGAAGTCCAACTCTCGCCCCATAGTGCGAGGGTCCTTGATAGAGTCAGGCGGCATTGCTACACCATAAATATTGGCGTACTGCCTGTATATTTCCACCTCTAGTGCCCACTTTTCATCTACCATTCTCTTAGTAGGAATAAGCCAAGCCTTCTCTGCCTCCTGTCTAGATTTGACCATGGTTTTGAGCTTTTCTTTCTTCGCCTCTTCGAACTCAGCCAGCTTCTTAGCTTTATCAGTCAACGAAGCTCCTCCGACACCGATTCCAAAAGCATTTGTAGCGCTTTGTTTTTTCTCTTCTGCTTCATACGCTTCTTTAGCGATATCATATGACTTTTCTGCAGCTCTGTAATCGTCACGATCTTTTTCGTAAATTTGGACTTCCTTACCGGCTATGCATTTTGACAGGAGGTCGGAGTACCATGAATACTGCACCTCAATTTCTCGATAATGTTCCTTGAAGTCTGTCCCGTCTAGATCGTTCTCCTCAAACAATTTACTGGCATACTCCTCACGAACCAAGCTTGTAGCGTTAGCCGAATGGCAGGCATCAATGACGAAGTTAAGGTGTACACCCATTGCAGTCGCACGGTTGACCATCGACTGAACTTTGGCGTTGACGAACAGTTTTTCGTCAACACCATGCAGGCCACCGTCACTTCCATGACCACTAAAAGACAAGAAGACCTCATCGCCCTCTGTGCTCTCTTTTAGCCGAGATCTATAGATTGACTCCATATCTCCTGCGCCTTGATTCTCATGTGTATCGATATCATATCCGCTTAGAGCTCCAGCTAAAGCGGTAAGATCAGTCTTCGCACCCGGTAGGTCGTACTCCTTGCCTGGATAGTCAGAGTTACCGATCAATGATGCTGACTTTTTGGTCTCAGTTCCCTCTGAAGCCAAGGGTGGCTGCCCAACAGAGACAAGATCTGGATGAAAGGTTGGTTGGTCTGGATTGTCTGATAACAACTGTTGATTTGCCATCTCTTCGAGTATCTCAGTCATTGGCCTGTCGGGCGTGGAGGCTATTAGTTTGGCTAAAGCAGGAGTAAACACATCATCGAAAGCACTTTCGTTCTCCCCTGCAGCCGAGATCACATTCGCAGAGCCCGTGCCTGGCCCCGAGACGCCAAAGGTGCTCTCAACTGCGCTATCAACCATGTTAGTTGCTGAAGTCCAAAAGCCGCCACGCGCCTCTGATGCACCACCTTCTCCACCAGAGTCTGCTGGTGCGCCAGTTGCGACACCGCCTCCTCCTTGCGCACTAACCTCGCCCCCCTTTTGAGTCTCAGCCATAGCATCCAATGCAGCTTGATTACCAGCGCCATCTTGCATGTTTACCAAGCTAGCCTGAGTGGTTTCACCTCCCTGAGCAGTGGTTTGTGACGGCGTTTGGGCCTGTTCCTCTTGGGACTGGGGCTGGGACTGACCTGAAGTCTCCTCTTGCGCCTGCTGATGAGTTGGCATGATTCACCTCGTATTAAATTAAGTCTATCACACATAGGCTGAAGGTAGGCGTATAGTGTTAGAAGAGCGATGCTTCAGGCGCAACATACGTTATCTAGAATATTGACCAAAGCACTGCCCCTAGGTAACTATACACATGAATAAGGAAAACAAACTGTATTTGCCACTAGTCGTCTGGCTCACATCATGTACTTCCCATCACAGCCCCCTGGTAGATGCTTTACACTCACACGACTTTAACCAAACAGATCACTGTGAGACGATAGTACACCCTGATCCTATTCTTCCAGAGGTGATCGATAGCCTAGACTTTGATGACGATGAAACAACCGCCATGATCCTGAACCACGGGACTAGCGCTATTATCGCAAGAGCTTGGCTCAGCGATCACGCCACAGAGTCTATCGACGCACAGTACTTCATCTTCGCAGCTGACAACCTCGGGCTCATAGCCGTTGACCACCTGCTTCGAGCTGCGGAGCGAGGGGTTAGGGTCAGGCTTATAGTCGATGACACCCTCAATCATGGTGATCCCAACGTACTCCTGGCACTGGCTCTGCACCCCAACGCAGATGTGAGGATCTACAACCCCAACATTAATGTTGGCACCAGTATCTGGGAGGCAGCTGGTAACGCGGTGACCGATTTTCGCGGGGTCAATCAGCGAATGCACAACAAGCTATTTGTCGCAGACGGAACAGTAGCTATCACTGGAGGCAGAAACGTAGGGTCAGAGTACTTTGACCTAGACCAAACAGCTAACTTTAGAGACCGTGACGTGCTCTTGGTTAATGGGGCGGTCGAGTCTGCAAACGAGAGCTTTCAAGCGTTCTGGGACAGCGAGATAGTTGTGCCTATTGAGTCTCTTGTGGGTGAGCCTGATTTTGAACCCGACCTAGCTTGGCGGGCACTTCACCAATACTCATGCGACCCAGAGAACTTCCTGCCTTCAATTCGGGAGCGTGTCTCTAATCTACCAAATGCTCTTAGGGAGCGCCTAACAGGAGATTTTGCCCACTCCATAAACAGTGTAGAGTATGTCTCCGACCCTCCTACAAAGAACGATGAGGAGGGTATGTGGGGTGGAGGAGCCACGACTGATAGGCTGATAGCGCTTGTAAACAGCGCGACAGAATCGGTGCTTATCCAGAGCCCGTACCTAGTGACAACTGAGGTCGCCCAAGAGCTATTTAGAGCAGCGGTTGAGCGAGGGGTCTCTGTAAAGATCATCACAAACAGCCTCTCGGTTACAGACAACTACCAAGCTTTTTCAGGCTACCAGCGATCTCGTCAAGATCTCCTCGACGCAGGAGTGGAGATCTACGAGCTAAAGCCCAACGCAGAGATGCAGAGCGCCATAATGAACGGGCCAGCAGAGATGAGGTACTACTCAAGTCTTGCTGTTCACGCCAAAAGCTTAGTCGTAGATTTTGAAGTAGCGGTCATAGGATCGTTCAACCTCGATCCAAGGAGCGCAAATCTCAACACTGAGAGCATCACTGTGATGCATTCAGAGACAATAGCAAACCAGCTCGCGCGTCAGATACAGCAAGATATGGCTCCTGAAAACGCTTGGAATACCACTAGTGACTTCAACCCAGATTCCGAGGCGCCATTTGGCTTGAGGTTCAAGGCTTGGTTGGCCAGGATAATGCCTGAGTCTGTGCTTTAGCTTTTACCCGCGCCTTAGATTGTGGGTGGGCTGCACTTAGACAATAGACCCTGTCACCGTCTCATCGAAATCTGGATAGGGCACTAGCTCGTCCATAGTCTCGATCTCATGCCACCCAACTACCTTCATTAGATCTTTACGGGAGAGCTCCTTGGCAGTGGTGTACCCACAGCTTCCAAGAACTGCCCCAAAATCATGCACTACCGCCTCGTGATAGTTAGCTACACGCTCGGACTTTACCGCTGGCACCAGCCCTCTCTGAAGCCACTTGCTGTGAGTCGCCACTCCTGCGGGGCAAAAATTAGTGTTGCAATGTAGCGCCTGAATACAGCCAAGGCTCAACATAAAGCCTCTAGCAGATACCGCGAAATCTGCTCCTGCCGCGACTGCGGTGGCTAAAGCGGCGCCTGTCCAGACCTTTGAGGAAGCACCTATGCGTATACGCTCTCTTAAACCGTGTTCTATAAGCTTGTTCTCAGTCATCATCACTGCGTCTAGCATAGGGTAGCCAAGGAGGTTTGTGTGGGCCAGAGGCGCAGCACCAGTCCCTCCATCCGCTCCATCTACCTGTATGTAATCAGGGGCAACACCTGTACTTACTACGGCTGAACATAGGTCATCTAAGAACTCAGGATCACCAAGACAGAATTTTAGACCCACGGGCTTACCAGAGATGCGCCTTAGGTTGTCCAAAAAGACCATCATCTCAACAGCGTTATCCCACTCGGCGTGAGAAGATGGAGAGATAACATCTTCACCCATCCTAACGTTTCGAATCCTTGCGATCTCAGGAGTTATTTTGCTCTTAGGCAGGATGCCCCCTTTACCTGGCTTGGCACCTTGAGAGAGCTTGATCTCCACCATCTTTATCTGAGGGTTAGCCACAATTTTGGCAAACTCTGACTGATCAAAAGATCCATCTGGAGCGCGGCAACCAAACTTAGCCGTACCCAACTGCCAGACTAGGTCACCTCCACCCTCAAGATGATACGGCGATACACCTCCTTCCCCTGTGTTTAGGAAGAACCTACCCTTTGCAGCACCTAAGGACAGGGATGAGACCGCCCTAGCCCCTAGCGAGCCGTAGCTCATTGCAGCGACATTAAATATAGAGGCCCTATAGGGGTTTGGACAATCTGGCCCGATTACTACCTCGAATCGACCGTGGGGTGTCGGGACAGGGAAGGCCGAGTGACGCATAAGGATCGTCCCAGGGTTAGATATATCGAGTTGGGTCCCAAAGGGAACCGTTGAGTTGCCACCTGTGGAGCTCTCTTCTATCCAGTTTCGAATGTATCTTGGGACTGGTCTCTCTTCTCTGTCATTAGCGAACAGATACTGGCGAAGCTCAGGCCCGATGGCGGAGATCGCATATCTAGCCACCCCCAACAGTGGGAAGTTGCGCTTGATAGTGCTCTCTTTCTGAGTAAAGTCGCGGATCGCTAGTAAGACGAAGATAAGCAAAAAAAGGTAGAGCACGACCCGACCTGGCTGGGCGATGATGACACTTAAGATCTCTTGCACAAAACCTCCGCTAAGGCGGCGACGGTGGAAAACCGAGGCCTCTTAAACCTAACAGAGGTCGCGCTGTGAATCCAAATCACCCTCTAAATAGACCTTGATATATCGCCTGAAAGAGCGAAACTGCGCTGCCGCTGATTATGCGCCCAGACGCAGCGACCCTCAGCTAAAACTTGATCCCCCCCCGCAAAGAAGCTCCAGGGGCAGATGACTGCAGCGGGAAAGACTCGCCCTCAACAAAGAATGCGCCGACAGACAAGGCGCCGCCATAAGCGAGGTTCATACCTAGCCCTGGATCGGACAGGTCATGGCTATAACTATCCAACGGCAACCTATAAACACCTCGTAGAGCGACATACAAAGATGACTTAAGGGGTCCCAATTGGGACTGGAATGAGCCGCGCCCCCCCAAACTCAACAGCAATACGGAGGTGTATTCATAGTCGTAGTAATCTTGGACCATGAAGTCGCCGTAAGCGGCTCCACCCTCCACGCTCAAACCCAAGCCGAGGAACTTTAGGGCACCACTATAAACAACGCCTCTCTCAGCCATAAATTCATAGGCTTCCAAGCCAGTGTGGAAAGTCTCGCCATAGGAATATGTAGACTTAGCAGTTATTCCAATTCCGACCTTTGTAAACCAGCCCCCAACATCTGCGCCCGCTGTCGCCATTTCGGCTCCATCTGCGATAAAGCCAATCAGAGGGACGCTAGCTACTTGAGGAGCGGACACCTCCTCAAACGCTTCGACTTCTGCGGCGGCTTCAACTGCGGCTTCTACCGCAACTTCATCCGCCTCCACCTCTGGACAGAGCGGAAGCCCTGACTCTTCACCTTCAGCCTCTATATCAGTACGACATGGCTCCTCTGCCGTCACATCAGCAGAGCGCTCACTCCGCGCACCGATTTCGACCCCTCCGAAAAGCTCCTCAAAGGCATCTGAGTTATCTGCAGTTCTAGCGAAATTACCTGACGTCTCCTCTTCTGTTGGCGCCGTGGGTAGAGAGACTGGCTCAATAGGCACGACGGACTCGAGTACATTAGGGTCGGTGACCTGCTCTAGATCTACTACAGGGGCGACACTAGCTCTTAGCTGGGCAGCCAA
>Ga0115011_10000850_pt1 | contig 23145 bp, 18 predicted proteins | sample TroAtlMetagenome_2_FD_88705 | JGI IMG/M metagenome (GOLD analysis project Ga0115011, IMG submission 88705) | Marine eukaryotic phytoplankton communities from Atlantic Ocean - Tropical Atlantic ANT8 Metagenome | ecosystem: Environmental > Aquatic > Marine > Oceanic | place: Tropical Atlantic...
GCATGGCGTTATCGAGATTACGTTATCCGTTCATTTAATCAGGATAAATCTTTCAAACAATTTATTCGCGAACAGATTGCAGGAGACTTGCTTGGCAGGAATAAACGAAAGTCTACCAACGACGAATTAATAGCCACTGGGTTCCTTGCACTAGGGCCTAAACCTCTCAATCAAGGCAACAAGACTCTATTTAAATTCGATGTCGTCGATGAACAAATAGACGCAACTACACGAGCGTTCCTTGGATTAACTGTTTCATGCGCCCGCTGCCACGACCATAAATTCGACCCAATTCCAACCAAGGACTATTATGCAATAGCTGGCATTTTTCGAAGCACAGATACCAAATATGGAACGGTAAACGGCCAAGGAAATCGGCAACCTTCCAAACTTTTAACAATTACCAGCAAGAATAATGATCAGGATCGAAAGGCGAGAGAGCACAATAATAAACTAGAACAAGAAAATGCGCGTTTACTATTAATGCAGGAAGAACATCGCGAACTTCGCGCCCTAAAGAAAAAAGCCGACAGCAACCAGAAGGCAAGAACACGCAAACTCAATCGAGACATCAAAGATCTTCGATCCAATATTAAAAATCTAGAATCTCAAGCCCCTTCACAAGAATTTGCAATGGGCGTTATAGATGGGCGAATTGCTAATGCCAAAATCTTGATTCGAGGCGAGATACGCAACCAAGGAGAAACTGTTAAGCGAGGCTTTTTACAAGTATTAAACCACGTAAAATCCTACCCAATTGGAGGAGCTTCAAGTGGGCGTTTACAGTTAGCATCTTGGATTAGCCAACCTGACAACCCTCTAACAGCTCGTGTTATAGCAAATCGAATTTGGCACCACTTATTTGGCTCTGGCATAGTTAGAACTGTAGACAATTTCGGATCAACTGGAGACCATCCATCTCACCCAGAGTTACTCGATCATCTTGCCTTAGAATTCATCGAAAACAACTGGTCCATTAAATCGCTAATCCGAAAAATCGTATTAAGCCAAACCTACCAACTTTCTAGCGAATTTAATGAAGCAAACATCGCATCCGACCCAGAAAATCGTCTGCTTTGGAGAATGAATCACAAGAGATTGAACGCCGAAACATTTAGAGATGCAATTCTCGCAACCAGCGGACAACTAAACCGGCAACCAGCAAGTGGATCAGTCGTCACAAAGCTAGGTGATGTAAATATTGCCAGAGCCTTAAAACAATTGCGCAGGACACAACGTGACACAGGAAAACGAAGCGTCTATCTTCCAATACTAAGAAACTCAATGCCTGAAATGATGAGAATATTTGATGCCGCTGAGCCAAGCCTGATAGTAGGCAAACGAAACCAGACCACAGTCCCTACTCAGGCATTATATTTAATGAATAGCCATTTCATAAACACTCAAGCAGCTAGCATGGCAAGACGAGTAACCAGCAATACAGAAAATAAAGATGAGCGAATCAAATTTGCTTATAAACTAGCCTTTTCTCGCTTAGCTACAAACGACGAAATATTTAATGCAAAAGAATTTTTAAATGAACTTTCAGTGAAAAAAAACACTAATGAGAAATGGTCTGTTTTTTGCCAAGCACTACTTGCCAGCGCAGAGTTCCGTTATGTAGACTAACTGAAAAGACATTTCAAACTACTCAGGGAAAAGCTGATAACTCAGAATAAATGCAAATACAGCAAACTAATACGAGCGAATACGGATCATCCGCTCTGTCCCGACGAGATATTCTTAAAGGACTATCAACCGGCTTTGGTTATATGGCATTTTCAGGAATGCATGCAGACGCAAGATCTTCAGCTCCACTAAACCCAAAGCGACCTCACTTCACCCCAAAAGCTAAGCGTGTGATATTCTGCTGCATGCGAGGAGGACCATCACACGTAGACACCTTTGACTATAAACCAGCCCTAAATAGAGACAAAGGAAAGCAATTAAATAAATTTAAAAATCGTGAGTTAATGCCATCTCCATGGGAGTTCAAAGCGCATGGACAAAGCGGACTAAAAATCTCTAGTTTATTCCCAAAACTTGCACAACACTCTGATGACTTATGCATACTAAACGGCATGCACTCGTCTGTTCCGGCCCACCCTCAAAGCTTTCTTCAACTTCACACCGGAAGCTTTCAATTCGTTCGACCATCCATGGGTTCATGGATTTTATATGGACTAGGAACTGAAAACCAAAACCTCCCAGGATTTATTTCACTATGCCCCCCAAATAATGTCGGTGGTGCGCAAAATTATGGTAGTGCTTTCCTGCCTGCGTTTTACCAAGGAACTAAGATCGGAGAATTCAATCAAAATATTCGCACTGCATCAGTGCGAAATTTGAACAACCAAAATATATCTTCTAGATCACAGCGCCAGCAAATCGATTTTGTCCAATCATTGAATCGAAAACTTCTACAACGCAAAAAACAAAGCTCCCAAATCGAGGGAGTTATTGAGTCATATGAACTGGCTTTTCGAATGCAATCAGCAGTTCCAGAACTCATGGATATTAACAACGAGAAAAAATCAACTATAAATGACTACGGAATCAACAACCGCACAACTGAGAACTTTGGCCGCCAATGCTTAATGGCACGAAGATTTGCAGAGGCAGGTGTTCGGTTCATTGAAATAACCCACGGTAATTGGGACCAACATCGCAACCTAAACTCGGCATTAACTCGTAACTGCTCCGCTACTGATCAACCCCTAGCCGCACTATTAAAAGATTTAAAAAACCGAGGACTTCTTGAAGAAACATTAGTAATATGGGGTGGCGAATTTGGGCGAACACCTCATATCAAACAAACTGATGGCAGAGACCATAACTCTACAGGGTTTAGTTTTTGGGTAGCCGGAGGTGGAGTTAAAGGAGGGATGAAATATGGAGCAACTGATGAGCACGGGGTAGCCGCCATAGAAAATAGGATGCATTTTCACGATCTGCATGCAACAATTCTTCATTTATTAGGAATTAACCATGAAATGCTGACTTATAAATATGCAGGAAGGGACTTTCGGCTGACTGACGTGCATGGTGAAATCGCACACGACATCATCGCTTAAATTATTTTTTTTAAAAACAGAAATATAAATATTCACCAAAGATTGACTTTTAGCCTTAAAAAGTAGAAATTTACGGACCTAGACCCACATATTGTGGTATTTGTTTTTTTTATCACTATATGCAGGATCAATTCAGATTTTATTGAATAATAATGGAATATGATCGTCTGTGCTACTAAGGTTATTAGTATAAAGACTTAACTAAAAATATATAATATGAAAATTAAGCCTAACTCAATTAAGCATAAAAAAGGTGCTTTTACACTGATAGAAATCCTACTCGTACTCGTAATTATTGGATTGGTAGCAACAGCACTTGTTGTAAATTTAATGCCACAACAAGAAGGCGCAGAAAAAAATGCAGCCGGATTATTAGTCAAATCCGTTAAAAACTCACTTAATACATATCGCCTAAACATCGGACACTACCCTACCGAAGATGAGGGAGGCCTTCTTGCACTGGTTCAAAAACCAACATTTGAAAATGAGAGACTCGGCGCTAAATGGACGGGCCCATATGTAAAATCAGGAACAACTTTCGATGACCCTTGGGGCAATGCTCTGGTATATGAACCAGCTGACCCAGAATTTAAACAACCAGAAGATCCAGACTATCGCCTTTATTCAAAGGGACCTAACGGGATTGAAGGAGATGAGGATGACATCGGAGATAAAGAACAAGAAGAGGAAGTCGATAGCTTAGAAGAGTTAGGTGAAGCCGGAGGAGGATTAACGACCGGGAATGAATAACCGGCCGCACTTCGCCGGCAAATCCATCAGGGCTTTCTCGCTGTTGGAACTTCTATTAGTGCTGGTGATTGTGATGCTGCTTTTTGGCGCCGCAGTTTTTGAGTTTAACTCAATAAACCGCGGCGCTTCACTTTCTGAAGGTTCAGACCGCCTAAAATCCTTATTTAGGTTTGCAAGTAACGAAGCCCAACGAACAGGAAAACTAGTTAGAATTCGCTTTGGTGCCACCACTTCAAATGCATCGACAAACGCTATTCAAACAACTGGCTTAAGCGAGGATCAATTACCAATAGCTGAATGGGAACCAGCGCCTATTAAATTTCCCGGGCAATTCCAAATACTACCAAATAGCAAATATTACTCTAATGATATTGATGAATTAGTATCAATCGAATCAGTGCTACTAACAGGACTTGATGCCCAAACAGCCTTGATACTCTCTAACAATACTGAAAGCGCCTCAGAAGAGACAAATCAAGAACCAGAAGATGCGCAAGCAACTGAATACTCAATGCCTTTAATATATTTCCACCAAGACGGATCATGCGATTCCGCTAAAGTGCAACTTGCCAGCAAAAATCTAGATAACCTTAATAAATCAGTAGTTGAATTGATAGGATTTACAGGGACCGTTCGTCATCACATTATAGAGATACAATCAAATCAGCCAAACGAAACCAACTCTACTGAGGCTATAGACATTAATAGCCAACCAAATAAAACTGTAAGTACTCCATGATAATTCAACTTCGGAAAAACGCGCCACTTAGAACTGGAGCCGTACTATTTGAAGTCGTCTTGGCCTTAGTTTTATTTTCTTTTGCGGCCATTATTATCGCAAACAGCTTCAGTTCATCACTTAGGAGTGTGGACCGCATGCGACATGATTTGGATGCTGCAAATCTTGCAATCTCTACACTTTCCGAAATTGAGCTTGGGTTAAAACCCCTCGAAACATCTCCCCCGACAGAATTCGAAGTACCTTTTGAAAAATGGACTTGGCAAATTGAAGCAACAAAACCTAATGAAGATCTCGACATGGGCGGAGGCTTGACTCTTGTTGAAGTCATAGTTCTCAACGAAGAATTAGGTCGCGAAACACGAATCGCACGTATGATTCGCGCACCAACTGAAACACAAATGACCACGGATTAAGCCATGGGAAAGTCAAATGCATTCACACTGCTAGAAACTTTACTAGCTGTAGTAATCGCAACCGGACTCTTGTCCACTGCGATGTACTTTTACCAGCAGTCCAGCAGATTCCGTAATGATTTAATACTGGAGAACGAAAGAATTGCTAGCGCCAGACTAATTATTAATAGAATGAGTTCTGAATTGCGAAGCACTTTGACTCATCCAAAACTAGGCATTGGGCTAAAAGGTGGATCAAACTGGATAGAGTTTCTCAAGACATCCACTCCATCAAGAGGTAGTTGGAAGATCTCAACTGAAACAACTTCTCCCAGCTATCCTGAAACCGGATATCGTTTAATTCGTTATCAATTAGCAATGAGAAACTTGATAAGTGACACATTGAATAATGAAGCTAATCGTAAAATGATAGAAAACCTTAATCTAAATGAAAATATTCCAACTATTGAGGAAAACAGCTCAATCACATTAAAACAAGGAGATGCAATCGATCGCACTGAGCGACGACTTCTTATGGGTAAAGTTAACACTAACACTATTGCTACTGTTAAAATAGAACCCGTACGAATCACCGAGCAACTGAAGCACATGCAGTTCCGTTACTTAAATAACGGTTCATGGTCGTACCAATGGCCAGGCCCAAATCCTCCACAAGGAATAGAAATAAGTCTTGGAACAGAGCCTTTATCAGCAACAAATTTACTTGAAGAATATACTAACCACGTTTTTCGAAGAATACTCCGCATTCCCACTACAGCTCCTCAAGGCCAAACCGTTACAACCAATAAAGTTGCTCTAGAAGCGCAAAGCGCAAGCCCATGATTAAAAGAAGTGTGAACAACTCTATATTTAGATCGGGCATCGCATTAGTGGGGGTGCTAATCATAATTGGCCTACTATCCATGATCTCCTTAAGTCTAATGTATCGCATTCAAGCAGGCGCTACCTCTTCAGCCACAACCCTATCAAGCGAACAAGCGTGGGCTACCGCATTGAGCGGACTAGATCGCTCCATTAATGTAATCACTGACCCTACAAGATCATCACAAGGCTGGGCAAATAATCCTACTGATTTTGAACAACAATTAATTTATGATGACGGCATTGACAAATGGTACTTCTCTGTCTTTCGACAAGGAAACTTAGAGACTGGTGAAGTTATATTTGGGGTTACGGATGAAGCATCAAAGCTTCCGTTAAATCTCACTAATATAACTCAATTAATAAGTGTTCCTGGAATAACTCTACCAATAGCTGAATCGCTTGCTGATTTCACTGATAACGACTCAATTCCTCGCGACAATGGAGCAGAACAAGATGTCTACGATTTATTGCTCACTCCTTACAACATCCCTAATCAGCCAGTAAGCTTTTTAGATGAATTACTGTTGGCAAATGGAATTAGCGCCTATCACTTATATGGAGAAGATTTAAATCGAAACCATAAACTTGATATAAACGAAAACGATGGAGATCTTTTACTCCCACCAGACGACCAGGACGGCTCTCTAGCTGGCGGAATCAACCGTTACTTCACATTAAACTCAAAGGATTGGAACGTTAATCGTTTTAATCAGCCACGTATTAACATAAATAATCCCGAAATCGACTTGAGCACACTTGACCTACCGGAACAAACGGTTCTATTTCTTGAGGCTAAACGAAAATCAAATGAACCTATAACATCAATCACAGATTTAGTTGAAGCTACCGTCACAGTTACCGAAGCCGCAAATATAAAACAGGATTATGAATCTGGAGTAAAAGAGGAGGATTTATTTAATTTAATGGATATATTTACAACAGATTCTCGAGAATTCAGACCTGGCCTAGTCAACATAAATACAGCCCCAGCTAACATTCTTGTACAAATTCCTGGCATTGATGAGAATTTGGCGACTACAATTATTTCTACTAGAAACAGCATTACCATAGAAAAGCAGTCATCTCTGGCATGGCTGCTTGAAACAGATATTATAGATATCGAACAATTCAAAGAACTTGAACCATTTCTCACTGCACGCAGCTTTCAATTTCATGTTCAGGTAATCGGATATGGACTTCCCTCTGGGCAGTTTCGTACAATAGAGGCAGTCGTTGATTTAATCGGCACAGCTCCAAAAATTATTTATCTCAGAGATTTGACGAAACTAGGTATTCCATATCATTTTAACCCGCAGATGGTATCTGATATAACTGATAATGAGTAAATCAAACTCCATTAATTCAAATATATGGTCCAAAGGCTTAAAAAAGCTAACTGACCGCCTTAAACGTCGAGGAGAAGTAACAGCGTTAGATATAGATCAGCGAATGCTTCGAATCGTTCATGTAACCATGTCCCGCGGCATATCACGCGTAAGACGTATTGAACTCATTCCGCTTCCGAAAGAGGAATTAGATTTAAAAGACCCTATAGCCACCGGCAAATGGATCGGAAAACAACTTAAGGATATTCGCCTTAGCCCGGGCGTAGTTGTAATGGCAGCAAGAAGAGGAGAATGCGTTCTTAAAGAATATCAGCTGCCTCCATTAAAGGACATAGGCGAAATGGCATCTATGGTAAAAGTGAAAGCAAGCAGGGATCTCCCTTTTCCAGAATCAAAGGCGTCCATAGATTTTACCGTAACAAGAATCCCAACTAAAAAAGAAATCAAAGCATCCAGCAATGCAACAGTTGACCCTAAAGCTAATGTGGTAGTGTCTGCCATAAAGAATGAAACACTAGATTTTTATAAAACTATAGCGAAATCAGCAGGATTCACGTTAGCCGGCCTAGGCCTACGCCCAATGGCATCATTTCGTGTTCTTAAAACCTGCGTTCCGAATATAATCAAAGAAGCTGTGGCACTTGTTTCCATAAGGCGCCACGAGGTAGATGTTGATATCCTTATTGATGGCAGGCTTATCTTTAGTCGTGAGCTATCTGCTAATTTAAACATTTCCAAGGAAGATAAAGAGTCAGATAAACAAAAAAATCTAATTCACATCACCAAAGAAATATTCCGATGTCTTCATAGCTATGAAGGATCCGGAGCATACCAAAAACTAGACCACCTGCTTGTAGCAGGCGGCACTGGAGCAGAAGACAAACTCTGCCAATGCCTTAATTCCCAATCTGAAGCCGAATGGAAAAAAATGCCACCACCTACCGGTTTACGATTAAACAAGAATAATAAAGGTAATACGGTACGCGCACTCACATCTCTCGGTTTAGCATTAGGATTTGTGGACGAAGGAGGACTGTCGGTAAACTTCCTCTCACCAAAGCGTCCTATTCTTAAACGCAATGAAGGCCGAACCAAATGGCTTCTTGCATTATGCCTCTTAATTGCGAGCACTTTTGTGGTTTTCTCAATTCACAAAAGATCAAAATCGAACGCCCAAGCAGAACTAGACAAACTCTCCCCTAAATATTTGGCTCTAAAAAAAGAAGAACGTAAAAATAAGATTATAATCCGAACTGGAGATGCAGTAGCCGCATGGAAAAAAGAATCCAAAGATTGGTTAGGGCATTTTGCCTTCCTTAGTTCCATACTACCACAGTGCGACAAGGTGTATTTAAAAAACTTAGGAACTCGTCGCGTCGGATCAAGTGGTGTCATCTCATTTCAACTTCAAGCAAAAGATAGCTCTACGCTCCACAGTGTAGAAAAACGATTGAGAGATATAGGCTATGAATTCAAGTCTGTCCCCCAAACACCGGGAAGCGACCGCCATGGCTACTCTTTCAGCGCATCATTTGAACTAATTATTCCTGATAATTTTAATCATAATTTAAAAGATCACCTTAAAACCAACTCCCCTCCTGCCCGAATCAAAGATGATATTCATGCAGATGGACTTTCGAGGATTAATCAGAAAAAGAAAGGGAACGTATGGCTAAGCCTCCGTTAAAAACGGTATTACTCACAGCAGTATGCTTGGCAGCAATGACTATTGTGACCAAGAACGCCATAATTCCATGGATGACTGATCCAATTAAAAAATTAGAACAGGCTACAGCAAACAGAAAAAAACAAATTAACAGTCTAAACAATCTAAAAAAGAACGCAGACCAACATAGCAAAAGACTGGCAAAACTTAATACTACAAGTTTCGCAAATAGCTCTGCTGAAGCAATCGCCATGATGGGCGAACATATCACCCAAATTATTAAGCAAAGCAAATTAACCGAAACTGAATTCTCAAGACGCCCATTTGAGCCTAGAGCAATTGTTAAAAATGGCCCTAAACCAATTGGTTATACCGTAAGCGGGATAGGTTCTGTGAAGAAGATCACAGATCTTTTGTTTTTACTGCAAAACGATCCACATATTCAAAGAGTAGAGAATGTCTCATTGTCACCAATTAGTGGCAGTACAAAGGTGCGGGTAAATTTTCAATTCATTTCATTAGTTATAGGAACTAAATACGGCGAATTTAAAGGAACAAACTCCCCACCAATTAACCCTAAAATAAAAAGCGAAGCTCGTGATTTATATGCAGGAATAACTAAAAGAGCCTTATTTCTGCCATACCAAAAGAAAGCAGCCCCCACCCCTGCCCCATCAAGCAAATCGAAAACAAATAACACTCCGCCTCCACCTGGACCAGAATCATATAAAGTAGTCTCCTTAAGCCAATGGAAAGGCAAACAAGAAGTGATGATTTACGACAAAGCCAAAAACGTAACTAAGAGCTACAAATTAGGTGACACTTTAGCAGGAGGAACAATAGTCATGATTGATTACCGTCAAATGCCATTCCCAAATAAACCGGAACTGTTATCACAAAGTAGAGTTATTGTATCAATTAAGACCGATTACTGGGCAATAGAACGCGGCAATACCATGGCTGATATATATCAGCTCACAACTGAGCAACTACCTAAACAGCTAATCAAGGCGCAGTTATGAGCCTAACAGTGAAACTGTTGCGTGATCTTATTTCAATACCAAGCATCAACAACGCATTTTCTGTAAACAATAAAAAACTGACCGGAGAAGAACGCGTTACAAACTATATTATTGAGCGCGCTAATAAAGCTAAGCTGGATACACAAAAACAACCAACTGATTGTGGACGCGATAATTTAATCGTTAGACTTTATCCGAAAGGAAAAACAAAGCATAGGGTTATCCTTGCCCCGCATTTTGATACTGTCGGAGTTGAGAATCCTTCGGCACTTCAACCTAAGAAAAAAGGCAACCGTATATATGGAAGAGGTGCTTGCGACACAAAAGGAAGTGTTGCAGTCATGTTTAATGCAATAGAAGAACTGGCAAAAAACAGTGGCCGCCCAACCAATACAGAAATTGTATTTATCGGCTTTGTTGACGAAGAATGTGATCAAACCGGCTCACGTGCATTTGCAAATCTAAATATGAAAGCCGATCTTGCTTTGGTCGGCGAACCGACTCGATGCAAAGCCGTAACCGCGCATAAGGGAGATTTCTGGTTGCGTATTCAAACTAAAGGAAAATCAGCCCACGGTGCGCGCCCTGAATTAGGAGAAAACGCAGCACACACAATGGCGAAATGTATTGATATTATTGAAACCAAATATGCAAATAGCTTACGCAGACGAACTCACCCTATTCTCGGATTTCCTACTATCAATACAGGCACAATCAAATGCGGATCACAGCCAAACATAGTTCCAGACAACTGCGAAGCCCGCTTGGACAGACGAACTCTACCAGGCGAAACATTCAGCTCCATACAAAAAGAAATCAAATTACTCCTTAAGCAAAACAAGCTAAATGCAAGCATTTCAAATATCAAAAAATTTACCTGCCCAGCCATGGAGACTGATCCAAACTTGCCTTGGGTCAGTACATTCATGAGCACCGCAAGGCAGTCAAAACCCATCGGAGTTGACTACTACTGCGATGCAGCAAACCTTGCAGCTACAGGAATTCCCACAATAGTTTGGGGTCCTGGAGATATTGCGCAAGCACACACTGTAAATGAATGGATCTCTATAAACCAAATAGAACGAAGCATTAGTTTACTGAAGCGCTTTCTTTTTTCTCTGCCATAATTTTATGTAGAATTCAAAAACGTGAAACTAGCGTTACTAACACATGAACCATTCTATCCACCTTCTGGTGGTGGTTCAGCTGAATTGCTTTACCTAGTCAAGCAACTTACAAAACGCGATCACGAAGTACATCTCTTTTGCCCAGAATTCCCAAACTCCAAGAAAATCGCAAAACAGTTCTCTATAAAAGTTCATCCTTTCAAAGGGTGGCAAATGAATCGCTACACTAGATTTCGTTCACTTAAGTATTTACTGTTTCCAATATTCCTACGCCGGATGGTTAAGGACGTAGCCAGCAATATTCAATTCGATATAATATTCTCACAACACGCAATATCCTCAGTAGCAGCCGGACAACTTAAAAAAGACTTAAAAGTTCCAGTCGTAATGAACTTTTTAGACCATCTTACTGGGTTCATGGAAATTTGGCCTAAATGGCAGATGCCACGTTTTCTACTGAAGCACTTAATGCAATTCGAACTCAATTTACCCAATCGATACAACGCTGACTTTGTTCTCACAGTCTCAAAGGAACTGAGTAGGCGCTTTATTGAAAACAGCTTTGATGCATCTCGAGTTTTTTCAATTAATTACGGTTACGATGCGCAATTATTTAAACCGAAAAAACGAAATCCACAATCACCACCAACCGTTGTCATGCACGGCTCATTTGATACACACCATCTTGGAAAAATTGCAACAGAAGCCATTTATTCGATCACTCAATTAAGACCTGATGTTCATTTCCTATTTCTTGGCCAAAAAACTATTGCACTAAAAAAATTATCTAAAAAAATACAACGGCTATCACCGACCACTAATATCACCTGCACCGGATTTATTGATTATAAATTAATATCAGAAAAACTTAGCGAAGGGCATGTTGGTATAATTCCGTATGAGCAATCCGCCGGAACTCACTGTGCTTTTGTAGCAAAAATGGTTGAATATACGGCTGTCGGCTTGCCAGTTGTCAGCACTCCTCTCGCGGGCACTAAATCCTTTTTCTCCAATGAGCCCACTATTATCTTTTCAAAATTTGATGGGAAAAAATTTGCAGAAGATACAATACGCGCTCTTAATGCCACACCTCAACCAGAAGCATCTAATAGCTTAACTAAGCGCGTTGAAAACGAACTAGACTGGAATATTATTTGCAATAATATCGTCAATAAACTGGAGGCAATTCACACTTGCTAGACACGCAGTCCAAAAAAGCATTCTTTATTCAAGGAAGCTGGATGTTAACCGCCACAATGATTAGCGGCCTATTAATGTTCGCTGTTCATTTTTTTGGAGGATGGATGACAAGCAATGAATACGGACTTTTTGTAACACTGCTTCAAGCTTTAAACCTCATAATGATTCCTGCACTTGGACTGCAAACTGTGTTCGCACAACAAACCGCAGTTGCCAATACACCAATTGAGCAATCTAATCTTTCAATCTCAATTCGAAAAATATTGCTATATTGCATTGTAATTTGGGCGTTTTCCGGTCTTATATTAACACTATTACAAGCACCAATTCTTTCAGCATTTAAGATAAATAACCCGTTAGTATTTTATTTAACCCTCGTAGTCGGATTACCTCAACTTTTCCTTCCAATTTTACTTGGAATATTACAAGGACAACAAAATTTCCGATGGCTCGGAGGAGCATCAATCACCAACGGATTGATGCGATTTATAATAATAGGAATAATGGTCGCAGCGTTAGGAACACAATCGACTGGGGCAATATTCGGCGTATTAGTTGGCCTAACTGCATCATGCACCATAGCTGCATGGCATAGCCGAGATATCTGGGCGAAAAGAAAAGCTAAAATTGGAAACTTTAATCCAAAACACTGGCTACGCCGAATTATCCCGTTAACATTCGGGCTCGGCGCAGGCCAATTTATGCTTAGTGCAGACATGTTAGCCGCGCGAAGCATCCTTCCAGAAGGTGATTCCGGCCCTTACGGGGCAGCCGGCATGATTGGACGTGGATTAGTAATTTTCACAGCTCCACTGGCAGCTGTAATGTTCCCAAAAATCGCAAGTTCCAAGGAAAATCTTAAATTTGGCATACTCAAATATACTGTTTCAAGGACTACAGTACTTAGCATATTGGTTTGTACCATATGCTCATTAGCTGCATGGCTTCTGCCTTCAATTACCGAACATATAGATACCTTATCGCAAAGACAAAAAGCCATCACAGAAATAACTAATTTAATACCTTATTTCATATGGTCGATGCTCCCTCTAGCTTTGGCAAATGTCTATATCGCAGCCCTTTTGGCGAAAGAAAAATACAAAGGTATTCCTTTACTAGTAATAATTGCTTTAAGTTATGCAATAGCACTCATTTGGCTCAGCAACAAACCGACCACTCCGAATAACGAGACAATTATTTTAACACTGGGAGCTTTCAACTTAATCTATCTATCCACTGCAAGATATTTAACCAAGCAATTAGACAACTCATCACTTCAGCCAATAGCAGCTCCAGAAAGCTGATAAGATTTCAACGAATCAAGCATTGCCTGGACAGAGGGATACCTGTCCCTAGGATCCTTTTTTAATGCTCTGCGGCAAATCGCCTCGAGCGCCGCAGAAACATTGCGGCTTGAAGTAAAATTACTTGGATCCGGCAAATCCCTTTTAAGCAAATTATCAGCGACTTCCTGTGCCGTTTCTCCATGCAGTAATTGTGATAGCGTCAAGATTTCAAAAAGAATATTACCAAGACTAAACACATCTACTCGTCCATCAATTTGAGAGTCTCCACGGGCTAACTCAGGAGCCATATAAAGAGGAGTGCCGTAACGTCGCCCGACTGGAGTTAAAGCAGGGTCAGCATCCTCAGGAATAGTGTTATGGTCAAGGTCTACCTCACCCCACACCTTAGCCAACCCCCAATCAAGAACTAGCACTTCACCAAATCCTCCAATAAGAATGTTAGCCGGCTTAAGATCACGATGAATAACCCCGTGATCATGCGCATAAGCAACAGTTTGGCAAATTTGAATCAACGAATCCACCAATGCTCCAAGAGGAAAAAGCTGTGTTGTCTTTTTGTCTTCATCCCTTAAACCTTGAATAATATCCCTAAGATTACGACCTCGCACACGTTTCATTGTAAAATATATGTCACCATTCCTATCACGTCCCATTTCATAAACCGGAACCGTCCCAGGGTGTGCCAATTTTGCCGTAACACGGGCTTCACGAAGAAAACGCTGCACTTCAATTTCAGATTCTCTTAATCCAGAATGAAGCGTTTTATACACAACCTCTCTGTGTAAATTAATATCTCGGCAAGTAAACAATTTAGCAGTACCTCCTTCTGCCATAAGCTTGAAATCAGCATATTTAAGCGATCCGCTTTTCCAGTGAACCGGAAAATCCCCATCTGTATCATCAAGATGCAACGAAGTATCATGCAACGCCATATCTTTTGCTTCTCTTTTGATGTTTTCTCCCACTTCCTAGGGGTATTGAACTAGTTCAGATTAAACCAGTCGAGTTTTGTTTCCTTCAAACGAACATTTATATAGAATAATTACTCTTTTGAGTTGTGAAAAATATTGTTTATTTTGACCTAGAGACTATGCGAGCCGCTGATGAAGTCGGAGGCTGGAAGCATATTGATAAAATGGGGATGAGTATTGGGGTGACTTACAGCACAGCAAGCCGCCAATACTCTATATTTCAGGAGTCAGAAGTGAACGATCTTATTGAGGAGCTCCAGAGAGCAGACTTAGTCGTGGGATTTAATCATATTCGATTCGACTACGAAGTCCTACATGGCTACACCCCACTAGACTTAACGCAATTACCTTCTCTTGATTTAATGGTCGATCTACAAAAAAAACTTTCTCACCGACTCAAGTTAGACTCTATTGCAAACGCTACTTTTGGCGCAGAAAAAATTGCGGATGGACTACAAGCGCTTAAATGGTACAAGCAAGGCAAGCTAATGGAAATTGCAGAATATTGCTGTTATGATGTAAAGATAACTAAAATGGTACATGAATACGGAACAGAGAACGGATGCGTGTTTTATAACAATCGCTTTGGTAAAATCCTAAATGTAGAAGTAGACTGGAACGTGGGTTAAAACGCCTACTGCAACGACTGATAAACCTCAAGAACCCGCTTCAAGTCCATCCCTTCTGGCTTATTCTGAAGCAACCATTCTAAATCCTTTTTAGCAGCATCAATCTTACGACTTTGAATAAACAGCACTGCTCGAGACCAACGATCAAACGCAGAGTCTGGCTTAAGAGCTACCATTGGCTCAACATATCGTAATAAATCCAAAGGGGCGTCTTTCGCTTGTGCTACGCCCATCAAATTTCGAAGCATACGAAGTACAATCTCACGCTTAGTCGATACCGGAAGCTGATTCGCAGCAATATTCCGACCACTATTAACTCGCACCAACTCTTCCACCTCCGGCACAGACAACAACTTACCTCCACTAAATGGATCAATAAACTGCTCTTGGTTATCATATAAATGCTTCACTACGAAATGCCCTGGAGCACCAACACCAACAACTCCCTCAACTCCACATTGATGAGCTAATTCCATAACAAGTACAGATAATGTAATAGGCAACCCTTCCCTATCGTCGAGCACTCTGTCCATGTAACTGTTGGCCTTGTTGTAATAATCCTGACGACTACCGTGATATCCGTTTTTCTCAAACAAATATACCAATATTTTTTTGAGTTTATTCGAAGCAATATCATTAGGTTCAAACTGCTCTTTAACCTCATTCTTCATTGTTTTGATTTGCTGTTGGTAATACTCAATATCAATATCAGGATTATCAATCTTAGATATTAACAATGATGCCTTAAAAAGATCTATATCTTTCTCATCTGCATTAAAAAGAGCCACTAACTGATCCGAAACTAAACGCCTGTGCAGAAGTTTAGTAGACTTTCGTAATTGAGCTGCATGAAGGTCTAAACGTTCAGCTTCAGCGCTCAAATGTCTTAACGCCTGATTCGGAGACTTACTCAATCTAGTAATAATTGATTCTGTAAAATCCCCTATATTAATTGATTGATCGATTAACGTTTGGCCAAGTGACGGTTCTATCGGCTCTGATTCATCCTTAACCGTCCTTCCCAATTGAAAATTTCGAAAACTGGCCATAGTGTTTCGAAACTTTACTAATCCTACCTGACCGCCACTTAACTGACGATCACTGGATTCGAAAACCAAGTGACTATTCACATAACAGTAAAAGCGACTACCATCATGGCGAAGCTTGAGCACATTCCAATCACCAGGCAAATAATACCTAGTAATGCGCTGATCAAGTATTGACCAAGAAAAAACATCTGGCCCATCAAAACGAGTCAACCTTATCTGCCCTGCACTCGGATAAAAACCATAATGCTTATCTCTTCCATCCGCAGCCCACACTAATCCTGCGGCACCCGATTCGTCATTTAGTTTAACTTCCACTGTTAATTCAAACGGCGTCTCAGGAACTTCTAAGGCAGAAAGACACAAGGATCTTCCCCCGAAACTGTCACCAGGATGACGAACATGTATCCCTCCTCCCTTTCGCCGCCAGTGGCCTCCGTAAAGCGTCGTCCATTCATTTGGATTCAATTGCCCAATCGTCATCCAACGTTCGATCGGGACCGGATTCGGCTTATCTAGTAGCGGGATCAAGAAATTTGACGGTACAGCAAAACCAAGATTGTCGGTGACTAAGGATTTCATGGTAATAACACCATGGACTCGACCATATAAATCAAGTATTGGACCACCACTGTTTCCCGGCTCAATCGGCAGTGCAAGTTGAAGCATTTCAATAGTCTCAAGCTTACGGCGAGCTGAAAGTACGCCTTGAACAAAACTGAAATCCAACCCATGTGGTGTTCCCATTGCTACAATATCAGCCCCTTGATTGAGATTGGAAGAATCACCTATTGGCAACGGCTTGAGGCCCGTTTTATTGACACGTAAAACAGCTAAGTCCAAAGTCCGATCCCACGCATGCACTGCCTCGACTTCTAATTCATCACCATTAACCAATCGCACATGAACAGGGCGCCCTTCACCTATAACGTGCAAACTAGTTGCAATCAACCCGTCAGCGGAAACGACAAAACCCGTGCCAATACCTTCTTCACTATTATCTCGGTCAAACTGGGTTAGAACAACTATCGATTCGCGAATCAGCTTTGCTAAACGGCCAGCATCAAGTGGCTCTTCGGAAGGCAAATCTTGGGCAAATGTAAATTGAAACGAAACAAACAGGCCGATGATTATCAATGTCCTGAAAAATTTCATGCCGAAACCTTATCAGGTATACCTATTACCGCACGGATTTTCGATGCCTCGACAGTACAGATCGACTTCGGTAAAAATGGTCGCCCCGAAATTATATGATTAATCAAATTCTCTTAACTAAACCAAGCCGAGTAATACTATGCATTATAGTATGCGCACTTAGCACAACGGTATCGGCCGCCAATCGACCTAATATAATCATAGTTATGGCTGATGACATGGGCTGGAGCGATATCGGTTGTTACGGAGGTGAAATAAATACTCCAAACCTAGACAAACTCGCTTCGAATGGGGTTCGTTTTACACAGTTTTACAACACAGGTCGCTGCTGTCCAACTCGTGCAACGCTACTCACTGGCACATATGCCCATCAAGCCGGCATCGGGCACATGATGGGAGATCGAAATTTACCTGGCTACAAAGGCGACCTAAACAAAAATGTACGAACAATCGCGGAGGTACTAAAAGACTCAGGATACGCTACATACATGGCTGGCAAGTGGCATGTTACACCTCACATAAAGCCTGAAGGCCCTAAATACAATTGGCCACGACAACGTGGGTTCGATCGGTTTTACGGAACCATTCACGGAGCAGGAAGCTTTTTTGATCCCAATTCACTAACTCGTGAAAACACTCAAATCTCACCTCTAACAGACAAAGCTTATCAACCAAAAAACGGGCCATACTATTACACAGACGCAATCAATGACCACGCAACACGTTACATCCGCAATCACAAAAGCAAAGATCAGCCGTTTTTCATTTACGTCGCCCATACCGCGCCCCATTGGCCGATGCATGCCCTGCCGGAGGACATCGCAAAGTATAAGGGAAAATACGACAAAGGATGGGATAACATTCGCGATGTCCGATACAAGCGACAACTCAGCATGGGGCTGATTGAATCAAAATGGAAAATGTCTCATCGAGATCCGAAAGCTCCAGCTTGGGACCATGCAAAAAACAAGAAATGGGAAATAGCCTTAATGGAAGTTTACGCAGCAATGGTGGACAGAATGGACCAAGGGATAGGCAACATTATAAAATCACTTGAAGACACCGGTCAACTGGACAACACGTTGATCCTCTTCTTAGCAGACAACGGCGGCTGCGCAGAAAATATGGGGCGCCAAAAGGAATTACGATACAAAGACACCAACCCAGACAAGATCATACCGATGACTAAGGAAGCACTCCAAACCGAGATGATCCCAAAACGGACTCGAGATGGCCGTGTCGTCCGCCAAGGCACCTCTGTTATGCCCGGAGATGACACCTACCACGGCTACGGCTTGGCATGGGCAAACGCCAGCAACACTCCGTTTCGCGAATATAAACATTGGGTGCATGAAGGCGGCATTAGTTCCCCACTAATCGCTCACTGGCCGAAAGGCATCAACAAAAAGAGAAACGGAAAACTCGAGAGTCAACCTGGCCACCTCATCGACCTCATGGCGACCTGCGTCGACTTGGCGAAAACCGAGTATCCCAAAAAAGTCGACAATGTGGAGATAGTTCCACTGCAAGGCGTTTCACTCGCCCGCGCATTTAACGGCAAGAAAATCACCCGAAAAAATCCGATCTACTGGGAACACGAAGGAAACCGCGCAATGAGAGACGGCAAGTGGAAATTAGTGGCCAAGGGATCAACCAGCCCGTGGGAGCTATACAACATTGAAGCCGACCGAACCGAACTAAACAATATCGCGAAAAAACATCCCAAGCGCCTTAAGCGAATGGTCAATGACTGGGAGACGTGGGCCGTGGCCGCCATGGCCAAACCTTGGCCATGGAAGAACAAATAATAAGATTGCTTGAATAAGCGATTAGGTAACGCCTACTAGACTTTTACCCAACGACGTGTTTCAGCAGACTTCTCAACAGACTCAAGTACCTGTTGATTTTTCAAACCATCCTCAAACGTCGGTTGAACAGATTTGCCCCCTGCCACGGCGTTTACAAAGTCGGCAATCGTGTGAACAAATGTATGTTCGTAGCCAATAATGTGACCAGGCGGCCACCATTGGCCCACATAGGGGTGGACGCCATTTTGCTGAGTAACAATGATATCTGCAAAACCCTGCCTGTCCAAAGGAGCAGTGTTGTCGAAATATTTCAATCGGTTCAGGTCTTCGAGATTAAACTCGAGTGAACCATCGGAGCCGTTAATCTCGATATGAATACGATTTTTACGGCCGGTCGCGTAACGTGTTGCTTCAAGATTAGCCAAAGCTCCGTTTTTAAATCGACCGATGCACTGCGTCGCATCATCCACGGAAACGCGGCCCATTTTTTTTGGATTATCAGGCAGTGGGCGCTGCTTGATAAAGGTGTGCATCTGCCCGCTGACCTCCTCAAACTCGCCAACAAGATACCGGCCCAAATCGATGATATGCGCGTTGATATCTCCATGCGCCCCACTACCAGCATATTGCTTTTGCATACGCCAAAGGCGCGGCACCTTCGAATCCACAAGCCAACTTTGTGCGTAACGAGCATGGTAGTGGCGTATCTTACCAAGTGCGCCTTCTTTTATCATTTTCTTCGCTTGGGCGATCGCAGGAATCCGGCGGTAATTGTGGCAGATCATGTGAGTAACCTTGGCCTTTTTAACGGCCTGCAGCATCTGTCTACATTCATTCACATTCATCGCCAATGGTTTTTCGCAGAGGATATGTTTTCCAGCCTTGGCCGCTGCGATCGCGATCTCGGCATGGGAATCATTTGGCGTGTTGATGTCAATGACATCAATATCCGGATTGGAAACAACTTTTCTCCAATCCGTTACCGCATGATCCCATCCGTATTGTTTTCGAGCCTTCTCGACAGCAGAAGCGTTTCGGCCGCAAATTGTATGCAACCGAACGTCGCGCTTCATATCGAAAAAACGAGGTGCCTGACGCCAGCCATTACTGTGCGCCTTGCCCATGAAAAGATAGCCAATCAGGCCAATGTTTAACGTCTTCTTTGGCATAAGAGAAAAGAAACCAACAGAAATGAGCTTCTGAAATTAAGCTGCCCCGCCGGCATCAGGAAATGGCAACCGGCTGACCTGTCGTTGCCGATTCATAAGTAGCATCAATTATTTTCATTAATGTTAACGCTTGATCAGGAGTATTCAATGGCGCTTCAGTCCCCTCAATAGTTAGTATGAAATTTTGCGCCGCTCTAATCCTACCCATATCCTCATTAGGCTCTGTTATAATAGAACGATTAACTGAACGTCCATTTTCTTGAACATATAATTCGCAATCATCTATTGCTGTTTCGTCTAGTCCATCAACATTAAATAAACGACGAATCATTCCGCCGGCTTTTTGGCCCTGAAAAGTAACCGAAACCTCCTCTCTCTTATTCATCTCCGCCCAAGAGACTTGATACGATAACACTTGCCCGGTGGTAAAACGAATAAAGCCATGAGCTGCGCTTTCTACGTCGGTAACACCATCTGCAACATCTGGAATACCCCATGGCCCTTTGAATCCTTTATTTTCAATAAAGTCATCGAATGTTTGAGCGAGAACATTTTGAGGATCTGGATAACCCATATAGAAAAGAGCCAGATCAATCATATGAAGTAAATCAATAACTGGGCCACCTCCAGAAAGCTCCTTATTGGTAAACCACCCACCAAAACCTGGAATCCCTGTCCTACGAATCCATTTAGCCTGCGCAGAATTAATTACTCCAACATCACCAGCATTAACATAATCCATTAGCGCATAAGACTCCGGACGAGCCCGGTTATTAAAATCAAACATTAGCACTTTACCGGCAGTCTCTGATGCTTCTTTCATCTCGGCGACTTCAGTAGCGTTTAAGGCTGGAGGCTTTTCACAGAACACATGCTTACCAGACTGAAGCAACTGAATAGCCAAAGGCTTATGAAAACGGTTTGGGGTGATTACACTTACAGCATCGAGCTCCGGTAACTTTTGAAGCATGTCTGCAACATCACTAAAAACATTATCAACATTTAGGCCCGCCGCTGCACTGCTGGCAGCCGCTTTATTGACATCACAAATAGCAACAATGTCGGCACCCGCTGCACGAAACCCTGCAGCGTGATACTGCAACATTCCACCTGCTCCAATAATTCCTACTTTGGTAGACATAGTATTATATACGAGGGAATTTCACCCATTTTTCTTTTGACTTCGAACTCTTAACCACAGTCTCAATAAATGCCATACCAATTATGCCATCTCTGATATCCGGGAAATCATAACCTTTTTTTCGAGGGAACTTTCCTGCAATCTCATCCCTTATTGCCTCTGCTGCCGCATTATAAACATTAGCAAATGCCTCAATAAAACCCTCAGGATGACCAAAAGGAATACGAGTGTTAGCAGCCGCTGCGCCACCCACATAAGAATTCCCACGACGATAAATTTGCCGTGGAGCACGTGCATCTTTAACAATTAATTCATTAGGGTGCTCCTGATGCCATTCAAGGGACTTCTTAGTACCATACACACGAATATTTAAATTGTTCTCATCACCATTTGAAACTTGAGATGCATAAATTATACCTCGCGCACCACCTTTAAATTTAACGAGCAGATTACCATCATCATCTAATATGCGTCCGGGAATATTCACACTAAGATCTGCACAAAGGCTATCAATCTCCAAACCCGTGACATAATGAACTAAATTTTCGGCGTGTGTACCGATATCACCCATGCAATTAGAAATCCCCGCAACTTTCGGGTTCGCACGCCAGTTAGCAATTGATTTATCTTCACCTGTGAGCGCGGTAATCGCGTATCCCTGTGGGTACTCACAAACAACCTTGATCACCTTTCCTAAATCTCCCTTAGCCACCATTTCCTTAGCAAGCTTAACCATGGGATATCCGGTATAGTTATGAGTTAAAGCGAAAACCTTTTTCGACTTCTTGATTATTTTTCGCAACTCTCGAGCCTCCTCCAAATCATATGTAACCGGCTTATCACAAATCACATTAAACCCAGCCTGAAGAAAGGTTTTTGCAACATCAAAGTGCAGATAGTTTTGAACCACAATACTCACAAAATCTATCCTCTGATCAGCCGGCAAAGCCGCCTCAGATGCTGCCATCTCCTGATAACTTCCATAAACACGAGATGAATCAAGGTGAAAATCTTTACCGGATTGCTTTGATTTTTTTGCATCTGAAGAAAATGCACCAGCCACTAGTTCAATTTGACCGTCTAAATTGGCCGCATTTCGATGCACGGAACCAATAAAGGCACCTCTGCCTCCACCTACCATTCCAAAACGAAGTTTTCTTTTCATCACTTAATAAATACTAAATTCCAGTTGTAAATTAGGAAAGTTGATTGCCTAAAAAAGAAGCGGGTTTATAGTGGGCGTCGAGTAACAAGTCAACGCGTGACTTACCAGCACAAAGAGGATCTGGACTCATCAAATTCAAATAATTTATGAGTTTCACAGCCAGCGAAATAGCCGAAAAAGTTGACGGAGAAGTTATTGGTAACCAAGCAACAACTATTAGTGGATTTGCAAAGGCCGATTCAGCCAATAGTGGAGATTTAACTTTTGCTGAAAATGAAGCTTTTTTCACTCTTGCAGATAAAAGCCAAGCAAGTGCCATTCTAGCTCCAGCAGGATTCCATTCGAATAATAAAACCGTTATTCAAGTAAAAGACGCTCGGGTTGCTTTTGCTCGAGTATTACCACTCTTTTTCAATGAAAAATCTTTTAAACCTGCCATTCATCCTACAGCAATTGTTGCAGATTCCGCCAAGATTTCGGACACAGCATATATAGGAGCAAATTGCATTATTGATGAAGGATCAACAATAGGAAGCAGTTCTGTAATCCA